>Ga0209254_10000280_pt1 | contig 39110 bp, 36 predicted proteins | sample FrelakmetDIP11DI_FD_187148 | JGI IMG/M metagenome (GOLD analysis project Ga0209254, IMG submission 187148) | Freshwater lake sediment microbial communities from the University of Notre Dame, USA, for methane emissions studies - DIP11 DI (SPAdes)... | ecosystem: Environmental > Aquatic >... | reverse complement strand
CGCCGAGCAGACACGCGCGCCGCGCGGCATCGTCGAACGGATGGAGCAGGCGGCGCGGGCCGACGATGCCGATGCCCACCACCTGCTGAACCTCGAGTTTCATGAGCAGCGCATGCTGCGCAATGCACCGCGCGCGGCGGCGGTTCGCGCCCGCGGCGGCGGCGAGGGAAGCTGATTCCGTGCTGAAGGTGAACGGCCGCAGCTATGCGCCGCCTGTGCAGCCGACCGTCGTCATCGGCGTCGACGGCTGCGAACCCGACTACATCGCGCCGGCGGTGGCGGTGTTCCTGAACGGCGACCTGAAGAGCGCGCAGCTGCTGATCGACGAGAAAGTCGACTTCCGCGAACTGGAGATGCGCTACGCCGACACGCACCTGCAGCGGCTGTCGGGCAACACGCCGCAGTCGATCGAGACCAGCTCGCTGCACCTCGATCTGCTGTCCGACTTCAAGCGCGTCAATTCGCTGTTCTGCTCCGTCGCCTACCCGATCCTCGAGTCGGCCGGCGTGCTGTCGAAGACGCGCGTCCTGCCCGCTTCCGCCAACGGTCGCAGCAATAGCCCGCCGGCGCAGGGCAGCGCGCATGCGCACTGACAGCGCACGACCGCGCAGCCCTTGCGGCTTCTACCAGTCCGCGGCCAGCGAAACCCGCGCGCTGAGCGGCTGGGCCGGGAAGAGGTAGACGCCGCCCCAGTACTGCGTCGGCGCCTCGCGCCAGTAGCGGCGGTCGGTGACGTTGTCGATGCCGGCGGCGAGCGTCATGCGCGTGCCCGACCGCAACCAGCGGTAGGCGAGCGAGACGTCCCACTGCCAGTAGGACGGCAACTCGACCGAGTTGTCGGCGTTGACCGGCTTGCGGCCGCTGTAGTTGAGCCGATTGTTCAGTTCGAAGCCCGGCGCGGCCGGCACCTGCCATGACGCCGCCATCGACGCGGCGAACGGCGCCACGTTGGTCGTCCGCTTGCCGACCTCGGCCGGGTCGACCGCCCGCGTGGTCTTCGCGTCGATCCAGGCAGCGCGCCCTTCGAGCCTGAGCGACCGGCCGGCGACGATGACGCCGCTCGCCTCCAGGCCGCGGTGACGCGACTCCTTGGCGCCCGCCACCCGAAGCGCGCGTCCATCAGGCTGCGCCACGTCGTCGCCGTAAGGCCTGTCGATCGAGAACAGCGCCAGCGCGAGCGCGTGGCCGCCGGCCCACATCTGTTTGAACCCGACTTCGACCTGTTCGCTCTCCAGTGCCGGCAGCGCGACACCATAGTTGACGAACTGATCGGGACGGTTGGGCACCGATTCGATCTCGACGCCGCGGCCGAACGACGCGTAGCCGAAGCCGCCCGCCCACGGCTGCCAGCCGAGCGCAATCCAGGGCGTGACGAAGTCCTGGTCGAAAGCGCTCGGCTCGGACCCGTCGCTGCGCACGCTGCCGCGCTCGAGCCGCACCCAGCGCGCCCCCAGCCACAGCGACCCCGGCCCGGCGCGCAGCACGTCGGAGGCGGATAGTTCGCTGCTGGTCAGGTCCGACTGCGTGTTCGGCACGGTGAGAGTCGGATCCTCGGGCAGCACGACCGGCGCGTAGACGTTGGTCGTGCCGACGAAGTTGTACGCCTGCGCTGGCGGAAAGCGCTCCGTGTAGCGGGTGCGGCGGGCGCCGAAGCGCAGTTCGTGCGTGATTGCGCCGGTGGCGGCCGTGCCGCCGACCAGCGCGTCGAGCGTGCGCGTGCGGCGCTCCTCGTCGTCGCTGCGGAAGTCATACACGTCGACGTCGCCGTTGCCGCACAGCCCTGGGTAGACATACGCGGGGCCGCTGCTGCAGCCGTCCGGAAAGGCCGTCCTGTCGTTGGTCCGGATGCCCTGCGCCGCGGCCCGAAGCTCGAAGCGCCAGTCGCTGGCCAGTTGCTGCTGCCAGCGCAGCGAACCGGTGGCCGCACGAGTCTCGAACGGCTGCGACCACGGCTGCGAATTCAGGTTCAGCCGCGGCGAAATCGGCGCCGGCAAGGTTTCGGCGATACCGTCGCCGTCGCTGTCGAGCAGCCCGTACCCCGGCACGCTGATCTGCCGCAGATCGTTGTAGTCGAACTCGGCGACGAGCGTCGTTCCCTCGCCCGCTCGCCAGTCGAACCAGCCGCTGGCGAACCCGCGCCGGCCATCGGCGTCGTTGGCGTACGGCCGGCGGTCCGCGGCCGCCACGTTGATCCGGTAGCCGAACGCGTCGCCGCTGCCGAGGCGGCCGCCGAAGTCGCCGTGCGCGAGCAGACTGCCGCGCTCGGAGACCTCGGCCAGAACCCTGCGCAAGGGTGTATCCGTGGGCTGCTTGATCCGGTAGTTGATCAGCCCGCCAGGGCTACCGCTTCCGCCGAGCACGCCGGCCACGCCCTTGACGACCTCGATCGCCTCGAGGTTCTCGATTGCGACCGGGGTGTGGTTCGACACCGGCAGGCCGTCACGGCGATAGTTCAGCAGGCTGTCGAGACGGAAGCCGCGCACCTGCAGCGATTCGACATAGCCGATGGTGTTGTACGCATCGCCGGCCGACGGTTCCTCGCGCAGCGCCTCGGAAAGGCTTTGCACGCCGCGCTCGCGCAATCGCTCGGCGTCGATGGCACCCGCCGCCAGCGGCGTCTCCGCCAGCGGCGCGCCGCTCAGCACATTGACGTCGAGCCGGCGCAGTTCGACCGGCGGCGCCGTTGTCTCGACCACCACGGGCGGCAGCGTCGTCGGACCGGTCTGCGCCGAAACGGCGCCGCAGGCGGCCCATGACAGCGCCAGCGACGTCGCAAGGAACGAGGGTCTTCGGCTTGCCATCGCGCTGCTCCTCAACGATGGCAGGGGGCGACGGCGACGGTCCTTGAAGCGGTGATGAATGAAGACCGTTGCTAACGCTTCCCTGCGCAAGAATTAACTTGGTCAGGTTCCAAGGGTCTTTCTCACCCGTTCGCGCCGGCAGCATTGCCGGATCGAACCACCGCGCACAAGAACAAGCGCAGCGGATTTATGCGGGACCCCTAGCGTGCGGCGGAATTATAGGTCGCGCAGTGCGCGCGACGCGGCCTGAAGGCGCTGCTCGCCGGTGCCGCCGATCAGGGCGAAAGGCAGTTCCGCCCGTTGCAGCCGTTGCAACAGCAGTTCGTGGAACGCGGCGCGCACCGCCGGCCCGTCGCGCTGAATGCCGTCGGCCACCCACGGCAGATCCGGCGCCAGCAGCAGCGTGGCGTGATAGGCCGCGTGGTGAACGATCGCCTGCTCGTACAACCCAACGTCCTCGAACAGCAGTTCGCTGTAGGCGGCGGTGACCAGCGGCGCCGAATCGGCCAGCACCCAGGCAAGCCGCTGCGCCCCCGCGCGACCGATCGCTTCGTCTTCGCGCAGGCGCTGCTCGGCGAGGATCTGCGCCTGCTCTTCCGGCCGCGGCGTGCGCTCGACGCGCGTGCAGAACTCGCGCAGGTATTCCGGTATGCACAGGCCGGGAAGCGTCCGGGCGAGAAGTTGCGCGAGTTCGGTCTTGCCGACGCACTCGGCACCGATGATGGCAACGCGGCGGATCGAGTTCATCGCGCGATCCGTCCCCAGCGCCGCCAGCCCGCGACCGCCAAGGCACCGAAGATCACGTAGAGCAGCGCCGTCAGCCACAACGACTTGGTGGCGTAGAGCACGACGCTCACGACGTTGACGACCAGCCACACCGGCCAGGTCTCGACGAACTTCAGCGCCAGCAGGACCTGGCCGATGAAACTGCCGACCGTGGGAAACGCGTTGAAGTAGGGCACGTCGGTGTCGGTGAAGCGCGCCAGCAGCGCCCCAAGCAGCGGCCAAGCCGCCAGCCACAACACCGCGACGGCGAGCACGCGACGTCCGCCGAGACGGGCGACTCGCAACGGCGCCGCCCCGCCCTGCGCATCGGTCCGCCGGCCGAACAGCCACTGGTACCAGCCCCAGACCGAGGAGAGCACGAAAAAGCCCTGCACCGCCACGTCGCCGTACAGGCGGCTGGCGAAGAAAAGCCAGGCGTAGAGCAGGCTGGCGGCGATCGCCAGCGGCCAGGCCCAGTGGATTTCCAGCACATTGAAGATGACGCAGCCAAGCGCCAGGCTGAAGGCAACGACCTCCAGCCGGGTGACGCCGGCACCGAGCAGCGTGAACGCAACCTCAAGCATCGGGCACGACTCTACGCGAGGTCGGCTCCGGCCCGTTTGCCGCTGCCGGCGGCGCACCGCGGCAAGCGCCGGCGTCTGCCGGACGGGCGAGCGGGCCCATAATCTCATCATGAACACGCCCCCGCCCCCGAGTCCGTCGCCCCCGCTCGAAGCTCGCTACAGCGCGCCGATCACGCCGGCCGAGCGGCGCGAGTTCATCCCGTTCATGCACTTGCTGATCGGCGCGGCGTTTGCGGTGATCCGGCCGCTTTTCCTGCGTGGCGTGGCCGTCGATGCCAAGGCCGACGCCACCCCCGTAACGGCGGCCGATCGCGGCGCCGAAGCCGCGATGCGGCGCGAGATCGGGCGCCGCTTCCCGGACCACGGCATCGTCGGCGAGGAGTACGGCGAGAAGGCCGGCCGTCGCTACCGGTGGATCCTCGATCCGATCGACGGAACGCGTGCCTTCATCAGCCACTGTTTCCTGTTCGGCACGCTGATTGCCCTGGAACGCGACGATGGTGCCGGATTCGCGCCGATCCTCGGAGCCATCGCGCACCCGGCCGCCGGCATGGCGCTGATCGGGCACCGCGGCGCCACGCGGCTGTACGGTGCCGACGGCAGCGAGCGCGCCGCGCGGGTCCGCCGCTGTGCGCGCATCGAGGACGCCACCGTGCTGGCCACCGCGCACTGGGAAACGGGCGAGCAGCGCGGCGGCGAAGGCATCGCGACGCTGGTCAGGCGGGCGCGGATGTACCGCACCTGGGGCGACTGCTTCGGCTACTTCGCGCTGGCTACCGGCGGCGCCGATGTGATGCTCGACCCCACGCTCGCCTACTGGGACGTCGCCGCCGTCGTGCCGGTCGTTGAGGGCGCCGGCGGCCGAGTCAGCAGCTGGACCGGCGGCAGTCCGCTCGCGGAACCGTCGCTCATCGCCACGGCCGGGCCGATGCACGACGAAGTGATACGCCTGATCCAGGCATCCAAGGTGCGCAGCGGCGCCACGTGAAGGGCCAACGGGCAATTCGGGCGGCAGGACCGGAACTCAGCCCAGCCGCCATTGTTCGCCGCACTTTCGACAGCGCACCCGGACCCAGTTCGGCCGTCCCGCTTCCGGAGGCTCGTCGGCGCCGACCGGGTCGACGACGAGCACGTCGAACTTGCCCCACGCGCGGCAACCCGGGCAGCCGGCCGACTCGGCAAACAGCTCGGCGCGGGCCAGCAGCGCGGTGAAGCGTCGCCAGGCGATCCACATCAGCGTCCCCGCCGCGGCCGCAATGCCGACCATGGCGAGGTAGTAGATGGGCGAACCGCGCAGCGCGTCCATGGCCTCGAAACCCGCCAGCAGCAGGATCAGTGACAGGAAAGCCGTCACCAGGTAGGCATGGCTCTCGATCAACTGCCGCTCGTACCAGCGGCGAAAGCCGCGCCGGCTGATCTCTTCGCCGATCGTCGGGGAGTCCATGCGGGTTAGGGTGCAGCGACCGGCGCGTCTTCGCTCTGGGTCGACGAGCCGGAAGAAAGGGTTCAGCGATACCCGCTGTCGCGCGCCTGCCCGCTGGGCGTCGCTTGCGCTTCGACCGCCGGCGGGGCGGCGGGGTGAATCGCCGGCGGCGACAGCTCGAGCCGGGTGATGACCAGCGGGCCGAGTTGCTCGATGCGCAGCCGCGCGCCGCGGTGCGGCAGCAGCGACCTGGCCAGCCCAAGCCCGGAAACGTTCGGGCCGACCCGCGCGAGATCGAAGTCCTCCTTCAGGCGGCCCGGCTGCTCGATGCGCAACTCGACGCGCTCGCCGTGCGCCGCGAGCCGCGCAACCACCCGAAGATCGCTGCTGCTGCGATGTTTGATGGCATTGCCGCCGATCTCGTTGATCACCAGCGCCATCGGCACAGCCTCCTTGTCCGCGACTCTCCATTTCGCCAGGGTCGGCGCGGGCGGCTCGACCTGAACGATGGCGTTGTACATGCCGGCGAGGTCGGAGAAAACACCCTGAACGAGGGCTGTGAGCGGCACGCCGCCATCGACCGGCTGGATGCCATGGACCAGCGCAATTGCCTGTATCTGGGTCGCCGCATCGGTCAGCGGCTCGGCGAGCTCCGGCCGCGCAAATGCCTGCTGCTGCACCAGGGCGGCGACGCCGCGCAGGTTCTTCTTCAGCCGCTGCCGCACGTCGTGAATCAGCAGCTCGTGCATCTTCAGCGCCGAGGCCAGGCGCTGGTCCTGCACCGCTTCGCGGTCCGTCGCGTCCTCGGCCATGCCGAAGATGCGCACGCCGCCGTCCGGCGTGCGCGCGGGTGTGAAACGCACGGTGACGCTGCGCGGGCCGCGCGTCGGATGATCGATCCGCACCGTCATCTCGGTGCGGCGCAGACGTGCCAGACGCGCCAGCACGAACGGCAGGCGGCGCATCAGCGCCGGCCGCTCCTGCGCCTGCACGCGCTCCAGCGCCAGGCGCGGGTCGGCCTGCAGCTTCGCGGCCGGAATGCCGAGCAACTCCTCGCAGCGCGGGCTGGCATAGATCAGGGTGGCCAGGCTGCTGTCGGCAATGAAGACGAAGGCGTCGATGTGCCCCGCCAGCTCGCGGAAGCGCGCCTCGGTGTCCTGCAGCGCCGCTTCGGTCCGGACGGTGTCCGACAGGTCGTCGACGATCGACATCAGGTAACGCGGCCCGCCTGCGCCGGACTCGCCGTCGGCCTCGAACACCGGCAGCACGCGCCGGTGCACCGTCAGCAGCCGGCCGTCGACCGTCTGGCTCGACGCGCGCGGCTGCTCGATCATCTGGCCAGACTCGAGCGCGCGCACGTCGAGCGCCTGCAGTTCATCGGCCAGCTGGCGCGGAAAGACCTCGTGCCAGGTCCGACCGATCACGGCCTCGCGCGGCCGGCCGAGCAGCGTCTCGCCGGCACGGTTGATGCTGACGAACCGGCCGTCGCGCGCATCGCGAACGGCGATGGTCACCGGCAGGCTCTCGACCACCAGGTCGAGATAGTTGCGCATCTGCTGGACTTCCTGCTCCGAGCGCTTGCGCGCATCGATGTTCAGCACGGTGACGATCTGGCCGGCGCCGGGGCGGTGCGCGTCGATTGCCCGCATCGACACCAGCGCCCAGAACGGCGCGCCGTCGGCGCCACGCATGCGCAGTTCGGCGGGCGGCGCGCCGGCGAGGGCGCCGGCATCGAGCCAGGCCGGCAGCGGATCCTCGTCGGCGCCCTGCAGCAGGTCGGCAAAGGCGCGGCCGAGCGGTCCTTCGACCCCGCCGAACATGGTCGCCGCCTGCGCGTTGCAGCGAACGACCCGGCCGTCGGCGAGGTGCAGCAGGGCGACTTCGGTCGCATCGAACACCAGGTTCAGTTCGAGCAGCGAACGGGCCAGCGCCTCCCTGCTTTCCCGCTGCGAAGTGACGTCCTGGAACGTGTAGATCGCCTCGGCGACCGTGGCCTGATCGGCGAGCGCGGCCTGCACCGCGCGCGCCTGCACCAGACACCAGACCGGCTGCCCGGAGGCGGTCATCAGCATCGTCTCGACACTCGTCGTGGCGGTCGCGGAAACCTCCGGCAACGGCCCCGGAACCGTCTCGCCGGCGGCCGCCGGCTCGGTGAGCCGGGTCAACGGGATGCCAATCGATTCCTGCGCGGCAAAGCCGAAGAGGCGGCCGAATTCGCCGTTGGCCTGCACCACCCGGCCGTCACGCACCCGGGCGACGGCGGCGGCCATCGTCTCCAACAGGGTGCGCTGCTGCGCTACGGCGGACTCGAGCTGCAGCGCCGCCAGCTTGCGTTCGGTGAAGTCCTCGAGCACGAGCAGGATGCGTCGGCCGCGCTCGGCGCGCCAGCCGCGCACCACCAGCCGCGCCCACAACGCCCGGCCATCCGCGTGGGCGATGCGCACGTCCGAGTCGCTCTCGTGCACGGCCTCGGCCGCCAGATCGCGGCGCAGCCGACCGGCCGCCGCGGCATCCCCGGCGCGGAGCAGGCCGGGCACCTCGACACCGACGAGGTCGATCAACGCGCGATCGAGCAGGCGGCTGGCGGCGCGGTTGGCCTGCAGCACGCGCAGGTTCTCGTCAAGCAGCAGCAGCGCCACGGGGCTTTCGTCGAACAGCGAGCGGAAGCGCTCGGCGCTCTCCAGCAGCGCCAGCTCGGCGCGCTTGCGTTCGCCGATGTCGCGCGCAAGGAGCAGGATCGACTCGCGGCTGCCCTGGCCCGAGCGCTGCGCGATCACCTCGACGGGCAGCGCCGCGCCCGGACGCAGGCGGCTGACGTAGTGCGTTTCGCGCCGCTCGGCACCCTGCTGGCGTAGGCGCTCGACCATCCTCGGCAGCTCGCCCGCAGCCAGCTCGCTATCGATCTGCTCCAGCGAGGTCGCGCCGAAGTCGGCGCGGGTCAGCCCCAGCTGCTGGCGGGCCGTTTCGTTGGCGTCGATCAGGACGCCGTCCGTGCCGACCTCCAGCACCAGTTCCCCGGCCCGCTCGAGCGCGCCGCGCAGCGCCGACAGCGATGTCTCGGCCAGTTGCGCCGGATCGATGCGCTCGACCAGGACGAAAACGCCGTCGAAGGCGCCGCGCGCGTCGATGATCGGCGTGCGCCTTTCGCGGACCCAAGGTCGGCTGCCGGCCGGCAGCACGTACTCGTGCTGCTCGGTGCGACCCGCCGCGCTCGAGCGCAGGCGCTCGAACGAGGCCATGACTTCGGGCAGCCCGGACAGGTCGATGATCTCGTCGGGGCGACGGCCGAGCGCGTCGTCGGCGCCAACCCCGGTCAACTCCTCAAGGAAACCGTTGAGGTGCTTCAGACGAAGGTCGCGGTCGAGCAGCGCGATGCCGACGTTGTCGGCAGCGAGCATCGCCTCGGCCAGCGCATCGGCGCCGCGCGAAGCCCGCACGGCGCCGCGCGTGAAGGTCACGTCACGCAGCAGCGCCGTGACGTGCGGCGAGAATTCATCGCGCTCGAGCAGCAGCCGGACATCGAAGTGGCGGCGACCAAGTGGATGGTCGAAGCCGAACTTGAACCAGCGCTCCTCTTCCGTCTGCAGCAGTTCGTGCAGTTGCTGCTCCCACAGCGCCGCGTAGGGCGCGAGCGCGTCGACATCACCAAGACGGTGGCCAAGCAGGCTCCTTCGGGCGACCAGCATCGCCCGCTCGAAAGCCGGGTTGACGTAGACGACCCGCGCGGCTGCATCGAATCGCAGCAGCGCATCCGGCAGCGCGTCGAAGAGGCTGGCCGGTGGCAGCGACGTTACGGCGCCGGTTGGCGGCAAGTCGGAGGCGTCCAAGGCACGGGGGCGCAGGCAGGGCGCCCGGAACGGGCGTTCCCGGCAGAATACCCCAGCCATCCCCAGAATGCGGGGTCACGGACAAAAGGAAGGCCCGCCTTTCCGTGCCGGGCCGGTAACGCAGCAGGCGGGTCGATCCGGCGGCCGCCGCCGCTTGCCGCTGCCCGCTGCGCCCTTCCTAGAAGGGAATGTCGTCGTCCATGTCGGCGATGTTCGACGCCGCCTTCGCGGGCGCGCGTCCGCTGGCCTCGCGGCCGGCGGACGCGCGTGGCGGCGCCGCGGAGTCCTCGACGTCGCCGCCCGCGCCTTCGCGTGAGCCGAGCATCTGCATGTTGTCCGCCACGATCTCGGTCGTGTAGCGCTCGTGCCCGTCCTTGTCGGTCCACTTGCGCGTGCGCAGCTTGCCTTCGACGTACACCGGGCGCCCCTTCTTCAGGTACTCGCCGGCAATTTCCGCCAGGCGACCGAAGAACACGACCCGGTGCCACTCCGTGGCCTCCTTCATCTCGCCACTGGCCTTGTCCTTCCACCGGTCGCTGGTGGCGATCGTCACGTTGGTTATCGCTGCACCGTCCGGGCTGTAGCGCGTCTCGGGGTCACGGCCGAGGTTGCCGACCAGAATCACCTTGTTCACCGAAGCCATTGCTCTCCTCCCGTCGAAAGGTCGGCCGCGCCGCGCCGTTCTGTCATCGTTGTCCGAATCGATGATACCGACCGGGTCGGCCGGCCAAAAAGCGGAGCTTTCGTGCTGCGGCCCGACGAACTTTCACTTGACGCAGCGCGGCGGCGCGAACCCACCCGTTCATCGAACGCCAGGATCGGCCGCCGCGAGACCAGTTCGGCGAGCCCGCACGGGCACTTCGCGCATGCCCAGCGCAAGGGCGAACCAGAGTGACATCGCCAGCCCGGCAACGAGAAAGACGCTGCCGCCCCCGTGGTGCTTGGCCAGCCAGCCACCGGCCGTGGCGCCGGCCGCCAGGCCGATCGCCTGCGTTGTGTTGTAGATCCCGAGTGCGAGGCCGCGCGCCGATGTGGGCGCCAGGCGCGAGGTCAGCGAAGGGAAGCTGGCTTCCAGGATATTGAAGGCGATGAAGAACACGAGCAGCCAGACCGCCAGCGCGGCGACCGAAGGCGCCAGCCAGCGCAGGCCGAATTGCACGACCACCATCAGCGCGGCGGCGGCGAGCAGCAGCAGGCGCATGCGGCCGCGCCGCTCGGCGATCAAGATCGGCGGCAGCATCAGCGCAAAGGAAGCCAGCACGACGGGGAGATAGATCTGCCAGTGCTGCGGCAGCGGCAGCCCGCGCTCGACCAGCAGCACCGGGACGACCAAGAACATCGCCATCTGCACCGCATGCAACGTGAAGATGCCGGCATTCAGCCGCAGCAGCTGGCGGTCGAAAACCACCTTGCGCCAGCGAGCGGCATCGTCGGCCGCACTCTTCGCCAGGGCCGGCGGCACGACCCAGAGCACCGCCGCCACACCGGCAATCGCCAGCAGCCCGGTCATCGCGAACAGGCCTTCCATCCCGATCGCCGCGTAAAGCACGGGCGCGGCAACCAGCGAAAAGGCGAACGTGAGTCCGATCGATGCGCCGACCAGCGCCATCGCCTTGGTGCGATGCTCCTCGCGCGTGCTGTCGGCGATGAATGCCGTTACGGCGGCCGAGATCGCGCCGGCGCCCTGCATTGCGCGCCCGGCGATCACCCAGGCGATGTCGGCGTCCGCGGCGGCGACGAAGCTGCCCAGCGCAAACAACACCAGCCCGACGACGATGACCGGCTTGCGGCCGAAGCGGTCGCTCGCCGCACCCATCGGGATCTGCAGCAGCCCCTGCGTCAAGCCGTAGATCCCGAGTGCGATGCCGACCAGCACCGCGTCGTCTCCGCCCGGCACGCCGCGCGCGTGCACTGCAAAGACCGGCAGGATCAGGAACAGGCCGAACATGCGCAGGGCGAAGATCGACGCCAGCGCAACGCTGGCGCGAATCTCGCGCGCGGACATCCGGTGGGCGTCCTTCATCGGGGTCTTGCCGCGGCGGCGGGCGGCGCGAGCCGCCGGCGGCAGAAGCGCACGGTGGCGTTGGCGTGCATCAGTCGCGGCTCGTTATAGTAACAAGTTGACTTTCTTCGCCATGCGCCGCCGGCCTGGCGACCGAGACGGACGATGGACTGCCTGCGCATCCGCGGCGCCCGCACCCACAACCTGAAGAACATCGATCTCGACCTGCCGCGCGGCAGGCTGGTCGTCATCACGGGGCTCTCCGGTTCTGGCAAGAGCTCGCTCGCCTTCGACACGCTCTACGCGGAGGGCCAGCGCCGTTACGTCGAATCGCTGTCGGCCTACGCTCGGCAGTTCCTGCAGCTGATGGAAAAGCCGGACGTCGACCTGATCGAAGGCCTGTCGCCGGCAATCGCCATCGAGCAGAAAGCCGGCCTGCACAACCCGCGCTCGACCGTCGGCACGGTCACCGAGATCCACGACTACCTGCGCCTGCTGTTCGCGCGCGCCGGCGCGCCGCACTGCCCCGACCATCCGCAGCAGGCGCTGGCCGCGCAGAGCGTGGCGCAGATGGTCGATGCGGCGCTCGCCCTGCCGGCGGAATCGCGAGTTATCGTTCTCGCGCCTGTGGTGCGCGAGCGCAAGGGCGAGTTCACCGAACTCTTCGCCGACCTGCAGGCGCAGGGCTTCGTTCGGCTGCGCGTCGACGGCGCCATTTTCGAACAGCACGAGCTGCCGAAGCTGGCGCGCAACGAGAAGCATTCGATCGACGTGGTCGTCGACCGCCTGAAGGTGCGACCCGACGCCCGGCAGCGCTTCGCGGAATCATTCGAGATCGCGCTGCGCGTGGCCGACGGCCGCGCCCTGCTTCTCGACACTGACAACGGCACCGAGCAGCTGTTCTCGAGCCGCCACGCGTGTCCCCTGTGCTCGTACTCGGCGCCCGACATCGAACCGCGCCTGTTCTCGTTCAACAGCCCGAGCGGCGCCTGTCCGACCTGCGACGGCCTCGGCCGCGTCGACTACTTCGACGAGACACGCGTGGTCGAGCATCCGGAACTGTCGCTGGCAGCCGGCGCGATCCCCGGCTGGGACCGCCGCAACGCCCACTACTTCCAGTTGCTGGGCTCGCTGGCGAGTCACGCGAGCATCGACATCGAGCTGCCCTTCAGCGAACTTCCGGCGGCGTTCCGCGAGAAGGTGCTGCACGGCACCGGCGAGGAGGCGATCGCCTTCACTTACACCAGCGACCGCGGCCGCAAGGTCACGCGCCGCCACCCGTTCGAAGGCGTGCTGCCCAGCCTGGAGCGGCGCTGGCGCGAGACCGATTCGCCGGCGGTGCGCGAAGCGCTGGGCCGGCTGCGCAGCGCGCATCCGTGCCCAGCCTGCGGCGGGACGCGTCTGCGGCGCGAGGCCCGCTTCGTCTTTGTCGGCGACGGCAGCCAGCGGCGGGCGATCTTCCAGATCGAGAGCGCGCCGCTCGCCGAGGCGCTGCGCTACTTCGAATCGCTGCAGCTGGCCGGAGCCCGCGGCGAGGTGGCCGCGCGCATCGTCCGCGAGATCGCGGCCCGGCTGCGCTTCCTCAACGATGTCGGGCTCACCTATCTGACGCTGGATCGCGCCGCCGAAACGCTCTCCGGCGGTGAGGCGCAGCGCATCCGCCTGGCCTCGCAGATCGGCTCCGGGCTGACCGGCGTGATGTACGTGCTCGACGAACCTTCGATCGGCCTGCACCAGCGCGACAACGCGCGCCTGATCGGCACGCTCAAGCGCCTGCGCGACCTCGGCAACACGGTGCTGGTGGTCGAGCACGACGAGGAGGCGATACGTGCCGCTGACCATGTCGTGGACATGGGGCCGGGCGCCGGCGCGCACGGCGGCGAGGTGGTCGCGGCCGGCGCGCCCGAGCAGATCGAGCGGGCCGCCTCGTCGCTGACCGGCGCCTATCTGGCCGGCCGCCGCCGCATCGAGATACCGGCGGCGCGCGTGCCCCCCGGGCTGGGCTGGCTGCGACTGCAGGGCGCAAGCGGCAACAACCTCAAGGACGTCGATCTCGAACTGCCGGTCGGCCTGTTCATCTGCGTGACCGGCGTTTCCGGCTCGGGCAAGTCGACCCTGATCAACGACACGCTGGCCGCCGCGGTCGCGCACAGCGTGCACGGCGCGGGCGCCGAGCCGGCACCCCATTCGTCGATCGAAGGACTCGAGCACTTCGACAAGATCATCACCGTCGATCAGAGCCCGATCGGACGCACGCCGCGCAGCAATCCGGCGACCTATACCGGGCTGTTCACGCCGATCCGAGAGCTTTTCGCCGAGACGCCGATCGCGCGCGAGCGGGGCTACGAGGCCGGTCGCTTCTCGTTCAACGTCAGGGGCGGGCGCTGCGAGGCCTGCCAGGGCGACGGGCTGATCAAGGTCGAGATGCACTTCCTGCCCGACATCTACGTGCCGTGCGACAGCTGCCGCGGCCGCCGCTACAACCGCGAGACGCTTGAGGTGCTTTACAAGGGACGGAACATCGCCGAGGTGCTCGACCTGACCGTCGAGGACGCGGCGCAGTTCTTCGCTGCGGTGCCGGTGCTCGCGCGCAAGCTCGCCACGCTCGCCGACGTCGGCCTGGGCTACCTCCGGCTCGGCCAGAGCGCGATCACGCTGTCCGGCGGCGAGGCGCAGCGGGTGAAGCTGTCGCTGGAACTTTCAAAGCGCGATACGGGCCGCACGCTGTACGTTCTCGACGAGCCGACCACGGGGCTGCACTTCCACGACGTCGAACTGCTGCTCGCCGTGCTGCACCAGCTGCGCCATGCCGGCAACACCGTCGTCGTGATCGAGCACAACCTGGACGTGATCAAGACCGCCGACTGGGTCATCGATCTCGGCCCGGAAGGCGGCGACGGCGGCGGACGCATCGTCGCCGCCGGCACCCCCGAAGCGGTCGCGGCGACCGCCGCCAGCCACACCGGGCGCCACCTCGGCGCCGTGCTGACGCGCGCCCGCGAACGCCGGGCCGCCTGAACGGCGGCTGTGCCCGGCGGGACTCAGGCGACGCGCAACCGACCGAGCACCCCGCCGGGCTCGGCTGCGCCGAGGCGCACCAGCAGCGCCTCGCCCATCTGAACCGACTGCCCGGTCAACGCGGCGATGTTGACCATGTGCGTGACCAGCACGGCCCGCCGCGGCGGGCGCTGTCGCGCAAGAAAGTCGCGCAGCTGCGCGGTCTGCGCAGCGCGCGTGCTGCTGTCCGCGAAGAACGAGTTCAGCGCCTCCCATACGCGCACCTCGTTCCTTGGAAACGCCAGCCGCGCGGTGTCGAGGCAGCGGCACCAGCGGCTCGACAGCACAGCGTCGATGCCAATGCCTCGGCGGGCGAACTCGGCGCCAAAGCGCACTGCCTCGGCGCGTCCGGCGGCGGAGAGATTGCGCTGGGTCGAGCAGTCGTCGAGGCGGAAACCCGGCGGATCACCGATGCCGGCCTCGGTCTGCGCATGCCGCAGCAGCACGGCGCACCCGCCGACGGCCAGCAACTGCCACGCCGATTCCTCGGCTCGCGACGAGGACACCCCGCCGATCGCGGCGAGCGATGAGAGCGCGCGCAGCAGGTCGCGACGACCCCGGTTCACTTCTCGCTCAGCCGCATCTCGGCCAGTTCGAGCGCTTCCTGCGGCCCGCGCAGGACCAGCACGTCGCCGGCCTGCAGCACGAAGTCGGCGGCGGGATCGGCGCCGCGGATGCCGCGCCGGCGCACCGCCGTGACCTCGGCACCGAGTTCATTCAGTTCGAGTTCGCCGAGAGACCGGCCGACCGCTGCCGCGCCTTGCTCGACGGCGACCGAATGCAGCCGCGCGTGCGCATCGTTATCGAAGTCGACGTGGTCGTCGGCACCGTGAAAGTAGCCGCGCAGAAAGCGGTAGCGCGAGTCGCGCGCCTTCTGCACGCGCCGGACGACGCGCGACAGCGGCACGCCGAGCAGCACCAGCGCATGCGAGCCGAGCATCAGGCTGCCCTCGAAGATTTCCGGCACCACTTCGGTTGCGCCGGCCTTCAGCAGGCGATCGAGGTCGGCGTCGTCCTGCGTGCGCACGATGACCGGCAGCGCCGGGCTCAGTTCGTGCGCGAAGTGCAGCACCCTGAGCGCCGAGTGCGCGTCGTTGTAGCTGACCACCAGCGCGGAGGCCCGCGCCACGCCCGCGGCAATGAGCGTTTCGCGCCGCGCCGCATCGCCATAGACGACCGAATCGCCGGCAGCGGCGGCCTCGCGCACCCGGTCAGGGTCGAGATCGAGGGCAACGTAGGCGATGCCCTCGTCGGCCAGCATGCGTGCCAGGTGCTGGCCGCTGCGGCCATAGCCGGCAATGATCACGTGCTTGTCGACGGCCATCGAACGCGCCGCGATGCTGTGCAGTTCGAGCGCGCGCTGCATCCACTCGGAGGCGACGAAGCGCATCGCGATCCGATCGCTGTACTGGATCAGGAACGGCGCGGCGAGCATCGACAGCAGCATCGCCGCCAGCACCACCTGGCGCAGCGTCGGGTCGAGCAGCGGTGCGCCCTGCGCCAGCAGCACGAAGCCGAATTCGCCCGCCGTGGCCAGCCCCAGACCCGTGCGGATCGCCGTGCCCGCCGAGGCGCCAAGTCCCCGTGCCAGGCCGATGATCAGCAGGCCCTTGCAGGCAGTCGGACCGAGCAGCGCCAGCATCACCCAGCCGAAGTGCTCGACCACCACGTTCACGTCGAGCAGCATGCCGATCGTGATGAAGAACAGGCCCAGCAGCACGTCGCGAAACGGCTTGATGTCTTCCTCGACCTGGTGCCGGTACTCGGTTTCGGCGATCAGCATGCCGGCAACGAAGCTCCCCAGCGCCAGCGACAAGCCGGCATGCTCGGTGAGCCAGGCCAGGCCGAGCGCTATGAGCAGCACGTTCAGGACGAATAGTTCGTGCGCCCGCCGCCTTGCCACCAGGTGCAGCCAGCGGCGGACCACCCAGCGGCCGCCGACCAGAAGCAGCGTCAGCAGGACCACCGCCTTCAGCGCGGCCAGGCCGAGCGATCCGGCCAGATCCTCCGCCTGCGCCGCCAGCGCCGGGATGACGACCAGCAACGGCACCACGGCCAGGTCCTGGAACAGCAGCACACCGACCATGCGCCGGCCGTGCTCGGTTTCCAGTTCGAGCCGGTCGGCGAGCAGTTTCATCAGGATCGCGGTCGACGACATGGCGAGCGTGGCGCCGAGAAGGAAGGCCGCGGCCAGCGGCAGCGGCCGGAGCAACCCGACGAGCCAGCCGGCGGCGAGTGTGCCGAACACCGTCAGCATCACCTGCCCCATGCCCAGGCCGAACACCAGGCTGCGCATGCTTTTCAGCTTGGGCAGCGAGAACTCCAGCCCGATGGAGAACATCAGGAACACGACCCCGAACTCGGCCAGGTAGCGGGTCTCCTCGGCGTCCGGCGCCAGGCCAAGGGCATGCGGCCCGATCAGGATCCCGACCGCCAGATAGCCGAGCATCGGCGGCAGGTTGAGCAGCCGGAACGCGACCACGCCGAGTACGGCGGCGGCCAGAAACAGCAGGGTCAGTTCGAGCGCAGTGGGCATCGCTTCAGCCGGACCGGCTAATACGAGCAAGAGCCGTGCCAGCCAGAGGTTGCCAGAGTATCATCGAGCGCAGTTCCCGGCCCCGTCGACCGGTCCGCCGCCCCCAGAGGAAGATGCGCCCCACCGAGGTCTCCACCCCGTCCCAGGCCAACGCGCTCGAGCTGGCACGAACAGTGCTTCGGATAGAAGCGCAGTCGGTGGCTGCACTGGTCGACCGGCTCGACGGCCGCTTCCTCCGCGCGGTCGATCTTCTGCTGAAATGCCGAGGCCGCGTGGTGGTCAGCGGCGTCGGCAAGAGCGGCCACGTCGGCCGCAAGATCGCCGCGACCATGGCCTCGACCGGCACCCCGGCGATGTTCGTCCACGCCGCCGAGGCAGCCCACGGCGACCTCGGCATGATCACCCGCAGCGACGTGCTGGTAGCGCTTTCGTACTCTGGCGAGACGGCCGAACTGCTGACCATCGTGCCGACGCTCAAGCGCGAAGGCACCCCGTTGGTCGCGATGACCGGCAACGCCGACTCGCTGCTGGCGCGACACGCCGACGTACACCTCGACGTGCGCGTCGACAAGGAAGCCTGCCCGCTGAACTTGGCGCCCACCTCGTCGACCACGGCCATGCTGGCGCTCGGCGATGCGCTGGCGGTGGCCTGCCTCGAAGCGCGCGGCTTCGGGCCGGCCGACTTCGCCCGCTCGCACCCCGGCGGCGCGCTCGGCCGGCGTCTGCTGACGCGGGTCGAGGACGTGATGGCCACCGGAGAAGACGTCCCATCGGTGCCGGTCACCGCGAGCGTGATGGAGGCCGTCGGCGAGATTTCCCGCAAGCGGCTGGGCATGACCGCCGTGCTCGACGCCGACGGTCGCGTGGCCGGCATCTTCACTGACGGCGACCTGCGCCGCCTGCTCGAGCGCGGCGCCAGCGTGCGCGATCTCGCCATCGCTGACGTGATGACCCGCGACCCCCTGACCATCGGCCCCGACGCGCTGGCGGCCGAAGCGGCGCAGCTGGTCGAGTCGACGCGCAAGAACCAGTTGCTGGTCGTCGAGGACGGCCGCCTGGTGGGCGCGCTGCATGCGCACGACCTGACCGCCGCGAGGGTCTTGTGATGACTGCCGAGCAGCGCGCCGCCGCGGTCCGGCTCCTGGTGCTCGACGTCGACGGCGTCCTCACCGACGGCCGACTTTACTTCGGCAGCGACGGCGAAGCGCTGAAGGTCTTCGACGTGCGCGACGGGCACGGCGTCAAGCTGCTGCGCGAGGCCGGCATCGAGGTGGCCATCCTGTCCGCGCGGCGCTCGCCGATCGTCGAGCGTCGCGCCCGCGAACTGGGCATCGTGCAGGTGATCCAGGGCGCCACGGACAAGGGCGCCGGCTTCGCGGCGCTGGCGCGGGCGATGCGGGTGTCAACCGAGCAGTGCGGCTACATCGGCGACGATTGGCCGGATCTCGGCGCGCTGGCGCAGGCGGGGTTCGCGGCGACGGTCGCCGACGCCGCGCCCGAAGTGCGGGCGGTCGCGCACTGGACGACGACGGCGCCGGGCGGCCGTGGCGCAGTGCGCGAACTGGCCGAATTCATCCTGCGTGCCCAGGGACAGTTCGAGCCGGCGCTGCGCCGCCACGGCGGCCAGGCGGCGCACCGCGATGCGTGACCGCCTGACGATGTTGATTGCCGCCATTCTGCTGGCCGTCGTGACGGTCACCAGTTACTGGTACTCGCGCGAGATGCGACGGCCGAGTATCCGTACGACGCCATTGCCTGGCACGCCGGACTTCATCGTCGACCGCGTCGTCCTGACCCAGTTCGACGACCGCGGCCAGGCCCGCTACAAGCTGTTCGCCGAACAGCTGTCGTACTTCAACGAGAACGATGACATCGAACTCGCCAAGCCGCGCCTGGTCAGCCTGCAGCCGGACGAGCCGCAGGTCCAGGCATCGTCGAACCGGGCGCGCATAACGAATGCCGGCGAACGCGTGCTTATGCAGGGCGACGTGCTGCTGCGGCGCGCCGCTGCCGGCGACCGGCCCGCGCTGACGATCCGCACCGAGCAGATGACGGCGATCCCGGACGAGGAGAGGTTCTTCTCCGACCTACCGGTGCTGATCGACCAGGGCGGCACGCGGCTGGCCGGAGCGGCGATGGACTATGACAACCTGAAGCGCGTGCTGACGGTCAGCGGCGGAATGCGCGGCGAGATGCCGCCCGCCCGCCGCTGAGCAGGAAGGAAGCGCCCATGCGCATACTGCTGACGATCGCACTTGCCGCTTGCGCGCTGCCGGCGCTGGCCGAGCGCGCCGATCGCGACCAGCCGACGATCATCGAGGCCGACCGCGGTGTCTTCGACGAACTGAAGCAGGTCAACGTGGTGAGCGGTCGCGCGACGCTGAGCAAGGGCACGCTGCGCATCGCCGGTGAGCGGATGGAACTGCGTACAGCGCCCGACGGCTATCGCAGCGCCACCGTGACGGCGGCACCCGATTCACTGGCCACCTTCCGCCAGCGGCGGGACCCGACTCGATCCGGAATCGAGGAGCACATCGAGGGGGCGGCCGAGCGCATCGAATGGGACGAGAAGACCGAATCGGTGCGCTTCCTCAACCGGGCGCGGTGGCGGCGGCTGGAAAACGGCGTCGTCCGCGACGAGATCAGCGGCCAGGTCATCGCCTACGACGCCGCCGCGTCGACTTACCGAGTGGAAGGCAGCGAGCGCGGCGATGGCCGCGTGCGGGCGGTCATCGCGCCGCGAACGAACGAGGCGCCCAGGGCGGCGCCGACGCCGCTGCGTCCTTCCGAAGAACTGCCCGCGGTTCGGAAGTGATGCGAGTACCACGCGGCATCGGCAGCAACGGCGGGCGACGGCGTCCGGCCCCCCCCTGGTCGGCGGACGAGCTCGTGCGCGGTTCGACTCGCCAGGCCGCGCGGACTCGACGATGAACGCGCCGCAGGCCGTCGCCCTGAGCGAGGCACCCGGTCACGAGGCTGCCGGCGCCGGCAGCCGGCTGCGGGTCGAGCATCTGCACAAGCGCTACGGCGCACGCGTCGTGGTCAAGGACGTTTCGCTGTCGGTGGAAGCCGGCGCAGTGGTCGGTCTGCTGGGGCCGAACGGCGCCGGCAAGACGACCTGCTTCTACATGGTCGTCGGCCTGGTGCCGATGGACGGCGGCACGATCTTCCTCGACGACGTCTCGATCGCGCACCTGCCTATCCACCGGCGGGCGCGGCTTGGACTGTCCTACCTGCCGCAGGAGGCGTCGGTGTTCCGGCGCCTGACGGTCGAGGAAAACATCCGTGCAGTGCTCGAGTTGCAGACAGGCGCCGACGGCCGGCCGCTCGGGGCGGCGGAGGTGGCCAGCCGCCTCGATGCGCTGCTCGACGACCTGCAGATCGGCCACCTGCGCACCAACGGGGCGCTGTCCCTGTCGGGCGGGGAGCGGCGGCGGGTCGAGATCGCGCGGGCGCTCGCCGCTGCGCCGCGCTTCATCCTGCTCGACGAGCCGTTCGCCGGCGTCGATCCGATCGCGGTGATCGAGATCCAGCGCATCGTGCGCTTCCTCAAGGAACGCGGCATTGGCGTGTTGATCACCGATCACAACGTGCGCGAGACGCTCGGCATCTGCGACCACGCCTACATCATCAACGAGGGCCAGGTGCTCGCCGCCGGCAGCCCGCACGAAATCGTCGAGAACGAGTCAGTGCGCCGCGTCTACCTCGGCGAGCACTTCCGGATGTAGGACCGATGGCGATCAAGCCCGGCCTTCAGCTCAAGCTCGGCCAGCACCTGGCGCTGACGCCGCAATTGCAGCAGTCGATTCGCCTGCTGCAGCTGTCCTCGCTCGAACTGGCTCAGGAAATCGAACAGGCGTTGAACGACAACCCGCTTCTCGAATGCGACGACCCGCCGGTAGGCGCGGCGATGCGCATTGCATCCGACGGCGCCATCCTCAGCGAATCGGGTCCGCCGCTGGCTCCTCCTTCCGCGGGAGGAGCGGAAGCGGAGACCGGCGAAGGCGAGAGCGAAACGTCGGCCAGCGTCTCGGGGTTGGACTGGGGGTCCACGCGCGGCGAACGCGATGACGACGATGAGGGACCGGGCGCGTGGGCGGCGATGCCGACATCGCTGGGCGAGCACTTGCAGAGTCAGCTCGCCGCGACCACGGCCACGGCGCGGGATCGCGCGCTCGTGCAGATGCTGATCGAGTCGATCGACGAGCAGGGCTATCTGACCGCCACGCTGGACGAACTGCTGGCGCTGTGCCCGCCGGAGGCCGGTATCGAGCTCGAAGACCTCGGCACCGCACTGAAGCTGCTGCAAAGCTTTGATCCTGCGGGAATCGGAGCACGGAGCGCGGCCGAATGCCTGACGATCCAGCTTGACGCGCTCGCCGCCCACACGCCGCCCACGCACCCTGCGGAGGTGATCGGGCATGCCAGGCGGATTGTCAGTGAACACTTGCATCTGCTGGCCGCCCGGGAATTCGCGAAGCTTGCGCGCACGCTGGAGCTGACCGAGGAGCAGGTGCTGCAGGCCCAGACGCTCATTCGTGGACTGAATCCGCATCCAGGCGTAGCCTTCTCCGCAACGGTCGTTGACTACGTCGTGCCCGACATCCTGCTCAGGAAGAGCCGGAATCGATGGGTGGCGCAAGTCAATCCCGACGTGATGCCCCGGCTGCGGCTGAACCACGTATACGCGGCCGCAGTCAAACAGGAACGAAGCAAGGAAGGCTACTCCCAGTGGTCATCCCGCCTGCAGGAGGCGCGCTGGTTGATTCGCAACATCCAACAGCGTTTCGAAACGGTCCAGCGTGTGGCACAGGCGATCGTCGACCGCCAGCACAGCTTCTTCACCCATGGCGCCATTGCCATGCGTCCGCTGGTGCTGCGCGAGATCGCCGAGATCCTCGAACTGCACGAGTCGACGATCTCCCGCGTCACCACGAACAAGTACATGGCGACGCCCTTCGGCGTGTTCGAACTGAAGTATTTCTTCGGCAGCCATGTGGCGACCGATACCGGCGGCGCGGCCTCCAGCACGGCAATCCGCGCTCTCATCAAGCAACTGATAGGAGATGAAGACCCCAAGGACCCGCTGTCCGACAGCCGCATCGCGGAGCTCATCGGCGAGCAAGGCATCGTGGTCGCGCGACGAACCGTCGCCAAGTACCGCGAGGCGCTGAAGATCCCCGCGGTCGCACTGCGCAAGAGCCCGTGAGTCATTCATTCGCCGATCGCGTTCGGCGCCCAACGACAGGAGTGCAGCATGAACCTCATCATCCAGGGCCATCACGTCGAAGTGACTCCCGCCATGCGCGACTACGTGCACGGCAAGCTGGAACGGATCCGCAGGCACTTCGACCACGTGATCGACGCTGATGTGGTGTTGGCGGTGGAGGACAAGCTGAGGCAGCGGGCGGAGATCACACTGCGCGTGCGCGGCGGCAGCCTGCACGCCGCATCCACCGACGGGGACATGTATGCCGCGATCGACCTGCTGATGGACAAGCTGGATCGCCAGGTGCTGCGCCACAAGGACCGCGTCAAGACGCACGGGCGCGATCCGCTCAAGCATCAGCAGGTGCAGTCGCAGCAATAATCGAGCGGAGACCTGCCTTCGCGTCGGCCCGCTCCAGCGGGCCTCCTGCGTCATGGGAAAACGCGCTCACCTACCGGTGCCTTGCCGGGCCCCGGGCCCCGGGCCTGACCTTAGCGGCGGCGGCCTTGGGTAAGGAGCCGATTCATCGCGTTGCCGCACAGCAACATCCGTCTTGCATGACGCGCCGCTCGAGGAATTGCTCGGCCGCCTGCCATCGCGGCCTGCCTATACTGCCTGCCTTTGTGCCTGCACGGAGCGGGGCGATGGCCACATTCGCTGGCGGCATCGGGGCGACAGGCCATGCCGCGCCCGCGGACCAGTCCGGCGGCTGGCGAGACCTCCCCCGCTCGTCGAGCCTCGTTCGCGACCCGATCGCATATTTCTGACCGGCCATGAATCAGATCTCCCGCCTGTTGCCAGTCTCGAATGTGGTGCTCGACCTGCAGGCGTCGAGCAAGAAGCGCGCCTTCGAGCAGGTCGGCCTGCTGTTCGAGAACAATCAGGGCATCGCCGGTTCGACGGTGTTCGACAGCCTGTTTGCGCGCGAGCGTCTGGGCTCGACCGGACTGGGCCAGGGCGTGGCGATTCCGCACGGCCGCATCAAGGGCCTGAAGGAAGCAGTCGTCGCATTCGTCCGCCTCGCCGAGCCCATCGCATTCGATGCGCCGGACGGGCGGCCGGTCAGCATGCTCGTGGTCCTGCTCGTGCCCGAGCAGGCCACGCAGCAGCATCTCGACATCCTGTCGGAGTTAGCGCAGATGCTCTCTGACCGTGCCTTCCGCGAGAGCCTGCTGACCGCCAGCGATCCGAGCGGCGCGCACACTCTGCTGTCGCAATGGGAGCCGATGCGCCCGGCGGCGTGAACCCGTGGAGGCGGTTTCTGGGACAGCCCCTTCGAGCGCAGCGTGAAGAAGTCCTCCTGAGTTGCCGCTGCAGCATTCCTGCGACCCGCCATCGATGCCCACCCTGCAGACACTGTTCGACGACAACGAGCAGTCGCTGAAGCTCGCCTGGATCGCCGGCCGCAGGGGAGGCGTGCGGGCGCTCGCGCAGGCAACGAGCGCGGAAGTTCAGGCCGCCGACATCGTCGGCTACCTGAACCTGATCCACGCCGAGCGGCTGCACGTGCTCGGCGCACCCGAGGTCCACTACATGGCGCGCATGGACAGCGGCCGGCGGGCGCACTACGCACACGACCTGATCGCCGGCGGTGCGCTCGGTCTGGTCGTCGCTGAGGGGCTGCAGTTACCGCAGGAGATGGCAACCGTCGCCGAGCAGGTCGGGCTGGCCGTTTTCGCATCGCCGCTGTCCGCCGGCCTGGTGATCGACCGGCTGCGCGTTTATCTGAACAAGACGCTGGCCGCACACTGCACGATGCACGGCGTGTTCATGGACGTGCTCGGCATGGGCGTGCTGATCGCCGGCGAGTCCGGCGTCGGCAAGAGTGAACTGGGACTCGAGTTGATCAGCCGCGGCCACGGCCTGGTGGCCGACGACGTCGTCGACTTCGCCCACACCGAACCCGACGCCATCGAAGGACACTGCCCGCCGCTGCTGGCCAACCTGCTCGAAGTGCGCGGGCTCGGCCTGCTCGACATCAAGTCCATCTTCGGCGAGACCGCCGTGCGGCGAAAAATGAAACTGAAGCTGATCGTCGAGCTGCGCCGGCAGGCCGCCGCTGCGCTGATGGAACGGCTGCCGCTGGCAGGCACGACCGAAGAGGTCCTCGGTCTGCCGATCCACAAGGTGGTGATTCCCGTGGCTGCCGGCCGCAACCTGGCCGTTCTGCTGGAGGCCGCGGTACGCAACACGATCCTCAAGCTGCGTGGCATCGATACGATGGCCGAGTTCATGCAACGGCAAAGGCAGGCGATCGACAACGGATAATTCCGTAGTTCTGGCTTCCTCCCGGTGCTCTAATTCGCATCGGGACAGGCTGCGCCGGCCCCGCGCCCGCGGCCCTACCGCAACCAGACTGGGGAGACCACTCATGTACAAGACGTTGCTGCTTGCCACCTGCCTCGCCCTGCCTCTTGCCGCGCATGCCGCCGACGAAAAGAAACCGACCTCGCAGCAGGAGAAGATGACGGCCTGCAACAAGGAAGCCTCCGCCAAGAACCTGAAGGGTGAGGAGCGCAACAAGTTCATGTCGACCTGCCTTTCGGCCACACCGGCTTCGAGCAGCCAGCAGGACAAGATGACGGCCTGCAACAAGGAGGCCGCTGCCAAGAACCTCAAGGGTGATGAACGCAAGACATTCATGTCCAAGTGCCTGAGCGGCTGAGCCGGTAGCCGGTCCAGCGGAACAAAGGGCGCGGCGATGCCGCGCCCTTTGTTTTTCCGCCGCCGCGCGTGACAGAATCAGTCACGTTTCGCGCGCGCACTCAGGAGTTCCCACCCCAATGCGGCTGGTGCTGATCACGGGCATGTCCGGTTCCGGCAAGTCGGTTGCGTTACGACTGCTCGAAGACATCGGCTACTACTGCATCGACAACCTGCCGCCGCGATTCCTGGCGCAACTGGCGACCTATCTGGCCGACGCCGGCCAGGAGGAAGTCGCCGTTTCCGTCGACGCCCGCTCGGAGCTTTCGCTGCAGGAGCTGCCGCAGATCATCACCCACCTGCGCAATGCCGGCCATGACCTGCGCGTGCTGTTCCTGACCGCTTCGACCGAGGCACTGATGCACCGCTATTCGGAAACGAGGCGCCGGCATCCGCTGTCCGAGCGACTGGTGGTTGTCGAGCGCGGCCTGGAGCCGACGCTCAACGAGTCGATCGAGGCCGAGCGCGAACTGCTCGCACCACTGGACAAGGCCGGCTACGTGGTCGACACGAGTGGGCTGGCGCCAAGCACGCTGCGCGAATGGGTCCGTCAGTTCGTGGGCAGTGCTTCGGCAACGCTGACGCTGGCCTTCGAATCGTTTGCCTTCAAGCATGGCGTGCCGGCGGCCGCCGATCTGCTGTTCGATGTGCGCAACCTGCCCAACCCGTTCTATGAGCCCACACTGCGGCCGCTGACCGGGCTCGACGCGCCCGTGATGGACTTCCTGGCACGCGCACCGATCGTTGGTCGGATGATCCACGACATCGAGCAGTTCATCGAGAAGTGGCTGCCGAGTTATCACGCGGACAACCGTCACTACCTGACGGTGGCCATTGGCTGCACCGGCGGACAGCACCGCTCGCCGTACGTGGTCGAGCAGCTTGCGGGCCGCTTCACCGCACGCAGCCAGCAGCGCGTGCTGACGCGACACCGCACGCTCGGCCGCTGATGCAGCTGCCGCTCTTTCCGCTGAACACCGTTCTTTTTCCGGACGGCGTGCTGCCGCTGAGGGTGTTCGAGGCGCGCTACATGGACATGGTGCGGCGCTGCATGAAGAGCGCCTCTCCGTTCGGGGTCGTACTGATCACGAAGGGCGGCGAGGTCGGCGCCCCGGCAGCCGCGGAACTGGTCGGCACGCTGGCGCAGATCGTCGCCTGGGACATGCCTCAGCTTGGACTGCTTCACCTGCGCGCCATCGGCGGCGACCGTTTTCGCATCGAGCACACCGACGTGCAGCCCGACGGCCTGCAGGTTGCCAGCGTCGAGACCATCGCCCCGGACGACGACCTCCCGCTGCCGCGGCAGCACCGGGCCTGCGCCGACCTGCTGCAGCGCGTCATCACCGACGTCGTCAGCCAGCGGCAGGAGGGAGACGACGAGAAGGGCGACCCGATCAATTCGCCCCCCTTCGAGCCGCCGCACCGCTTCGAATCCAGTGTCTGGGTCGGCAACCGGTTGTGCGAGGTCATGCCGATCCCGCTCAGCGCGCGGCAGAAGCTGATGGAACTGCAGGACCCGCTCTCGCGCCTCGATCTCGTTCACCGCTTCCTCCGCCAGCACGGCGTGCTGAATTAAGTCGACTCACCGGCACCCACTCACATGCCCCGCATCGCCTATCAGCCCGCGAACCTCGCGGAGCCTGCAGCGCTGGTTGAAGCCATCCGCGCCCGCCGCGGCGGTCGGCTTCTGCATCTGGACCGCATGCTGCTGCACAGCCCGCCTCTGGCCGCCGGCTGGAACGGCTACCTCAGGGCGGTGCGCTCCGAACTGGCGCTCGATCCGCGCCTGCGCGAACTGGCAATGTGCGCTGTGGCCTCGCTGAACGGCGCGCACTACGAGTTCCATCACCATGCGCCGGAATTCCGGCGCGCCGGAGGCACCGTCGAGCAGATCGAGGCACTGCGTGACCCCGAGCAGGCGCTGCTGCAGCCCACCCTGTTCGACGACAGCGCGCGGCCGGCACTGAGGCTGACGATCGAGATGACACGACAGGTCGAGGTCAGCGACGACACCTTCGGCGCCGTCCATGCTTCGCTCGGCGACCGGGGCACCGTCGAACTGGTGGCCGTCATTGCCACCTACAACATGGTGTCGCGCTTTCTCGTTGCGCTCGGCGTCGAACCGGAGGCCGAAGCGTGACGGCGTTCAGGCAGTCGCCCGTGGCCTGCCTGCGCTCGGCCCAATGGCGGTCTCGCCCTTTCCGGCTCTCGCTGTTTCGCGCAGCAGGGCAAGGATCGGCGCCGGCAATGGGGCCGTCTCGATGTCCGTCAGTGGCAGCCAGACCAGGTCATCCTCGCGCAGCTTGGGCAGCGGCGATCGGACGTCGAGCCGGCGCGGCATCAGCACCAAATTGAAGTGGGTGAACGCGTGTCGGCGGGGCGGCAGGACCTGCAACCGGGGTTGCGCCTCGATTGCGGCTGCCGCGCGACGCAGCGCCGCCGCCGACTCGAACTGCGGCAGGGCGTAAAGGCCGCCCCAGACGCCGGCCGGCGCCCGCCGTTGCAACAGCACGCGCCCCGAGTGCAGAGCGAGCAGCGCCCAGAAGCGCCGCGACGACAGCGGACGACGCATCCGCACTGAGGGAAACTCGCCGACACGGTCGGCCGCCTTCGCGGCGCAGGTGCCCGCCAGCGGGCAGGCGCCGCACCTGGGCGCGCGCCGTATGCACACCGTAGCGCCGAGGTCCATCAGCCCCTGCGTATACGCCGGCATATCGGCCGACGCCGGCAGTAGCGACGCCGCCCTGTCCCATAGAACACGCTCGACGCTGGCCGTCGCCGGATCGCCTTCGATCGCGAAGTGGCGGGCCAGCAAGCGCTTCACGTTGCCGTCGAGGATCGGCTCGCGCGCACCGGCGCAGAACGCAGCAATCGCGGCCGCCGTCGAGCGACCGATACCGGGCAGCCGCGCGAGATGCCGCACATCGAGGGGAAACCTGCCCTCGAAGCGCTCGACGACCTGCTTTGCGCACGCGTGCAGGTTGCGCGCGCGCGCGTAGTAGCCGAGGCCAGCCCACAGCGCCAGCACGTCGGCCAGCGGCGCCGCAGCCAGCGCGGCGACATCGGGAAAACGGCTGCAGAAGCGCGTGAAATAGGGAACGACGGTGACGACCTGCGTCTGCTGCAGCATCACCTCGGAGAGCCAGATCCAGTAGGGGTCGCGGCTCGCCTGCCAGGGCAGATCGTGCCGTCCGTGCACGGCCTGCCAGACGACGACCTGCGCCGCGAACGAGCTACCGTCGTCAGGCGCTGACACGCTGCCGGTCGAACGCGGGTTCCTCGTCTCTGATCGTTCGCCGCTCCGCAGCGGGCGCCGCGGGAGCAATGGGTTCGGCCAACTGCAGCTCAGCGCCAAGGGCAAGCGTGCGCGCACGGCCAAGTTGCCGTTCTATCGCCCCGATCTTCTCCTGCACCGTCGCCAGCGCATCCTGCAGTTCGCCAAGGCGCCCATCGAGGGACCCCTGCGCGTCGCGGATCTTCTGCACGGACTCGGCGCGCCGGATCAGCTGCGTACGATGCTCGCGGACCTGCGTCTCGATCGGCGGCAGCAGCGAACCGACCCAAGCCTCGACGTCGCGCTCGGCGGCGACCAGCAAGTCTCGCGACTTGGCAACCACCGTGTCGAGGAAACGCTCGATCAGCTGCCACCTGCTCGAAGTCAGCACGGTGAACGTGCCGAACTGCCCCGTCGTGACCTCCTGCATCCGGTCGAGCTCGGACAGGTACGAGTCGATCGAGAATGTCATTGGCGGCGCCAGCTTCCAGCCGAGTTCCTCGGCGAAGTTGCCTTGCACGCCGATGATCATCTTCTCCATCTCGGCGATGCGCTCGTTGGCCTGCCGGAAGTACTCGCGCAGGCCATCGAAGTAAGCGGCGATGATAGTCGGGAACTTGTTTGGCAGCCATGCGCTGTGCATGCGCTCGCGTGTCTCCGTCGCCAGTCCGCGCAGCGCATCGCGCTTCAGGTGGCCGAGCGCCTGCGCGGCAATCCGGTTCAGCACGAAACGCGTCGCCACCACCTTGCGGGCGACCTTGTCGAACTCGGCCGACTCGGCCTGCGCCCGTGCCAGCATGCGATCGATCGAGTTCTGGTTCTTTCCCTGCAACGCCCGCATCTCGTAGAGCTGCTCGATCAGGCCACGCTCGCGAATGGCCAGCGTTTGCTGCACCTCCTCGCCGACGCGGTTGATCAGCGACAGGGTCTGCGAGCGGACGATGCTCTGCTTGGCCGGTAGCAGCATGTCGACGAGCGCGCTCTCCAGCACCGGCAGGCGGCTGGCGGCCAGCAAGCGCTCGTCGTGCTTCAGCTTGGCGACCAGGCCCTTCTGCGCCGAAACGGGGAAGATCCGTTCCTTGCCCAGCTCCAGCCGCTGGCTGACCAGATCAACCTGCCGCTGCACTTCGGCGTCGATCTCGGCCGCGCTCTTCAGCCCGTCCCACAGGCCGTCGATCTTGTTCAGGACCGCGATGTGGTTCTCGGTCGTGCCGGAGTCGCGCGCGACCAGGCGCCACATGTCGAGGTCGCTCTTGGTCACACCAGTGTCGGCCGCCAGTACGAACAGCACCGCGTGCGCGCTTGGCACGAGGGAAAGCGTCAGCTCCGGCTCGGCGCCAATTGCATTCAGTCCCGGCGTATCGAGGAGCACCAGCCCCTGCCTGAGCAACGGGTGGGGGAAGTTGATCACCGCATGGCGCCAGCGGGAAATCTCGACATTGCCGTCGACGTCGACGCCGGCCTGATGGTCCGGGTCGTCCGGGTCGAAGAGGCCATACGACTTCGCCTCCTCGGCCGGCACCCGGGCCGTCTCCGACACGAGCCTGAACGCGTCGAGCATGCCTTCGGCGGACCCGGCATCGACCGGGAAGATCCGCCATTCCTCGTTCGACTTCCTGAATTCAGAGGTGCTGCCGGCGCGCGCGCGTGTCTCGATCGGCAGCGCGCGGATGCACGGCGGCAGCGACTCGTCATACATCAGTTCGGTGGGGCACATCGTCGTGCGCCCCGCCGACGTCGGCAGGATCCGCTGGCCGCAGTCGGCGAAGAAAATCGCGTTGATCAGTTCCGACTTGCCGCGCGAAAACTCGGCCACCACGGCGACGACCAGCTTGTCCTCGGCCAGGCGATCGAGCGCGAGGCCGATACGGCGCGCCGACTCGGCATCGAGCAGCTTGTTGTCCTGCAGCCAGCGGCGGAACTGAACGACGGCCTGCGTGAGAGAGTCACGCCAGGCACCGTAGTGCTCGAATGAACCGGCAAGTTCAGCCATCTTCCAGTCGGGCCGCAAAGAATCGAAGGAGCGAGGCCGGGCGGATCCCGCGTCGTGCCCGCGGCGAGATCAATCTAGCATGGCCTTGCCGGAGCGCGGCCCGCTGAATTCGATCAGCGACGCTGGCATTGCGGACAGAAATAGGTCGCCCGCCCCGACTGAATGATGCGCCTGACCGGCGCCACGCCACACCGACGACAGACTAATCCGTTCCGCTCATAGACCTGCGCATCGACCATGAAGTACCCACGGCGGCCGTCCGCGCCGACGAAATCGCGCAGGGTGCTGCCGCCGGCGTCGATCGCGCTCAGAAGCACCGAGCGGATGGCTTGCACCAGCCGTTCGCAGCGGCGTTGCGACAGCCGTCCTGCCGGCGTGCGCGGGTCGATACCAGCCTCGAACAGACTCTCGGAGGCGTAGATATTGCCCACCCCGACGACGACGTCGCCGGCCAGCAGCAGCTGCTTGATCGGGCCCCGTCGGCCACGTGTGCGCTCGTGCAGGAACGCCCCGTCAAAGCGCGGATCGAAAGGTTCAATGCCCAGGCGGGCGAGCAGCGCACTGCGCCGCAGTGCCTGCTCGCCGCCGCGCTGCCAGAGCAGCGCGCCGAAGCGGCGCGGATCGGTCAGGCGCAGAACGCGCAGCCCGTACGCCTGTTCGACCAGCAGGTCGACATGGTCATGGCGCCCCGGCGGCGGAGCCGCGCCCGGGTGCACGCGCCATGAACCCGACATGCCAAGGTGGGAGATCAGCGTGCCATGCTCGAATCGCCACAGCAGATACTTGCCGCGTCGATCCAGGCGCAGAACCTTTCTGCCGGTGATCTGCCTTGCGAGTCCGCGCGGCACCGGCCAACGGAACCGTCGATCGCGCAGGACGAGGCCGCGCACGACGCCACCCTCGACTTCCGGCGCCAGTGCGCGCCGCGTTACTTCGACCTCCGGCAGTTCGGGCATCGGGCAGCGGATAAGATGAGCAGCGTGCGGTGGCGGCAGCGGGCCGGCCACCGGGATGCGGATCCTCGACGATGAAGAATTTTGCGCGGTCAGCCGTCACTGCGGCCCTTCGCGCTTCGGTCGCCGGCCTGGCGGCGGCGGCCATTCTAGGTTGCGCCACCGCGCCGCCCGCCGCCGTGAACCTGGTACAGGCCGGCAGCAGCACGGCCGCGACTGTCAGCGACCGGCTTCCGGACGTCGACCTGACCAGTGCGCTGCTCTACCAGATCATGGCGGCCGAACTCGCGCTGCAACGTGGGGATGTCGGCGCAGCGTTCGCGACTTACCTGTCGATCGCCAAGCAGACCCGCGATCCACGGATCGCCCGCCGCGCCGCCGAGATCGCAGTCGCTGGCCGGGGCGGAGCGCAGGCGCTTGAGGCGACCGAGCTTTGGAGCGAACTGGCACCGGAGTCGCGCGAGGCGCGGCAGGCGCATGCGCTGCTGTTGGCGGGAAGCGGGCGGCTGGCCGAGGCGGAGCCGTTGTTTGCCGCCGCGCTGCGCGATTCGACGCAGCCGGCCGTCGAGTTCGCGCAGATCCAGCGGGCGCTGGCGCGCGCGGAAAATGGTGCCGCCGCCTTCGCCATGCTCGAGCGGCTGGCCGCACCGCTGCTCGAACGGCCTGGCCTGGCCGCCGACGTGCACCTGACGCTTGCCGCTGGTGCCCTTCAGGCTGGCGTCGCCGAACGCGCATTGCAGGCCGCCCGCGCGTCGCTCGCCCTGCGGCCAGACGACCAGCGGACCGTGCTCGCCGTGGCGCAGCTTCTTGCTCGTCCGCAAGGTAAGGACGAAGTGGCCGGCCGCGCCCAGGCGGCGCAGTTGCTGGCCGAGTTCCTGCGCCGCCAGCCGGAGGCAACCGACGTCAGGCTTACCTATGGGCGCATGCTGCTCGCCGATGGCCAGCGCGCTGCAGCGGTAGCCCAGTTCGAGCGGGTACTAGCGCAGGACGCGTCCAACCTCGACGCGTTGTATGCGCTGGGCGTGCTGTCCCTGGATGACCGGCCACCGCGCCACCGTGCGCGCGATTACTTCGAACGCTACCTGCAGGCGCTCGAAACGGCGGCGCTTCCGAGCCACGACCCCGATCCGGCGTACCTCAACCTGGCCCGCATCGCCGAGGACGAGCGCCGCTTCGACGAGGCGCTGAAATGGCTGGCGCGCATCGATGACGGCGCACAGCTTTTCGCCGCGCGGCTGCGACAGGCAATCGTGCTGTCCAAGATGCAGCGGGTCGACGAGGCGCGCAAGCTGCTCGCCGAGTCCTCGCCGGCAACCGATGAGCAGCGCCAGCAGTTGACCATTGCCGACGCCGAGGTGCTGCGCGAGGCGCGCCGCTTCGAGGAGTCCTACCAGGTGCTGGCCAGGGCACTGGAGCGATCGCCCGACGACGCGGCGCTGCTGTACGACGCGGCGATGGCGGCCGAGCGGCTCGGCCACATCGACGAGATGGAGACGCGGCTACGCCGGCTGATGCAGTTGAAGCCCGCCGAGCCGCACGCCTACAACGCACTCGGCTACACGCTCGCCGATCGCAACCTGCGCCTGGCGGAGGCCTACGAACTGATCGACAAGGCGATGAAGCTGGCGCCGGATGACGCGCACATCATCGACTCGATGGGCTGGGTGTACTTCCGCATGGGCAACCTGGCCAAGGCTCGCGAATTGCTCGAGCGTGCATTCGCGCTGCGCGCCGAGGCGGAGATCGGCGCGCACCTCGGCGAGGTGCTGTGGGCGCTCGGCGAGCACGACGCCGCGCGCCGCATCTGGCGGCAGGTCCGCGCCGACGAACCGGACAACGAAACGCTCAGTTCCACGCTGGCCCGGCTGCAGGTCCGCCTGTAGCGGCCGGCCGCTCACGTACCCGCCAGGACAGATGGCATTGACGTGCCGTGAATGCCTGCCGCGCCGGCGGTACGCCGCGCTCGGCCTGCTCGCGGCGACCCTCGCCGGCTGCGCCACGATTGCGCCGACCGAACCGGCGCTGCAGACCTACACCGGCCGCTTTGCCGCCAGCATCAGCCGCGGCGAGCAGCGGGAAGCGGTTTCGGGGCGTTTCTCCTTGACCGCGTATCCGGGCCGAGCGGAGCTTGACCTTGCGTCGCCCCTCGGCAACACGCTGGCGCGGGTGAACGCGGAGGCGAACCGGGCCACGCTGACCGCCCCGCGAGCTGATGGAACGCTCGCCACCTGGGAGGGCGTCAGCCCCGACGCACTGGCCGAGTCGGTGCTGGGGTTCGCTCTGCCTGTATCGGGCCTGGCCGACTGGATCGCCGGCCGCCCTGTGCCGGGTCGCCCCGCACGGCGGTTCCCGGCGACTGGCCCGGCGCAGCGCATCGAGCAGGACGGCTGGATCATCGCCATCGACGAGCGCTTCGAGGACACCGGCGTGCCGCGCCGGCTGTCCTTTGACCGCAACACCGACTCGGCGACCGGGACCTCGTTGCGACTGCGGCTTGTCGTCGACGCGGCGGGCGGAGGTAGCGGCGCCCAGGAGCCGCCACCCCAATGAGCCGCCTTTTCCTCGGCCTGCCGGCACCGGCCAAGCTGAACCTCTTTCTGCACGTGACCGGGCGCCGTGCCGACGGCTACCACGAACTGCAGAGCCTGATGGTGCCGATCGCGCTTTCCGACACACTCGACTTCGAGTTGCGCGACGACGGCCGGATCGACCGCACCGGCGACCTGATCGGCCCCGCGGAGGATGACTTGTGCGTACGCGCGGCGTTGCTGCTGCAGCAAGCGAGCGGTACCTCGCATGGCGTCGATATCGCCGTCGAGAAGCGCATCCCCCCCGGCAGCGGCATGGGCGGCGGATCCTCCGATGCTGCCACGACGCTGATCGCGCTGAATCGGCTGTGGCGGCTCGGCTGGCCGCGAGAGCAACTCGCCCGGCTGGCGCTGCGCCTCGGCGCCGACGTCCCGTTTTTTCTCGGCGCCGGGCCCGCGCTGGCCGAAGGGATCGGCGAGCGGCTGACACCGGTCGAATGGCCGGTCGGCTGGTGGGCTGTGATTCACCCGCAAGTCACTGTTTCCACAGCTGAAATCTTCTCGGCGCCCGAATTGACACGGTCTACGAAAGCCATGACAATCGCGGCCTTTTCGGCATTGCGAGATAATGCTGTCCGCAGCGGAGCGCTGGCGTCCGATGGCATGTTCGGCGCCAACGATCTGGAGCCAGTCGCGCGAGGACGCTTCGCCGAGATCGATGCAGCGATCGCTCATCTGGCGCGGTTTGCACCTGCCAGGATGACGGGTTCCGGTTCCGCGGTGTTCGCTGCGTTGCCGTCGCAGGATGCAGCGCAGGGGGCAGTAAGCCAACTGCCGGCGGGCTGGCAGGGCTGGGCGGTGGCGAGCCTGGCCGAGCATCCGCTTGCAGCGTGGTGAAGGATCACCGCAGAAGTCGCCCGATACGACAGTGTCGGGCGCAGGCGCACAGGTTTCGCGCTGGGGAGTCGCCAAGTTGGTTAAGGCACCGGATTTTGATTCCGGCATTCGAGGGTTCGAATCCTTCCTCCCCAGCCATATGAACGCAGTCGCCGGGAGCCGCGCCGCGGGCGCGCCTCCCGGCGTTTCGGTTCTGAACCGTGCGCCGTGCGCGCGGCCGCGGGAAGGACTGCGCGAGCGGGTTTGAAGACATCGGACGCCGCAACCGCGGAGCCGGGCAGATGAAACCATTCGAGGGTCGCAACATGGGACCGACGGTGCCTGACAACCTGATGGTCTTTTCGGGCAACGCCAACCCGAAGCTGGCCCTCGCGGTCGTGCAGCACCTGAACCTCCCGCTCGGCCGGGCCCACGTCTCGCGTTTCTCCGACGGCGAGGTGATGGTCGAGGTCAACGAGAACGTCCGCGGCCGCGACGTGTTCGTACTGCAGTCGACCTGCGTGCCGACCAACGACAACCTCATGGAACTGATGATCATGGTCGACGCCTTGAAGCGTGCGTCGGCCGGGCGCATCACGGCGGCGATTCCATACTTCGGCTATGCGCGCCAGGACCGCCGGCCGCGCTCGGCGCGGGTGGCAATCAGCGCCAAGGTGGTGGCCAACATGCTGCAGGCGGTCGGCGTGCACCGCGTGCTGACCATGGATCTGCACGCCGACCAGATCCAGGGCTTCTTTGACATTCCGGTGGACAACGTCTACGCCAGCCCGATCCTGCTCGGCGACCTGTGGAAGCACAACTACGAGAACCTCGTCGTGGTTTCGCCCGACGTCGGCGGCGTGGTCCGCGCCCGCGCGCTGGCCAAGCGGATCGAGGCGGACCTGGCGATCATCGACAAGCGGCGGCCGCGCGCCAACGTCGCCGAGGTGATGCACATCATCGGCGAGGTCGACGGCCGCACGTGCGTGATCATGGACGACATGGTCGACACCGCCAACACGCTGTGCCAGGCCGCCGGCGCACTGCGTGAGCACGGCGCAGTCAAGGTAATGGCCTATTGCACGCACGCGGTGCTTTCGGGGCGCGCGGTCGAGCGGATCAACGCCTCGGTGCTCGACGAAGTCGTGGTCACCGACACCATTCCGCTCGCCGACCAGGCGGCGGTGAGCCCGAAGATCCGGCAGTTGTCCTGCGCCGCGCTGCTGGCGGAAACGATTTCGCGCATTTCGCGCGAGGACTCGGTGAGCAGCCTGTTCATCGAGTGAAACGCCCGCCGTGGCTGGTCGCGGCCCGCAGGGCAATCTGGAGAACGCAATGAAAGTCGTCGCAAACTCACGAAAAGCGCAAGGCACGAGTGCGAGCCGCCGCCTGCGCCATGCCAACAAGGTGCCAGGCGTGCTGTACGGCGGAGACGCACCGCCGACGGCGATCGAAGTCGATCACAACCCGCTGTTCCATTCGCTGCGCCGGGAAAAATTCCACGCCTCGATCCTCGACATGGAACTGGACGGCAAGAGCGAGCAGGTGCTGCTGCGCGACTTCCAGATGCACCCGTACCGGCCGCTGGTGATGCACATCGATTTCCAGCGCATCTCGGCGGACAAGCCGGTGCACGTGCGCGTGCCGCTGCACTTCGTGGGCCAGGAGAATTCGCCGGCGGTGAAAATTTCGGCCGCGATCATCGGCCACGTGCAGCAGGAGGTCGACATTGCCTGCCTGCCGAAGGACCTGCCCGAGTTCATCGAGATCGACCTGTCCGGCCTGACCGCGCAGGACACGATCAAGGTGCGCGACCTGAAGATGCCCGCCGGCGTCAGGCCCGTGCTCAAGGGCAAGGAGAATCCGGTCGTGGTCTCGGTGACGGTCCCGGGTGCCCACGTCGAGGAAGAGGTGGCCGCTGCGGCCGCCGCGCCGGCAGCCGAGGTTCCCGCCACGGCGCAGAAGGCGCCGCCGGCCGCTGCGGCCGCGCCTGCCGAGAAGAAGGGCGGCGAGAAGGAAAAGAAGAAGTAATTTCCCCTCCCCTCCTGCACAATTCGGCCCGGCGACGGCGACGTCCCGGGCCGTTTTCTTCTGATCCTCGTTCCCTCGCGTGAATCCCCAGGACACCTCGATCCGGCTCATCGTCGGTCTCGGCAACGTCGGCGCCGAATACGAGCGCACGCGGCACAACGCGGGTTTCTGGTTCGTCGACGCGATTGCGCGAAAGGCCGGAGTCAGCTTCGGCGCCGAGCGCAAGTTCCACGGCGACACGGCACGGCTGCGCAGCGGCGGGCGCGAGTTGTGGCTGCTGAAGCCCGGCACGTACATGAACCGCTCGGGGCAGGCCGTCGTCGCGCTGGCGCTGTACTACAAGATCCTGCCGACCCAGATCGTGGTCGCGCACGACGAAGTCGACCTGCCGCCGGGCACGGTGAAACTGAAGCGCGGCGGCGGCACCGCCGGCCACAACGGCCTGAAAGACATCCAGGCAAAGCTCTCCACGCCGGGTTTCTGGCGGCTGCGCATCGGCGTCGGCCACCCGCGCACGCTCGCCCTGACGCAGGAGGTTGCCGACTTCGTCCTGCACCCTCCGAGCCGGGAACACGAGGCGGCGATCGACGAATCGATCGGCCGCGCCCTCGAGATCGTGCCGCAACTCGTGCAAGGCCAGTTCGAGCGGGCGATGATGAAGCTGCACGCCGCGCCAAAGACGCCGGCGCCGTGACTGCGAGCCGCTCGTTTGTCGTGCACGCCGGTGCGCGTGCGGCAGCGCACGTGCGCAAGAGCGGCCTCGCGCCGACCGACATCGGCTGTGTTCCGGCTGCTGCCGGCGGCCCGAAGGGACTGGCACTCATCGCACTCGACAAGCGGCTGTTCGATCCGGCGCAGGGCTGGCTGCATCAGGCGCGGCTGGAGCTGATCGGCGCCTCGATCGGCGCCTGGCGCATGGCGGCCGCCGCGATGCCGGACCCGATCGGCGCACTCGACCGGCTGGCGGAAGCCTACGTCGGGCAGACCTATCCGCACCGGCCGACGCCGCGCCAGGTCGCGGAACAGTGCCGCAATCTGGCGCGCGCCGTGCTCGGCGATTCGCGGACGGTCGAGCCCCGGCCGGGCCGGGCGCTGACCATCGTCGCGGCGCGGGCGCGCGGCGCGCTGGAACGCAACGCAACGCGGGCGGCGTTTGCCCGTGCCGCGCTTGCCAACACACTGTCGCGCTCCCGGCTTGCCGCGCACCTGCAGCGGGTGCTGTTCACCGCCGGCGGTGCCCGCTTTCCGGACGCCGCGTTCGACCCGTTCGGCGTCGATCGCGTCGCCCTCGACGCGCGCAACAGCGAAGACGCCCTGCTCGCCTCGGGCTCGATTCCGCTGGTGTGCGAGCCGGTGCGCAACCCCGCGGGCGCGCCGCGCGGCGAATACTGGGACGGCGGTCTGATCGACTACCACCTGCTGCTGCCGTATGCGCAGTTGCCGCAGTTGGTTTTGTATCCGCACTTCGCACCGCAGGTGACGGCGGGCTGGCTCGACAAGTTCCTGCCGTGGCGCAAGCACGCGCGATCGCACCGGTGGCTCGACAACGTGCTGCTCGTGTCGCCGTCGCCGGCCATGCTCGAGCGCCTGCCGAACCGGAAGCTGCCCGATCGCAACGACTTCTACCGCTACGGTCTCGATCACGCCGGAAGGCAGCGTGAGTGGCGGCGGGTCATGTCCGAAAGCGAGCGCTTTGCCGACGAGGTGATGGCCTGGCTCGCGCAATCCGACCCCTCGCTTCTGCAGGCGCTGTAGCCGCGGTTGAGCCACCGGTCGCGGCGGCGGTGGCGACCTGCACTCCCCAGAACGCGGCGGCGAATCGCCGGCGCTTGATGCAGGTGAACTGTCTTCGTCGGCGTCGAGCGCACACTGCATCGGCTGAGAGGTGGTCGGCCGCTCCCCGGCGCCGTGATCGCGCACCGAGTGATAACGCCGCGCTTGCACTAAAACCCTTGCCGGCAGGAATGCATCAGTCCTGCCGCGTCGTCACGCCCGCCGGCCGCCGCTCCAGTCGGACAGAGGCATCCGTGCAGGCACAGACCCGAATCCGTTCCACATGCACTGGCGCGCCGGGCGACAGGCCCGGATGCGACTGGTGCGTGCCGATCATTTGAGCGACGCTCGACAGACAAGCGGAGAACGCAATGGACAGACTCCCTGAAAGGGCAATGAACCGGATCTGGCTGGCGCAGTACCCGGAGGGCATTCCACCCGACGTCGACGTGAAGGCCTACGCATCGTTGAAGGAAATCTTCGAGAAGAGCTGCGCGCGCTTCGCCGAGCTGCCCGCCTACGGCAACATGGGCGTGTCGATCACTTACCGCGAACTCGACGCGGCTAGCCGCGCCTTTGGTGCCTACCTGCAGAAAGTGGCGGGGCTCAAGCGCGGCGACCGGGTGGCGATCATGCTGCCCAATCTGCTGCAGTACCCGATCGCGCTGTTCGGCGCGCTGCGCGCCGGCATGACGGTCGTCAACACCAACCCGCTGTACACCGCGCGCGAACTGGAGCACCAGCTGAAGGACTCGGGCGCGGTGGCGATCGTGGT
>Ga0209254_10000279_pt1 | contig 39124 bp, 38 predicted proteins | sample FrelakmetDIP11DI_FD_187148 | JGI IMG/M metagenome (GOLD analysis project Ga0209254, IMG submission 187148) | Freshwater lake sediment microbial communities from the University of Notre Dame, USA, for methane emissions studies - DIP11 DI (SPAdes)... | ecosystem: Environmental > Aquatic >... | reverse complement strand
ACCATGGTGGTGGTTAATAATGCACTCATCGCAACAATATCTGCATTAACTTCACGGGCTTTCTCAACAACTTTCATGACAGGAACATCTACACCCATGTCAAAAACCTGAAAACCAGTTGCAGATAGCATCGTGCCAACCAAAGTCTTGCCAATTTCATGAATATCACCTTCAACGGTGCATAAGACGACTTTGCCCAGCATTGTTCGTTCTGTACCACGTCTCGCAAGTTCTGGTTCCAATACTGCAACAGCCGCTTTCATGGCTTCGCCGGCCATCACTAGTTCTGGTAAAAACATCATGCCACAGCTAAATTGATCGCCAACGAAATTAACCCCAAGAACGAAGCCTTTGTTAATCGCGTCAAGGGGATCCATACCCAGATCTATTGACTGTTGTGCAAGCTCGGCTGCCTTTTCTGATTCACCGTCGGTTATGCTCTGTGCCATTGCCTTGAAGATTTCTTCTGTTTCCATATTTATCTCCTTGTTTTTTGATTTAATGATTAGAAATCATAGGATCGATTAGTTTTTCAATTTCGCGAATTGATTCTCCAGAGATATCAAGGTACATTTCGATTTCGTTACCCAAGTTTCGGATGTGATTGGTGACTTGTAACGAGGCTTCTTGTGAATCATTATTTGCCAAGGCATCGATGATAGCCTTATGCTCCAGGTATTCGCGTTTCAAGCTAATTTGCAAGAGCTCAGGATGTCGGAACATATACTCATATAACATCCAATCAGGGAATGAATTCGTTGCCATTTCATATAACTTGTTTAATAGTGGACTCTGTGCTGAATCTACAATACCAGCATGGAATTCCTTATTTAATTGGCGCAATTCGGACATATCTTCGAGAGAAAGTAAATTTGCAGTATTTTCGACTGTTTCTAATAATTTTTTTACTTCATCCGGTTGAATAATCTTAGCACTGATGCGGACAGCCATGTTTTCTAACACTAAACGCATTATAAATGCATCCACGATTTCCTTGGGTTCTAGTTTTGGGACACGAACACCGCGGAATGGAACCCGTTCTGCTAAACCTGACGCTACTAATCGGTCAAAAGCTTCCCGAACTGGAGTCTGGCTAACACCCAACTGGATTGAAATATCTTCTTGACGAAGCCAATCACCTGCAGAATATTTACCTGCAATGATCTTGCTGTATAGGATATCATAAACTTCATCCGTGAGGGAGCGCTTACGGAGAATTTCGTGGCTGTCAAGTGTAGAATTCGTTTGATCCATAATAGAAATATACTATTGAATTTAGCTGAATTAATATCTAAATAATACATATATTATATATTATATATTATATATTGGGAATAGAACAAACTAACCAATTAATCAATTAAGAAAATACATTGCGTAAACCCTTTATTATTTATGATCTGTTTTTCAATTTGCCTGACTTTTGTGTCCAAATGATGTTCGAGTAAACACACATCCAACTGGCATAGCTCTGGATGGTCATCAAGTATTGCCTGATATGGACAATGTCCTAAAATGATGCGAGGGTGATTGTAATGAGCTTCCCAGTGTGCCTGATAGTTCATCCGATTGAGTGATTGGATTGTGGAGTATAGACGCCGGGTTGGGTTGTTTCCAGATGATTTAAACTCAGTTGCCATTTGGGTAGCGACTTGATTTAATAATTGGGTAGGATCATCCGATCCTTGATTGATTAATATTGAAAGCAACGCATTGGAAAGCTTATCCAGATTGTGTTGATCAATTTGTGAAGTGGAGGTGTATATTTGAGTGGGACGGCCTCGAGCTGTTTTTGTTTTTTGCCCAATAACTTTAACGTTTCCCTGTTCAGTTAAAATCGCAAGGTGGTAGCGAATATTTGATTGGGTTACACGAAATACTTTGCTTAATTCTTCGACGGTCGTGCTCTGCTGCTCGATAATGAAATCAAGGATTTTTTTACGCGAGTGTGTCATATGATTTATTATATCTAAAAATATCTATAAACGCAAATATATATTTGCGTAAATGATTGACGGATATAGAGATAAGGATATAATTCAATGAAAGGTTAATCTGAGGTTAAGGAGGCTGTCTGTATGAGTCAGGACATAATTAATCCTGGATATGAAATCCCACCTGAGATGCAAGGGCAGGTAACTATCACAACGCTGGATAAAATCTATAACTGGGGACGACGCTCATCTGTCTGGCCGATGATGTTTGGTTTAGCATGCTGCGCGATTGAAATGATCTGTGCAGCAACAAGCCGTTTCGATTTCTCGCGTTTCGGAATGGAGATCATGAGACCCAGTCCTCGCCAAGCTGATCTAATGATTGTTGCAGGAACCGTAACAAAAAAGATGATTCCACAGATTGTAAGATTGTATAATCAGATGCCTGAGCCGAAATATGTATTAGCAATGGGCGCTTGCGCCTCTGGAGGGGGACCATTTAAGGAAGGTTACAATGTGGTTTCAGGTGTGGATGAATTCTTACCTGTGGATGTATATGTACCAGGCTGCCCACCGACTCCTCAGGCATTATTAAATGGTTTTATTACATTGCATAAATTGATCGACAAGCAGTCAATAAAGACTGTTAGATGGTACCAAAAAGGACAGGATACGCCCTTACCAGTTCCAGTTCTTGGACCAGATCTCATGGATCCTAGACAATATCGAATTATTAATGAGTATACACAAAATAAGCTGATCACCGAACAAGCTAAAACCCAATCCATGGCTGATCAATCTGATTTAGATAATGCAGGATAAGTCACCATCGAATCGCATATTTTTGGAGCATGTCCATGAGTAATCAAAACATTGCACTTGAATCTGACCTTATGTATATCTTTCCTGAGATTCTTTTCCACGACGAGCGACCTGGTTATGAAGGTTACATTATAAAATCTGAACATTTATCTTCTTTTATGCAGAGGCTTCGGGATGATTTAGGCTATGATTATTTGTCCTCTGTTACTGGGGTGGATTATTTTCCAGAAGGGTTTATGGAGGTTGTCTATCACATTCGGAAATCGATTGGTGGGTATCCTTTGGTGATAAAGGCAAGATTGGATCGAGAAAATCCGGTGATTGCATCCCTGGTTCCAATCTATCCGGGTGCTGAATTTCAGGAACGGGAAGCCTGGGATTTATTCGGGATTAAATTTGAAGGACACCCCGATTTACGCAGAATTCTCATGTGGGAAGGTTTTTCTGGGCATCCTCTCCGTAAAGATTGGAAAGAAGGTTATTACGAAGAAGAATTTAAGCCATTCAAAAGCCGATGGCCTGCTGGACATTATATAAGCCATGAAGACAAACATCCACTGGGAACAAATGTTGACTATCCAGCAGGTTTTAACCCAGAAAGCTGGATTCCTGAGCCGGAGGTAGCCTTATATTCAGGTTTAGGAAGGATAGAACGGAAAAATGAAGAAACAGGTATCAATACCGATCAGGTGATCGTAAACATGGGTCCTCAACATCCATCAACACATGGTGTATTTCGGATGGCTGTAAAACTGGATGGGGAAACAATTGTCGGTCTTAAGCCTGTAATGGGTTATCTTCATCGAAATCATGAGAAGATTGGGGAGCGAAATACTTTTTTGGGAATTATGCCATATACAGACCGATTGGATTATTTCAACTCGATGAGTAACAATTTCGGCTATGCGTTAGCAATTGAAAAATTAATGGGGATTACTCCACCCGAACGTGCAGAATATATCCGCGTAATGATGGCCGAATTAACACGAATTGTTAATCATCTGGCATTATTCGGCTTTTTATTAAATGATCTAGGTGCATATTTCACTCCTTTCTTATATGCATTTGAAGAACGTGAGCTTATCTTGGATATTTTTGAAGCGGTCTCCGGATCAAGAATGATGTGTAATTACCACCGATTTGGCGGGGTGGCGCGCGATTTACCTGCAGGGATATTAGAAAAGATAAGCGATCTTGTGATTGATCGGCTGCCTCGAAAAATTGATGATCTCGATTTATATATTACGAAAAACGAGATTATTCGCCATCGGTCTGAAGGAGTTGGTATTATTACCCCCGATCAAGCTATTGCATACTCCGCGGTTGGACCGGTATTGCGCGCCTCAGGTGTACCTTACGATTTGCGACGCGCACAACCATATAGTATATATGATCGGTTTGATTTTGATGTTGCCGTTCGATACCATGGCGATGTATACGATCGGTATTTGGTTCGCCTGGACGAGATGTATCAAAGCCTGAGGATACTCAAACAAGTAATCAATAATATTCCTGAGGGTCCAATTCAAGCAGGAAAGCCACAATATCAGGTAAGGGTGCCTGCTGGCGAAGCATATGGGTGTGTAGAAGGACCGAAAGGTGAGTTGGGATTTTATGTTATATCCAATGGGAAACCAAATCCCTGGCGGTATCATGTACGTGCTCCTTCATTTATAAACCTAACCTCTCTCGAAAGTATATGTATTGGAAATAAAATAGCCGATGTTGTAGTAATTCTAGGCTCAATTGATATCGTTTTAGGCGAAACAGATAGGTGAGTGATGCATGGCTGACCAAAGAGATAATTACATGTATGGTTTAGGAATTCTGAAAGGCCTTGGTTTGGCTTTAAGACATTTCCTTGAGACTTATATTGATGACATCCGACATGGGAGTAAGCGTTATAAGACCCCAGAAGGTATTGCTTATCGAGCGAGTAAGGATGTCAGTGGAATTTTCACTGTTCAATATCCAGATGAAAAAATCCCTGTTTCTGAAGAATTCAGATTTTTACCGTTTTTAATTTTTGAAGAGAAAGATGGGGAAAAAGAGTACCGATGTACCTCTTGTGGTATTTGTGCTAAAGTATGCCCACCCCAATGTATCTGGATTGTTCGTTCAACCGATCCCAACACGGGAAGACCAATTCCTGATCCAGCTGAGTATTATATTGATATTGATATGTGCATGAATTGTGGCTATTGTGCCGAATATTGCCCATTTGATGCAATAAAGATGGACCATAATTATGAGCTAGCTTCTTATACACGCGCCAAAAATATATATGATAAAGGCATGCTTGGACAGCCACTTTCCTATTATGAGTCAATCCGACCGATAAATTATCAACGTGAAGAATCTGCCAGAATCGAAGCTGAAACGCAAAGAGCAATTAGGAAGACAGTCGCATAGCGAATCCTATGCATGAATGAAAATTTGGTTCCATTAGTCATGGAGATTTGGTATGCCAGGAAATAGTGTCGACTTATTATTTCCTTCCAAAGCGATAGAATCCTTGATGGATATTCGAGGTGAGGAATGGAAAAGATTGGTCAACAGTCTTAATGATTTAGAATCAACCAATTCAGGCCGCATTGCCTTGGTTCTGATGATGGTAAGGATTGGCGGTTGTGTATCTTGTCAATCCGATTCATTTCGTGCGATGAGAGGATGTATACTGTGTTCCACGACATCCATAAAAAGGTTTAAAGGTAGTGATAAATCCCTTCTTGACCTTTATACTGAAGCAAAGAAAGATGTGGTTAAATACATGAAAGAGGTTAATCAGTATGATTAATGAGAAAGTATGGAAGGAAAAGGTTTTGGCAGCCTTAAGGACTGTACAAGAACCTGAACTTCGAAATGATTTAGTTTCGTTGAATATGATTAAAGATATTGAAATTATTGGAGAAAGGGTGACATTTACAATTATATTGACCACACCTGCCTGTCCATTAAAATCAAAAATCGAAAGCGAAGCCCGGGCAGCTGTATTATCATTACCAGGGGTCAAACAAGTGGATATTAAGATGGATTCTAATGTTCCAAGCGATGGAAGATCCAGAGGATTGCTTCAGCTCCCGATTCGGAATGCAGTTGCAATCGCTTCAGGTAAAGGTGGTGTTGGGAAAAGTACAGTCGCTGTTAATGTCGCAGTTGCATTAGCACAGACAGGAGCAAGGGTTGGGTTGCTTGATGCAGATATTTATGGACCTAATATACCCACGATGATGGGAGTTGATACACTTCCACCACCGAATAAGGAGAAGCTTGTCCCTGCCGAAGCCTATTGCGTCAAAATCATGTCAATCGGTTTTCTAGTTAAGTCGGATCAGCCATTAATCTGGCGTGGTCCGATGCTGCATTCTGCTATCAGACAATTTTTAAGCGATGTAGAGTGGGGAGAATTGGATTATCTAATTGTGGATTTACCCCCGGGCACCGGAGATGCTGCATTAAGCTTAACTCAATCATTACCATTGAGCGGGGGTGTTATTGTTACACTTCCTCAACTTATTTCTCTAGAAGACGCTCGACGGGGAATGGAGATGTTCCGCCAGTTAAATGTAACGATCCTGGGAGTCGTTGAAAATATGAGCTTTTTAGAATTACCGGATGGTTCGCACATGGATATTTTTGGAAATGGCGGAGGTGAAAAATTAGCTAAAGAGGGAAATGTACCATTTATTGGAAGTATACCAATTGATGCGAAGGTACGGGCTGGTGGAGATAGTGGCAAACCAGTCGTTATGGATGACCCTAATTCTCCAGCTGCTGTTGCTTTAAGAAACATAGCAAATTCGATTGCAGCAAAAATCAGCCTGGCTGCGATGGAAAAAAACAATGTGATTCCAATCACCATTCTTGATTAAACGGTAACTTTATGAAATGAGGTAATATAAGTGGAAGAAACAGGGCAACAACCGACAGTTAAACCATGTATTGTCGGATTACGATTCCAACCAATCGGGAAGTTATATCACTTTGACGCCAGTAATTTTGATGGAATTCAGCCTGGAGATTTTGTTGTAGTTGAAACCAATCGAGGAACACAACTTGGGCAAATATCAAAATTCATCAATAATCCAGATCGGAACACAACACCTGGAATAAAATCGATATTGCGCATAGCCACTCCACAGGATTTACTTTTACATCAAGAGTACGAAAAGAAGGAATACGAAGCTGTAAATGATTGCCGAAAAAAAGCTTCAGAGTTAGGTTTCGCAGATGTCAAAATTATTTCCGCGGAATTCAGCCTTGATGGAAGTCGTTTATTATTTGTTTATAGTTGTGACGAAGGAGAAAAAACTGACTTAAAATCATTAAGGCGATCACTTCAACGTACTTACCAGCAATCACATGTTGAATTACATCTGGTAGGCCCGAGAGATGTTGCCAAATCTCTGGGAGGGATGGGAGCTTGTGGTATGGAGTGCCGCTGTTGTACAGCGTTTCTAACTGAATTTAGCCCCATTTCTATTAAAATGGCGAAAGAACAAGGTATTTCACTCACTCCAACTGAAATCACTGGGATGTGTGGGAGATTACGATGTTGCTTAGTTTATGAATATGAACAATATGTGGAAGCTAGAAAACAATTACCAAAACGTGGAAAAATGGTGGTCACACCCAAAGGAAATGGTAAAGTAATGGATGTAGTTCCACTAAAAGGCACCATTTTGGTTGAATTAGAACAGGGTGGCCACCATGAGTTTAGCCAGCAAGAAATCCAACCATTAGAAGTATTAGAAACAATCAAGATTAAGACTGATACAAACTTCGAAAACTATCCTGATAATTCTGGTGTGAATACGAAAAAAGGGAAGAAAAAGCCTTATGGTAGAAAACGATAAGGTAGACGGTTTATGGGATTCACCTCAAACGATATTAGTAGTTCTTGCCCATCCAGATGATCCAGAATTCTTCTGTGGAGCATCGATTAACCACTGGATTCTCTCCGGTCATCATGTTATTTATTGCTTGCTTACTTGTGGTGATAAAGGAACTAAAGATATAACCCTTGGTTCTGATGAATTATGTTCTATTCGGCAAATGGAACAACATGCTGCTGCAAATATCTTGGGTGTAGATAAGGTGATCTTTTTAAACTATCCTGATGGATACTTAGTAGCAGATATAGCACTTCGCCGAGATATCACCCGGATGATTCGCATTATACGACCAGAGATTTTAGTTACATGTGACCCACAAACTTTGTTTACTGCGAATGGCGGGATCAACCACCCTGATCATCGTGCAGCTGGACAAGCTACTCTTGATGCAGTATTTCCCTCGGCGCGTGACCACCTGACTTTTATCGAATTATGGAAAGATGAAAATCTTGAACCACATAACGTGCGCGAAGTATGGGTATGTGGAACCTTACAACCTGATATTATTCTGGATGTTACGGAGACCTGGGAAACTAAGATCCATGCATTATTCGAACATAAGAGCCAGATTGGTGATCCAGAAAAACTCGCTGAACGCATGCACAACCGCAGGACAATTGATAGTAGTTCAGAAAATCCACGATATGAGGAAAAATTTCGTCGATTGATCCTTGGATAAGTATTTATTAAATTAACGCATGTGAGGAAAAATGGTAAACATTATCGATGAAGCAAAAGATATATTTGATTACACCCGTGATCTCCGTCGTGATTTTCATATGCATCCAGAATTGGGATTTAAAGAAATTCGAACAGCAAATATTGTAAATAAAGAATTATCCAATATGGGGCTAGAAGTAAAAACAGGTGTGGGTCAAACGGGTGTTGTTGCTCTGATAGAAGGAAATAATCCTGGTCCAGTCGTATTAATCCGTTTTGACATGGATGCTCTTCCAATTCAGGAAGAAACCGGTGCTGATTACGCATCTACCAATCCGGGTGTGATGCATGCATGTGGACATGATGGACATGTGGCGATCGGGCTGACTGTTGCTCGTTTATTAAACAAGCATCGGGCTGAGTTTTCAGGAACCGTTAAACTTGTTTTTCAACCTGCAGAAGAAGGGCTTGGGGGAGCAGAATGGATGATTAAAGACGGTGTATTACAAAGCCCTCGACCTGATTTTGCATTAGCGCTTCATGTTTGGAATGAGAAACCAGTTGGATGGATTGGCATCGTTCCTGGTCCAGTGATGGCAGCTGCAGATACATTCTCAATAAAAATTATTGGTAAGGGTGGACATGGTGCTGTACCAAATCTATGCAATGACCCTATACTAGCAGCTGCACAGGTGGTTAATTTGCTGCAGGGAATTGTATCCAGGAATGTTTCGCCATTAAAATCAGCTGTAGTAACAGTCGCTTCCATTCATGGAGGAGAAGCATTTAATGTCATCCCACCAGATGTGGAATTGAAAGGGACACTTCGTACATTCGAACCTGAAATCCGGGCTATGGTAATCAGGCGACTTAATGAGATTGTAGAACATGTCGCCATTGCAACCGGATGTGGATCGCAAGTAGATATACGATCAATTACACCTGCAGTAATCAATCAACCTGATGTTACGAACCGCGTACAACAAATAGCCAAACGCATCCATCCAAATGCCCAGTTTGATTACCAAACGATAACCATGGGATCAGAAGATATGGCATATATGATGCAGGAGATACCCGGATGCTATTTCTTTATCGGCTCAGCAAATAGTGAAAAGAAACTGGATGCATCCCACCACCATCCTAGATTTGACTTCGATGAAACTATCCTCCCAAACGCTGTTGGTTTAATGGTTGCTTCTACATTGGAATTCCTAGGAAATAAATGAATAAAAGGTCGAGGAGAAAAGATGACCATCGATAATAGAGCAAATAACAGCGGAAATGGAAAAATTATGGAACCTGTCATCAATAATTTTAATGTCACCGTAGCAACAGTAAATGGCTCAGGCAGTCAAACATCCAACCTGACCTTAATGCGGGCATTATTCAAGATGGGAATACCGGTTTCTGGGAAAAACCTTTTTCCATCAAATATTCAGGGATTACCTACCTGGTACACGATCAGGATAAATGAGGATGGTTTTTTAGCCCGGTGTGAGAGACAAGAGATATGTGTGGCAATGAATTCAGCAACCTTGATTAAGGATATGGAAGGATTGGTTGAAGGTGGGGTTTTATTTTTTGATGACTCAATAAAAATCCCGATTAGTCGAACTGATATTCATCAATACCCCATGCCCGTCAATAAAATGGTAAGAGATTCTAATGCTCCCACGAGCCTCCGTGATTATCTGGCGAATATGGTTTATGTTGGGATCGTCGCCAATATTTTAGGGATTGATATGAATAATATCTATCAGGCCTTGGAATTCCATTTTAAAGGCAAACAAAAACCGATTGAGCTGAATTGGAGTATGGTAAGTAATGCATATGATTGGGCAACTGGGAACCTCCATAAAGAAGATTCATATTTTGTAAAACCCTCCAATAAAACAACTGGATATATAATGGCTGATGGCAATACAGCAGCTGCCTTGGGCGCTTTATACGGCGGATTACAATTTGCCGCCTGGTATCCAATTACACCAGCAACATCGTTAGCGGAGACAATCAATGAATTTGTCCCCGTATTTCGTAAGGATCCGATCTCTGGGAAAAACACTTGTGTCGTATTACAAGCTGAAGACGAATTGGCGGCTATCGGGATGGTAGTAGGAGCAGGATGGTCTGGATTGCGCGCAATGACTTCTACATCGGGACCCGGTCTAAGCTTGATGGTTGAATATGTCGGTTTAGCATACTTTTCGGAAGTGCCATTGGTAATTTGGGATATTCAACGCATTGGTCCTTCAACCGGACTTCCAACCCGAACCTCGCAGGGTGATCTTCGTTTAGCTCATTTTATGGGTCATGGAGATGCAAAGCACGTGATTCTTTTACCGGGTTCGGTCACAGAATGTTTTGAATTTGGATGGAAGGCGTTTGATATTGCAGAGAGGTTGCAGACGCCTGTAATCGTCTTATCGGATTTGGACTTTGGTATGAACCAATGGATGACGAAACCATTTGAATACCCAGATAAACCGATGGATCGCGGGAAGGTATTGTGGGAGGAAGATCTACAAAAAATGGAATCCAAATGGGGCCGTTATTTGGATCTTGATGGAGATGGAATAACGTACCGAACGCTTCCAGGCAATAAAGCACCAAACGCGGCTTATTTTGCCCGTGGGACTGGTCATGATGAGTTTGCCAATTACAGCGAACAACCAGGTGATTGGGAAAAAAACCTGCTTCGATTAGGGCGAAAAATAGACAATAATGTTGCATTGCTTCCTAAACCAATCATAAAAACGACCAATGGAGCGAAAATTAGCGTGATATCCTATGGATCGACTGACATGGCAATTGAAGAGGCGATGGCTATCTTGTTAAAAAATGGATTGAAAATTGATCACTTACGCATTCGATCCTTACCGGCAGCTTCTGAAACGATTGACTTTGTAAATGATCATGAACGAAATTATGTGGTAGAGCTTAATCGAGACGGACAATTACAACAAATACTTTGTTTAGAAATACGCGATAGCTCGAAAAATTTAATTTCTCTATCGTATCTGGATGGACTACCCCTAACAGCCCAATGGGTAGTTAATCAAATAACCGCCAAAGAGGATGAACATAAATGACAGAACAATCATCACAAACTCCTAGGATGCAGGTTAATCTTGTCGGATTATCCAAGAATGATTATCGGGGTAATCCAAGCTCATTATGTCAAGGATGCGGGCATAACTCCATATCGAGCCAAATTATCGCTGCTTGTTTTGAAATGAATATTATCCCTGAAAACGTAGTCAAATTTAGTGGGATTGGTTGTTCAAGTAAAAGCCCATTCTATTTTTTAAACCGTTCTTTTGGTTTTAATGGACTTCATGGGCGGATGCCATCATTGGCAACTGGGGCAATGTTTGGAAATATCTATTTAAAAGGCATTGGAGTGAGCGGAGACGGGGATACAGCCAGTATTGGTATGGGACAATTCAAACATATCGTACGTCGAAATGTTCCGTTGGTATATATTGTTGAGAATAATGGGGTGTATGGATTGACAAAAGGCCAGTTTTCTGCAACAGCTGATGAGGGCTTGGAACTTAAAAAACAAGGGACAAATCCATATTTGCCTGTGGATATTGCCTGGGAAGCCTTGGTTAGTCATGCAACCTTTGTGGCGCGTTCTTTTGCGGGTGACCCGAAACAGGTAAAAGAATTGATAAAAGCTGCCCTCAGCCATAATGGAATTGCAGTACTAGATATCATTAGTCCTTGTGTTACTTTTAATAATCAGGATACAACAAGTCATTCCTATTCATGGGGGAGAGAACATGAAGTAGCCTTGCATGATTTATCATTTGTACCATATGCGGAAGAGATCTTGGTTGATTATGAGGATGGTCAAATAAAGGAAGTGACCATGCACGATGGGTCAATGGTGATACTAAAGAAATTGGAACGAGATCATGATCCGAAAAATCGCGCTGAGGCGATGAGAGTTTTAGAAGAATCCAATAAAGATTGTTGCCTGATAACTGGTTTGATCTATATCGATGAAAACCAGCCGACTCTTTTTGAATTATACAACCTGCCTGATGAACCTTTAAATCGGCTTACAGAAGATCGGTTACGCCCACCTAGGGAAACAATCGATATAGTAAATCAAATGATGTTTTAAAATAAAAATCCCGCAGAAAATGCGGGATTTTTTCAATCTTACAAGCCATCTACCAATATAATGTGATTGCCCACAAATTATGCAGGTTTGAAATAAACAATATCCAGTATTGAACCGATTCGTTCAGATGGTGGTTTAAAAACAGCCTGGACGGTCATCCCAAAATTTATCTGCTCCGGTTCAATTTCACCCAAACGGTGGATTAATCCACCATCGCCGAAACGAATAAAGGCAATGATCTGGGGTACATCGCTTAAACTTCCATCGAGGTTAACATTCAAGACAGTATAAGTATCCACCTCGCCACTTATTCCAACATCTATCCATTCATCAAGTTTAGCAAGACACCGCTCGCAAAATATTGCCGCAGGAACATAAGTGTGGTCACAATGGGGGCAATATGTTCCAAGAATCTTACATTCATCCTTCAATGTACGAAAGAATTTTTCTCCTGCCAAACCGTAGGTATACCGGTTTGTAACCGGTAATTCCCCCTGCCAGTTTAATGGTGAATTAGGATCCCGAGTTAGAAGTGGCATATTAATTCTCCTTTGCAGGCTTAAAATACAGGATATCGGTAATGGAACCTTGCCTCTCATGAGCAGGTTTCCATACAGCTTGAACTCGCATCCCAATCTTTACTTCTTGTGGATCAATTTCACCGAGCATATGCATGATGCCGTGCAGCGGGGATGCCCCATCGATGTTTATCACTGCAGGGATTTCCGGATCCTTTATTCTTTGAACATCCCAAGTAACGTAACAAAGAGAATATGTATTAACAATCCCAGTATCCTGCAGTGGTATAAACTCATCCATCGGTCGAAAACACCATTCACAGAAAATTCGGGGAGGCACAACAATTTTCCGGCATGTTTTACAATGACTACCGAGAATTACACCATTTTTTAATGAAGCCAGGTATGCTCCAATCCCAATTCCTGTATCCCAAGAGAACGCTCCGTTGAGTTTATCAAAATTATATAAAATCTTACCATCTGAAAAATCCTGCTCATTTAAGGAAGTTCCAGGAAATTCTTTAATTTTTGCAGTCATATATCACTCCTTATCTCCCCATGATAACAACCGTACCCACTTGCATCAAGTCACCCCATGCTTGTGCTAATCCCCGGCGAGGTTGACCTGGAACCTGACGCAAACCGGCTTCACCGCGCAGCTGCCAGAATAGCTCAGCAATTTTCATCAGCCCTGCAGCTGCTATTGGATTTCCAACGCCTAATAATCCTCCCGATGGGCATATGGGCATATTGCCAGTGCGAGAGGCTGTGCCATCACTATACAATTCCGGAGCTTTGCCTCTTTCTGCGAGTTGAAGACCTTCCAAATGATGCAAGGCTTTGTAATCAAATGGGTCGTATGGTTCGGCAATGTGAATCTCCTTGCGAGGCTCTTTGATTCCTGCCATATCATATGCCATTCGGGCAGCATATTCCACATATCGAGGATAGGCAAGATCCCGGTTTGTCCAGTAGGATGTGTCTAGATGCCAACCTACACCTTCAATCCAAACTGGTTTATCAGTGATACGTTTTGCGATATGCTCGGCAGCCAATATCACAGCAACTGCGCCATCGGATACCGGACTTACATCTAAACGTTGGACTGGCCAAGCTAACACTTCTGAGTTCAGGATATCATCCACAGTAATATCGGCATCTCCCAAGAGGGAGCACGGATGGTCTGCAGCATTCCTTTTGTGCTGAACAGCTACCTGAGCGATATCAGCCTTGGAAATTCCATAAGTGGTCATATAGCGGTTCATTTCCAATGCAAATATCCAAAGAAGGTTTGGTTTTAATGGGCGTTCTGTTATGTGATCGAAAATTGTCAAAAAAGCTGCTTGTGCATGAGGATAAAATGATGACATCTTTTCTTCAGCCACAACCATGACAACATCGAACAAACCGGATGCAATGTGATACCAACCCTGGATTGGGACAAACACACCGGTGCCACCTCCAACATAGGAGCGCATGTAAGGTTTTCGCCATGCACCTGCTCCATCACTTAAATATTCTCCATTAAGATGTATACCGTCAAATGCATCAGGAGCAGTCCCAAGGCACACTGCTTCAATATCATCCATGGTCATCTCACAAGAATCTAGTGCCATATGCGCAGCTTCCCAGGATAATTCTTTAGGTGTCTCCTGCGCTCGTCTAACAAATTTTGTCATTCCAGCACCCACAACAGCTACTTTGCGCATTCCCATAGAGGCATCCTTTCTAGTTAGCGAGAATTAGAACTGCACCGCTATTGGTCGGCACACCACGCCAGGATTGTGCCAGACCGATGTTCGTATCTTCAACCTGTTGAGCGCCTGCTTCGCCTCGAAGTTGAAGAATAATCTCGTAGGTTCGTGCGAGACCATTGGCCTCTAGGAGATTACCCATTCCTAGACTTCCCCCCGACACATTAACTGGTAATCGACTATCCGGGGATGTAAAACCTTCAATGGTTAGATTTCCAGCTTCACCTTCTCTGCAAAAACCCAACGCTTCTAAAGCCTGTAATTCTTTATAAGCATAAGTGTCGTCTACTTCTGCAATGTCAATCGCTTCAAGAGGATTATTAATTCCAGCCTGTCTATAAGCCATACGCGCAGCTGCTTCTGCATATATTGCGCGTGACCAATCACGATTTTCCAGAGAGGGAGAATCATTATTCCATCCAACTCCCAATATCCATATGGGTTTGTCTGTGAGAGAATTTGCAATTTCCTGTGATGCAAGAACCATAACGATAGCCCCGTCCGAATGGTCTGCTATTTCACGTTTTCCGAGTGGCCAGGAAAAAATAGGTCCAGAAAGGACATCTTCTATTGAGAGATCTGCACCATAAGGGGCAAGTGGGTTTGATAAAGCATTAAATCTATTTTTTGTTACCACAGCAGCGCAGTGTTCATGCAAGGTTCCCGAAACATGTAAAAATCGATTCATTTCTAAGCCAGCAATAAAATGGCTGTTAAGTGATAAAGGACGGTTTAAAACAGGGTCCTGCGCATAGGCAGTTATACTGGGTAGGGTTTTTATATTTGAGGCTTTACTATGCCCTTCCACTGCGACAATATCGAATTGACCGGTACGGATTAACATATAAGCTGTAGCAATTCCGTGTATACCATCCCCTGTTATCGTATGCACTGGTTTTAAAGCCCCACCGATTTGATCCGGAGTATATTCGTCAAAGATACTGGTACCCTCGTGAAAATCCTCGGCTACAGTAACAAAACTCTCAATATCACTGCGAGGATCAACACCAGCATCGTTATACGCACGCACGGCAGCTTCATAAACCATTTCTTTATATGATTGTTCAGGTGATGCAGACCGAAATCCTGTACAACCTACTCCCACTATGGCAACTCTTTCATGCATGGATACCTCCTTATTATTCAGTCCTAATCATGTGGTGGTTACATAAATACAACTTGTGTTCTAATCTTCGAATTGAGCCTCCTTTTCTTTGGATAAGCGCCCTTTCTCAGCTATTGATGCGAGGCCTATGCTGATGACGTATAAAACTATCATCGGAGCCATGACAAGTCCCATATTTACTGGATCTACAGTAGGCGTTATTGCCGCCGCTAATATTGCCATGATTACGATAGCTAATTTCCACTGTTCACGCAGGTTTTTTGCTTTGATCAAACCGAGGTTAGCTAGTAAATATATCACCAATGGAAATTCAAAAGTCACACCAATCCAAAACATTATCAGTGTCACAAAATTATAATATGAAGAAGGGCGTGGCTGGGTGGTTAAACCCATAAAATTAAACAGAAAAGGTAACGCAGTAGGTAGCATTACATAGAATGCAAATGCCATGCCACCAATAAAAAGGAATATCGCGACAGGAATTGCGATAAGCCCTTTAATCCTTGATTTTACTCGAAGTGCAGGTGCAATGAACAGCCATATTTCAAAGATCACATAGGTTAATGCAATCGTAAACCCGCTTAGTAGAGTTACCCGCATCACGGTGCCAACATTTTCGGTTACATCGATAGCAACTAATTCAGCCATGCCACCAGCCATAGGTGCTGCCAGATAATTTAGGATAGTCTCTACAAATAAAAAGGAGACTGCTGTGGCAATGATAATTGCAAAAACTGCACGGAGCAGATGTTTCCGTAATGCATTAATGTGTGGAAGAAGTGCTTTTGGATTCTCAATTGTGGTAGATAAGGATTCAGCAATCGGAGTATCATCCAATTCTTCTTCTTTAAAATATGAATTAATACTTTGCAATCCATGATCAATAAATGCGTTTATCTGGTGCACGATTCGAACTATGAAACGTGCAGGAAAAGTAATAAAATTCCAAGTCGAACGGAGCAATTTTCGCATTAGTTAATTATCATTATTCGGCTGATCAACTTTTCCCGATGATTCCCCCGAAATTGTTTTTGATTCTTCAAGATCAGTCGTGGTAATTGGTAAATTCATTGGAATTGGTGGAGTTGTCCAGGAAGACATATCCAGTTCTTTTTTTACTTCATTATTTATCTGTTTTCCAATAGAATTAACATCTTTCAGTTCATTAGTAAGATCTTCTAAACTGGCTTCACGCATCAATCTGTTCGGTAAATATCTCAGCTCACGAGAAGCTTTTTGAACTGTCCGCCATTCAGGTGAAGTGATTATCTTTCGTAAAAAACGTCCAAGAGTTAGCCCAGCTTTTACCATATCCCCTGGACCAAGTATGATAAGAGCAATCAATAGAATAAATATAAGTTCGAGGGGACCAATTCCAAATACTTCCATAGGAAAAATGTTAACTTAGTTTTTTAAAATATTGGATAATATCGTTGTAGTGTAATGCAAGACTTCCTAGTACACCATTTACAAATCGAGGTGTACTCTCTGATCCATAAATTTTTCCTAATTCAACAGCTTCATTGATCGCAACTTTCAATGGTGTCTCGTTACTTACTGCTATCTCCCATAATGCTATCCGCATGATATTTCGGTCGATGATTGCCACCTGATCGAGCGGCCATTCGGGGGCATGCTTTGCAATGATCTGATCAATCTCTTTGATCAATGGTTGAATCCCAAATACAATCTTGCAGGCAAAAGCACTCAGGTTATCTTCGAGTGGGGTTTCAGATAATCTTTCCATGATTACAAGTTCAGCTGGATGACCAGTAATATCAATTTCGTAAAGTGCCTGCAGGGCAATGCTACGCGCCCTGGTTCTTGGTTTCATATTAAATTATGCTGCAGCCTCCAATGGATAATCAATATCCTCGATGTGTATATTCACCCGTCCGACGGACATACCTACCATTTCTGAAATTGCTCGAGTAACATCATGTTGAATGGTGTGACTAATATCACGCACATTTACATTACTGATTAACACAACATAAATATCAATATAGACCACATCATCCACAACTTCAATAACAACGCCTTCACGTTTTTGAGTGCGTTTTAACAGTTGATTTACAGCAGTTTGAACATGGCTGAGGCGACTTACTCCCTCGACATTAAGAGTGGTGAGCTGAGCAATGGTTAGTAAAACTTCCGGTGCAATCGTGGTTTTCCCTTGAGAGGATTCAATCTCGCTCATATATATTTTTCCTATGAAATTTCATTTTTTACATCATGGCCATACCACCATCGACAGCAAGTACCTGCCCGGTGATATATGATGCCTCTTCAGACGCTAGAAAAGCAACTGCAGATGCAATTTCTTCAGGTTTTCCCATCCGGCCTATAGGAGTTGCACTAAGGATTGAGGTTTTAAGATCTTCAGGAAGATCGTTTGTTAAGTAAGTTGGAATAAAGCCTGGGGCAACTGCATTCACAGTGATTTGTCGAGAAGCAACTTCTCGCGCAAGTGCTTTGGTGAAACCAATAATCCCTGCTTTTGAAGCAGAATAATTTGTTTGCCCAGCTTGTCCTGCCTGTCCGGAAACGGATGAAATATTTACAATTCGACCATAACGTTGTTTCATCATTGGTCGAATAGCTGCTTTTGAACAATTAAAAACGCCTTTAAGATTTACATTAATAACAGCATCCCAGTCTGCTTCCTCCATGCGTAGAATCAGTGTATCGCGGGTAATTCCAGCATTGTTGACTAAGATATCTATTTTTCCTAATTGTTTGATCGTTTGGTCGATAAGCTCACTTGTGGATTTCCCATCAGAAACATTTACATTATATGCTATCAGCTTTCGTTGTGTCAGCTTAGAAATCTCGTCTACGGCTTCTTCAGCCAGATCTATCAGCATATCAGCAATGACCACATCTGCACCTAAAAGAGCAAGTTTTTCAACGATCGATCGACCAATCCCACGGGCACCACCCGTGACAACCGCTACTCGTCCTTGCATCGAGCAAAAATTACTCATTGACATACTATACTCCTGGAAATTACATATAAATATTGAATATTATTATACCTTATTCAATATTTTGAGGTTCTTTGATGATTAAACCAATTTCTGAAGGGTTTCGAAATCCTCAGGAGTTCCAAGTGTGGTAGTTGTTACTTCTCGACTAATTCGCTTTATCAATCCGGATAAAACAGAACCATTTCCAATTTCAAAGAACCTTGAAATTCCTTGTGAAACTAAGTTCTGTATTGTTTCAGTCCAGCGAACCCTGTGGGTTAGTTGATTTTGAAGGTCACTTCGAATGTCGATTGTAGATAAAAGCGCTTGAGCAGTCACATTTCCAATGATTGGGATCTTAGGTGAGGTGATAGGAGTTGCTTCAATCGCTTTGTTGAATTCAACTTGAGCGGACGACATAAATGGGGAATGCGCAGCAATACTAACTGCTAATCGAATAACACGTTTTGCTCCAGCCAATTCGAGTAATGGAATGACGCGTTTTAATGCGATATCAGATCCGGAGATTACCACCTGCCCAGGGCAATTATCATTAGCAACTTGAACAATTTCTGATCCAACACTCACCTGATTACACAGCTGCTCAATTTGAGGGATATCCAAACCCAACACAGCAGCCATTCCGCCAGGGTTTCTTACTCCAGCATTTTTCATGAGTACACCACGAATTCTGACTAATCTCAATCCATCAGCAAACGAAAGTGCTCCAGAGGCAACCAGAGCGCTTAGCTCACCCATTGAATGGCCGGCTACAAAGGTTGGTTGAATATTGGGAATAATTCTATTAAGAACATTTAAAACAGCAATCGAATGGACGAATAATGCCGGTTGGGTATTAATTGTATCATTCAGGAGATCTTCAGGACCTTCCCAGGCGACACGAGAGAGTGGAAAACTCAAAATCTCGTCAGCCTGGATAAAATTATCATTCGCAATGGAGAATGATTGAGCCAATGATTTACCCATTCCAACAGTTTGGGATCCCTGACCTGGAAAAACAAAAGCAATATTTTGAGCGTTCATAGCCCTCGAAATAAAATTTACGAGCCGTGAATTTCACGGCCCGTTTGAGAGTTACTTCTTTTCTTCTTTGATTTCTATCACTTCCCGGCCTTTAAAATGGCCGCAATTAGGACATACTCGATGAGGCAAACGCATTTCCCCACAGTTGCTGCATACAACCAGGTTCGGATTTGACAATGCATCATGGGCACGCCGTCTATCGCGTCGACCGGAAGAATGTTTTCTTTTTGGTTGGGGTGTCATGATTTTACTCCTGTTTCTTTCATCTGGCAAAACCTTAACCTGGTGTTGCCTTATATAGTTATTCACAATAACACCTGCCCTTTTGGGCAGGTAGGTTGAGATTATACGTGTGTGCATCTAGCCTGTCAAGGTTTAATCTTAAATATCCAAACTCCATCTTTCTGATAGATGGTTGAGAAATGATTGTTACTTGATAATTTCTCGGGTGATAAAACACCACCCTTTGCACCAATATATATATAATGATATTGGTTGGTTTGTAAAAAATCCCACAAGGAATCAGGATTCGAACTTAGATTTATTACTTGTTGACTTTGCTCGATAATACGTTTCCTGCTCAGCCCAAGACCATAAAGTACAGGTGGAGGTAAGGTAGCTCTACCTGTAAGTGGAGAGATCCAATAACCTCCATCAGCACCCGCAAATAATCCATATCCCCAGGCAAATGGATTAATCACGATGGTTTCGTTTCTTGGAAGGTTATTTTCTACCCAATCAATGGCTCTCAGATCAGCTTCCCTAGAGAGGATTGTTATTGGATTAATTATCGTGATTAATTGCTTTGCTCCGGTATAAGCTACCCATAACGTAGCTATAAAAACAATTCCAATGAAAAGAATCATGAATTTTTGAGGAAATAGCGCTTTCCAATAACCGATCATGACAGCAATAAAATACCCACCGAGCAAGGAAATTGGGATAAAGAGCATAATTTCCACGGAAGAACTCGTTAATAAACCAGCACCTGGTATATGCAATGCATCGAAATTAGCTATCAGGAAGAGCAAAGTAATCCAAACCATAACCACATAAGCAAACCGCTTTCGTTCAATTAAACTCCATACTAATCCTAAGCCTGCTAATACTAAAGTTTGTTTTCCACTCGCAGTTGTCAGGAAAGCCCAGGAGAAATCTTGGAAGAATGGTATAGGTCGTGTACCTGCAGTTTTGATCATTGGCAAGACAGAATTCTGAATGACTTGGGACATCCACGGGAAGACTAAGAATATTGAAACAAAAACAGCGATAAAAATCAATCTTATTTTCGTGGGTATAGTGGATATTGGCTTTCTAATATTAAATAAAATAATAATCCCAAAGTAGGTCAAGATAAGCACTCCGAGAAAGACAGTCACCCGGTAATGGACCATAAAAAGCCCACTGATTGTCATTGCACTAAGGAAAATGAGCCAATATTTTTGTTTTCTTGCGTTTTCGTCCATCAATGACAGGATTAAGGTAAAAGCAGTGGGAAAAATAATTAAACCAGCTAATTCTGTATATCTTCCCCAACTTGTATAATAGGCCGGCATAGGTGTAAGAAATCCAGTAATTAATGCTGCGAATATTCCTGATATTGTGTTTCTAGTAAAGGTTTTCGTGAATAAATAAACTGAAAAAACCGCCATAGCATTTAGAACCTGACCAAAAATAAGTAGTGCTTGATCAATGCTAAGATTTGACAACCAAATGAAGGTTGCAGTAATGCTATGGAATCCAGGATGATATGAAGATGGATTTATGTCCCAATAAGGCGCGTAACTTAAAGGGTAGGATCCGGTAGATAAGATCAACCGAGTAATTAACGCATGATGAACTGAATCTACCCATGCTGGTGTCGCTAAGTCACGCACCATGATCATGCGAACTGTTAGTGTGATTAGAAATACTATGATCAATGAGAAGGGAATTGTCAGTTGAACTAATTTACCAGCTAACCCTCTAAATAATCCTCCCTCGGATAGATTCTTATTCTGGTTTTTAGATTTGTGGAATTTCAGGAATTGGTATGTTAAACGTAAAACTAAAAAAATAATCAATAAACCAGCAATCAAAAGGACGTGTGTCTTTGTCCACCGAAGATGTAATAAAGTCGTCCACAACATTAAAATTGGAATCAAACCAAGACTGATTCCAATTGATAATGCAGTTTGTTCTCCAAAATCAAATCGCTTCCTTATGTTTGAGAAATCTAAAAGCAACCAGCCAGGCAGCCATAAGATAATTAGAAAGGGAATAGCTAGCCAGACATCTGATATCCCGCGTTTGATATCTTCGATCAATGTCTTGAATATATACTCATAACTCAAGCGGAATGCAATATCAGCATGGATGGGCTGGCTATTGAAATAAGCCTGACCATGAGGATAAGCATCCTCATTACGACCATGAATAAATACGGAGCTTGAATCACTGGAGAGCTGGATTAGATATTGTTCATTAGCAGGATTATTTTGATTTGGGAAATGAATAGTAACTGGTGCGATATTCCCTGAAGTTGGTATCACAATATTCGTTATATATACAGGTAAAGAATCATTCTTGGAGTCAAACAACTTGACATTAACAACATGCTTATCACCAGTGACAGGTTGTAAATCCTGAGGGCTCATTATTGTTACCCATATCGTGATTCCATCAAGATTGGCTCTTCGGGAAACAAAAGATTGCCCAATGATTAATTGATTGTCGAGCTTGCCAACTTTATCGGAACTGTATTCTTGGGATGCTTCTGGATCATTGAAGCTCACACAACCAACCAAACTGAATGAAAGGAAAATACAAATGAGTATTAAAACGAGCGATTTTACTCGCAGGTGAAAAAAATATTGTAGTTTACCATTTGATTTATTTTGAAGAATTGTTCGCATTCGTTAGATTCGAACGTAAGTATGATGCGATAAATCCATCGATATCTCCATTTAAAACCCCCTGGGCATTACCGACTTCATGATCGGTGCGATGATCTTTAACCATTTGGTACGGGTGAAGTACATATGATCGTATTTGACTTCCCCATTCTGCCTTGGTATATTCACCTCGCAGTTCCATCAGAGTTGCCACCTGTTGTTCCTCTTTTATTTCCAACAACCTTGATCGCAATACGCGTAATGCATTTTCACGGTTCTGAGTTTGAGACCGTTCATTTTGGCAGGTAACGACAAGGCCGGTGGGGAGATGCGTGATTCTTACAGCAGTCGCATTTTTTTGGACATTTTGTCCACCAGCTCCTGACGAATGGTAAACATCGATACGAATTTCGTCTGGATTTACCTCAATCCCTGAATCATCTTCTACTTCGGGAAGGATTTCAACCAGAGCAAAGGAAGTATGGCGCCGATGTGCTGCATCGAATGGTGATAGTCGGACTAAGCGATGAACCCCTTTTTCTGGCCGCAAATATCCATATGCATAATCACCTTCAACAGCTATCGTTACGCTTTTTATCCCAGCTTCTTCCCCTTCACTCAGATCGATAATATCCGTCTTGAAACCCTTATTCTCTGCCCAGCGTAGATACATTCTTTCGAGCATTTCAGTCCAATCTTGCGCATCAACTCCACCGGCTCCAGAATGGATTGCTAATAGGGCATTATTTTGATCGTATTTTCCTGATAATAATAGATCAAACTCCCTACTTTCTATATCCTTTTCTATCTCATCTAGCTCAGAAGAAATTTCGTCCCGCAATGATTCATCGAGGAGCTGGGACAATTCCAATAGATAAGAAACGTGTTGTTCCAATGAGTGCCAATCATCTACAACATTGCGCAAAGAGGCTACCTTTTTCATTACCCTTTGAGCAGATTCAGAATTGAGCCAAAACTCATTTTGTTCTGATTGCGTTTGAAGTTGAGCTAATTCTTTTTCTTTCCCAGGTAAGTCAAAGACGCACCAATAGGCTTTGAATTCTAGATTGAGCTGAATTTAGTCTATCAATAAGGTCCTGCATCAATACTTGCTCCTAATATATTTTAGCTATTGCTGAAGTATTCCGCGAATGAACATATCTGCATCAAATGGTTCTAAATCCTCAGGCTGTTCTCCTAAACCTGCAAATAGAATGGGTAACCCCAATTCTTTTTGAATTGCGAGAGCCATACCACCTCGAGCAGATGAATCCAATTTTGCTAGGATCACACCAGAAATATTCACAGCTTTCTTAAATGCCTGAGCTTGTTGAAGCGCATTTTGACCTGTGGTGGCATCCATCACTAACCATACTGCATGAGGTGCTTCTGGTAAAGCTTTCCCAACAACCCGGTAGACTTTTTTTAGCTCTTCCATTAGATTAAAACGAGTGTGTAAACGCCCCGCAGTATCAATGATTGCAATCTCACATTTTCGTGCAATTGCAGCTTGAACGGTATCATATGCTACAGCACCTGCATCGCCACCTAGCTGTCCACTAATAATGGGAATATTTAGCCTCTCTGCCCAAACTTCGAGTTGGTCAACTCCAGCAGCACGGAATGTATCAGCTGCACCAAGGATAACTTGCATACCTTGATCAGAAAATCTTTTTCCAAGTTTAGCGATGGTAGTAGTTTTTCCCGATCCGTTAACACCAACAATTAGAATGATGGTAGGTTTTTGATTAAATTGAATATTTGGTGAAGAATCGAGGTGTGAGCGTAACTCTTCAACCAGTATCGCATTCAGATCACTCGTCTTTGTTATCCCTTCACGATCTACTCGTATTTCCAACTTTTCCATGATATTCATGGTCGTATTGACACCAATGTCGGCACGTATAAGGAGAGCCTCTAGTTCGTCCCAGGTATCCTCAGTGATCTCAGTTGCCCCAAATAATGTAGCTAATTGTCCAAATGTAGCCTTACTCGTACGGGCAAGACCAGTTTTCCATTTTGAAAGAATATTTGTCATCGGTCGGTTATTATAACATGAGGGTTATCGGGGTTTATAATAGCCTATCTCACTTATAATGGAGGTCTGCATGCCTGAATACTTTTCAATTCGCTGGGAAGATGGAGTAGTTATAATGCTTGACCAGCGCTTCTTACCAGATGAGGTGATATATCGAAAATATACAGATTGTTGGGAGGTAGGATACGCAATTAGTCAAATGGTGATACGTGGTGCGCCAGCGATTGGGATCGCTGCTGGTTTTGGATTAGCATTATCAGCATTTTATAGTAAAACCGATCACGCTGATGGGTTAATCCAAGAGCTTTCTGATTCAGCAGATTATTTAAGAAGATCACGCCCGACTGCGATAAATTTGTTTAGCGCAATTGATAGGATCATGAGGCAAGTCATAAATACAAATAGTAAAGACATTGATCTGATAAAACATGTGGTTTTGTCAGAGTCTAATAAAATCGCTGATGAGGATGTGGCGATGAATAAAAAAATCGCACAATATGGGCAACAATTCATTCCTGACCAGGCGAATGTAATTCATCATTGTAATACGGGTGGATTAGCCACGGGTGGTTATGGGACGGCATTGGGGGTTATTCGTGCTGCACATGAACTAGGTAAAAATATTCATGTATTTGTGGATGAAACCCGTCCACGCTTGCAAGGGGCGCGATTAACATCATGGGAATTACAGCAATTAAATATCCCTCACACAGTCATTGTTGATGGTGCGAGCGGATACATAATGAAAAGTAAAAAAATTGATGCATGTCTTGTCGGCTGCGATCGAATTGCTTCGAATGGAGATGTAGCCAATAAAATTGGTACCTATAATCTTGCCATAGTAGCAAATGCCCATGGCGTGCCTTTTTATTCCGTAGGACCAACAACAACGATAGATTTTTCGATTGTAAGTGGAAAAGAAATCCCAATCGAAGAAAGACCAGAGAATGAGATTACCCATATTGGTGAAACTCATATCACTCCAAACGGGGTTAATGTATTTAATCCCGCATTTGATGTCACACCTGCAGAGTATATCTCTGCAATTATCACCAATCTTGGGGTAGCAATTCCCCCATATGATCATTCACTAAGAAATTTATTGATTGGATAAGGTAATATACAAATGAAATATAAATTATCACACCTGGATAAAAAAGGTAAAGCTAGAATGGTTGATGTAAGTGCAAAGGCAGAGACTGAACGAACAGCAATCGCGTATGGTGAGGTAGTGATGAAACCAGAAACCCTCGAAATAATTGGCAATGGAATATCGAAAAAGGGTGATATTTTTGCAGTTGCACAAGTCGCTGGAATCATGGCTGCTAAGCGTACATCAGAATTGATTCCTCTATGCCATTCGTTGCCATTATCAGAAATAATTGTTGACTTAACATTGGATTCGAACTTGCCAGGCATTCGGATCCAATCGAGCATAAAAACGATTGCAAAAACAGGCGTTGAAATGGAAGCGCTTACTGCGACTACTGTGGCGGCATTAACTGTGTATGATATGGTAAAAGCGGTTGAGAAAACAATGCGTATTCAAAATGTTCATTTAATAAGAAAAACGGGTGGCTCCAGTGGAGATGTAATTAATGAATAACCATGCAAAAGTTTTATTCTTTGCAACCATAAGGGAGAAAACGGGCGTTCGTGAAACCATGATCGATTTTGATGGTGATGCGACGATTTTAGATATAAAAATGATATTACTAGCAAAGTATCCATCCTTAAAACTGAGCATGGATTCTGTGATTGTGGCAATGAATCATGAATATGCGTTTGATGAATATCTGGTTGTGAATGATGCTGAAATTGCATTATTCCCACCTGTTAGTGGCGGTAGCAAAATTGAAGAATATCCAACCATCATTAATATTAGTGTTGATGAAATTGATATAAATATATTGCTCGAAAAAATTACATTAAGTACAACAGGTGCAGCCAGTATTTTTACAGGAATAGTACGCGGAGAGACAATCAGAAAAAATCCTTATCAAACAGATTTACTTGAATATGAAGCTTATAAAGATATGGCTGAAATGAAGATGCTCCAGATAGTGAATGAGATGCGGACACAATGGCGTGATATAGAAGGTATAGCATTGGTTCAGCGTATAGGAAAACTCTTCCCTGGAATGATCACCGTTGTCATAGCCTGCACTGCTTCTCACCGTGATTCCGGGATATTTGATGCTGCGAAGTATGGAATTGATCGATTAAAAGAAATTGTTCCAATATGGAAAAAAGAAGTCAATAAAGAAGGAGATGTATGGATTGAAGGAGATTATTACCCCCTTCGGGGGGAATAACTTAAAGAAAGTTTGGAAAATTTTCCTAGTTTGTTATAGCGTATAATATACAAATCACATAAAATCAATTTGATAAGAACTAATGGATCGCCAGATACCCAGCACTTGCAGAGTGTCTGACGCTCCCTGAGTTCATAGGAGATCGCACATGGATACATCCCCAGGGAGCAGTAAAGTTGAGGAATCTCCCCAAGTATTTTTACAAAGAATTGGGTTATCTTTTAATAATATCGGTTTATTTTTGCGAGCGCTTACTCACCGTTCTTACTTTAATGAACATAAAGATGCAATCGAAGATAACGAGCGGCTTGAATTCCTCGGCGATGCTGTATTAGATTTCATGGTAGGCGCTTGGCTATATCACCGATTTCCAGAAATGGCTGAAGGGCAACTGACGAGATTAAGAGCAGTGTTGGTGGGGAATGAACAATTAGCTGAATTTGCTAATGCAATAAACCTAGGGGCTGTCATGCGTTTGGGTCATGGTGAAGCAGAAAATGGGGGCCGTGAACGGTTACCTTTACTTGGATCAACTTTCGAGGCATTAATTGGGGCGATCTATTTAGATCAGGAAATCTCACAAGTATGGAAATTTATGGATCCGATGCTTGAAACAAAAGTTAGAATTATCATTGCAAACCAGGTAGAACACCATCCGAAAAGTATTCTGCAGGAATGGTCACAGTCCAGGGGCTATGGAACTCCGATATATCGCGTTGTTGGTGATAGTGGTCCGGACCATGACAAGTATTTTGAAGTTGAAGTGGTGGTGGATGATATTGTTTATGGATTAGGAAAAGGCCATAGTAAACATGCTGCAACAAAGGATGCTGCAAAACATGCTCTTGAGAAACTTGGGATAAGGTAATTTATGCCAGCACGACTTAAATCTTTTGAATTACACGGCTATAAAACATTTGCATCAAGAAACGAATTCCAATTCTCCGATGGCATCACTGCAATTGTTGGTCCCAATGGTTCTGGAAAATCAAATATTGCGGACGCTCTTCGATGGGTTTTAGGCGAACAATCCTATGGCCTATTAAGGGGTAAAAAGACAGAGGACATGATTTTCTCTGGTTCGGAAAATCGCCCCAGGGCAGGAATGGCATCGGCAACAGTGGTTTTTGATAATAGTGATGGTTGGTTGCCGATTGATTTTAGCGAAGTTGGGATTACTCGAAGAGCTTATCGTGATGGCGAAAATGAATATCTACTAAACAACCAACGAGTTCGTTTGAAGGATGTTTCTGAGGTATTGTCGAAATCTGGGCTTGCAGAGAGAACTTATACAATTATTGGACAAGGGTTGGTTGATGCTGCTTTAGCACTAAAAGCAGAGGAACGAAGGCGATTGTTTGAAGAAGCTGCCGGTATCGGACTTTACAGGTCTCGTCGGGAAGAAGCACTCAAACGTCTTGAAATAACTCGAAGAAATCTGGAAAGGGTTCAAGATATTTTATCTGAACTTCAGCCACGTTTAAGGAGCCTGGAGAGACAAGCGAAGCGGTCTCAGGAATATGATCAGATGAAGGCAGATTTAAAAGTTGTTCTGCGAGAGTGGTATGGATTCCACTGGCACAAAGCCCAATCTGACTTAGTAGGAGCACAAGTAAATGCAAAGCAGCAGGAAGAGGCATTGGCTATTGTACAGACAAACCAGCATGAATTAGATACAAAAATTTCTGAATATCGATCAAATATAAATGAGATTAGAAACAAATTAAACGATTGGCATAAGGAATTAACCACATCACATCAGCTTCGTGAGGTTTTAAGTCGGGAACAAGCAGTCAATAGTGAAAGGTCACGATTGTTATTATTACAACAGGAGCAAATATCTAAAGAACGAGCCGATTTAGAAGAGGAAGTTGGCATTCAAGAAGACCAACTGTCGATATCGAATCAAGAAATTGGAGAACTTGATGAAGGATTAAATGAAGCAAGGCTTTCCGTTTCTGAATCATTAGAAAGGGTAAATACACGGCGACAAGAGAGAGCCATGATTGAAGGAAATATCAAGGCGCTCCAAAATGAAATTTCTCTTGGAGTAACAAAATCGGTTCAATTGCAAGCGCTATTACCAGAGAAAGATGCTCATATAAATCGGTTGAAAGAGCTGCTGGAAAAAATTGATAGTGACTTAGAACGTGCTGCTTTAGAATTATTGTCTACCCAAGGACAAATAAGTTCCATCCAAAAAGAGAAAGACAAGAAAACAAAGAATTCAGAAAAGTTAAATGGTGACTTACAACATATCCGGGATAAGGTAACCGAACTCGATCTGGATAGAAATGAATTGAAAGAGAAAATTTCTGTCCTTACAACCAAAATTGCTCGCATGCAAGCGGAGATAAACGTTTTCGAGGAGGCTGAGAAGAACCTTACCGGACATACAGAAGGAGCAAAAATCCTTATTAAGGGGATGGTTGAAAAAAAGATCAATGGAGCAATTGGTTCCATTGGTAATAACCTTATTGTTCCAGAAGAGTTTGAAACCGCGGTTGCTGCAGTTATGGGAGAGTATATTGATTCGTTAATTGTAAAATCGATAGATCAAACTGAAAACGCATTAGATTTAATTGGAAATGATACAACCAGGGGATCAATTTTTCCTTTAGATACCATTATTCCTGCAAGACCTTTAGCATTGGATATAACGAAAGCGCCTGTAGAATCAGGTAATATATTTGGTGTGGCAGCCAATTTACTAAAAACTGAGATCCATATAGAACCGATTATTGATTGGATTTTTGGACACGTGATTATTGTAAGAGACCGAAAAACTGCCCGAATAATCCTAGGTTCACGCGATTGGAAGGATATCCCTGATTTCCGGGTAGTTACATTAAGGGGTGAGATGTTTTATGCCAGTGGCCCGGTTGTTACTGGGGCTTCTGGTAAAGGTTTGCTTGCCAGACCAAGACAACAGAAAGAATTAATTGAAAGCCAAGAGCAAGCCATGACTACGCTTGCCACCCTTGAGAACCAAAGTCGGAAACTTGAGGAACAAATCAACCAAGCCCAAGTCAGGGAAAAAGAATGTAGTGATAGCTATAAAAGTGCTATTGAGATCGAAAAATCTATTTTGTTGGATCTTAACCTGCAAGAATTACAGGTAGAGAAAATCAACCACGATATACGCTGGAATCAAGAACAAAGAACGAGAATTCAAGCTGATATTAATAATGAAAATATTGAATTGACTCATACAAAATCGGAAATCGCAAGATTTCAAGAAGATTTGCGTATAGTAAAGCTCGAATTATTAAGTAATACAACTTCCCTAGAAAGCATACCTATTGATGAATTGCTCACCCAACATTCGTACTGGACAACAAATGCAGCGGTTATTGAGCAGGCATTAACTGATGCGAAAAACCGCCAACAGGAAAAAACCATACGACTTAAAAAAGTTGAAGGTAATCTTAGTGAAATGATTTACCGGTCAATTCAGCTCGACCAAGAAATAAACCATCTGAATAAAAATCAAGAAGATTGTTCAACAAACGAGACTCAAATCGCCAAGAAGATTGAAGACCTTGGAAAAATCGTTGATCCATACGAGGAACAATTAACTCAATTAGAAAAGGGCTATACTGGATTATTAACCACAGATTCTGAGGCACGACAGGTGTTGCGTGCTGCCGAGCAACGATATACACAAGCGAAGATCAATTTAGCACACCAATCGGATTCTTTTGAATCACTCCAGAGGCATATTGAGGATGATTTTGGGTTAGTATCATTCGATTACACAGATTCTATCTCGGGTTCAAAACCACTTCCATTAGAAGGGATGGTTGAAGAATTACCCAAAGTAGATGTTTTACCATTAGATATTGAGGAAATTATTCGCCAACAGAAGAATCAAATCCGGAGGATGGGTGCAATAAATCCCGAAGCTCAGAGCGAGTATCAAGAAGTCAAAGACCGGTTTGAGTTTCTTTCTTCACAGGTTGCAGATTTAGTTCATGCAGAAGGTGATATCAAAGAAATAATTGCAGAGCTGGATAATTTAATGGAACGTGAGTTTCGACGCACTTTCGATGCGGTAGCTCAAGAATTTAAGCAAATATTTACCCGCCTTTTTGGTGGTGGTTCTGCACGTTTGGCATTGACTGATCCAGAAAATATGTCTGAAACAGGTATTGATATTGAAGCCCGATTACCCGGTCGGCGGGAGCAAGGACTATCGCTGCTATCAGGTGGTGAGAGAAGCTTAACAGCGACAGCATTAGTCTTTTCCTTGTTGCGAGTATCACCTACGCCTTTTTGTATCCTTGATGAAGTCGATGCAATGTTGGATGAGGCAAATGTAAGTAGGTTTGTTGATTTATTAACTGAACTAAGTGAAAAAACACAATTTATTGTCATTACTCATAATAGAAATACTGTTCAAGCTGCCAGCATAATCTACGGAGTAACGATGGGGAGAGATTCAGCGAGCCAGGTGATTAGCTTGAAGATGGATGATTTAGGTGAAGATTTTGGAATTTAGGATGATATTGAGTAGATTTCATCTACCATACTTGACATATAAGACTAAATTAGTATAATATGATATAGCCAGTTGATGGATTCTGGTGGGTTGGTTTGATAACACATATGGAAAGATTAAAAACATTTCGCACCATCGAAGTTGAATACGGCATAATGTTGATCAAGAAAGACAAATAATGTGTTGATATGATACGTCAGAATCCTGGGGTTGAATCTGCATTGGATAGACTAAGTGGTATTGTTGTAGATGGGCATTTAAATTCATGCATATTAACTCTAGACAGGGGAGAAAATCAAGGAGAACGTAAACGAGAGGATTTACTGTCAAGAACCACAGGTATTTAAAACAAAATTTTATGAATAAATAAATCCAGGGATATCAGGAGAATTATATGACGATAAAAATTTTATACAAAATTCCAAATATTAGTTGTGGGCATTGTGTTCATACAATCCAATCTGAATTGATAGATTTGGCAGGTGTAAAATCTGTGAAGGCAGATCAATCATCTAAGGTTGCAACAATCGAATATGAACCGCCTGCGAGTGAAGAAAAGATAAAACAATTGCTTGAAGCAATTAATTACCCTGTAGAAATATAATAATTAAATAAAGTAAAAAGAATTACGCAAAATGCTCATTGGAGGTGTGAGCTAAGCATTTTGCGTTTTTGTATTTAAAGCAGAAAAAAGGTCTCATATAAATATGTATATTTGTAATAATTATAATTAACTGAATACTGTGGGGTATATGAAGCCCTAAACCTAAGAAAAGAGATGGGAATTAATCAATTGGGTGGCTGTATCTGCTACTGCCTGCTCTAGAGCGATGGGACTCTAGCCGCTCCAGATGCTTTAATGGTCGGAATTTGAATAGGAGCAGAAAATGGTAACTTACTTCTCTCCAAGGAGGTACTCAAAAAGATTGGTAAGAATAACTTTGTAGTATTTGATAATACCGGAAGCATAACAGAAGGAGAGCCAACAAGTGCTGTTATTAACTATATAGTGCAAGGATGAGTTGTTATGATAATTGCCGGCCTTGTAATGATCCATTAAGGGATGTAATTGCAAAGTTATTACTCAAGAACATGCGTATAGCCATCGTAATTTGAGAAAATACATAAACAGCTGTTCGAATTTCAGATCAAATCGGTATTGGGAGGATTAATTGGAAATTATTCTGGTTAATATTTTGAATAAGTTAAAAAGACAAACAATTTTGTAGCTAATGTTGGTGAAGGATATAAAAAGGCATAAACCAGCTAACATACTGATCTCGGAATTGCAATAGAATCCGAAGCCAATATTGCTATTGCTCACCCCGATAGCATTAATTATCAAAGATCTCGTTAGAGTAATAAAAGTAAGAAGTTATCGATAAAAAACCGTGACAATGATTAAAGAAAATCCAATTATGGATATTATTTTACGATGAGATCTTCATTCCTACAGCTGATTTCATCTTACTCCTATGTTGGCTGCGCGAGCTATGGCATTCAATAATGAATTTGGGCTTAGAAATACTTTACGATTACAAAATTTGAAATTGACATATTCATAAGAAAAAAATAAAGACCAGATCATTGACATTTGTTAAGGTCGGTCCAATTTTAATTAAATCTCCCAAGGCATTAAAGTAATGATATGAATCATTATTCAGTAAAAAAACATTTGCATTTAGACCCATATCTAACCCGCGTAGATATGTCTCATTGGTTGCTACTGCTCCTGCGGCATCGGTAGGACCATCCCCTCCATCGGTGGCTAAACTGGCTAAAATGATTTGATTAGAACCGGATAATCCTTCGACTGCACCAAGGGCTAATTCTTGATTCCGTCCTCCTATGCCTTTTCCCATTATTGTTACCGTAGTCTCGCCTCCAGCAATCAGACATGCTGGTCTGGGCATTAAGAATGAAGGAGAGAACAAATTATTAACATCTTTAGCAATTGATTTACCGATTTGTGCAGCTTCACCTTGCATGCAGGTTGTTAATACCTTTGTGTGATATCCCAATAAGTTAGCGAGTATTACAGCATTATTAACTGCATCTGTATTTCTTCCTACAATTACATTCTTAACTTTGGTTAAGAGGGGATCGCCAGGTTTTAGTGTTTCGTCAATTTCACCTTTGATTCCATTCATAATGTGGTTTTTAACACGAGTGGGAATTTTATCTAGAACTTCATAAGTTTGTAAAATTTTCCACGCATCAACAAATGTTGTTGGATCACCCACAGCAGGACCAGATGCGATTACATCGAGGCAGTCACCGACTACATCAGATAATATTAAGGAAATTACTGTTGCAGAAGCCAGGAATTTTATCAAACCACCCCCTTTAAACAAATCTAAATGCTTCCTGATCGTATTTATTTCACTGATTGATGTTCCGCTTCGCATCAATACTGCGGTGGTGTTTCCAATGTCCTCAAGAGTAATCCCTGAGGCTGGATGCATAAGTAATGCAGATCCACCACCAGATAATAACAGGATGACCAAGTCAGTATGGTTAATCTTGGAGAGAAATGAGATCAGCTTTGAGGCTGCCTTAATGTTTCGCTGGTCAGGAAGAGGATGACTTGCTACAAGAATTTCAACTTTGCTTTCAAGATTGATATTTTCGATATCAACATATCCATCTTTCGTAATTATCATTCCTGATGTACTCTTATTTTTTATAATCTTTTGAAATGCGGAAGCCATTGGAACACATGCCTTTCCTGCTCCAATCACATAAATCTGCTCATAATTTTTTAAATCATACCTAGTATTGTCCACTATGAGATGGTTGGCATCATATGTTACATGCTTCTGCATAATTTCTTCAGCATTTACGCAGTTAATGGCTTCTGCCATAATTCTGCAGATATCGTTCCCCCTTGCTGTTCTAAGTAAGCTATAAGTTGTAAATTGCTCTGGTTGAAAAATCATACCAATAGTTTTTTTAAAACTCATCGATAGGAGTAATTAACTCGTTTGAGTCGTTCAATGGACTGTTAACCTTTTTTGAGACAGGATACGCAATCATTTCATTAGAAGGATAAGGGATCAACAACTTATTTAATTCACTGGCAGGACAGTCTTCAGCTGATAGCCAATGCATATATGAGTCTGGAGGCAAAATTACTGGCATGCGGTTATGTATAGACTCTATTAACGAATTTGGTTGGGTTGTAATAATGGTGCATGAACGGATTTCTGAACCATCAGGAGCGGTCCAATGTTCCCATAATCCTGCAAAGGTAAATGGAATGTTACCTTTTAGCCGAATAAGAATAGGTTGTTTCGATTTATTACCTAGGCTTGGTTTCCACTCATAAAAACCATCAGCGAGAATCAAACACCTTCGACGGCGATAAGCATTTCGAAATGATGGCTTTTCAGCAAGTGTTTCAGAACGAGCATTGATCATCCGTTCACCAATTGACGGTTCTTTTGACCATGATGGGATCAACCCCCATTTATACATGGAAACAATGTATTCTCCAGTATTGGGAATTACTGCTACAGGTTGAGATGGCGCAATATTATATCTAGGTATTAAATCATTCGGGATGACTGCCCATGGAAACGCTTCCTGTAGGTGAGCAGGATCTATTGTCAGTGTGAATCTACCACACATAAAACCTCACTTTCTGATGACTCAAAATCTTTAGATTATTTTACTATAAGGGATATATATTTTGTTCATCACATATTGTAGATAGTAACATTTCTGCGAAAAGAGGAATAAACCTTAATAATTAAGCAATGCATATTTACTAAGTACACTGTCTTTGGAATTCTTAAAAACCAAGTCTTGTGTTATTTCATTACTCAAGCCTGCCTCTTGTACGTCTGCGAAGGCATGAGTATACTAGTGGACACTTAGGTTAAAAAATGCCCATTAATCATCTTATGGAATCTCTTCCGGAGCTATACTCGATTACTGATCGGGATTTGATTTATCGCGCATACCGTGTAGCTGATAATGCCCATTCAGGACAAAATCGTGTCTCTGGGGAACCATACATTAATCATTGTATTGCTGTAGCATCGATTTTGGCAGAACTACGAGTACCTGTAGAAGTTGTCGTGGCGGGATTATTACATGATACAGTAGAAGATACCCCAATTACATTAAATGATATAAAAATCGATTTTGGAGAAGATGTGGCAAAATTGGTAGATGGTGTTACAAAGTTAACCCAATTACCACGTGTTTCAAGAGGTGATCAGCATCCCGAAGAGGATATTCGGGATGAAGAATTACGCCTTGCAGCTGATCGGCGAGGTGATCTGGACCCTGATTCAGCCGCTAGTTTATATGTAAAGAGCCGGCGTTATGATCTGGTGTCTGAGACACTGCGTAAGACCTTCCTCGCCATGGGAGAAGATGTACGGGTCGTGTTGATAAAGTTAGCAGATCGATTACATAACATGAGAACCCTTGGGCATTTACCAGAACATAAACGGCGTCGAATTGCCCAAGAAACATTAGATATTTTTGCACCGCTTGCCAACAGGTTGGGTATATGGCAGATGAAATGGGAGCTTGAGGACCTGGCATTTCGTTATGTGAATCCTGAGAAGTATAAAGAGATTGCCAATAATCTTGCTGAAAAGAGATTCAACCGTGAAAGTGGTATGGATGAGATCATTGAGCATCTAACCGAGATGATTTCCCAATCCGGCATCAAACCTGAAATTACTGGAAGACCGAAGCATATCTATTCGATTTATCGCAAAATGGTCCGAAAAGGCGTTGCATTTGACCAGGTACATGATGTTAGAGGTGTGCGGATCATTGTCCCTGATATTCCATCAGCCTATAGCACCCTGGGCGTGATTCATACACATTGGAGACCTCTTCCAGGTCAATTTGATGATTATATTGCCGTACCGAAGGATAATTTTTATCAATCCTTGCATACATCAGTCCTTTATGATGATGGAAAAACGCTTGAAATCCAAATCCGCACACCAGAAATGCATCAAAATGCTGAATTAGGTATTGCTGCTCATTGGAGGTATAAAGAAGGAGCTCCACGTGATGATTCATTTGAGAAGAAAATTCTTTGGTTCCGCTCATTAATGGAATGGAAACAGGATGTAGAAGATGCAGGAGAATTTGTTGACAGCTTAAAAACTGACGTATTTCAAGACCGTGTATATATATTTACTCCGAAGGGAGATATCTACGACCTGCCAACAGGGTCGACTCCCATTGATTTTGCTTACCATGTACATACAGATATTGGTCATCGATGCAGGGGTGCGAAAGTAAATGGAAAACTTGTTTCACTTGACTATATTCTAAAAACTGGTGAACAAGTTGAAATATTAACCGCAAAACGTGGTGGACCAAGTAGGGATTGGTTAAATCCAAACCTGGGATTGGTTAAAACTCAAAGAGCAAAAGCAAAAATCCGATATTGGTTTAAAAAACAAGCCCGGGAACAAAATATCAATCAAGGCCGAGATTTTCTGGAAAAAGAACTACGTCGTCTCGGATTGGTAGATATTAATTTAGAGCAACTTGCACGTCAATTTGAATTTAGATCAGTAGAAGATCTCTACCTGGCGATAGGGTTTGGAGATATTCCGCTTGTTCGAATTGCACAACAATTAATGCAGAACGAGCAAGATGAAGAGGGCTTGAAGTTTGGAAGTCGAATTATCCCTGAGACGACAGTTGAGAGCCATGATTCGATCACTGTTGTAGGATTAAAGGGACTTTTAACCAGCATAGCCAGATGTTGTAATCCTGTCCCAGGGGATGAAATTGTCGGATATATTACGCGTGGTCGTGGTGCTACAATTCATCGTAGGGATTGCCCAAATATTCTTCGGTTGCAAGAAAAGGAAAGGCTCGTTCGAGTAGCATGGGGAGAACCTAAACGTACATATCCGGTTTCTGTCCGTGTAAAGGCATATGATCGGGATGGCTTAGCCAGAGATGTGTCAAATTTAGTGGCTAATGAAGGGATTAATATGGGATTAGTTCAGGCAGGCATCAATCATGATTCCAAGCTAAGCCTTGCGATACTTGATTTGGTCTTAGAAGTGAAAGATGTAGACCAGTTGACCCGGGTTTTAACCCGTATCGAAGCATTACCGAATGTGATGGAAGCCCATCGAATCAGACCAGGTTAATAAATATATATTGAGGGGAATTTTAGCGAAACTACTACTTGTAACCTTGACTACAAAAAATAATTGTAGTGATATAATGTCGGCTCATAATTCTAAAGATAAAAAATTGTAATTAAAGCCATGATTTATACTTTTCTGTTTTCGACATCTGAGGTAAAATCACTGCCGTCCAGATAAGGGACGAATAAATCAGTAAATAGTAATTATGAAAGAACACATGATATAAATAATACAGGAGGAATTAATGCCCCGAATTCGATGCCATTATGTTGATTGTGTTTTTCTGGATGATGGATATTGTGGAGCAGCAGCGGTAGAAATTGATCCTGACATGGGTTGTATGACATATTCCCGGGCAAATGATGTTGAGAAAGAAGATGATTGGGATGAAGAAGAGGACGAATTAGACGAGATTGATGATTGGGAAGATGTTGATGTAGATGAAGAAGATGATGATCTATACATCGATGAAGATGAATTTTAAACTTAGAGGTAAATAAAAATTAAAGAGCCTCCTTTTTTAGGAGGCTTTTTTATAGTATTAATAGAAATGAAACATTTCAATCATTTTGATTTTCTTGCCCCATTTTATGATCGCTATATTAAACCGAGCGATCCTTCAAGGCTGCGCTCATTAATTGAATTACCCGACTCTGGGACGTTACTAGATGCTGGTGGTGGTACTGGGCGGATAGCGTATCAATTTAAAGATATCAGTAACAGAATAGTTATCGCAGATTCTTCCATGGGAATGCTTGCTCAAGCAGTTAAAAAAGGCAATATAAATTCTGTATGTTCAAAATCGGAAGAATTACCCTTCGAGACTAAATCTTTCGATAGAATAATTATGGTGGATGCTCTTCATCATGTGAATGATTTTAAAACCTCTTTAAGTGAATTATGGAGGATTTTAAAACCTGGTGGTCGAATTGTTATTGAAGAACCCGATATTCAAACTTTACCTGTAAAAATAATGGCGATAATTGAGAAACTTGCTCTGATGCGAAGTCATTTTATATCTGCCAAAAAAATACGAGATTCTTTTAGCTATACAAATGCTGATGTCCGCATAGAACGAGAAAATACAACTGCTTGGATAGTCATTAGTAAACAGAGCAAATAAAACTAACAAATTCTGGGTAACATCTCACCAGACATCATATCAATTATTCGGGTTGTCCCATAGTTTGTTTTAAGTGTCACCCGGGTGTTTAGATTATCGGTGATACTCCCTATGATTGCAGCATCTACACCAAGCGGATTTTCTTTCATATTCGCTAAAATCCTTTCTGCATCATGTTTATCAACAACCGCGATCAACTTACCCTCATTAGCCACATATAAAGGGTCAAATCCCAACATTTCACAAGCTGCCTTCACAGCGGGTTTAATCGGAA
>Ga0209254_10000278_pt1 | contig 39172 bp, 41 predicted proteins | sample FrelakmetDIP11DI_FD_187148 | JGI IMG/M metagenome (GOLD analysis project Ga0209254, IMG submission 187148) | Freshwater lake sediment microbial communities from the University of Notre Dame, USA, for methane emissions studies - DIP11 DI (SPAdes)... | ecosystem: Environmental > Aquatic >... | reverse complement strand
CTCGCCTGCCAGACTATCATCAGCAGGGAGGTTCCCCCGGACGAGATGGCAATCCTGACCGTTGCCTCGGTCCATGGTGGTCTCAAGCACAATGCCATCCCCGATGAGGTCGAACTCCAGGTCAATATCCGGTACTTCCGCCAGCCGGTCCGCGACCAGCTGCTGCATGCTGTCAAACGGGTCGCGGACGGGATCGCACAGAGTGCAGGTCTGCCGCCCGACCAGATCCCGGAAATTACCCTCCTCCCCGAATCGGTCCCTCCCGTGAGAAATGATCCGGTGATCACCAGCCGGGTGGCTGCGGCCTTCCTCAGGGTATACAGCCCTGAACGGGTCCGGCGGATTGAACCATCAACAGGAAGTGAGGATTTTGGTATCTTCGGTGCGGTTGAACCCCCTGTCCCGGTCTGTTACTTCAGGGTCGGGTGCGGGAACGGTTCCTGCGGATTCCTGCACAGCAGCAGGTTCGCACCGGATCCGGAAATTATCGGGAATGCAGCGCAGGCCCTGGTCATCGCGGCACTGGAACTCCTCTCACCGGAAACAGGAGGATCTTAACCTGGAGGGGTATAGGGGTCAAGAGATCCGTACGGAATGAGGGTTTCTTCGGACAGAACTGACACCGGCCCGTGACCACAGAAGAACAGACAGCCGGTTCTGCCCTGGAAAAAAGATCCGGTTCCTGCCCGAACCACATCAAGCAACCTGCCCCGTTTCGTTTTGGCCAGTTCACGGTCAGCATTGACCGATGTGACCAGGATAACTGCCAGGGAATTGCATGCTGCCCATTCGGGTGAGAGATAGACAAGGTTGGATGCCAGTATCTGTAGTGAAGAGGAGGTCGAGATCATGTCAGTACAGGTATACCTGGCCGTGCAGGAGGTGACAGCAGGGAAAAGCGGGGGAGGAGAGATCCTGCTGATTCAGGATTGATTGAGCTCTTCGTGCTCCATCAGCAGTGATCCAAAGATTATCTTTTCGAGCACCTGGGCGACGTATTTTACTTTCTGCGCCTGTTCGATATCCTCGTTCCGGTGGATGTCAGCATGGATCTGGACCCGCAGGAGGGCAAACCGGAGACGATCGAGGTCCTCTTCCGGATAAGTCATTGCCTTCCGGTAGACCTTCTCAACAGCGGCCGGAAAGAGCCGGATATCAGAGAGAACAACCACGATGTCGTCATAGATATCGAGTGGTTTATCGCCGCTTTCAAGCACTTCCCGGTAATTCATCTACTGCTCAACCGCCTTGACGAGCTCTTCCATGACGTGATTGACACTCTTCCATGTCGGGCTGTCCCTGCTCCTCATGACAAACGGGCGCCCTTCATCACCCGCCTTTCGCATATCGGGATCAAGAGGAATCGATCCGAGGTAGGGAACACCCAGCTGCTCGGCAATCTTCTTTCCACCACCCCGTCCGAAAATATCTATCTCTTCCCTGCAGTGGGGACAGACAAGGCCGCTCATATTTTCCACGATGCCAATGACAGGAATGTCCAGCTTTTCCACAAATTTTGCAGCTTTTAAGGCATCCATGGTGGCTACATCCTGGGGGGTGGTCACAATAACCGCTCCCCTGACATGAGGGGCAAGCTGGATGATGGAGAGGGCTTCATCACCGGTTCCCGGGGGAAGGTCGACAACAAGGAAGTCAAGCGGGCCCCAGTCGACTTCGGAGAGGAACTGCGAGATGGCCGACATCTTCATCGGTCCCCGCCAGATTACCGGAGTACTGATATCGGGAAGGAGGAAGCCCATGGATACGACCGCCAGGTTCCCGGTAATCCGTATCGGCTCGATCATTGAGCCAAGGGTGGTCAGACGCTGATTCTCGATACCTAGCATCTTCGGGATATTCGGGCCATGGATATCGAGATCCATCAGGCCGGTCTTGTAACCGTGCGCAGAGAGAGCAAAGGCAAGGTTCACGGAGACGGTTGACTTACCCACGCCCCCCTTGCCGGAGAGCACGAGAATAACATGCTTTACATCGATATCCGCTTTCTTGGGGAGTCCTGCCGGTTTGCTTTTTGCTGTATCGCAGGTGGCGGAACTCGGACAGCCTTCACACTGCTGGTCACATTCTTCGGGTGTTGGTTTACCTTTGTCAGTCATAAAAAATGCCTCGGTATTTACCTGTCATACCATATGGGGAAAATAAAAATAAAGATATATACATAAGGGCAAGGCTGATTTGCCGTCCTCGATCGGTTATACCGGTCCGTATTTCCGCACTTTATGCATCGAGTGTCCGGTTGCAGAGCTGATCTGCTCTGACGATAAAGGGATCTTCCCGTGGGACTGCACGAAATGTCACGTCAGTGAAAAGAGAGAGCAATGCCCGCGCCTGCCCATGGAGCGGCCGGAGACGTGGTGATGTGACCCGGTACCGTCCCTGCATCTGCCGGATCATCAGCTCACTGTCAGAGAAAAGAACAAGGTGCCTGCACCTGTACCGCCCGGCAGCAGAAAGTCCGGCGATAAGTCCCCTGTACTCGGCCTCGTTGTTCGTTCCTGTCCCAAGAAAAATGCCCTGCTCTTCAATCACTTCCCCGGTCTGGGTTACCAGGATATAGGCGCAAGCCGACAGGCCCGGATTTCCTCTCGATGCGCCATCCGTGTAACAGGAGAGGATCTGGTATTCCGGATATTCCATTCTGCATCAGCTTTTCATGCGAACCGATATGGTCTTTTTCCTCTCCCTCCGGGCATGAGAGCAACCACTAAATACGCTTCATTGAGACATCTGTCCATGCAAAAGCTTGTGGTGTCGCTTGATTTTCTCGTTTTCCCTCCCTTGTATACCTGTGACAGCGGGAATGCCTCCCCGGGTATATCGATCTCGGGACTGTCTGCGACATCGGTTGCGATCATGGCAATCAACCCGTTCCAGCCTTCATGTTGTTCATTCTGCCCGTGGCTCATCTGGAACCTGCCTCCTGTCGACAGGATCCCTCCCGGTATACCAAAAACCGGGAGAGTAGCCGCTCCTCTCCCTGCAGTGCAGGGAAGAAATGACTTTGGGAGGATTGGGTATGACGGGCCATGCCCCCCCCAGGGTTCAACCCATCGCTTTTCATTCAAGGTATACGGCCTTGATACTGTTCTCGCTCTTCAGGAAGGGGCAACGAAAGGGGAACTTATCAGCGCCATGCAGGGTCATGTCCTCCAGTTCGGCAATACGACAGCCATGTACTCACGATAGTTGGAGAACAGGGGTGAGAAGAAACGAGACGAATGTACAATGCAGGAAAAATAGTGCAGGATGGTTAATCGATATCGAGCTTTCTCTTCCCAAGCGCCTCGATATACGGCAGCTCCTTTCCAATTTCAAACATCGCTGCCTTTTCAGGGGGAATGGCGACCTCAAAATTGCTGTACTCTTTCATATCCATGAGGGTTGCTGTCGATCCGCTGATGGTGATGACCTGGCCGCTCTTCCGTTCAACGAGCGGCACATAGATCTTTGCTGAGACCGGCTGTACAATGGAGCGCTTCACCCCGTCGAAGAGACCAACCGCGTCAATACGGGCTTTTGCAGCACCGTGTTTTCCGGGCTTTGAGATCGAGATACCGAGAATCTTACAGGGCTCGTCATCGACAACCACCCAGCGGCCTTCCTTGAGTTTACCGACTTCTGTCTGCTCCTTCATGTATTCACGCTCTGATCCAAACGGGTACCTAGTTTATCTTTATATTATTACATAAACACACCCTATATTTCACGGGAACACACTCCATGGACTTCCTCACCTGTTGCAGGGAAATGGCTTATGAGGTGAAACGTACCGTGTCCCCCCTTGTGGGAACCCCCGCTGCCGGAAGGATGATCAGGATGGGGGCTGACGGTACCCCAAGCCAGCAGATCGATCTCGTTGCAGAAGAATGCATTCTTGCCTACCTGCAGGAGAAACCCCTGTGCAGGACACTCATCAGCGAAGAGGCAGGGCGGGTAGACATCGGCGGGGATTCCGGCACGATCTTTCTTGACCCGATTGATGGCACCTATAATGCCGTGACAGGTATTCCGTTCTTTGCTGTTTCTCTCGCGTATGCCGAGGAGGGGACCGTTCGGCAGGCATTCGTACAAAACCTGGCAACCGGAGAGACATTTACCGCCCGGAAAGGAAAGGGTGCGGAACTCGATGGTACTCCAATCACCGTCTCGGAAACAGCGGCACTGGATGAGAGTGCCTTCTCTGTCTATGGCCGGAAATTTGATCCGGGAAAAGTTCTCCACCTCGGACAGAAGATACGCCGCTGGCGGCTTCTTGGTGCGTCAGCACTGGAACTCTGCTATACCGGATGCGGGAGGATCGACGGGTTTATTGACCTCAGGGGAACACTCAGGGTGACCGATGCTGCAGCAGGTATGCTGGTCTGCACCGAAGCTGGCGGGATGGTCAGTGACCTCGAAGGAAATCCCCTGGTATTTCCCGATGAGGTTATCATCGGGAAATGTCTGGTGGCTACGAATGGTGTGATGCACCGGAAAGTCATCGAGTACCTGCGGTGAGCCCCATGAAATTCATGATGGTATCACGGATTGATGACCAGAAGGCGCTGGATTATACCCGGTCACTGGGGGCTGCCCTGCAGGAGAAAGGTAACACCGTTGTCTTTGAGGAGGAGACCGCAGGAGCTCTTGGTCTACCTGGTTTTCCACTCAACAGAACAGACCCGGATCTTGTGGTTATCATCGGGGGAGACGGCACGATCCTCCTGACCGTGCAGAAAATGGAACGCCAGCTCCCGATCATCGGGATCAACTGGGGGGAAGTAGGTTTCCTTGCTGATCTGGAACCCGGCGAAGCAACCGACGTCCTGCTCGCCATTTCCGACGGGTTTTCCTTGGAGCGGCGGATGCGGCTCTCGTTTTCGATCGGGGACTGGCATGCAGGAGACGCCCTGAACGAGGTCCTTATCGTCACCAGCAGGCCGGCCAAGATGCTCCGTTTCGGGGTCATCATCGATGGAATTCTGTCCGAACAGTTCAGGGCTGACGGGGTCCTGGTCAGCACACCCACCGGCTCAACCGCATATGCAATGAGTGCCGGGGGACCTATCGTCGATCAGCGGATGGAAGGAGTGCTTCTGGTTCCCCTGGCCCCCTATATGCTCTCGGCCCGTCCCATCTTCATCGACAGTGAACGGAGCCTTGAAATCCGGCTCGAGAGCGCAAAACCAGCGACCCTGGTTGTTGACGGACAGAAGAGTGTCGACCTTGGTACAAAAGCCAGTATCGGGGTTAAAAAATCCCCCAATCCCGCTCTCTTTGTTGATATCGGACGTAATTTTTTTGAAAAAGTGGATAAAAAACTCCGCCGGCTTTGACATCATAGGCGATTTTATCAGCTTTGAGCATGAGACTGCTGCATACGGAGGTGTAATCCTGTGCAGGAAAGCATGATGCGGACGATAGATAATGCCGGTGCATCCGAAGCGCTCAAAACATTGCTCGGTCTTGGCTCTTCTCCGGTTGCGATACGGTTTGCGCATACCAGAGATGAGATCCCGGCCGGCATGGAACAGCTTGACAAGACGATTCGCCACTGCCAGATGGTTAATATGGCGCGGAAAGAGGGGAAAATCTTCTATGCGACGATAGAAAACCATGAATGTGTCGGGGGAGCCTGGTCACTCGGACTCCGGGAGATCTCGGAGAGCCTGAAGACAGGAGAATTTTATTACAAACTGGGTAAATTCGAGAGTGCTCCTGCCTGCAAGCGGACCATTGACCATGTTCCCCATCTCGAATCAGGGTCTACGTATGCGACCCTCTATGCACCCCTTGAAAAAGCACCATTCGACCCCCAGATTGTGCTGATCATTGCACCCCCGCGGGTCATGCTCAAGCTCGCCCAGGCCACTCTTTTCCGCCTTGGAGGGAGGATAACATCTGAATTCTCCGGGATCCAGTCAGTCTGTGCTGATGCGACTACCCAGACCTATCTTTCCGGGAAGGCAAATTATTCAGTGGGGTGCGATGGGTCACGCAAATTTTCCGGAATTGAAGATGGCGAAATGGTGGTGGGATTCCCGGCTGAGCTGCTCACGGAGATGGTCCGGGGAGTCCGTGTGGTGACAGCCGCCCCGGGATCAAAAAAATGATCTCTTTTTCTCACGGAATCCCGTGAGGAGCCCGGGCAGCAACAACAACCGTAATATTATCCCTGCTCCTCTGGCGTGCCTGCTCTACCAGGGTCTGACACACAGCAGGGAATGCACATCCTGTTACGACCGCGAGAATATCTTCTTCAGCGATCCCGTCAAGCAGACCATCAGAGCAGAGCAGCAGCCGTGAATTGTCAAGATTCCAGGAAGTGATATCTGCCTGATCTTCATCCCGTCCGATAATGCGGGTGACAATATTTTTTAAAGGATGGTGTTCCGCCTCCCTCTCAGAAAGAATCCCTTTATCGATGAGCTCCTGCACCTGTGAATGATCCCGGGTTAACCGCTCCATCCGGCTGGTAATACGGTACGCCCTGCTGTCACCAATATTCCCGATGATGCAGTCATCGGCATTACTGACCAGGGCAGCCACGAGGGTGGTTCCCATACCCTGCCACTCCGGTTCCCCATCAGCAGCCATCATCACCCTCCTGTTAGTCTCCCGGAACGCAACCTCCATGATCCCTTTCATGATTTCACGTTCCGGTTCCCCAATGAGCGCAAGCTGTTCCCTGACAATCTGCTCAAGGGTCCTGACGGCAAGTCTGCTTGCTACCTCTCCCGCCGGATGTCCTCCCAGCCCGTCAGCAACTGAAAGGAGCATAATTGTTCCGGACGGATGTGAAATCCGACTCACGCTGCATGCATCCTCGTTTCCAGACCTGATCCCGGCATCGGACAGGCTGCAGACATGGAGGGTTTTTTCTCCCATTCAGTACGAACTCCAGGGATACCCGTTCTGGATAAAGATTGTGGCTGTTTCCGTTTTAACCTCTTTCTGGTTCCATGAGATATTCCGGTCATTTTTCAAGGATTAGCACCCTCCTGGTGAGACTCCGGTGGACGCGCTGGGAATAGGAAGCGAGGATCTCCATCACTTCACCGGCACAGGATGAGATGTCCCGGTGGGTCACAAGCACTGCCCTCCTGCCCGGGATGAGGACCCGCCGGATCTCTTCAAGGGCATCCCTGACGAGATCATCAGGACTTGCGGCAACGATAGAAACCGACTGGCCATAGGGCAGATCCGTTGCCACGGCATGGATGCTTGAACTCCTGAACGGTAATGCTGTCGCATCAGCCCGGAAAAATTCCCCGTCCACAACATTCCTCCGGCTCCCGGAGACCATGGACGGATTGATATCGCTTCCGACCCCCCGGGCACCGCTCATGACTGCCTCGAGGACGAAACCCCCCGTACCGCAGAAGGGATCGAAGAGATACTCTCCCCTCCTGACCAGGGAGATATTGACCAGGGCACGTGCCATGCGGGGCATCATAACCCCGGGATGAAAAAAATTCCTGCTGCCCGGCCTGCGGAGATCAAAGGAACCGCGGTCGATACGGCTGATAACCCGCCCCAGGTAACACCTGTTGTCTGAACAGACAGCCCGGTATTCAGATTCGGGTGTATCAAGCCTGACGGTTCCTGCGATATATGAACCCATAAGACGTTCAAGCTCGGGAACGGGGAGATCCAGTGCTGTTCCTGCAACCTTTTTAATCCGTGCCGCAAAGGGCCGTTCTGCAGTCAGGGCCAGATCACGAAGCATCCGGGTAAAGGATGCTGCATCGGCATCACATTCAGCGAGATATTCGAGCACGGCATGGGTAAGGGCGAGCCGGTCCGTGTCACCAGGGGTATGGCATTCGATTACCGCTACCTGTGGCCTGCGGGAAAGGATCGATCCTACGAGTTCGAGTTCAGCAAAAGGAAGCTCCGGATGTTCTCCGGAGAGTTCAGCAATCAGCTTCACGTATACCTAGAGTCTCCAGCCGAAAGGATAAAGATACGCCACAGAAGGCCGAGAATGGATCGGGTCTGCTTCCCCAGGAGTAAGATGGCAGAATCAGTTATCCTTTTCCCATGAAGCCTGCGAAGAATCCTTTCTTTGCCTCCCCGGCCTTCTTTCCTTCCAGTTCAAGGATCTTTTTATACAGATCCCGGATCTCGGGTGATGGCTGCTTGGGAACCCGGATTTTCACCCGCACCAGCAGATCCCCGGGCCTCCCCCTTCTCCTGACACCCTCACCGGGAATTTTGAGTGCGGTATCATGCTGGATTCCGGCAGGTATGATGAGCTCGACCTGCTTGCCACCGATGGTCTCTACATCTACGGCAGATCCGGCCACTGCCTGGGCAGGAGAAATATCGATGACCATTTCGAGATTATCACCATGGCGGGAGAACCGGTCATGGGACCTGACATGCACTTCAATGAAGAGATCCCCCTTCGGGGCCCCGTAGTCTCCTGCTTCCCCATACCCCTCCATCCGGAGTCTCATCCCGGTATCTATACCTGCAGGGATATGGACGGTGACCTTTCTCTGTGCCTGGATTGTCCCGGATCCTTGGCATTCGCGGCACCGGGTTTCCGGAACTCTTCCAATCCCCCGGCAGTCCGGGCAGCTACTCATCCTGACGAACTGGCCGAAGATGGTCTGGCTCATCTGGCGGAGTTGCCCGCTGCCCCCGCAACGGGAACAGGATACCCGTTTCTTCGTCTCACTCCCTGTTCCGGCACATGCTGTACAGGACTCTGAATGGGAGACTTCGATCTCCCGGTCTGTTCCAAAAACCGCTTCTTCAAGGGGGATCTGGATTTTCATCAGCAGATCGGCGCCAGCCCGGGGACCGGTCTGACGGGGACCCCCGAATCCTCCTCCGAAAAAGTCAAAAATATCCCCGAATCCGGAGAAATCGGCAGAGAATCCTCCAAACCCGCCCCCACCGGCATACGAGCCTTTTGAGGCATGTGCATAGCTCTCGTGACCGAGATGATCGTACTGTGCCCGCTTCTGCGGGTCCGAGAGGACGCTGTAGGCCTCGTTGATCTGCTTGAACCGCTCTTCTGCACCAGGTTCTTTGCAGACATCGGGATGATATTTCCGGGCAAGGGTCCGGTAAGACTTCTTTATCTCCTTCTCTTCGGCATTTTTAGGAATTCCCAGGATATCGTAGTAATCTCCCGTGGCCATCAGCTCACTCGTCTTTCATCGTGTAATCAGCATCAACAACGGTATCTTCGGCCCCTGGTCTCTTCCCTGCTTCCTGACCGGATTGTGCCCCCCGTTCTGCCTGGACCTTCTGGTAGAGCTTGGTGGTCACAGCATATACTGCCTCGGTAAGTGCTTCCATCTGTTTTTTTATGTCTCCGGTGTCATCTCCCTCGAGCGCCTTCCTCACGGCATCCGCAGAACCCTGGATCTTCTCGCGATCACCGGGTTCCATCCTGTCGCCACTTTCCTTGAGCATCTTTTCGGCATTGAAGACGGCGGTATCCGCCATATTCCGGATTTCGATCTCTTCGCGCTTTGCCTTGTCCTCGGATTCAAATTTCCTGGACTCGTTTACCATCCGTTTGATCTCTTCTTCGGATAACCGCTTGTCACCCTTGATGGTGATAGCCTGTTCATTGCCGGTGCCAAGATCTTTGGCCGAGACGTGGATGATACCGTTTGCATCAATATCGAACGTTACCTCAATCTGCGGCACTCCCCTTGGAGCGGGGGGTATACCGGTAAGCTGGAACCGTCCAAGGGTGAAATTATCCTTGGCGAGGGCTCGTTCACCCTGGACCACATGGATTTCCACACTGGTCTGCCCGTCTGCAGCGGTGCTGAATATCTGGCCCTTCCGGGTCGGTATGGTGGTGTTCCGTTCGATAAGTTTGGTTGAAATTCCACCGAGTGTCTCGATCCCGAGGGTCAGCGGGGTAACATCGAGGAGGACAATGTCTTTTGTCTCACCGGTCAGGACGCCCCCCTGGATGGCAGCGCCGAGCGCTACACATTCATCGGGATTGATCCCTTTGTCAGGTTCCTTGTTCAGGATCTTCCGGATCGTCTCCTGGACAAGGGGTACCCGAGTAGAGCCCCCGACCAGAAGGACATGGTCGATCTGCTCGGGGTTCAGTTTTGAATCAGCCAGGGCCTGCCGGACCGGCTGGACCGTTGATTCAACGAGATCTCCAATCAGCTGTTCGAGCTTCGCCCGGGTCAGGTCGATATCCAGAAACTTGGGGCCTGAAGGTGTTGAGGTGATGTAGGGGAGGTTTATGGAGGTCTTCATCTTCTGGGAGAGTTCGATCTTGGCGTTTTCGGCCGCATCACGGAGCCGCTGTATGGCAATGGGATCGGACCTCAAATCGATGCCTTCCTTCTTCCTGAACTCTTCCACCATCCAGTCCATGACCCTTTTATCGAAATCATCTCCACCGAGATGATTATTCCCGGATGTCGCCTTCACCTCGAATACTCCGTCACCTAAGGTCAGGATGGAAACATCAAACGTCCCTCCGCCAAGGTCATAGACGAGCACGGTCGTATCCTGATCCTTGTCAATCCCGTAGGCCAGCGCACTTGCTGTCGGTTCGTTGATGATGCGGAGCACATCAAGGCCGGCGATCTTTCCGGCATCCTTTGTTGCCTGTCGCTGGGCGTCATTGAAATAGGCCGGGACCGTCACCACAACCTTGGTGATCTTCTCTCCAAGGTATGCCTCGGCATCGGTCTTCATCTTCTGCAGGATCATGGCCGATATCTCCTGGGGAGAATAGGCCTTGTCGTCAATGGGGATCTTCTCGGATGTACCCATCCTGCGCTTGATAGACTGGATGGTCCGGGTGGGATTCGTGATTGCCTGCCGCTTGGCAAGGCTTCCCACCAGTCGTTCCCCTTCCTTTGTAAAGGCCACCACCGATGGTGTAATTCTTCCGCCCTCAGCATTCGGGATGACGATCGGTTTTCCTGCCTCCATGATAGCCATGCAGGAGAATGTTGTTCCGAGATCGATTCCCAGTACTTTTTCCTTTGCCATAGTCACCTAACCTTCCTTTCCTTTTGAAACAGCAACCTTTGCACAGCGAATTACCCGGTCATGCATACAGTATCCCTGGCAGAACTCCTCAATCACCGTTCCCTCGTCATTTTCAGAGGGGAGTGCGACGACTGCTTCGTGGCGGGCGGGGTCAAACGGTTTTCCCACGGATTCGATGGGTCGGATACCATGCCGTTCAAGCACCGTCCTGAAGAGCTTGTGAATCTGGACCAGCCCTTCCCTTGTTCCCGGGTCCTCGGCTTTTTCCGCCCGTTCAAAATTGTCAATAACCTCGAGGAGCTCGACAGCGAACTTTTCCATAGCAAATCTGGCCTGGGCTTCAAGATCCCGTTCTGTCCGCTTCCTGAAATTATCAAAATCAGCAGCCAGACGGAGAAACCGGTCGTTCAGGTTCTGGTACTCTCTCTGCAGCTCTTCAAAGGAGGGAATTCCTTCTTCAGGCAAAGATTCTTCGTTTTTTTCCTGAACGGACTCCAAATATTCCTCCCTCCTTTCATGAGCCATAGGTCGATCAAGATATTAATTGTATTGTAGTTCTATAAAATAATTTTCTTTGTTACAGGATGAAACTACGGATGAATGATGATCTGGTTTCACCTTTACCTGCGGTAAATCCTGCCGATCGTATGGCTCCTGCATACCATGATGAATACTGGATTCACTGATCCCCTGGTTCAGGAGAAATCATCCGGCGCATTTTCGGGGGTAGCGTCTCCCATCTCCACAACCCGCTGGTGATATAGCCGGATGGCAGCTCTTTCCCTGCACAGTATTCCGTGAGGAACTGGATCCACTGCCGGTACAAATCCGGATGACGGATTCGGACCGTTTCAAACTCGCTCTCGAGCATGGCCGGGCACATCCAGCAGCCAACCCGTTCAAAACCCATGCTGTAGAGCGGATTGGTCGGCAGTCCCCTCCACCAGATATAAAAAAAGACCTCAATGGCCCGCCAGTTCCTGATCGGAGATATATTGAGCTGCCCGCGGTGGAACGGGTTCTCGCAGACGGACGGAAGACCGGCACGGGAGAATGATTCGTACCAGCGGTTCCCCTGGATGGTGACACAATCACCCTGTTCCTGCAGCCACTCCTTTACCGGCATCAGCTTGAGGAGTTCACAGCACCAGCGATTATCCTTCCGCGGGGGCCCCCGCTCACGGGCGGTCTTCAGCAACCCTCCCCCCGTGAGCCGGACCGGGATGTTCATCCCGTCCACAAACGTCAGCGTTTCGGGAAACTCCATGCCGGTGTCCACAAAATAGGCGTCGGTCACCCCGGCCCTCCGTGCAAGTTCGAGCACGGCCGTGCTGTCTTTTCCGCCCGAGAACGAGACGTTCACGCAGGGGCGGTCCTGCATATGCTGGCGGATAAACCGGATGGCATGCCGTTCGAGGTTCTTGAGGTGCTGCCTGTTTCGATCCACGGCAGTCTCCCAGCCGGGATTCGGATAGTCCCGGGCCTGCACCCTTCCCAGCCTCCTGATCCTGACATAGCCTGATGAGAGCATCCCTGTTCCGGCCATTCCACGGAACCGGAGGAGTACCGGTCCGTCCGGAAGTGATGAATGAACCCTGAGGCGTTTTCCCCCGATTCTGCGATCAGCGAGGGGTTCTTTTCCCCGGTAGGCCGAATCGAGATCGAGGATGCCGTCCCCTGCCCGGGGCAGGAGAAACGGGAGTGCCTCGTATTCCGGCACAAAGGCCCAGGTCTTCTCACCGGGATGGAAGGAGAGCCACCCGAACCGCGTGCCGTGAGCGATGACCAGGTCGTTCCGATCCAGGCCCCCGCTCTTGTTGAAGAGGACAATGTGAGGGATCTCCCTGATGCCGAAGCGGGAAGAGAGAAGGGTTTGGAGCAGATCGCGGTCTGCCTGGAGGGCCGGCCGGACATCATAGGGCTTGAGAAGCGGAATGCGCTCACCCTCTGCACCGCAGGCACACTGCCGGCCGAGGAGCGGAACCCCGCAGGTATGGCACCAGTACAGGACCTTTTTCACCGGAGGTTCTCTCATACTGCTGGTAGATTTGATCGCGAAAGGGATAACCCTTCACAACGGAGAACCACTACCTTTTCTCCATCCTGCCAGGGTGTGACCTGGATCAACCTGATATCAGATCATTGCCAAGTAGTCTTCATGAAGTGGGCTCTTCTCTCAGTGTGGGATAAGCGGGGAATCCTTGACCTGGCACGGTCGCTTGCGGATCATAAGGTCAGTCTCCTCTCATCAGGAGGTACTGGCAGCCTGTTGCAGGAGGCAGGCATTGAGTTTACGGAAGTATCAGCGTATACCGGATCACCTGAAATGATGGATGGCCGGGTCAAGACCCTCCATCCCAAAGTCCACGGAGGATTGCTCGGCAGGCGGGGGGTGGATGACCCTGCCATGAGCGCACAGGGCATTCACCCTATCGACCTGCTCGTCGCCAATCTCTACCCCTTCGAGCAGATGTCCGCCACGGTTCCTGATCTCGGGCAGCTGATCGACTACATCGATATCGGGGGGCCGGCCATGATCCGGGCAGCGGCCAAGAATTACCAGGACGTGGCGGTTATCACAGACCCGGGGGATTACTCCCTGGTTGTTCCTGCCCTTGAACGGGGGGGGTTCTCGCGAGAAGAGCGCTTTTCCCTGGCCAGGAAAGCTTTTGCACGGACAGCTGCCTATGATGCAGCAATCAGCAACCATTTCCAGACCATCGGCCGGGATATCCCGGAGATAATCTCCCTCCAGTTCCGGAACGGGCGGCAGCTCAGGTATGGCGAAAACCCCCACCAGAAGGGAGCAGTATTCGGGGAAGGGGGTATTGCAGCAGCACAACCCGTCCAGGGAAAACAGATGTCTTACAATAATTACCTTGACCTGGATGCCGCGACCAGGCTTCTCCATGAATTCGATGAACCTGCAGCGGTCATTGTCAAGCACAACAACCCCTGCGGTGTCGCAACCGGGAATGAGCCTGTGTCCGCCTACCTGCATGCAAGAAATGTGGATCCGGTTTCAGCCTATGGCTCGGTTGTGGCTATGAACCGTGAGGTCGGCCTTCCTCTTGCCGAAGAGATCTGCTCGACCTTTGTGGAAGTCATCGCAGCACCATCATTCACTCCTGACGCTCTTGCAGCCATGCACCAGAAGGAGAATATGCGGGTCCTCACCCTCCCGCAGCCCTTACCGGGATTCGAACTGCGCACCATCGATGGAGGACTCCTCTTCCAGCAGACCCCGCCGTACCGTGAACACTGGAAGGTCATCACCGACCGGGATGCAACCCCCCAGGAACTCAGGGCCCTCTTATTCGCCTGGAAAGTCTGCAAGCATACCAGGAGCAACACCATTATCTTTGCCGACCAGGAACGGACACTCGGCATTGGGGCGGGGCAGGTGAGCCGGGTTGATGCTGCTAAGATTGCCATCGACAAGTCCCTCTCTTCACTGGAGGGATCGGTTGTCGCCTCTGATGGCTTCCTGCCCTTCCCCGACACCCTTGAGATTGCCGCGGCAGCCGGGGCAACAGCCCTCATACAGCCCGGAGGGTCTATCCGGGACGCTGAAGTGATAGCGGCTGCAAACCGCCTGAACATGGCCATGGTCTTTACCGGTGTTCGCTACTTCCGGCATTAGACTTGTTGAAATCAATATCATCACAAAAATCTTTTTCTATCCAGTAACCCGAATGACTTGATAAAGAGGAGTGAATATTGTGGAGTTTGGAAAATTAATCAGCGATTCATTCGAGTATACCAAAGATGGTCTTTTAGGAAATCCGGCAACGTGGATCCTGTTGATTATTTTAACTTTATTACCTGTTATCCCGTTTGTTCTTGTCCTTGTGGTGATTTTCCCTTCATTGATGGCCGGGGTAATACCGGACATCACGACATTAATCGCGGTTTTCATCGTTGCGATTATTCTCGCAATTGTGCTTGCGGCTTTCTATCAAGGCTATCTGCTAAAAATTTTCCGGGGTGAAAAACCTTTACCGGCTGTATCCGGATTTACAACCTTGTTTATTGACGGCCTGAAATATTTCGTCATTGAAATCGTCTATCTCATACCGGTCATTGTCATCCTTGCACTAACCATTGGTGCTGCAGTAATGGCTGCAATGTCAGCAGGTTCCGACCTATATGCCCTTGTTCCCATTCTCGGGGCTGTATTAATCGGGGTTCTTATTGCTCTTATTGTCGCCTTTATCATCTCTCTTTTTGCCATCATCGGCGTTATCCGGTTTGCCCACACAGGATGCATGGGTGAGGCATTCAATTTTAACGCCATCAGAGCAACAATCGGCAGGATTGGCTGGGGAACCTATATCCTCGCCCTGATCATCGTACTCATTATTATCCTAATAGTTCAGGTTATTCTGGGGGCGATTCCATACATTGGAGGAATAATCCAGCTTATCATCTCTCCCTTTATCTCGGTGTTTTTGACCCGCTACCTCACCCAGGTTTATGAGAGCGGCGAACCGGCAGTTCCGGAAACGGCTGCTGCCCCCGGCCCGGAATAACTTTTTTTTTCATTTCTTCCAACCAAACTGTTAAATAGGCTCATTTACCAGCTTATTCTCGTGATGGAACTTCCATGACAGATCGTTTTATTCACTGAAGGAGTCCGCTTTTTTGATACCACCCTACGGGACGGGGAACAGACTCCCGGCGTCTCGTTAACACCGGATGAAAAACTCGAAATTGCATCCCGTTTGTCTGACATCGGTGTGCACGTCATCGAGGCCGGGTCAGCGGCAGCGTCAGAAGGCGAGCGTGAGGCCCTCCGCCTGATTTCAGATGCCGGCCTGGCATCCGAGATCTGTACCTACGTCAGGGCTGTGCAGCTTGACATTGATTATGCAGCAGATTTCGGGGCCGATTCGGTCCACCTGGTCATTCCGGTAAGCGACCTCCATATTGAGAAGAAGATGCGAAAAACCCGGCCGGAGATCTATACCATGGCAATGTCGGCGGTCAGCTATGCCAAGGACCGGGGTCTTATCGTGGAACTCTCCGGTGAAGATGCTTCCCGGGCTGATCCGGAGTTCATCCGGATGGTCTACGCTGGAGGACTGGAGTGGGGGGCAGACCGGCTCTGCTTCTGCGATACGGTAGGACTGCTCACCCCTGAGCGGGTGAGCGGGCTGATCCCTCCCCTCTGCCTTGCCCCGCTCTCCATCCACTGCCATGATGACCTCGGCATGGGCATGGCCAATACCCTTGCCGCCCTGAAAGCGGGAGCTACCTGTGCCCATACAACGGTCAATGGACTCGGGGAACGTGCGGGTAATGTCCCCTTCGAGGAGCTGGTGATGGCTCTGGAGATCCTCTACCAGTACCGGACCGGGATCCTGACCAGCGAGATCTATTCCCTTTCGGCCATGGTCTCCCGCCTCACCGGGGTTCCGCTCCCGACCAACAAGGCAATTGTCGGAGAGATGGCCTTTACCCACGAGAGCGGCATCCATGCTTCGGGTGTACTCCGTGAACCGAGTACCTACGAACCCGTACCTCCGGAAATGATAGGGAGAAAACGCCGCATCGTGCTCGGGAAGCATTCCGGTTCCGCAGCAGTGGAAGCCGCCCTTACCGAGCTCCATTATACTCCGGACGCGAACCAGCTGAAGGAGATCCTGCGGCGGATCAAGGAGCTTGGGGACCGGGGTATGCGCATCACTGATACCGACCTGATGGCCGTGTCTGAAGCCGTGATGGCCATCGAATGCACCCCGGTCCTGAAGATGAAGCAGTTCACCGTTGTCAGTGGGAGCCATGTCACCCCCACCGCATCCGTGACCCTGAACATGAGAGGCGAAGAGATAACCAGTGCATCGACCGGGACCGGCCCTGTTGATGCAGCCATGGAAGCCCTCCGGAAGTCTGTGGCGGCTGTGGCAGATATCGTCCTGGAAGAGTACCACGTGGATGCCATCCACGGCGGAACGGATGCCCTGGTGGATGTGACGGTAAGATTAAGTAAAGACGGAAAGATAATTACGTCACGAGGCGCCCGCACAGACATCATCATGGCAAGTGTCGAAGCGGTGATCGCCGGAATGAACAGACTGCTGAGGGAAGAACATGAAGACCGGAGCAAAAATCCTGATTGAAGGGCTCCAGCGCGAAGGGGTGGAGACCATTTTTGGTTACCCCGGAGGAGTGGTGTTGCCGATATATGATGAACTATATCATTCGTCGCTGCAGCACATCCTCGTACGGCATGAACAGGCAGCCGCGCACGCCGCTGACGGGTTTGCCCGTGCCAGCGGCCGTGTCGGCGTATGCCTTGCCACCTCCGGCCCCGGAGCCTGCAACCTGGTGACCGGAATTGCGACGGCTTACATGGACTCTGTTCCCATCGTGGCCATTACCGGACAGGTCCCGACCAGCCTGCTCGGGAATGATGCATTCCAGGAATCTGATATTACCGGCATCACCCTGCCGATAACCAAGCATAACTACCTGGTCAAGCGGACGGAAGACCTTGGCCATGTGCTGCGGGAAGCCTTCTTTATTGCCGGGACAGGGCGAAAAGGCCCGGTGCTGATTGATATCCCGAAAGACGTGAGCAACAAGCCGATAGAGTACGAATTCCCGGAGCAGAAGCAGGTCTCTCTCCGTGGTTACCAGCCGACGGTCAGGGGGCATGCCAAGCAGATCGACAAGGCAGTCGAGATGATTTCAGAGGCCGAACGCCCGGTAATTTATGCCGGTGGTGGCGTAATAAACTCAGATGCATCGCAGGAGCTGGTCGCGCTCGCGGAGACCCTGATGGTCCCGGTAACCACGACCCTGATGGGGCTCGGGGCCATTCCCTGTGACCACCCGTTCAACCTGGGCATGCTCGGGATGCACGGGACCCGGTATGCCAACTATGCCGTGACGGAATGCGATCTCCTGATAGGGATCGGGGTCAGGTTCGATGACCGGGTGACCGGGAAACTGGACACCTTCGCCCCCCATGCCAGGATCGTGCATATCGATATTGACCCTGCCGAGATCGGGAAGAACAAGAAGGTCGATATCCCTATCGTGGGTGATGTGAAATCGGTCCTTCAGGACATGCTGGCGAAGATACAGAAGAAAAAAGCGTACGACAAGTGGCTCTCGCGGATCAAGGGATGGAAGGAGAAGTATCCGCTCTCCTATAAAAAGGACGGGACACTCCGCCCCCAGTTCATCGTTGAGCAGCTCTCCGGGCTCCTCAAGGGTGACGGGATCATCGTGAGTGAGGTCGGCCAGAACCAGATGTGGACTGCCCAGTATTACTGCTTCAGGAAACCGAGGACCTGGATCACCTCCGGTGGCCTCGGTACGATGGGATACGGATTTCCGGCAGCGATGGGAGCCCACTTCGCATGCCCGGATGAAGTGGTCTTCGATATTGCCGGTGACGGGAGTTTCCAGATGAATATCCAGGAACTCTCCACGGTGGCCACCAACAAGATCCCGGTCAAGGTTGCAATCCTCAACAACCGGTTCCTCGGGATGGTCCGGCAGTGGCAGGAGCTCTTCCATGACCGGCGGTATTCCTACACCGAGCTGCCACCCGTGGACTTTGTCAAGGTTGCCAATGCTTATGGTGTCGAGGGTATCATGGTGGAGTCCTGCGAAGAGGTCCTGCCTGCACTCAAAGCGGCAATCGAGACCGATGGTCCCTTCGTGATTGATTTCCGGGTGGAGCGGGAGGAGAATGTCTTCCCCATGGTCCCTGCCGGTGCGGCCATCAACGAAATGATCGGGAGTTGAAGGAATGAAACCCCATACCCTGAGTGTGCTTGTGGAAAACAAAGCCGGTGTACTCTCCCGTGTCAGCGGTCTCTTCTCAAGGAGAGGATTCAATATCGAGAGCCTTGCGGTCGGAACCTGCGAAGAGCCGGACATGAGCAGGATCACTATCGTCTGCATTGGCGACGATGCCCAGATTGAGCAGGTGATGAAGCAGCTCAATAAACTCATCGATGTGATCAAGGTCTCTGACCTGACCGACAATGAACGGGTTGAGCGGGAACTCGCCCTCATCAAGGTCGCTGCAGAGCCCGGTACCAGCCGGGCAGAGATCATGCAGCTGGCCACTATCTTCAGGGCCCAGATCATCGACGTGGCATCAAAGACCATCGTTCTTGCGGTGACCGGGGATACGGAAAAGATCGATGCCATGGAAAAGCTGCTACGGCAGTATGGCATCAAGGAGCTGGTGAGAACCGGAAAGATTGCCCTCCTGAGAGGGACAAAGACGGTGAAGAGCACAAAATAGGGATATTTTCCCATTCATTTTTTCAAATTTTCGGTAATGTCGGTATCCAGTATCTTAGGGAAAATACGGCTAATTTAGGCTTCTTTTGTGATCCGGGATCTCAGATATCTTCTGAAAAAGCCCAGAAAACCGTTCTTTTTTACTGTGTCAGAAAATAGGCTTAATAATTAGTCTGATTGTAAAAATAAGGCTGAATTACACCTCAGATAAAGGCCGCCAAAGGCCTTACAATCGAGGTGATTTTTACCCCATAGTTTATCCCATTTTGATCAGGGATCGCTGCCAGAACGCATCTATGAGGCTCTTTTTTTACGACGGAGATTTGAAAAATGCGGTTATGAGGATTTGGATCTTACTGTTCTGATAAACAGTGAATTCCATAAAAAAATCACGAGATCTGATATCCTGATCCCCGGAATGATACCCTGGCACTTCACGAGGCCGTAAAAATAATTTTGCCGTATCAGCAGGTGACAGAACCAGGATTATATTTGCAGACGTCTACCTGTGCGCCACTCTGGGACATCTTATCAGCGAGGACCATGATTTCATGAGCACCCGCCTCATCCACATAATCTTCACCACAGTTTGCCCAGGTCTCTGCCGGTACTTCTGTCATCACCAAGGTCAGTCCTTCCCGCTCAAAGGTAACGGTGGTGGTCCCGGGTTTGGTCTAACCACTCTTACATACAACGCACTTCATGGTTTTCTCCTGGTATCGGTATCTGTTATGTAATTTCAGATTGTGAAGAATGAAGAATCATTCGATGTTCTCGTTGCTCTTGTGAATCTAAGGTAATTATCTTCACACCGCATCCAGCTTGATTTGCTAATTTTGCATGAGATATGGCTACACTATCACAACAGAAAAACAATAGTATCTTCAGTCTTTTGCCCTGAACAACAGCCAGTCGTTCAGACCCGCTTTCCGGAACCTGACCAGAATGTATCTCCCGGACAGCCGCTCGCCCTTCATTACCACCTCGATGGTGTTCTCTTTCCATTCGATTGCATCGTAGAGACCCCGGTCCCAGATCGTTACCTTCCCGGCACCGTATTCTCCTTCAGGAATGGTTCCTTCGAAATCTGCATATTCGAGCGGGTGGTCTTCGGTCCGGACAGCAAGGTGTTTTTCACCTGGTTGTTCCGGAATTCCTTTCGGGACCGCAAACGAGACCAGCACCCCGTCCCGCTCCAGCCTGAGGTCGTAGTGCAGATGGCTGGCCCGGTGCTCCTGTACTACAAAGATTTTGCCAGCTCCCTTCCTCTGTTCTCCGGAACCTTCAGGCTCGGTCGTTGATGCGAAATCCCGCTTCTTCCGGTATTCATCGAGCTTCATGGTATTTTTCACCTTGTTTGGCCCGCCGGGATTATCAGTATCCCGTTTTTATCGTTCTCATTCCCCTGAATACCTGCATCTCCTGCCTTACATCCCCTCATCCGGTCCCCTCATTTTCTTCCATTCTTTCCTGCCTTTTCCGTCTGCATCCCTCGTGTGACCCTCCCCTTATTTGGCTGCTTTCAGCCTGGCGAGGGTCTCTTCAAGGGCAGACATGAGCTCCCGCGCCTCGGCAGCCTTTGGCTTCTCAACAGGGAAGGCCTTTCCCTGCCGCTTTTTGCTGATGAGGTCCTCGATCCGTTCCCGGTAGCTGTCCTGATAGGACGCCAGATCAAGCTCACCAGTGAGGTCATCGATTATCTTTTCGGCTATGGCCAGCTCCTTTTTCCCCGGTTCAGGTATGGCAGAGATCTCCTCCACCTTTGAGGGATCAACAATCTCGTCAGGATAATGAAGAGTAATCAGTATGAGGGCATCCTGGTATTCCCTGACCAGGGCCGGGTATTCCCGGGTCCTGAGCGTAATCCGTCCGATCCCGGCTCTTCCCTTCCGGCGGAATGCTTCTGTCAACAGCGAGTAGGCATCAGGGCTCCCATCGGGGACGAGCAGGTAGGTGCGGTCGTAGAAGACGGGGTCAACCTCGAGGACATTGATGAACCGGTCAATCCTGATCCTCCGGTCTGATTCAGGCCGGACGGCTTCGAGCTCCTCGCGCTCAATCATGATATACTCACCATCACGGATTTCATATCCTTTCACGATATCCTCCCACGGGATCTCATCGTTTCCTGAGGTGCAGACACGCCTGTACTGGATAGGCTGACCATCCTGCCGGTGCAGGAGCCTGAATGGTATCGTATGCTCTTTCACCATGACCATGAGCCGGACAGGGACATTGACCAGCCCGATGCTGATACTTCCGGTCCAGAACGGACGGTGCGGGACCGGACCGCCATCTTTTTCTCTTTCAGTCATTGTTCACCGCCGGCAGCCTCTCTGCCTGATCAAAAAATCCCTTCCAGGGATCTTCCTTGCTGGAAATCGCTGTCCGGATAGTAAAATCTTCGGGTGAAACTCCGTTCACAAGCACACTCCATGACAGGGGCATGGAAACCGTTGCATATTCCGTTGCACGAAGGCTGTAAGGGCAGATCATGGTCTTCCCCGGAGCGTTCTGGAGATAGTCAATGAAGACCGTTCCCGGGTCGTGAGTCCGGGATATCTCTGAAACGATGTTTCCGGACTGCTTTGCCAGGAGAACTCCCACAGCGTGAATAAAATTCCTTGTTTCATCAAACGAGTATTCGCGGATCAGGGGGGCGACGACATGGAGCCCTTTTTTCCCGGAGGTTTTTACGAACGGAACAAGGCCAAGGTCTGTGAGCAGCTCCTGCAGGGAAAGGGCTGCGAGAGCTGCATCGGTCATCCCGGCCGGGGGCTCAGGATCGAGGTCGAAAAATACCATATCAGGTGTTTCAGGACGATCGATCCTTGCCAGGGGAATATTCAGTTCCAGGGCGGCCAGGTTGGCCAGCCAGATGAGGGTGTCAGGAGAATCGCTGACCACGGAGCGGATCTCCTTCCCGGCTGAACGGGAAAAAGAGGTGAACAGGGTTACCCATCCGGGGGTTCCGTCAGGGGCATCCTTTTCATAGAAACCTGGATGTCCGGTACCGTCCGGAAACCGCTGCATGACCAGTGCCCTTTCTGCAAGGAACGGAAGGATCCCCGGTGCAATTCTGATGTAGTATTCGATGACGTCCTTCTTTGTGGCCTTGAGGGAAGGATACATGATCCGTTCAAGGTTCGTAAGGTGAACTCTTCCCAGGTAGGTATCCATTTCGCTCTCTCCGTGGACAACTATAGGACCTTATCAGGAAAAAATCACCCGGCTTTCCTGGTGAAGGTGGAACCACGGGACATCAATCATTTAAGCCTTCAGGGTAATCTATAGTGCTGTGAAAACCGCGATTCTCGGGGGCGGGCTTTCCGGTCTTACTCTTGCCCGCGTTCTTGCCGGGCAGGGTGAGGATGTCCACGTTCTTGAGGCTGAGAACGCCATTGGCGGCCTCTGCCGTTCCCGGATCGAAGGCGGATTCTGTTTTGATACCGGTGGATCCCACATCATTTTTTCAAGGGACAAGGAGGTCCTGGCCTTCATGCTCGCTGTGCTGGGTAAGAACAGGGAAGAGCGGGTCAGGAATACCAAAATATATTATAAGGGCCGGTATGTGAAATATCCCTTTGAAAACGGCCTTTCCGATCTCCCCAGGGAGGAGCTGTATTTCTGTCTCTTCGAGTTCATCAAGACCCTGATAGCAGCGGAAAAAGGCGAACTGCCTCCCCCTGCCACCTTCGAGGACTGGATATACCACACCTTCGGCAAAGGTATTGCCGAATGCTACCTCCTTCCCTATAACCAGAAGATCTGGAATTATCCTCCGGCAAAGATGTCTGCCCACTGGGTCGAGGGGAGAGTCCCCCGGCCTCCCGTTGAGGATATCATCAAATCAGCGGTGGGAATCGGGACAGAGGGCTACTCCCACCAGGCAGTCTTCTCTTACCCTGTAAACGGAGGCATTGAAGCCCTGGTCAGGGCTATCGCTGAACCGGTCATGGATCGGGTCACCTGCGGGTTTCCGGTCCGGAGCCTGAGAAAGGTGAACGGGGGATGGGGAATCAGTGATGGGAATCGTACCGTTTCGGCTGAAAAGGTCATCTGCACCATCCCCCTCCAGAACCTCTTTGCAGCACTTGATCGGGTACCTGAACCAGTACAGGAAGCCGTAAACGCACTCCGCTATAATTCGGTCTGTTCGATATACATCGGCCTGAAGGGAACCGTGCCCCCTCTCTCCTGGCTCTATATACCTGACCCGGCAATCGGGCTGATGAACAGGGTATCGTTCCCATCCAATTATAGTTCGCGGGTTTCACCGGAAGGCTGCAGCTCGGTTCTCTCTGAAATCACGTATAACCAGGGGGATCTGGTCTCCGGAATGTCAGACCGGCAGGTCATCGAGCATGTCATTTCCTCGCTTGAACGGATGAACATCGTCAAGCGGGGTGATATTGTCTATACCGGGCTCGACCGGCACACCTTTGCCTACGTCGTCTATGATACTGCGTATCTCCGGAACATTCAGGTAATCAGGGAATACTGCCGGAGTATCGGTATCGATCTGGTAGGAAGATTTGCCCAGTTTGAATACCTCAATATGGACGGATGCATCAGGAGCATCATGGACTACACCGGGTGGTCGGGATGAAGGTCAGGTTTTATGTTGAAGATATGCTTTTTTTCAAGTATATCGGCTGCGCCACCATGGCAAAAACCCTGTACAGACAGCTATCCTCCATGAACGGCGTGACAGTAAGCTGGAAAGGCCTCCCCGGCCAGGCTGACCTCGAACACTATCACACCTTCGGTCCCCTTGCGCTGGTACAGAGGAGAATGGCAAAAGGAAAAACCGTCCTCACCGCCCATTCCACACCGAGGATCAACGTGGGGAATATCTCGCTTGCCAGAGCCATCAATAAACGATACCCGAAAATCTACCGGAAGTTCAGTCACATCATCACCATCTCCCGGCCCTGTCACGAGGAGGTGGCGGCCATGGTCCCTGACATGCCGCTCACCTTAATTCCAAACGGGGTAAACCGTGAATTTTTCAGGAGAGATGAGGAGAAGCGTACAACATTCCGGGAAATGTATGATATCCCTGATGACCGCGAGGTAGTGCTCTCAGTTGCCCAGCTTACGCCCCGCAAGGGTCTCTATGATTTCCTTGCTCTTGCCCGGATGTTCCCTGAAAAGACCTTTGTGTGGGTCGGTGGATTTCCCTATGGAGCCCTTTCCAAGGACTGGATGCGGATACGGCGTCTGAAACGGCGTTGTGCGGATAATGTCATCTATCCCGGGTATGTCAGGGAGATCATTTCCCCCTACAGCGCGGCTGACGTATTCCTGATGCCTTCCTACGCCGAGACCTTCGGGCTCGTCATCCTCGAGGCACTCTCCTGCGGACTTCCGGTCATCGCCCGTGACATTCCTGAATTCCATGACATTTTCGGGGACAGGATTCTCTATTTCCGGACACGGGAGGAGATTGCAGCAATCCTCGATGATGGGCAGCGCCTCTCTGCCTGCGCATCAGGGGCACGGGAATTTACCGGGCAGTTTGATATCAGGGACATTGCACAACGCCACATTGCGTTATACCATGAGCTGGTGGATGCATGATCTCTGTCGTCGTCCCTGCCTACAATGAAGAGCAGAATATCGGAGCATGCCTCGAATCGCTGTCCCGCCAGACCCTCCCCCGTGACCAGTATGAGATCATCGTTGTGGATGGTGGATCAAAGGACCGGACCCGCGAGATTGCTGCCCGCTCTGCTGATATGGTCTTCATCCAGACCAGTAAAAAAGTCGGGGGTGCACGGAATGACGGGGTCCTGAAGTCCCTGGGTGAGATCATCGCCACGACTGATGCCGACTGCCTTATCCCGCAGGACTGGCTCGCGATTATCAGCGCCGGATTCGAAAAGAATCCTGAGGTTGTCCAGCTCTACGGACCAGTTGATCCCATGGAAGGGGGAATAAAAAACCATCTCTTCCTTGCCCTCGCAAACACATTCTCCAGGTTCGGCTATTATTCCGGACTCTTTTACTATACGCTCGGTTGCAACAGCGCATTCCGGAAAGATGCATTCATACAGGCAGGTATGTACGCCTGTATCGATGCAGGGGACGACCTGGAGATTGCCAGGAGGATGAAAGACCATGGCAGGGTGAAGTTTGAGAACCGGATGCGGGTCACCTTCTCCATGCGGCGATACGATCAGTTCGGGACGCTCCGCTCTCTCTACGACTGGGTGTATATTGTTGCCAAGGGAGGAGAATCCGATAAGAAGTCCTACACGAGGAAGGAATATAAAAAATAAATGACCGGTCCTGCCGAATTTTCAGAACCTATACATACGGTGAGACTCCTCTCTAATCTGTTGAATAACCATGGCCGATCATGATGGTCCACAGGAAAAAATGCGTGAGATGATTGCCCTCTTCAATACCTGCGAATTTGCCCGACTGCTCGGTATGGAAATTGTTGAAGCCCGCCCCGGATTTGCCCGGGTGCTCATGGATGGCAGGGGAACGTCGAATCCAAACAAGGTCATCCACGGCGGCGCCATCTTTGCCCTCGCTGACCAGGCTTTTGGTATAGCCGGGAACCTTGACGCTGTTCCCCGCGTGGCAGTCTCCGCATCCATTATGTACCTCTCTCCGGCGACCGGTCCCCTGGAAGCGGTTGCCGAACGGATAGGCGATGATGGCCAGTATTCCCTGTACCATGCCAGGGTGTATGAGGGCAGACGACTGGTGGCAACTTTTGAGGGCATCGGGGTGAAGACACCCCGGACGATCTCCTGACAGTTCCTGCGGAACCGGAATGAGATGTGACAGTTGATTACCGGGATTTTTCCGGCGATTCCGTCCTTTGACCCCCTGAAAGAGAGAAAATAGAGGGAATAAAGGTAATTCCGGCTGGTTTCCCTGTCCTGGACAGCAGATCCCCTTCAAAGACCAGGGAGGGCCCCGGGCCCGGATCCTCCGTGATCAGCTGACGAGGGATCTGCACCTGTCCGTCCCTGGAACGGATTGGGGATGGGGGTTACCACAGGAGAGAAGTCTGCATACAACCGGCGGTAATCAGCACAGGAGGGAGGTAACAGGGAGAATTTTCGGAATCATACGAACAGCATATCCGGGTCATCATACGCTTCCCTGTAAGAGAAACACGGGCATGCCGGAAACGGGTACCCTTGAAAAGACGCCGAGGGGGAGATTTGAACTCCCGAGGCGCGGGGCGCCAATGGTTTTCGAGACCATCGCCTTTCCGGGCTAGACTACCTCGGCCAGAGAGATCACATATTATTCTTTGCCACCAGTATAATGGTATCGAATAACGATGAAATGCAGGTTGGTGCTGGTACCGGGAGATGAGGTGCGGGAATACGAGGGCACCCCGGGAGATACGTATGAAAAGGCCCTCCTCGGCCTGGGTATAAATCCCGATACCGTGCTCATACTGCTGAATAAAAAGAGTATTCCCCAGGATGCCGAGATAAAAGAAGAGGTGGTCGAGATCCTGTCGACCTGTTCGCGGGGTTAGAACCCGGGGGCTTCTGATTTGGAGGGCTCACGGGTGATCATCATGTCATCCACCCTCAAAAGCATGACAGCTGCTTCTGCCGAGCTCTGGATGGACTGGCGCTTGGACCGGTGGGGTTCGATGACTCCTTCCTTGAGCATATCGATGATTTTTCCGTTATAGACATTGAGCCCTGCATTCTTCTTTCCCTTGGCGTGGGCATTCTTCAGGTCGACCAGCTTGTCGAGAGGATTAAAACCGGAGTTCTCGGCCAGCGTGGTGGGAATGACTTCAAATGATGCAGCGTAAGCCTCGATTGCCAGCTGGACCCGCCCCCCGACACTCGCGGCATAATCGTGGATCTTCATCAGGAGTTCGGTCTCAACCGCTCCGCCGCCAACAACCAGCTTTCCGTCCTCCATCGCGTCCATCACGACACGGGTTCCATCGACGACTGCACGCTCGAGCTCATCAAGGAGGTATTCGGTTGAACCCCGGAGGAGGATGGTCACCGCTTTCGGGTTCTTGCAGCCTGAGATAATGATGATTTCGGCATCATCGGGCTGTTCTACAAGATCAGCGGTTCCCAGGTTCTTTTCGGCCAGCTCGTCCACCTTGGTAACGATCTCGGCATTGAGGGCCAGTGCGGCGAATTTCATGTCCTTTTCCGGAACATCCTCAACGGCAAGAACACCGCCTTTTGCGAGGTAGTAACCGACGGCATCGGCAATCCCTTTCTGGCAGAGGAGAACATTTGCACCGCTCGCAATCACCTGATCAGCATATTTCTTCAGGGTATCCCGTTCCTGTGCGGAAAACGCGCTGATCTGGTCCCGGGTACTGATCTTTATCTTGGCCTTCACCTGGGTTTTCTTAATCTCGAGCGGGGTCGAAACCAGGGCCACCTTCGCTGATTTGATCTTCGCCGGCATGTCTTCTGCAAACCGGGTCTTGTCGAGAACAACTCCCCGCACCAGCTCGGCGTCGTCCATGGTCTCACCGGTCTGTTTCTTGATCAGAATGTTGTCTTCGTCGGCAATGATCTTGCCTTCCTTCTCTACGGCAATTGTCATTACTGCATCGACGCAAATTCCGTCAAGCTTCTCCTTGACCGATTCGATCGACTTTCCGGTTATCGCGGTGTCTGTTATTTTGATGAGCATGTCACGGTCGTACGGGTCGATGGTAATGGCCAGCTCGTCAAGTATCTCCAGGGCCTTTTCCATCCCCAGACGGTAACCCTCCCCGATGACTGTGGGATGAATTTTCTTGACGAGCAGGTGTTCTGCCTGCTCCATGAGCGCCCCGACCAGCACCACCGCGGTCGTGGTTCCGTCTCCTACTTCCTCGTCCTGGGCACGGGCAACCTCGATCACCATCTTTGCACCCGGGTGCTGCACCGCAATATCCTGGAGGATCGTGGCGCCGTCGTTGGTGATGGTCACATCCGAAGTTCCGGAGACGAGCATCTTGTCCATCCCCCGGGGACCAAGGGTGGTCCGGACTGCACTTGCTATAGCTTTTGCTGCAGCGATATTGGAGCGCTGGGCTTCAAGCCCGCGATTTCGCTCCACATTTTCTCTCAATATGATGATCGGTTGTCCTCCAAGCATAAACTGTTCTCCAATGTTGTAAAAGATGGAATTGAACTTCTATATAAATCCAACTATATTTTAAAAAGGGAAGGTTCTGGTATCAGTCGATACGGGATATTCTGAACAGCGAGTAGACCGGCACTCCGTCCACATCCTTGATACCGCGCTTGTCGAAGATGACCAGGATTGCAACCGGGTTTCCGCCATGCTTCCTCATGTACCTGACCACTTCCTGGAGCGTCGTCCCCGATGTGATGACGTCATCGACAATAAGACAGCGCTCACCTGATATCTGGGCAAAATTGCCGCTAATCGAACCCACCGGAGGATCACGGGTACTCTGTTTTGCGGGATGGTACACTGCCAGTGCCACATCTTCGGCAACGGCGATCAAGGTCGCCAGCGGTATTCCAGAGATTGCTATCCCGACAATGGTGGTCGGGAACTGTTCAGGCTGGATTTCTCCCTTCGGCTCCCGGCTGACCGCTGAATAATAGTACTTCAGCATCATCATGGCAAGTTCATCAAGCAGCGGGCCCTGGCTGCTTACCGGTGTCCAGTCGATTCCCACGTCTTTGGGAACTGCACCACCTTTCTGCTGGGTCAGGAGCCAGGTGACAGTCTCAACGGAAAGGCTCAGCTCATCGGCTATCTGTCCCGGGTTGTGGCCATCAGAAAGCAGTGTTCTGGCCCTCTGAATCAGCTCGTCAAGGGTTGACATTGCAAAAGAAGTATGCTCGGTGCTACTTAAGTTTTCTTTTGATCCGAGCTCCGCAGACCGGGCACTCCCCGGGACCTTCAGCATATTTTCCACATCCTGAGCATCTGAACCGCCAGCGGTATCCCCGGGCACCCTTCTGGACAAGAGGAATTATAGTCAGCCCAAGCCTGCCTGCCACGTTCTGGATTGCATAATCATCAGTGAGGATGCCGGCATCCAGTTCGAGGGCAAGGGCAAGCACTTCGCAATCTGTTCCGGATAACACTTCACCTTCCCCGCACCGGGACGCTGCTTCCCTCACCCTGGTAGATGCCTCCTTTCCGGGTCTGATCACCTGGAGGCCGGATTCCTCCAGCAGCCCGAAACGGGTTTTTGACCTGAGGTCTTTTAATTCACTGACCACCAGGGGAGTGGTAAAGAGGTCTCCCGCGACTTCGATCCCGGAGAAGAATACGGAACTGTCGAGAACAAGTTTCATGCAGAAAATTCCACCATTCCCGTTTCCCTTATCTCCAACGGCATACCGAACAATGACAGGAGCCAGCACAGGGTCTTTGCATGGAGGGTGAACCGGAACGCAGTATAGGATCCCCCGGCCCTGGCCAGATAGAAAAGGAGCTGATCACTCAGATGGAGGTCGACATCCCCTCCCTGCTCAATCCCGGTAATCAATCCGGACGCCGCCATCATTCCCACATCTTCTGCCGGCAGACCTCTCTTTCCGATTGCACAGGATCCCTGTGATCCCTTCCATACCGTGCAGGAACTTCCTGGTCCTGGTCCCTCCGAGCGCTGGATACTGACCGGATACACCTCTCCTGTTTTTCCGGCAAGGAATGCCTGGGCACTTGCTGCCTGGCGTTCCGCCACATGGAAAGGCAGGTTTGTTGAGCAGGACCGGATACCGCTGCTCCCTGTTCTGCCAATCCTGATGGGAGAAGGGATTACGGATTCAGCCGTTATCCGGACCCGGCCTCCGCCTCCCGGGTAATATCCCCGTCTCATGATGTCAATCGTGATCCCCCTGCCCGCTTCTCCAAGTGCCGGGAGAAAAACCTCGGTGATATAGTCAATGGTCGGGCTGAATGGCACTTCTGTACCACCGGAAATAGTGAGGGAGCCACCCTTTACCAGTGCCACGGGGAGCCATGCCTGAATGACCAGTGGAATACTGCCTGCCGTTCCCACATCGACCGATAGATCCTGCCGGACGATATCCCCGGGAGAGAAGGTAAGGGAGTGGCTGCCCGGGAGGTTCCCGGTGACCGTTCCCCTGCAGGCACCGGCAACAGCCCTGACTGCAGCGCAATGCTGGTGGGCGAGACCCGGTTTTGACCGTTTCTCCCGGATACGGATGATCTCTACCGGAATGCCGGTTACCGCGGAGAGAGCAACTGCCGATCGGATAATCTGGCCACCCCCTTCAAGGGAGGAACCATCAATGCTCAGCATCGCGTAAGTCCGCTGACAACAGTCCCGGCAGCCGAATAGACACTGCACCCGCATTCGATGGTGTCACTCGCAAAAACCTCCCGTATACCCGAGGCGATGAGGTGGGAGAATGCCCCTCCCGCAAAAATCCCGTGGACGCAGGCAGCAGCGACGGTCCGGGCACCCTGTTCATAGAGGAGGCGGGTGGCTGTGGCCAGTGTGCCACCCGTGGATATGATATCGTCAACGATTACGACATCCCGGCCTTCGGCGCAGAGTGTCTTTGGCTCGAACCTTACTTCATCGCCGGAAATTCTCGTTTTTTCTAGATAATCGCACTCCCAGGCCCCGGCAGCGGCAACGACAGAGGCAAAGCCGGCTGCCCCGTCATCCGGGGCCAGGATAAGCGGATCGGTGTGGCCGGTTGCTGAAAGGTACATTCCGATATCCGGTGCGAGGGACAGGTTGACAGCAGGTACCAAAAAATGAGAGAGAACCCCGGGATCATGGACATTGACAGCTATGACACGGGACACCCCAAGGGAGAGGACTCTCGCCACGGCCCGTGCAGAGAGGGGCTCTCCCTGATGGAACTGTTTATCCTGCCGGGCATACCCCATGTACGGGAGGAGGAGCGTGAGCCGGGATCCGGAACAGGCATCGATGAGGAGCAGGAGCTGAACCAGCGAATCGCTGTTCACCACACTCCCCACCACCACCATATCTTTGTCCACCGGGCCGGTTCTCAAATAGTGCTCACCATCAGGAAACCGTGAGAATTTTACATCCACGATATCCATGCTGCCCTGTTTTGCGATACGTGCGGCCAGCATTTGCGAGTATTCCGTGCTAATTACCTTCATCCCATCCTACCTTATGCTGAAAGTACTTAAACTACCATGCATAATTTATATTACCGTAGATCTTTTTATGAGGTAAATCCGAGCATGGAACACGAAGAACCCGGTCATGAGAACCAGGAAGAGGTTATTTCCTTTGATATCGCTGAAGAGAGCTCATCTGATATCGAGATACCCCCGACCCTCATCGACCAGGTCATCGGCCAGGAACATGCTGTTGAAGTCATCCGGAAAGCGGCAATCCAGCGACGGCATGTGATGATGATCGGGAGCCCCGGAACCGGTAAGTCCATGCTTGCAAAGGCGATGGCTGAGCTGCTACCCAAAGAGGACCTCCAGGACATCCTCGTCTACCCAAATTCGGATGACCAGAATAACCCCGTTGTAAGAACTGTTCCCGCCGGCAGGGGTAAACAGATTGTGAACGCCCACAAGGCCGAGGCACGAAAGAAGATTCAGCTCCGGAATACCCTGCTCATGCTGTTGATCTTTGCGATTATCGGGTACTCGTTTATCACCTACCAGTGGCTCATGGGAATCATCGCGGGAGCATTTGTTTTCATGGCAATGCGGTATGCTACTCCGCGGGAAGAGACCATGGTCCCCAAACTGCTGGTTGCCAATGATGCCACTGCAACCGCCCCGTTCATTGATGCCACCGGTTCCCACGCAGGTGCATTACTCGGCGATGTCCGGCATGATCCGTTCCAGAGTGGCGGCCTTGAGACCCCCAGCCATGACCGGGTGGAAGCAGGAGCGATCCACCGGTCCCACAAAGGGGTGCTCTTCATCGATGAGATTAATACCCTGGACCAACATTCCCAGCAGAACCTGCTAAGTGCTCTCCAGGAGGGGGAGTTCCCAATCACCGGCCAGAGCGAGCGGTCGAGCGGGGCAATGGTCAGGACAGAACCGGTCCCGTGCAGGTTCATCATGATTGCCGCAGGCAACCTTGATGCCATCCAGAACATGCACCCCGCACTCCGATCCCGTATCCGGGGTTACGGGTATGAAGTCTACATGAGCGACAGCATGCTCGATACCCCGGAAAACCGTGAAAAGTTTATCCGCTTCATTGCCCAGGAAGTCAAGAATGACGGGAAGATCCCCCATTTTGACAAGAGTGCCATGGAGGAGATTCTCCGGGAGGCACGGAGAAGGTCCAACCGCAAAGGACACCTCACGCTCAAGCTTCGGGATGTTGGCGGACTGATCCGGGTGGCTGGCGATCTGGCCCGTCAGCGGGGATCTGATGTTACCACCGCTGACCATGTGGTAGCGGCAAAGAAGACCGCCCGGTCAATCGAGGACCAGGTCTCTGATGAATACATTGGGCGGAGCCGTGAATATGAGCTCACGGTGGTGGAAGGAACCCGAATCGGAAGGGTGAATGGTCTCGCTGTAACGGGAAGCGACTCGGGATCCGTGCTTCCCATCATGGCCGAAGTGACCCCGGCACAGGGAGAGAGCGGGCAGATCATCGCCACCGGCATCTCCGGCAGGCGGCAGGAACCGTGGCTCAAAGATGAGGAATCGATCGCCCAGCAGTCCATCAAGAACGTCAGTGCCCTTATCAAGAAATTCACCGGCAAAGACATCAAGAACATGGATGTGCACATCCAGTTCATCGGGACCTATGGTGCTGAAGGAGACTCTGCCTCGATCTCCATTGCCACGGCCGTGATCAGCGCGATTGAAAGCATTCCTGTCCGGCAGGACATCGCGATGACCGGTTCCCTGTCCGTCAGAGGGGATGTCCTGCCTATCGGCGGGGTTACCTACAAGATTGAAGCTGCAGCAAAGGCCGAAATCAAGACGGTCCTCATTCCCCGGATGAATGTCGGCGACGTGCTGATCGAGGAACGGTATCGGGAGGTTGTGACCATCATTCCAGTCGACGATCTTGAGGATGTGCTCAAGATCGCCCTCATGCCCGAGAACAGAGAAGGGTTCCTGAAGAAGCTTCGCAAGATGGCGATAACAACTTCCGAAAAACTGATTGATGGATCCGGGTTCTCTCCGTCCGCGGTATAAGGGCATGGAAGGGATCAGGTACTACGATATCCGGCATGTGCAGGGCGAGTCCACCCATATCGATATCGACAATGGGGTTATTGAATCCGCAGGTACTTCTTTTTTCGACCATGCCGTCATCCGGGCCCTCACACGGAACGGATGGGGCATCCTGACTGTCGACAATTTTCAGGGTAAGGGAAAACACGAAATAGAGGCCCTGATAGCAGAAACGGCAGTTATTTCTTCGATTTGCAGGGAGGAGGTCTCGCTTGCCGAACCCGAGCGGGGTATCCGGAAGGTCCCCCCCCTTATTGAAGATCCACGGACGGTCGATCTCGAAGAAAAAACCGGGATTCTTCTTGATCTTGAGCAGAGCGCAAGAATTCCGGGGATTGGAAATACCAAAGTCAGTTACACTGAGCGGTTCGATAAGGTCAGATTCGAGGACAGCACCGGTTTTGAAGGCGGCTATGAGATCTGCAGGAGTGGTTTTGGTATCATGGCTGTTGCTGCACGGAACGGGTCCCTCCAGATGGGGTATGAGCGGAGGCATACGATACACGGGTTAAATATCCGTCACCAGCAGGACCTTGCCCGGGAAGCGGCTGAACGGGCAGTATTGCTCCTCGATGCCCGCCCGGCACGAGGGGGGACCATGCATGCTGTCCTCGATCCGGAACTTGCCGGTGTATTTGCCCACGAGGCAGTCGGCCATGCCAGTGAAGCCGACCTGATCCAGGAGGGAAATTCTGTCCTTGCAGGCAAGGTCGGCCAGCAGATCGGGAGCACCATGGTTACCATTGCTGACGACCCCTCGCTTCCGGAATTCGGTTTTGAGCCGTTTGATGCGGAGGGTTCAGCGGTGGGAAGGACTGAGATCATCAGCGGGGGGATATGCGCAAACTACCTGCATTCACGTGAAACCCTTACCTCGATAGGGAACGGCCATGCCGGTCATGCCCGTGCCATGGCCGGCGAACCCCCGCTGGTCAGGATGAGCAATACATTCATCGAGGCCGGGGAGAGCTCCCTTGAAGAGATCCTGGCTGAGTGCAGGGAGGGGATACTCCTGAAAGGTTCGAGGGGCGGCCAGGTCGATCCCGGGAGAGGGATCTTTCAGTTCAATGCTGAATACGGGTATCTCATCGAACACGGTGAATACACCAGGATGGTACGGGACGTATCGCTGTCAGGGGAGATCTTACAGACCCTCTTCTCGATCAGGCTCTGTGGAAGAGACAGGCTGATGCACCAGGGATACTGCGGGAAAGGCGGCCAGAGTGTCCCGGTCAGTGATGGTGCACCCCATATACTCCTTGACAATGCGGTGGTGGGCGGCATTGGAGATTCTTAATCCGATTCTTGAGGCAGGAAAGGGCCTTGTGGACGAGATCGAAGCCTACCTCATCGAGGGATGGTCGGTATCTGCGGAACTCAAGCGGGACGTGGTGAGCAAATCTATCAAATCCCACCATTACGGCCTTTCCATCCGGTGTATTAAAGGCGGTCGCATCGGGACATCATCCACAAGTAATCCGGCCGACTGGAAAAAGTGTCTTTTAGCCTCGATTGCCAGTGCGAAAATGGCCACATCCCAGGTCTGGAGCGGCCTGCCTGATCCCCGGCCGCTTCATGGACCGCCTCTCGCTTTCGATTCTTCCCTTGAACCCGAACCGGGAGCGGTACAGGATATTCTGCAGGGCATGCTGGAAGGAGCTTCCCGCCACCCGGTATCGGTGACCTCGGGCGGAGCTACCATCTCTCTTGACACCATAACCCTTGCAAACAGCCATGGCGTCCTTTATTCCCGCCCCCAGAGCCTGGTGTCTGCATCCCTTGAGACCATCAGGGAGACTTCCACCGGATATGAGTTCAACAGTTCCTGTTCCCGTGATTTTGACCCGTCTGCAATAGGAGACCGGGCAGGATTCCTCTCTTCTGCTTCCGTAAACGGAAAGGAGATCAGGACAGGAGCCTACGATGTCGTCCTTTCCCCGCTCGCGTTTGCACAGCTCCTCTCTGCAGTGGTGGTCCCGGCACTCTCAGGGAGAAATGTCCACGCCGGTCGCTCACGGTTAGCTGGTTCACTCGGTAGGCAGGTTACTGATTCCAGGATATCAGTCATTGATGAGCCACTGCGCCGGGGAGGGGCGGGAAGCACACGGTGGGATGCAGAAGGAACCCCGACCAGGCGCCTCCCGTTGATCCATGAGGGTATCCTCGAATCGTTTGCCTACGATCTGAAGACCGCATACCGGTACGGGGCGATGACAACGGGAAGTGCAGTCCGCTCCGGTTCCGGTGGCTTACCGGCTATCGGCTATCATAACCTCGTAATTGAAGGGGCGGGTGCTGACCTGATGGAGGAGCCATCTCTCTATGTACAGGATGTGGTCGGAGCCCATACCGCAAACCCGCTCTCCGGGGATTTTTCGGTTGAACTGACCAATCCCTTCATGGTAAGCGGGGGGACCTACGAATTTCCGGTGAGGAAAGCCATGATGTCGGGGAATGTCTTTGAGATGCTCCGCGAGATTGCGGGTCTCGGAAATGACCAGCGGGTTATTGGTTCTCTGCTGATTCCTTCAATAAAATTAAAGAAACAGCAGATCATTGGTAAATAAATGACATTTGATCTGGCCTTTCTTGTCGCCGGACTCCTGATTGCGGTTGTTCTCATTTTCATCCTGAAGGATATTGTAAAAATCGTTATCAATTCCATCCTCGGGCTCCTTATCCTCTTCTTCATCAACTACTTTGATCTCATGGCATATGTCGGACGTCCTGACATACCGTATACTCCGGTGAACATCATTCTCTGTGCACTGGGGGGCGTTCCGGGTGCCCTCATCGTTGTTATCATGCAGCTGTTCGGAACTCCCGTAACCTGATGAATCCCATCTCCAAAAACCGGGATGCTGCATTTTAACTGTGCCTGATTCCCATACTATGCCAGATCAAACAGAGGACCCAGGAATCGTATGTCTCCCTGCGTTGCCATGCCGGACCTGCAGACACTTCTCCTCATCGAGGGAACCCGATCCTTTGTTCTCGCTGGAATTATCGGGAAAAGATTTCCCCTCTGCCTTGAAACCCTGACAGGGGAGGTTTGCGTAACGCTCGACAGGGGTGACATTGTAGCGGTATCTGCACCTGAAGGCGGACCTCTGGAACCAGCGGTGATGCTCCTCGAGCTGGTACGATCCTACCACCACCCGGTTATTGTACTCCCCTCCGGTCACCCTGGTTCAAAAAGACTCCGGTTCATCGTCTCTGCTGCATCTGAAATTTCCCTCTCCTGTACCATTCAGCGGGGCACTCACCCCGAACAGCATCTCCTCTGTTCATCTGATGAACTGGCCGGGGTTATCCTCCGGAGAAAAGAGTGTGGGATCGAGATCCACCACCTGCCCCCGGCTATCCACGCAAGGCTCATACGACCTTCTCTTGCCATGGATGCCCCCAACCCGGACTGAGCCAATGACCAGCCCGGTCCTCTGATCCCCGAAAACCCTTTCCAGACGGTACCCTATCCGCGCATAAGAATGGGAGAGAAAAATCCCTGATTTCGAAATATCGACCTTATTTCTCCAGAATTGTTCACTTTTCATAAAATAACCGTTTTCCGGAGAGATAAATATCAACAGATATAAGAACAATTCATGGCAAATATCTCTTTTGCCGTAAAAGAGGAGGTTGGATGAAGACTGATGTGTTAAAGAACATCAAAGCAACCGAAGATGAGTACCAGTCATTAATCAGCACGGTCATGGCAGAGAGAAAACGCAGTCTTTCCGATGCTGAACTCGAAGCCGACAACCTTGTGATAAAGGCAAGTGCCGGTGCCGAAGAGTATAAAAAGATGCAGCTTGCAGAGGCACGGCAGCAAGCAGAGAGAAAACATGCCGAGATCGTCAGGGATGGCGAGCGTACAGCGGCAGAACTGAAGGCAAAGGGCGGTAAAAACCTTAATACGGCTGTGGAACTGCTCGTTTCACGTTTTAAGGAGAAACTGCATGTTAACTCCTGAACAGATGAGCAAGGTTCTTATCGCCGCACCGAAGGATGTGATAGAGCCGGTCATCCGGGAGCTCTACCGGAAACGTCTCTTCCATATCCAGGACTTTGTCGAAGATGAACATGAGGAGTACCAGGGATATCGCATCGGCAATCCGCTTTCAGGAGCCGGCGAAACCTCGAAAGAATTACTCAGGCTGAGATCCGTCACCAATGCCTTTTCCCTGAGATCCGATGATATTGACCCTGCTGAAAAAATCAGGGAATCACGGTTACAGGAGAGGATTGAACAGGAACTCCCGGCAATCGAGCAGGAAGTGGAAGATCTTCTGTCCCGCCGTTCGACTCTGGAAAACCAGAAGAAGGAGATTGAGCAGAAAATCGATTTACTCCTCCCTTTTACCGATGTTCCCGTTGATCTCCCAATGCTCCGTGGATACAGGACCATGGCCGTGATTGCAGGGTATCTGGCAAAGAGGATCAGCCTCAATGTTCCCTGCGAGGAGTATTATTCTGAATCGAAGAGAGGGAACCTGCTCATCGTCGTGACGCCGAATGAGTACCGTCCTGAAGTGGAAAGGATGCTGCTCGATGCTCACTTCCAGGCAATCCCCATTCCCGATGAGAAAGGGTCGGCAAAGGACCGGATAGCGGAATACCAGGTTCAGGCCAAATCAGTCGAGCAGGAAATTTCAGGGATCTCGGAAAAAATTCAGGCATTGAAAGCGAACCACGCCGGGTTCCTGGTCGCCTGTGACGAGCTCCTTTCGATGGACGTGGAGAGGGCAGAGGTTCCGCTTCGTTTTGCAACAACGGATCATGCTTTCATAGCCGAGGGGTGGGTGCCATCAGATACCGTACGCCCACTCACCGAAGATCTCGTCACTGCATCAGGAGGCAGGGCTTTTGTGACTGAGCTTCCCATCCAGAAAGGGAAAGATGTTGTTCCTGTCGAATATGATAACATCAGTTTTGCCAGGCCAACCCAGTTCCTGATGGATATTTACTCCCGTCCGAAATATACCGAGCTCGATCCTACCCTGATAGTCTCGATCGTGTTTCCCATATTCTTCGGGCTGATTCTCGGAGATGTCGGCTATGGGGCTTTGCTCCTCGTGGCAAGCTTTGGCCTCCGGAAACTCCTGAAAGGGACTGAAGGGAAGATGCTCCTTGATATCATGCGGAATGCCAGTATCTCGAGTATTTTCTTTGGTATCCTGTTCAGTGAATGTTTCGGGTTCAAACTACCCTGGCCGTCTGTCCTTCCCAGCAGGCACCTCAACATCGGGGGTGAAGCAGGGGGTCACGGGCCGGCAATCCCTGAACTGATGATCATGTGTGTCTGGATCGGGGTCTTACATATCACCGCCGGGCGTATCTTCGGGATACTGAACCATGCACGGCAGGATCACGGTTCCCACCGCGTATGGGCCATGCTGGCAAATCTCGGCTGGATCATGGTTATGTGGGGGATTTTAATTATGATCTGGTCGGCATTTCCGATGCCGCTCATGCCTGACCTGACCGGATTTCCCCCTCTGGTTCTGGGACTTTCACTGCCAGCGATCATCGGCTTGCTGATTATTGTGCTGGGTGTCGTTTTCATTGTGAAGGAGTCAGCACTCGAGCTCGTCGAACTCCCCACCATCCTCTCGCACGTGCTCTCGTATGCACGTCTGGTCGGGGTAGGAATCTCTTCAGTTGCTATTGCGATGGTGATAAACTTTATCGCCATCGGAATGATTATTGAACCGCAATTAGAAAATATAACCATTTT
>Ga0209254_10000277_pt1 | contig 39174 bp, 29 predicted proteins | sample FrelakmetDIP11DI_FD_187148 | JGI IMG/M metagenome (GOLD analysis project Ga0209254, IMG submission 187148) | Freshwater lake sediment microbial communities from the University of Notre Dame, USA, for methane emissions studies - DIP11 DI (SPAdes)... | ecosystem: Environmental > Aquatic >... | reverse complement strand
CCCTGCCCCCTGTTTGCGACTTGATCCACAATCGCCAGCCGGTCACCCCCCGGTCACCCCTCGGCGACGTTCAACCTTCCCGTGTTCTTCATTGCTGGGGCGCCTCACCGCTTCTTGACAACCGCTGCACTCTCCGTTATACTGGGTACCGGTCAGGACTGACTTTTCACAGACGACAATTGTGGCAAAGACGCAACGGATACGGTTCGCAGGCTAGACGCCAATCCAGGAAGGAGGAACGAACGTGAGACGCAAATCATTGTTTGCAGCAGTGGTGGTACTCTGCCTGCTGCTCACTGCCATGCCGGCACCCATGGCCGAGAGTCCCGTCGAACAGGAGGCCTGGCAGACAGGACCATTCCCGCCGGCCAACTTTCAGTATGCGCGCCACGACGCCGCTTTTGTCCCCGGGCCTGCCGGCGAGCCGTGGGCCAACAAGATCTACTTCCTGGGCGGCCGCACCTCGCCGGGCACCGAGTCGCCCGATATCTGGATGTTCGACCCGGTCGCCGGCACCTTCACCGATACCGGGGCGAATGTGGTCGAAGACGTCTCTAACTATAACGCCAACCTGATCCTGGACGATGGCACCGGCCGCGGGCCGGCCGTCTATGTCGTCGGCGGAACGAACAAAGACGGCGGCGGTGTGAGTATCGGCATGGTACAGCGCTATTATCCGCAGACGAACCAGGCCGAGTCGCTGCCCACCGCCGATAACTTTAACGGCATGGTGGGCGGCTCCCGCGTCGCCGCCATGGGCACCGCCGTCGTAGACGACCTGATCTATGTCTATGGCGGCTGGGAGACCGCTGCCGCGCCCTACTTTTCCGCCGAGACCTGGCGGTTCGATCCGAACGCCCCGTCAGGCTCTCGCTGGACCCTCCTGGGCACGCCGCTGCACATCGCCCGCAGTTACATCCAGAGCGCCGTCCAGGATGGCAAGATCTATGCCATCGGCGGCGTCGGCAGCTATGACGGCGCCGAGCTGGACCCGACCGACGCGGTCGAGGTGCTGGACACGGCCAACCTGGCCGCCGGCTGGACGGTGTTGGCGCCCATGCCAACCGCCGGCGGCGAGGGGCGCGGCTATGGCTTTGACTCGGATACCCGCCTCGTCAACGCGCCCTGGCATGGCAAGCTGTACGTGGTTGCCTCGAATGACTGGGCGGATGTGTCATCCGAGATGCTCGAGTATGACATCGCTACCAACATGTGGCGCGACGACCTGCCCGAGCTGCCCACTCCGCGGGCCGACCTGGCCGGCACTTTTGTGCCTCTATGCACGCCCGATCCGGACGACGGCCTGCCGGGCCTGTGGACTTTTGGCGGGCGCATTAACACAAGCTGCGAGCCGCCCCTGGGTCCCACCGAGTTCTACCCACTGCCCTCCTTCGGCACCGGTCTGACCGATGCGACCATCAACGGGCTGGCGCAACTGCCGGCCGGAGAGATGGGAGTCTACTTGGCCATCCTGGAACCGGTCAGCGCCACGCTGCCGATCGAGGTGGTGTGGAGCAACGGCACGACCGGCCCGTCCGCCACGTACAGTTGGGCCGAGCCCGGCCTGTACACGGTCGCGGTGACGGCCACCAACTGCCCGAGCGCCACAGTGACCGCCAGCCTCACGGTCGAGGTGCTGTGCGTGGAGCTGGCCGGGGCGATGGTAACCGGTCCGGTCGAGCTGTTGGAAGGGGAGGCTGGCCTCTACTCGGTATCCTTGGAGCCGCCGGCGGTGACCCCGCCGATTGAGCTGGTATGGAGCAACGGCCTGACCGGTACCTCGGCGGTCTATAGCTGGGCCATCCCCGGCGACTATACTGTTGTGGTGACGGCGACCAACTGCGCGGGCCTGGCCGAGGTGACCGGCACGCTCGGCGTGACGGTGGCAGCCCAGATGCACTATGTCTATCTGCCGATCGTCGTGAGGAACGAGTAGGCTGCCCAACCCTACAAGTAAGAGGGCCACCGGAGGTTTCCGGTGGCCCTTCTTGCTGGCGCTAACCCGCGCCCTTGCCTTCCGACAGCTTGCCCTTGATCGCCAGCCAGTCGCGGCGCAGCGCTTCGTCGGCCTCGATCTGGCCCTCGATCTTGGTGCAGCCGTGCAGGATGGTGGTGTGGTCTCGCCCACCTAGCAGCTCGCCGATCGCCGGCAGGGAGGCGCCGGTCTCGCGGCGGATCAGGTACATGGCCAGTTGGCGGGGCACAGACACGGCCCGCGCCCGGCTCGGCCCGGTCAACTGCTCGGCCGAGACCTTGTAGTGGTGGGCCACAGCAGCCAGGATCTGCTCCGGCGACAGGTCCGCCGGGGCGCCAAACAGCCTTGCAAGTGCGGCCTGGGCCATGTCGAGGGTCAGCGGCGCGTGCATCAGCCTGGCGTGGGCCAGCACGCAGTTTAGCGCTCCCTCCAGCTCGCGCACGTTCTTGGGCACCTGGTGGGCGACGTAGGCCAGGACTTCAGCCGGCACCCGGAAACCGGCCGCCTCGGCCTTGTTGCGCAGGATGGCGATCCGCGTTTCCAGGTCAGGCGGCTGCAGGTCGGCGATCAGCCCCCAGTTGAAACGGGAGCGGAGGCGCTCTTCCAGGGCCAGCAGCGCCTTGGGCGGCCGGTCGCTGGAGATGACGATCTGCCTGTTGGCGCCGTGGAGGGTGTTGAAGGTGTGAAAGAACTCTTCCTGCGTCCGCTCTTTGCCGGCGATGAACTGGACGTCGTCCACAAGCAGGACGTCGATGTTGCGATATTTGACCCGGAACGCCTCGGTCGTCTGGGCGCGGATGGCGTTGATCAGGTCGTTGGTGAACCACTCGGCCGACAGGTAGAGGACCGACAAACCACGGCGTTGGGCGACGTGACCCATGGCGTGCAGCAGGTGGGTCTTGCCCAGGCCTACCCCGCCATAGATGACGAGCGGGTTGTAGGCATGGGCCGGGTTATCGGCAGCGGCCATGCAGGCAGCATGGGCCAGTCGGTTGCCCGAACCGACGACGAAAGAGTCAAAGGTGTAGCGAGGGTTGAGGGTGACCGACGGGTGGCCGTTGGCCTGGGCCGGGCGGCTGGCCGGCTCGGCCGGCTCGTCTGCCTCTTCAGGAGATACCTGTTCCGGCACCAGCTCCAGATCGGCCTCCGCCTCGGGAGCCTTGGTTGTAAAAACCACTTCCATCTCACGCCCGGCCAGGCGCTGCAACACCCGCTTGATGGTGGGCAGCAGGCGGTTCTGGAGCCAGTCTACGGCATAGGCGTGCCGGACGTAGAGGGTGAGCGTTCCATCGTCATAGGCGACAACCCGGCTGCCCCTCAGCCAGGTATCGAAGGTGGCCCGGGTCATCTGCAATTGCAGCTCCCCGAGCGCGGCCTGCCACAGTTTCTGGACGCCCGCTAACGATCCGTTCGACGCGCGCAAAACCGCACTGTTTTCTGGCTCCACAACTCCCCCGATATGACGGACTTGGTCCGGACCGGCGCAGGCGTAAGAAAGGACACACCGCAGAGCTTGCGGCTCCGGGCCAGGCAAAAGACACTCTATTGATTACAACCGCTTTTGGTAGTCGGACCGCGAGGTAGAGGCTGAGGCAGGAGCGGCGAGCCGCAGCAGCTGCCAGTTGACTCGCCGCAGAGGTGGCCCATTAGCCTGGTGGGCGTGCGCTGCCAGGCGTCTGAACCGATTCCCCTACCGCCTATATTCCGGTCGCCTTGGTATTGTACCAGAAGATGAGATCCAGCGCAACTGCCGCCCGCCCAGTTACGGGGCCATAAGCTGCCAATCTGAGCGGGCAGCCAACCCAGGATTAGGTGCGAAGAAGCAGTGCCCCCCTAGAGTTAGTGTGTGCTATAGCCCTTTTGGCATCCAATGTTAACATTTTCGTATCAGGAGATTTTAAGGCAGATTACGTCAATGGCAGATCAGGTCAGATCTCGCCCGGCGCGGCGCAGATTCTGCCGGACCATCCCCAACGGCGCGCTGACCGGCGTCACAACGGCCAGCAGCCGCTCGCCTGGCAGGGCCAGGACGTAGAGGCGGATGGCGCCGCTCTCAAACATGCTGTGCTCAAAGGGAGCGTCGGGCTGGCGCAGGAACCGGCCGGCCGCCTGGGCAGCCTGCACGGCAGTCAAGATCAGTCTGGACAGCTCTTCGGCGCTCGACCTGTTGCCTGCGCCGACGTAGCTCACCAGCCCTTCCTTGCCCGCCGCCGTGGAGATGAGCAGGGCTACGTCGGCGCCGGTCTCGCGCACCAGGCCGGCCAGCCCTGACCCTGAGCCGGCGGCCGGCCTCTCAGCCGGCTGCGGCGTTGGGGGTCTGGTCGAGGCCGAGGGTGGCGGGGCGCCGGCCGGGGCCGGTGTGGAGGGAGGTGGAGCGCCGGCAGGGCGCACCTTCTTGGCGAGCGCCTCCTGGATATTGGGCAACAGGTCGTCGACGAAGAAAGGCTTGGTCAGCGTGCCTTGGATGTCGAGGCGGCGCGCTTCGGGCGGCAGCTCTTCGCCCATGAGGGGGATCAGCACCAGGCGCATGGCCGGCCAGCCCTGCCGCACCTTGTTGACCAGGTCAAGGTAGGCATCGCCGCCAGGGTCCAGGCCCATGTCCACGATCGTCAGGGCATAGTCTGTGCGAGGCAGCAGGCCGAGGGCCTTGCGCTCCGACTGAGCGACATCGACCGAGTATCCCCCCTCTGATTCCAGTATCTCTTTCAGCATGGTAGCAAAGGCTTCGTTGCCATCCACCACCAAAATCCTGGCCGCCATCTGTTACCCCCCTATCCGCCATCCACGCAGATCCCCTTGCAGGGGATGCGCTATCTATCCCTTACCCAGCATCCAGTCCACCGCATTCAGCACCAGCCGGGTTTTGGCCTCGTCCGGCAGCAGGTAGAGCGGAAAGGCGACGTAGAGCAACTTGAACCCGGTGGAGCCTTCTTCCAAAACCAAGACCGACGGCGCGCCCGGCGATTTGCTGGCCGGACCCCGGACCATGACGACGGCCGTGTCCTCGGCGTCTGCCTCCTCCGGCACCTGGACCGCATAGTCCTGGCCCGACGGCGCCGAAACAAAGGCGATCACTTCGCCCTGGGTAAACCCTTTGGCCACCGGGTGGGTGGCATCCTCGACCTGGACATCCTGCTGCACTGCTACGTCTGCGTCCTCGTTGAGAAAAGCCCCCGACACGATCACCGGCACCCCGGCCAGCATCATCATGCCCAGCACCGCGCTCTCTTCCTGGCCGAAAGGCGTCTCGAAATCGCCGCTGGTCATGATCACCAGGTCGTAATCGCCCAGGTCGGCGGTGGGCGGAGCGCCGTCCTTGGCCTCGCTCCACACCGTGACATCGTACCTGTCTTTCAGAATCGCGACATAATCGTCGGCGCTCGTCTTGCTGTCGTAGCGGCCCTCGGTGTCGTCCAGGGCGACGACGATGATCTTTTGCTTTGGCCCAACGACCGGGGTAGCCGTCGGCGTGGTGGTGGTGATCGAGGATGTTGGCGTCGGGGTTGCGGTTGGCGCCGGCGGCGGGGTAACGGACGCTCCTGCCCCGGGCCAACCCCCGGCCCCCCTGCCGGGCGCCACCTCGCCGGTCGGGCACAGCGCCACGATTGGCAGGGCCGGCGCGTCGTCGCCTTTTTGAACCACGCAGCCCGCCAGGTCGCCGTCGCTCAGCCGCTTGACGGCGCTGTCCAGGCCCGCCTCGGTGCTGGCCAGCACCACCAGGACGTGGCGCTCACCCTCGTCGTGGAGGATCAGCATGGCGGTGCCGCTCAGCACCACCCGGCCCATCACCTCCAGATCGGCCGTCATCGATACCTCGGCGGTGGCAGTCACTTCAGAGGTCGCGATCTGGTCGGGCGTCTCCAGATCCGCGGTGGCCGATACTCCGGCGGTGATGGTCACTTCGGATGTCTCGGAGACGGCCGCCGGGCTGTCCTCTGTCGTCGTGGTGGGCGTGACGGACAGCGTCACGCCGGCGGCGGCCAGGTAAGGCTCAACCTCGTCGGCGGCCCGATAGAGGCCGAAGAACAGAGTGTCGCGCGCCTTGTCCTCTGCCTGGCGGACGGTCAGGGTCTTGCCCTGGTCGGCAAACAGGACCTGTAGGCTGCTGCCGCCCTTTAACAGATCGCTGTCCAGCACCGGATCGCCGACGTACACCAGGTCGGTCTCGTCGCGAAAGTAAAAGGGGAAATCGACCAGGTCGTAGCGCCGCTCGGCGCCGCTCAAAAAGTCGGCGATATTGGATACCAGCCGGTCGTTGTCATAGACGGTGTTGTACGGCTCGGCCATGAAGGTCAGGTCGCCGAGGGCCAGCACCGCCCCATCGGCGGCCAGCACGGCCACCGGCAGATCGCCGGCGCGCTCGCTGCTGCTGGAGCGGGTGTCGCCGCCGGCAGCGATCAGCACCGGCTGGCCAGAGACGAGCGAGTGGGCGGCGTAAAAGACAACTTGTTCCAGCCCGCCGGTCAGCGGCTGGCTGGCCATCTCGGTCAGACGGATGTTGCGATAGTTGCCCTCATATTCGACGGTATTGTAGAGATAGTCGGGCTGAAAGACCACGTCGAACTGGGCCGCCAGACTGTTGAGGTGGGTCGCATCGCTGTCGAGCCCGGCATAGTCACCCCACTCATCCGTCAGGATGCCATAGCGGGTGGGGTCGCCCACCAGAAGCAGCCGCCCGCCCTTGTCCACAAAGTTCTGGATCGTCTGGACCTCGGTGTCAGTAAAGCTCTCGCCCGGCGAGATGATCACCAGCGCCTGGGCGTAGCGCAGGCGCCCGGCCAGGTCTTCGGCAGCCTCGACCATCTCCAGGCGCCGGCCCCGCGCCGCCAGCCGGGCCTGGAGCACGTTCAATTCCTCCGTCGTGTGCCGGTTGTCGTGGGCTCGATCGACGACGATTGTCCCCAGCGCCTGGTCCGCGCCCGAAGGGAGAGCAGGCTGGTCGGCAAAGGGCGGCATCTCGGGGGTGGGCGCCGCTACCCGGGCCAGGTCGGGACGGGGCACCGGGCCAGGCTGGTAGCGGCCGTCGTAGTAGTAGAGCCAGCGACCGGCCAGCGGCAGGGCCACCAACACGGCCAGCAGGAGCAGCACACCGGCGACGATCAGAATCTTTTTCTGCATGGCTCGATCCTTTCCTCGTGGTCGGAGCGGTTACGGCAGTGATTCCACGTAGCGATAGTAGCAGCCGGGGGGCAGGCCTTGGGGCAGGTCGGCCACGGTCGCCGCTGTGGAGTGGCCCTGCGGCTCGTCGATCGGGAGCAACGACTCCAGGGGCGACTCGGGGGTGCGGTCTACAACTCGGTAGTGGCGGACCCTGGCCAACCGGGCGGCCTCGGCGATGGCTTCTGCCTGCGAGCCGATGGCGTCGATCATCCCCATCTGCTGGGCCTGCAGGCCCAGGTAGATCTCACCGCGCGACAGCACGTCGGGCCCCACCTGGAGCCGGTCTTGACGCTGGGCGATGATGGCCGCCAGGAAGGTCTGCTTCAACAGCTCCATCTGGCGGATGTAGGCATCCTGCGGCCCGCCCGACAGCTTGAACGGGCCGGTGGTGATCAGCACCTCGTCGACCAGGTCTTCTTGACCCAGGATAGAGATGACGCCGATGTTGCCAACCATCGACGCCGGCTTGGCATAGATCCGGTCGGCGGCAGAGGCGATATAGTAGGCGCCGCTGGCGGCCATCTCGTTCACCGAGACGACAACCGGCTTACGCTCGCGCAGCTTGAGCAGGTCAAAATAGAGGCCCTCGCTGGCCGACACTTCGCCGCCAGGGCTGGATACGTCCAGGACCACGGCGCGGACGGCCCGATCTTTGCCGGCCTGTTCCAGCGCCCGGCTGATGTCGGCGGTGTACGATCCCCAGATGTCGCCCTCGACGCGGATGATCGCGATTTGGGGGGTGGGGATCAGAACAAGCGCCAGCAGATAGCCTGCCAGCAGCGGCAGCAGGATCCGCAGGGCCAGATCCGCCGCCTTGAGGACGGGACGCAGCGCATTACGCATGCCGGCTTTCCTTTCCATCGAGAATGATCGGGCCCTATTATATCACAGTTGCGCCTATTCGCCTATTTTCGCAACCTCTGCTATAATATCCGCGCCTATGTCGCGCATCTACGCCGTGGCCAATCAGAAGGGTGGAACGGGCAAAACCACCACCGCCGTCAACCTGGGCGCTTACCTGGCCGCCGCTGGCAGGCGCGTGCTGCTGATCGACGCCGATCCCCAGGCCAACGCCACTTCCAGCCTGGGGGTGGACCGGCGCTCGCTGGCCCACTCGATCTACGACGTCCTGCTCAACGGTGTGCCGGCCAACCAGGCGATCGTCTTGACCAAGCAGGTGCGCCTCGACCTGATCCCGTCGGCGCCGGCGCTGGCCGGGGCCGAGGTTGAGCTGGTCGGGCTGATGGCCCGCGAGTACCGCCTGCGCCGCGCCCTGGAGTTGACTGTCCTCCACTATGATTATGTCCTGATCGACTGTCCGCCCAGCCTGGGCCTGTTGACCGTCAATGCCCTGACCGCGGCCACGGACGGGGTGATCATCCCGGTGCAGTGCGAATACCTGGCCCTGGAAGGGCTGAGCCAGCTGCTCAAGACGGTCTATTTGGTGCGCGACAACCTGAACCCGGTGTTGACGGTGGCCGGGGTGGTGCTCACCATGTTCGACGCGCGGACCAACCTGGCGCGCCAGGTGGTGGACGAGGTGCGACACCACTTTCCGGGCCACGTCTTTAACACCATCGTCCCGCGCGCCGTCCGGCTCGGCGAAGCGCCCAGCTATGGCGAGACGATCCGGAGCTATGCGCCGGGATCGCTCGGCGCCGAAGCCTACCGCGCCCTGGCCGACGAGCTGATGGCGAGAAACAATACCGAATGACCAAGATGTCTGATCACCTTTGTTGCCTTTGCTCCGTCAGTCCCCGACCCGAAGGGGAGCGGGATTTCTGGTTAGATCGTTTTCATAGGAGGGCGTATGGGACGGCGAAGCGGACTCGGTAGAGGGCTGGAAGCACTCATCCCCGTGGCAGAGGGGCCGGCGGCTGCTGGGCTGCAACAGGTGCCCGTGGCGGCCATCAGCCCCAACCCGTTGCAGCCGCGCACGGCGTTCGACCCGGAGGCGCTGGCCGAGCTGGCCGCCTCGATCCGCGAGCACGGCCTGATCCAGCCGCTGATCGTCACCTGTCAGGGGCCGGAGCGCTACCAGTTGATCGCCGGCGAGCGGCGCTGGCAGGCGGCGCGAATGGCAGGGCTGGCTACGGTGCCGGTCATTGTCAAAGAGGCCACACCGCAGCAGGCACTGGAGCTGGCGCTGGTGGAGAATATCCAGCGCGCCGACCTGAACCCGCTGGAGGAGGCCGCCGCCTTTCGCCAGCTAGTGGACGAGTTTGGCCTGAGCCAAGAGCAGGTGGCCGAGCGGGTGGGCAAGAGCCGGGTGGCGGTGACCAATACCCTGCGCTTGTTGCGCCTGCCGGCCGAGGTGAAGCAGGCGCTGGCCGACGGGACGATCCAGGAGGGGCACGCCCGGGCGCTGCTGGGGCTGCCCACATCGCAGGCGCAGGTAAGCGCCGTGCAGCTCGTGGTTAAGCGGGCGCTCAGCGTCCGCCAAACTGAGGAGCTGGTCCGCCGTCTGGTGGAGCCGCCGCAGCCCAAGCCCGCCGAGCCGCCGCAGCCCGAGGCGCGGTCGCTGGAGGAGCAGTTCCGCGCCCGGCTGGGGACCAAGGTGCAGCTCTACCGCAACCGGAAAGGTCGGGGCCGGCTGGTGATCCACTTTTATTCGGAAGAGGAGCTGCAGACGATCTATGAGGCGATTGTCGGCGACAGCCAGCCCCAAGAAAGGACCTGAGCAGCAGTGTTGACCATATTGACACAATACGCCGAGCGGCTGCAGGCCCTCCACACCGCCATCGAGCAGATCATCAATGGCCTGCCCCAGGTGGCCCTGGACTGGCCGCCGGGGCCCGACATGAATTCGATCCACGTCCTGGCCGTCCACGTCGCCGGCTCTGAGCGCTACTGGATCGGCGACGTTGCGGGCAGCGATCCATCCGGCCGCGATCGCGACGCCGAGTTCCGGTCGCACGGGTCAGACCCACATGCCTTGATCGACCTCCTGGACAGGACGCTGGCCCAAAGCCGCGTCGTGCTGGAAGGGCTGGAGCTGGCAGATCTGGAAGACCTGCGCATCTCACCGCACAACGGTCGCCAGGTCACCGTCGCCTGGTGCCTGGCCCATGCCCTCGAGCACACCGCGCTGCACCTGGGCCACATGGAGATCACCAGGCAGCTATGGGAGAAAAACCCGCTTTCGTCGTAGCGGTCCTGGTCGCTGTACTGCTCGCCGCCTCGGCGGTCGCTGTTTCTGCGCTCCTGCCCCCTGCTGCCCCGATCGCGCCCGACATCGCCGGGTGCCCGCTGTTCCCCGCCAACAACGTGTGGAACGCCCGCGTGGACACCCTGCCGGTCGATCCCAACTCGGACCTGTACATCGACACCATCGGCGCAGATGATCCGGTACACCCCGATTTCGGGTCGGGTGACTGGCCGCCAGGCTCGGGGGCGCCGATCGGCATCCCGTACGTTGCCGTGCCGGGCAGCCGGCCGCCGGTGGAGATTGTCTTTACCGAGTATGGCGACGAGAGCGACCCCGGCCCTTATCCCGTCCCAACCAATGCCCCGATCGAGGGCGGCCCAAGCAGCGACGGCGACCGCCACGTGCTGGTGGTCGAGCAGGACGGCTGCATTCTGTACGAGCTGTATCACGCCTACCCCCAGGCCGACGGCAGCTGGGAGGCCGGATCGGGGGCGGTGTTTGACCTGTGGTCGAACGCCCTGCGGCCGGACGGCTGGACCTCGGCCGACGCCGCCGGGCTGCCGATCCTGGCCGGGCTGGTCCGCTACGACGAGGTGGCCGGCGGCGAGATTCGCCACGCCCTGCGCTTTACGGCGCCGCAGACGCGGCGGGAGTACCTCTGGCCGGCGCGACACTATGCTTCGACCCTGACCGGCCAGGAGTACCCGCCGATGGGGCAGCGCTTCCGGCTGCGGGCCGATTTCGACCTGTCCGGCTTTTCGCCCGATGTGCAGGTCATCCTGCAGGCGATGAAGCACTATGGCCTGATCCTGGCCGACAACGGCTCATCGTGGTACATCTCGGGCGTGCCCGACGAGCGATGGGACAATGACGTGCTCGTCGGAGAGCTGGGCCAGGTCCACGGCTCCGCTTTCGAGGCGGTGGACGGGTCGTCGCTGATGGTTATTCCCGATTCGGGCCGGGTGCGGTTCGGCGGCTATGTGTGGTATCTGCCGCTCATCGTGCGCGACTGGTAAGTGGATGGGCCCCACATACCTGGGTCTGGCCCTGCTGTCGGCAGCGGCCCTGGCGTTCGAGATCACCCTCACCCGCCTCTTTTCCGTCACCCAGTGGTACCACTTTGCTTTCCTGGCCGTAAGCGTCGCCCTGTTGGGTTACGGCGCCAGCGGCACGGCGCTCAGCCTGGCGCCCCGCTGGGCCACGCCGCCGGCCGGCCGCCGGGCGGCGGCGCTGTCCGTCCTCTTTTCCCTCAGCGTGGCCGGGGCCTACCTCAGCTTGAACCACCTGCCGTTCGACTCTTACCGGATCGCCTGGGAACAGAATCAGATCGTCTACCTGGTGGTCTATTACTTGGCGTTGACGGCGCCCTTTTTCTGCGCCGGGCTGGTCACCGGGCTGCTGCTGACCGCCCACCCGGAACGGTCGTCCCGCCTGTATGCGGCCAACCTGTTCGGCTCGGCGCTGGGCGGGCTGGCGCCGGTGGCCCTCCTGCCGCTGGCCGGCGAGGGGATGGTGCTGCTCATCGCCGCGCTGGGGCTGTTGGCTGCCTCGGTCTTCCTGCAAACAGGATCGAGGAGCCGGGTCCCCCGGCTGGCGCTGCTGGCGGCCGGCTGCTTGCTGGTGGCTGCTACCTTTTACCTGCCGGCCCCCTTCCACCTGCGGCTGTCGCCCTACAAGGGGCTGAGTCAGGTGCTGCGCTTTCCCGACGCAGAGATTACCTGGCAGCGGTGGAACGCCTATTCGCGGGTGGACCGGGTGGCCAGCCGGTCGATCCACCAGGCGCCGGGTCTGAGCCTGAGCTACGACGGGCCGCTGCCCAAGGAGGACGGGCTGTTCGTCGACGGCGACGACCTGTCGCCGGTGATCGAGGCAACCGAGGTGCAGAGTTTCACCGGCTATCTGCCGGCGGCGCTGCCCTACCGGCTTCGGCCGGGCGGGCGGGCGCTGATCGTCGAGCCGCGCGGCGGGCTGGACGTGTGGACGGCTTTGAGCCAGGGCGCGGCGTCGGTGACGGCGGTGGAGAGCAACCCGCTGCTGGTCGAGGCTGCGGGCGAGGTGTACCGCGACCCACGGGTGCAAGTGGTAACCGAGGAGGGCCGCAGCTATGCCCGCCGCAGCCGCGAGACGTTCGACGTGGTCCACCTGGCCCTGACCGACGTCTACCGGCCGGTGACCTCGGGCGCCTACAGCCTGGGCGAGCGGTACGACCTGACGGTAGAGGCGTTCGAGGACTACCTGACCCGGCTGCGGCCCGGCGGGCTGCTGGTGGTGGAGCGCTGGCTGCAACTGCCGCCCAGCGAGGAGCTGCGTGCTGGCGCGATCGCCGTCGAGGCACTGCGCCGGTCGGGCGCCGGCGACCCGGCGGCGCAGTTGGCCGCCGTCCGCGACTGGCAGGTGGGCCTCATCCTGGTCAAAAAGGGCGCTCTCACGCCCGGCGAGCTGGCCGCCATCCGCCAATTCTGCCAGGAACGCGGCCTGGACCTGGTCGCGATGCCCGGCCTGCGCGAGGAGGAGGCCAACCGCTTCAATCTGCTGCCCGAGCCGGTCTATTTCCGCGCCTTTCAGCATCTGCTGGCCGAGCCGGAAGCGCTGTACGCGGCCCAGCCGTACGACGTGCGGCCGCCGACCGACGACCGGCCCTTTTTCTTTCACTTTTTCAGGTGGGGCCAGACCCAGGCGGTGCTGCAGCAGTTGGGCCGGACGTGGCAGCCGTGGGGCGGAAGCGGCTACCTGGTGCTGATCGCCCTGCTGGCGGTGGCGGTCGTGGCCTCGGGCGCGCTGATCGTGCTGCCGCTGGCCGCCGGCCGGCGCCGGGGAACTGTCAGGGGGCCGCGAGGGCGGGTGCTGGCCTACTTTGGGCTGCTAGGGTTGGGGTTTCTGTTCGTCGAGATCCCGCTGATGCAGCGCTTTATCCTGTTCTTGGGCCAGCCGATCTATGCCTTTGCGGCGGTGATCGCCGCCCTGCTCTTTTTTTCCGGGCTGGGCAGCCTGGCCGTGCCGCGGCTCGGCCCGCGCCGGACGCTGCCGCTGCTGGCGGCGGCGATCCTGCTCTACCCGCTGCTGCTGCCCGTCCTGTTCCAGGCGCTGCTGGGCGCGCCGCTGGCGGTGCGGCTGGCGGCGACGGTGGTCAGCCTGGCGCCGCTGGGGGTGCTGATGGGCACGCCGTTTCCGGGCGGGCTGGCCTGGCTGGGCCGGCAGGCGCCGGGGCTGGTGCCCTGGGCCTGGGCAGTCAACGGCTGCACGGCGGTGCTGGCCTCGGTGCTGGCGGCGCTGATCGCACTGTCGGCGGGGTTTTCGTGGGTGCTGGTGGGCGCGGCGGCAGCGTATGGCGGGGCGTGGGTGGTTTTTCCCCGCTCTTACCCACCCCCAAAGATCGGATAAAGGTGCACTGCCTCGCCGTCGTGCAGGACCTGGTCTAACGGCACCTGCGCGCCGTCTATGACGGCGATGGGGGTAGCCCGCGGGTCGAAAACGGGAGATCTGTCGTGCAGAATCCACAGCACATGCTGGATGTCACTCCCGTCGGGCACGGTCAGGTCGACCGCGCCGCCGGGATCTTGGACGGCGACGGTGAGCAGACCGTGAGCAACTACACGGATGCGCATTCAGCACTTGTCCTCATGAATCTCGCCAACGAACAGCCTGGATTATATCACCGCTGAGGAAAAACGAAAAGGTTCTCTATCATAGGGGATTGAGTTCTATGACCTCGACTGGTGGCCCAATGCGTTTACCCTATCGGCTGTAGATTCGCCCATTTGCTTATTTGCCAATTTGCTGGTACAATCCCTTCATGCTTCAACAACGCAAAAACCTGCCGCCGCCGATCTGGGTAGCCAAGCCCGCGAGTTTCCAGGCAATGATCGATCGCCTGAGGAGCGAGCCGGCGCTGGCGGTCGACACCGAATCGAACAGCCTGTACGTCTACCACGAGCAGGTGTGCCTGATCCAGATTTCGACGCCGAACGCCGACTATTTGATCGATCCCCTGGCGCTGGCCGACCTGTCGGCGTTGGGGCCGCTGCTGGCCGATCCGCAGATGCTGAAGGTGTTTCACGGCGCCGAATACGATCTGATCACGCTGTATCGCGATTTTGGCTTTACGGTGGCCAGCCTGTTCGACACGATGTGGGCCAGCCGCATCCTGGGCTGGCCGGCCCACGGCCTGGCCGACCTGCTGCAGGCCCATTTTGGCGTGGCGGTCGACAAGCGCTACCAACGGGCCAACTGGGGGGTCCGCCCTCTGCCGCCAGAGCAGCTCGACTATGCCCGGCTCGACACGCACTATTTGCTGGCGCTGCATGACCTGCAGGTGCAGGAGCTGGAGCGGACCAGGCGCTGGCCGCAGGCGCAGCACCGGTTTGCCAAGCTGTCGCAAACCCGCTGGGAGACCAAGGGCTTTGACCCGGATGGGTTCTGGCACTTGCCCGGCGCCCACGGCCTTGACGACGCCGGCCGGGGGATACTGCGCGCCCTGTACCTGCTGCGCGACCAGCAGGCTCAGGCCGAGAACCGACCGCCGTTCAAGATGCTGTCGAACGGGGCGCTGCTGATCCTGAGCGAGCAGCGCCCGCAGACGATCGAGGATCTGTACAGACTGCGAGGGGTCAGCTCGCCGTTGGTCCGCAGACAGGGCCATGCCCTGTTAAAGGCGATCCGCCAGGGGGCAAGCCAGCCGCTCGGCTGGGATCAGCGCCCTCGCCCTGCCGACAATAACAACGGCCGGTCTTCGCCCGAATGCCAAGCCCGGTACGAGGCGCTACGCGTGTGGCGTAACGCCGCCGCCCAGGCGCGCGGGGTGGAGCCCGACATTGTGCTGACCAACCAGACGCTTTGGGCCGTCGCCCAACGCCGGCCGCGCAGCCGGGCAGAGCTGGCCAGCGGCGGCCTGCTGGCGGCGTGGCAGGTGGACGAGTTTGGCGAAGAGGTGCTGGCGGTTCTGAAGAAGGCAAAGTAAAACCGGGTTTCCCCGCAGTGCGGAGACCCGGTTTCTAGTTGAACACGTACATGATCAGCACGATGGCAATTCCCCACAGGACCACGGTCAGCAGCAGCGGCCGATCCCGGTAGAGGAGCATCTCCGGCGCGCCCCCCTCTCCCCTGGCGTAGATCAGATACTGGTAGCGAAACAGGCCATAGATGACAAAGGGGATGGTCAGCATCATGCTGTTGTTGCGCGGCAGGTTCTCTGCCGAAAAGGTGTACAAGGAATAGGCAATGACCGCCCCGGTGGTGACCAGGTGGTTCATTTCATCCAGGAGCGGGAGGGTGTACTCTTCCAGAATGGGGCGATGGGTGTTGGCATCGCCGGCCAGGAGGATCAGCTCGTTGCGCCGCTTGCCGATGATCAGGAACAGGGCAAGAAAGATGGTGCACAGGTACAGCCAGGGCGAAAAGCGCTCGGCTTCGGCCATGACCACGCCGGCCGCCACACGCAGCAGGTAGCAGGCGGCCACCACCATCACGTCGACGATGACGACGTGCTTGAGCGCGAACGAGTAGGCCAGGTTCAGAAGAAAGTAGACCAGAACTATGACGCCAAAGTAGAGATCGAGCCAGAAGGAGAGCGGCACGCAGACGGCCAGGATGCCCACTGCGCTGAGGATGGCAAACCAGGGCTTGAGCTGGCCCGACGGCAGGGCGCGCCGGCGTTTTTTCGGGTGGAGCTTGTCCTTTTCGATGTCGGCCAGGTCGTTGATGATATAGACGGTGCTGGACACCATGCAGAACAGGATAAAGGCAGCCGTAGTCCTGAGCAGCAACGGCCCGTTGGTCAGCTTCTGGTCGAACAGCAGGGCCATAAAGACAAAGCCGTTCTTGATCCACTGCCGGGGACGCAGCGTCCGGAGCAGGCCGTAGACGTTGTCGTACAGGAAGCGTATCGCCGGCTTTTGCCAAAATGATGAATCGGTACTCTGTTCCATGGTGATCCAACGGCGCCGACCAGGTTATCGTCGCGGGTCTGGCGATTGACGATCGATCATACCTGATTATTCCCCATCCGTCAACTTTTCGCCCGGTAACAGACTTAATACCAAAGCCTTGAGCTTGACTTTTAGGCGGCTTGCGGGTATGCTATGGCGATATGATAGCCGGTGACGATGGAGCGGAGCAAGCAGAAGAGAAGGTGACGCCTGTGGGCTCGCTGACACCCCAGAGGCGCAACCGCCTGCTGTTGTGGTTGGCCCTGGCCGTGCTCGTCGCCGGGGTGTTGTGGATCTCGCGCCAGGTGCTGCTGCCCTACATCGCCGGCCTGGTGCTGGCCTACCTCCTCCTGCCGCTGGTCAACTGGCTGCACAACCACATGCCGGCCCGCTTCCGGCAGTGGCGTATCGACCGTCCCCTGGCGATTGTCCTGACTTACGTGCTGCTCCTGGCGATCATAGCCGGCTTTCTGGCTTTTGCCGTCCCGCTGCTCATCGATCAGATCGAGTATCTGATTCAGAACTGGCCGACTCTCGCCGAACAGGCGCAGGATTGGGGCAAACAGGGCTGGAGCTTGTATCAGACGCTGCCCGACTCGTGGCGGGTGACGATCGAGACCAACCTGAAGGGCCTGCTCGGCGGTGTGGTGAGCGCCATCCAGAACGGCGTCGTCGCGGCCGTCCAACAGGTGTTCAGCACCTTCAGTTTCGTCATCGGCTTTATCGTCATCCCTTTCTGGATGTTCTACATCCTGCAGGACGCGAGCCAGGTCAAAAGGGGGGTGTTGGGCGTCTTTCCAGAGTCTATGCGAGCCGACATCCTGGCCGCAGCAAGCCTGGTCGACGACGTGCTCAGCGCCTATATCCGCGGCCAGTTCGTACTGATGCTATTCGTCGGCGGGCTGGCGACGATCGCCCTGCTGATCATCCATGTGCCCTATGCGCTGATCCTGGGACTCGTCGCCGGGATATTCGAGGTACTGCCCGTGGTCGGGCCGATCCTGGGGGCGATCCCGGCGGTGCTGGTTGCGCTGCTCTCCGATCCCATCTCGGCGGTGTACGTCGCCATCGCGTTCTTTGCCATCCAGCAGATAGAGAACCTGTTCCTGGTGCCGCGCATATCGGGCAAGAGCGTCAAGCTGCACCCGGCGGCGGTGATGGTGGTCCTGGTGCTCGGCAATCAGTTGGCCGGCTTTGCCGGCATGTTGCTGGCTGTGCCGGTAACGGCGATCATCCGCGACCTGTTCAAATACTTTCATCTGCGGCTGCAGGACGAGCCCCTGCCGCCGGCCAAAGCGGTGGCTCGCGTGCGCTCTGGGAAACAAGTACGGTTGGACTTGTAAGGACCGAGCCCGATTGTGAAGGCTGCGCCGCGCTTTGACCTGACCTGGATACTGGTCCTCCTCCTGGCCGTCCCGGCCGTAGCGCCCCTGACCTATCCCGGCTTTTTTGAGACCCAGGGCGGCTTTCTGACCGCCCTGAACGCCGCCCACCCGGCCGAAGCGCCCAACTGGAGCCGGGCGGCCGATCCGGTGCGCGGCGAAGGCAAGCTGCCCTACCTGCTGGCTTGGCCCTTCTTCCAACTGTCAGGCAGCGGGGTGACCGCGGTCAAGTGGGGCTATGGACTGGCGTTTCTGCTGGCGGCAGCGGGCGCCTACTTCTGGACACGCCGCTGGCTGGGGCCGAAAGGGGGACTGCTGGCCGCTGCCGTCTACACCTACCTGCCCTGGCACCTGTCGGCCGTCTATGTGCGGGGCGCCTACGCCGAGGCATGGCTGTGGGCTCTGTGGCCGGTCATCCTGTGGGCGATGGATGGGCTGGCCGGCCGGCGTCGGTGGGTCAGCGCCCTGGTGGGGCTGCTGGCGTTGAGCGCCGCTTTCTGGATCCAGGCCGGCCTGGCGACCGTCTTTGCCGCAGGGATCCTGGTCGCCCTGGCATCCCCCTTGACGTCGCTGCGCCGGATCTCGCTGTGGAGGTGGATAGCCCTGCTGGCGCTGGCCGCTATCATCATCTACCTTGGCACCCACTCGCCGCAGCCGCGCGTCGATTTCGCCAGTCATTTTGTCTATCCATTCCAGCTTCTGTCGGCCGCCTGGGGTTTCGGCGCCAGCGTCCCCGACTGGGCCGATGGCCTGTCGTTTCAGCTTGGGCTGGCGGCGGTGGGCTTGAGTGTTATGGCCGTGATCCTGAAGGCAGCGCAAAGGCCGGCGGAGGCCGCTGCCGACGCCACGGCGCCGGGGAGCCCAGAGGAGATCGGGGGAACGGAGAGGGGCACAGCATCTTGGGGGCGTGCATTCTGGGCGTGGGTGGTGGCCCTGGCGGCGATCGTTCTGCTCGTCCTGCCGCTGGCTGCTCCTGTGTGGCGGGTCACCGGGTTGGATGAGCTGCTGACCTACCCTTGGCAGTTGCTGGCGCTGGCCGGGCTGCCGCTGGCCTTCCTGGCCGGGTCGGCGATCCGGGTGGACCGGCGGCTTGGAGAGCTGCCGGCCTGGGCCGGCGTGACGGCGCTGGTCATCCTGGCCAGCTATCCTTACCTGGCGCCGCGCTTTACCCGGGCCGATCCCGGCGCAGAGCCGCTCGGCGTGGTACAGCCCGTGGGGGCCGCCGCGCCCCAGATCCTGCTCCTCGACGCGCAGGTGACGCCACCCACCGAGATCACCCCCACCCTGACCGTGACGCTCACGTGGCAGGCGACCGAGCCGGTGACCGGCGATTACACCGTCTTTGTCCATCTGCTGGCGCCCGACGGCTCAAAAGTTGCCCAGCACGACACGCGCCCGTGCGACGGTGCCTGCCCGACCGACACCTGGCAGCCAGGCGCAATCGTCACCGACCGGCACACCCTGGACCTGGAGGCCGGCGCGCCGCCCGGTCCCTATCGCCTGGCAATCGGCCTATACCTGCTCGACAGCGGCGAGCGGGCCGCCATCGTGGGCCGTGACGACGAAACGGTGTCTGTCGATGTTCCGTAAGCTCGACCCCTACCTCCTGCTGGTTGTCCTGCTGTCGCTGTTCAGCATCGGCCCGCTGTTGCAGCCGGGCTATTTCTGGGAGGCCCACGACGCGCGTCACAGCGTTTATTTTCTGTTCGAGCTGGACCGGAGCATCCAGGACGGCGTGCTCTATCCACGCTGGCAGCCCGATTTCGCCTTTGGTTACGGCTATCCTTTCTTTAACATCTATGGGCCGCTGGCATCCTATGCCGGCGAGGCCGGGCACCTGCTGGGGTTTGGCTTTGCCGACTCGGTCAAGATCGTCTTTGGGCTGTCGGTCGTCGCCTCTGGCCTGGCGATGTACGGCTTTGTGCGGAAGGCCCTTGGCGATGGCCGTGACGACGGCGCCGGCAGGCAAGCGGCCCTGGTGGCGGCGGTGGCCTACATGGTCATCCCCTACCGGCTGCTGGATATCTATGTCCGGGCGGCTCTGGCCGAGTCGGTCGCCTACGTGTTCGTGCCGCTGGTCTTGTGGGCCGCCTGGGCGGCCATCCGCCGGCCGCGCCTGGCCAACGTCTTGGGCCTGGCACTGGCCTATGGCGCCTTGATGTTCACCAGCCCGCTGGTGACCCTACTGCTGACGGTGATTCTGGTTTTCTACCTGCTGGCCCTAGGGCTGGCCCGGGTCAACGACGAGCAGCCGTGGCGGCAGATGTCGTGCGAGTCGGCGCTGCCGTGGCTGGGGCACGTGGGCCATGTTCTGGCGCCGGCCGCTTTGGGGCTGGCGCTGGGCGTGGGCCTCAGCGCCTTGTTCGCCATCCCGGCCTTGACCGAGAACCGTTTCGTCCGCGTCGACCAGTGGTATGGCGGGCGGTATGCCTGGGGCGGCGATTTCGTGGAGTTTTTTCAGCTTTTCTCTCCGGTGTGGGGTACGGGCGTGAGCGTGCCCGGTCCAGATGACCAGGTGAGCTTTCAACTGGGCATCGTGCCGGCGGTGCTCGGCCTGTTCAGCCTGGCGGCAGTGCTGCGCCGGCGTCGATCCGAGCCGGCTGGCGGAAAGGATCCTGTCCGCCTGGCCGCGTTTTTTGCGGCGCTGACGGCTGTGGCCGTGTGGCTCATGCTGGCCGCCTCGGCGCCGCTGTGGAAAGCGCTGCCGCTGGCCCGGCTCGTGCAGTTCCCGTGGCGGCTGCTGGCCGTAACGGCCGTGTCGATGGCCTTTCTGTGCGGCGTCACGGCCCGCGGGCTGCGGTCGGAACGGGCGCCGGCCCAGGCTGTTCCCTCCGGCGGCGCAGGCACAGCCGTGACCCTGGTCCTGGTCGCGCTGTTGATCCTGGGCAGCCTGCCCTACATGCAGGCCAAGATGTCAGAGCAGCCGGTGTCGCTGGCCGGGCTGATGCAGTTCCAGCAGTCGTCGGACGAGATGACCGGATCGACCGCCTGGGTGACCGAGATCCCCCGCTGGTCGCCGATTGCCGACCTGTACATCGCCGGCAAGCCGCTCACCTCGAAGGTCAACTACAAGTATCTCGACCGGCAGGCAGGCAAGGTCAAGGCCGAGACCCTCGAGCTGCACACCAACCGCGAGCTGATCGCCTATTCCGCCACGGGACCGGCATTGATCACATTTAACACCTTTTACTACCCCGGCTGGCGCGCCTACCTGGTGGATGCCGGCACAGGCCGGCCGACCGAGGAATTGTCGATCGCCAATCGCGGCGAGCTGGGGCTGATCACCGTCCGGGTGCCGGCCGGCGAGGGTCAGGTTCTGCTACGCTTCGAGGACACGCCGATCCGCAAGCTGAGCACAGCCATCACCTTCGTCAGCCTGGCTCTAGTGCTTGCCCTGGTCGTGGGCCGGCTTGCCCTCAGGCGCCGCCGATCCGGCCAGGGTGACAACTCTGGAGCAGGTGAATAGGCAAGCCCGATGCGTGCCCTGCTCTCCAAGATCCAACATTCCGATCCCTTCATCCTGGTGGTCATCGTCTGCTCCCTGGTCGCCGTCCTGCCGCTGGTGGGCCCGAGCTATTTTTTCGGCGCTCACGACGCGCCGCACAGCGTGTTCTTTCTGACCGAGTTCGACGCGGCGCTGCGCGATGGGGTGTGGTATCCCGGCTGGGGCACCGACCATGCGCTGGGCTACGGCTACCCAACGTTTGTGCTGTATTCACCGCTGGCCTATTACGGGGCCGAGGTGTTCCTCCTGCTGGGCGCCGGCCATGTGGCAGCGGTCAAGTGGATTTGGGCGCTGGCGACGGTTGGCGCCGGACTGGCCATGTACGTCTATGTCCGGCGGGTGCTGGGCCGGCTCCCCGGACTGCTGGCGGCGGTGGTGTATGTCTATGCGCCCTACCACCTGGTCGACCTGTATGTGCGGGCGGCGCTGGCCGAGTACTGCGCCTTTGTGTGGATGCCGCTGGCGCTGCTGGCCTTTCACAACCTGGCCGAAAAGGCCACCGCCCGGCGGCTGGCGCTGGCCGGCCTGGCCTACGGCGCGCTGTGGCTGACCCACAACGTCACGGCCATTGCCTTTACACCGCTGCTGGCGGCGTACGTGCTGTTTCGCCTACTGGCCGAGCAGGCCGCCAGCCCTTCGACTGCCGGGAGCACTCACGGTCTGGGCAAGGTGGTGGGGCGGGCTGCCGCCGCCCTGGGTGCGGCGGCGCTGGGCGTGGGGATCGCCGCGGCGCTGATCCTGCCCAACCTCCTGGAGCGGCGCTACATTGCCCAGGAGCAGTGGGTGGGGCAGGGCTACAACTATGCCCAGCACTTTGTCTATCCCTTCCAACTCCTGTCCGGCTCTTGGGGCTACGACCCGGCCCTGCCTGGCCCGGCCGACGGGATGTCGTTCCAACTGGGCGTCGTGCCGGTCGTCCTGGGGCTGGCCGCGACCGTTTTTGCCCTGCGCGGCAACCGGCCGGCCAAGGAGCGGGCGCTTGTCCTCTTTTTTGCCGGGGCAACGCTCCTGGTTGTCGTGTTCATGCTGCCCCTGTCGGCGCCGGTGTGGAATCTGCTGCCGATCGCCTCGCTGATCCAGTTCCCATGGCGGCTGTTGGCCGTCACGACGGTGGCCATGGCTATTCTGGCCAGTGCAGTGGTTGTCCAGGCCAAGGGCATAGGGCAGGGGACTGAGCCGTCCAGGGGGCACTGGGGGCTGCTGATCCTGGTCGTGGTGCTGGCGAGCTTTACATACACCCTGCCCGAGTACACGCCAGTGCCCGACCTCGCCGAGGGGCCGCTCCTGGTGCTCAAGTTCGAGCGCGAGTACCCCGATATGGTGGGCATGACCGCCTGGACCCAGGAGCAGCCATCCGACTCGCCGCTGGTGGAGCAGTACCTGGCTGGCGGCCCGCTGGTGACGGCCGAGGCGCCGGCTCCTGGCGCACAAGTGGAGATGATCCGCACCGGCGGCGCCTCGGATGAGATGTGGGTGCGATCCGAGGGAGGGACGGCGCTGCGCTTTTACAGCTACTATTTCCCCGGCTGGCGCGTCTATGTCGACGGCGAGCGGCTGCCTGATTCGGAATTGCGGCCCGAAACGGTCTATGGCCTGTTGACTGTGGATGTGCCGCCCGGCGAGCACCGCGTCCTGCTGCGATGGGGCGATACGCCGGTGCGGACGGTGGGCAAAGCCGTTACGGTGGTCTGCCTGTTGTTAGCGTTGGCCCTGATAGCTATCAGATCGCGGCGGCCTGGCCAGGAACGTACAAGGCCGCTTCCGACTGCGGAGCGAAGAGATTCTTCGCTCCGCTCATCCCCTGAAGGGGATCTGCGTGAATGACAGGGGCTGGCCGATGACCGCTGACCGCTTGCATAAAGACCGAAACATGGTATAATGGAGCTAGCTCGTCTGCGAGTGGAGCAAGATAAAGATAATGGAACCCAGGCCCCAGAGGCATTGTCCCCACTGTGGGACGCCGGTGGCACAGCGGGCCGAGAACTGCCTGATGTGCGGGGCTGTGCTGAAAGAACAGAAAAAGAGGGACGTGCGGCTGCCTAGCGGCGATCTGATCTTGCCGCTGCTGTTGGTATTGGCCGTCGTTGTCGTCTGGGCGTGGAAACCGTGGCAGAGCCGCCAGCCCCAGGCCCTGGCGCAGATTGCGGCCACGGCTACGCCCAGCCCATCGCCCACCCCAACCGCTACTTCTACCGTGGCGCCTACGGCCACGCCGCTCGCTTCGCCGACGCCGTCGCCGACACCCACCCTACCGCCCAACCAGACAACCCATGTGGTCCAGTCAGGTGAAGTCATCTCTAATATTGCCAAGCGATACGGCACGACCACCAAGGCTATACTCCAGGCCAATAATCTAAAGAGCAACACGATCATCAAGCCTGGACAGCAATTGATCATCCCCTTGCCCGTGGCCGACGTCCCAACGCCGACCCCGACTCCGATGCCATCGCCCACACCGGTGACTTATGTCGTCAAGTCGGGTGACACACTGAGCGACATCGCCGCCAAGTTCAACACGACCGCCGCAGCGCTGATGAAGGTCAACGGTATCACCGACCCGACCAGCATTCACGCCGGCGCCCGGCTCGTCATCGTGCAGCCCGGAGCTGTTCCGACCGACACGCCGGTCCCAGTCAAGACCTACGAAGTGCAGGCTAACGACACGCTGTTCGATATCGCCACCAAGTTTGGGGTGACCGTCGAGAATCTGAAAAAGGCTAACGGGCTGAAGAACAACCTGATCCACATCGGCCAGAAGCTTACCCTCCCGACCGGACCAGGCGGGACCGCAGCGGCGCCTGCGGCAACGCCAGAAGCATCCCTGACACCCATGCCGGCGCTGGATACGGCCGAGGGCGTGACCGGCACGCTGGCCTTCACTCAGCCAATGACTACTACGTCCATTCTGCTGACTCCTGTTCCAACGTGGACCCCCACCCCAGGGCCGGATAACCGGCCGGTTAGGCTGTTGGCTCCTGCGAACGAAGCGGTCTTTGAGGGGCCCAATGCCATCATCTTGCTCAACTGGGCCTCGGCCGGCATCCTTGACGAAGACGAATGGTACGTGCTGCGGCTGCGGTGGACAGACTCGGAGGAAGGAGAGCCGCTGTTCATTTGGACCAAGGCCACTTCCTGGCGGGTGCCGGCCAGTCTGTACGCCGGAGGATTGGACCAGCCGCAGCGCTGGCGGTGGCGGATCTTGGTCATGCGCCAGACTGGCGTGACCGAGGATGGCACGCGGATCGGGGCAGAGATCCGGCCGGCCAGCGACGTCCGGGTTTTCTACTGGAAATGACCTCGCGGTAAGCAAGATTTCTATCGCTTTTCCTACAGACTCGCAGCGGGGAGGGAAGATGAGCACAGGCAAGATCATCGGCTACATCGCGGCAGGGATCCTGGTGCTATTCGGGGTTCTGTTCCTATTGGCGGCTTTCAGCGACGAGGCGACCAGCCCAGTCGGCCGGCTGTTGGTGGGCGGGCTGTTGGTGCTGATCGGATTGGGCATCATCGTGGCCGTGCGGCTGCGCGAACCCAAGCCAAAGCAGGAGGTCACCATCCGCCAGCAGATCGACCTGGCCGGCGACATGGAGATGGAAACGCTCAAGTGCCGCAACTGCGGATCGCAGCTCGACAAGAATGCCATCAGCACGGCGCAGGGGGCCATCGTGGTCACCTGCCCCTACTGCGGCACAAGCTACCAGATGACCGAAGAGCCCAAATGGTGAGGGGTCACAAGGAGGAGGCAATGGCCGGACGACGAGCCAACGTTGCGTGGATCCTGGCTTTCGCGGCGCTGGGCCTGGTCCTGCTGACCCCGGCAGCGCTCGCCCAGGACCTCAGATTCACTCTGGACGAAAACCGCGTCAACCTATATCTCGAAGAAGACGGTACCGTTACGATCGCCTACGATATGACCTTTACCGCCGACCCTGACGCCGATCCGATCACCGATGTGGATATTGGCTTGCCGAACGACACTTACAATACGTCAGAGGTCCGGGCGTGGATCGACGGGGCGCCACTGACCAATATCACCGAGTCACCCTATGTGAACCCGGGCATTGCGATCGGGCTGGGCAGCCATGCGATCATGCCCGGCCAGACGGGCACGCTCCACGTCGAGGTACCGGTGCGAAATATGTTCTACCAGGATACCGAAGATCCGGAATATGCCAGCATCAACTTTGCGCCACACTATTACGGCAGCGAGCTCGTCCACGGCACAACCCGCCTGGAAGTAACCTTTCACTTTCCGCCGGGCGTGACCGCTGAAGAACCGCGCTACCACAAGCAGCAATTCTCAACCGCCGGATTCGACGACGCGGAGCGGGCCTTTTATACGTGGACAAACAACAATGCCAGCGGCAGCCAGGAGTACCAATTTGGGGCCTCTTTTCCAAAAAAGTACCTGGCCGAGGGGGTGGTGCAAAAGCCACCGGCCTTTAACCTGAACCTGGGCGCGCTGTGCGCCAGCCCTGTTCTATGGTTCGTGGCGATCGGCGGCGGCATGGCCGGGCTGTCGTTCCTGGGCAGCACGAGCCAGAAACGGCGCAAAATGCAGTACCTGCCGCCCTCTCTCGGGGTGGAGGGGACTGGCATCAAGCGGGGTCTGACCGCCGTCGAAGCGGCCATCCTGCTCGAAGCGCCTCTGAATAAGGTCCTGACTATGATCCTCTTTTCGCTGGTCAAGAAGGGCCAGATCGTGGTCGAGTCACAGAAGCCGCTGAAGGTGCAGGTCACCAACGCCCCACTGGGCGACTCCCAACTGCGCAACTATGAAAAGAGCTTTCTCGCCGCCGTCGAGCCGGACGGTACGCTCAAAGAAAAAGAGCTGCGGGAGATGGTGATCGACCTGATCGCCAGCGTAAACAAAAAGATGACCGGTTTTAGTCGAAAAGAGTCGGTGGCCTATTACAAAGACATCGCCGCCCGCGCCTGGCAGCAGGTTGAGGGCGCCGACACGCCGGAGGTGCTCGGCGCGCGGTGGGGCGAAGGCTTTGAGTGGACGATGCTGGACACAGATTGGGACGACCACACCCGCCGCGTCTTTCAGGACCGGCCGGTGGTGGCGCCGCTCTGGTGGGGGGGCTATCGGCCATGGGTCAGCAGCGGCACTCCCTCCAGACCGAGCATGCCCTCGCCGTCTAGCCCAGGCCAGCCGGTGACGCTGCCCACCCTGCCCGGTGCCGACTTTGCCAATACGGTGGTCACCGGCATCGAGGGTGCCGCCAACACGGTGGTCAGCAGCGTCGAGAGGTTTGCCGGGGGGGTGACGGACAAGACCAATCCGATGCCCGTGACGTCCAGCTCCGGCAGCCGAAGTGGCGGCGGCGGGCATAGCTGCGCTTGCGCCTGCGCCTGCGCCGGGTGCGCCTGCGCCTGCGCCGGCGGCGGGAGGTAGGGGCCATGGGCTTTCTGAAGCGGATCAATCGGTGGTTTGAGCCTTACCGGCCGCTGGCGCCGGGTCTGTACCACTATCAGACGCCGCCCAACGCGCCGCAGCAGTACCGGCTGCACCTGCGGGTGGAGGGGGACGGGCGAGGCGTGCTGCTGATCAACGCCGCCAAGGTCCTCCACCTCAACCAGACGGCGACCGAGTATGCCAAGTTGATCGTGGAAGAAAGGCCAGCGGAGGAAGCGGCCCGCGAGATCGCGCGGCGCTACCGGGTCAAGCGGGAGACAGTTCTGACCGATTTCGAGCAGTTGCAGGATACGATCCTGACCATCGCCCGGTCGGGCGAAGAGGTCTGCCCGGTCACTTACCTGGACGTGGACCAGATCGAGCCGATGAGCGTCGAGCTGTCGGCGCCGTACCGCATGGACCTGGTCCTCACCTACCACTGTCAGAACGACTGCCCGCACTGTTACGTTGGTCGGCCTCGCGATTTTCCCGAGATCTCCACCGAGCAGTGGAAGCGGGTCATCGACCGCTGCTGGGAGCTGGGCATCCCGCACATCACCTTCACCGGCGGCGAGCCGACGCTGTGGCCCGATCTGGTCGAGCTGGTGCGCTATGCCGAGCAGGTGGGCCTGGTGACCGGCTTGCAGACCAACGGCCGGCGGCTCGGCGACCGGGCTTACCTGGATCAACTGCTGCAGGCCGGCCTGGACCATATCCAGATCACGCTGGAGAGCCACGATGCGGCGATCCACGACCAGATGGTTGGCTCAGCCGGGGCCTGGCAGGAGACGGTGGCAGGGATCAAGACGGTGGTCGCCGCCGACGTGTACATGATGACCAACACGACGCTGACCACGGCCAATGTGGGTGGGATCGAGGAGACGATCACCTTTGCCGCGTCGCTGGGCGTGCCCACCTTTGGCTGCAACAGCCTGATCTATTCCGGGGCGGCGGTGGCGGTGGGCAACGGCATTGCCGAGGGCGATCTGGAGCCGGTGCTGGAACGGGTCAAGGCCGCAACCCAGGAGCACCGGATGCGGCTGATCTGGTACACGCCGACCCAGTACTGCGAGTTCGACCCGATCGGCGCAGAGCTGGGCATCAAGGGCTGCACGGCGGCCCGATACAACATGGCCGTCGAGCCGAACGGCGACGTCATCCCCTGCCAGAGCTACTATGTCGCGCTGGGCAACATCCTGAGAGACCCGTGGGACGCGATCTGGAATCACGAGCTGGCCCGCTACCTGCGGAACCGGGACTTTGTCATGGAAAAATGCCACGACTGTCCCGATTTCAGTCTATGTGGCGGCGGCTGCCCGTTGTACCTTCAGAAGGCCAAAACCTAGACCTGGTGTTCCTAAGGGGCAACATCGGAAGTGTGGGCTGCGCACAAGCCCAAGGGTGTGATACCCAACTTGACATTTTCTGGCATTTACGCTATAATCGGTTTTGTCCGGGCGACGTGGCAGGTACTCAACAATAGTTGTTGGTCTGTGGCCGCTGGGAACTCGACAACCTGGCGGCCTTTTGTAAGGGGAAAACCCCATATCGGAGGAGGAGAATCTAGTCCGCATGTCTAACTTTCAAGATCGGGTATTGGAATGCGCCGACTGTCACGGCACCTTTGTCTTCACCGCTGGCGAGCAGGCGTTCTATCAGGAACGAGGCTTCTCAGAGCCGAGACGCTGCCCTTCCTGCCGTTCTGCCCGGCGATCCAATCGCTCAGGTGGAGACCGATACGGCGACAGCCGGTCCGGTTCCGACAGGAGCTACGGCGCTTCAGGCGGTGGGGAGCACAGGAGCCGAACAGACCGCCCACCACGACAGATGTACGACGTTGTCTGCGCCGATTGCGGCCAGCCCACCCAGGTCCCCTTCAAGCCTCGCGAAGACCGCCCCGTTTATTGTAAGGATTGCTACGAAATACGGCAAAACCGCTAACTAGGACTTTTACCGACAAAGGGCGCTGATCCGGGTCAGGCGCCCGCCATCCGCTGTGTGCGGCCCAGGCCGAGATATGCGGCCAGGGCCACGACGGCCCACGCTGCGGCCAGACCAAAGGCGGTTACGTAGCCGTATTGCTGCGCCACCACGCCTAGCCCAAACGAGCCGACTCCAACCCCGGCGTCAAAGCAGGTGTAGAGAAGGCCGACGGCTGTGCCTCGACTGGCGGCTGACACGGCGTCGACGACGGCGGTGTCCAATCCGGCCCGCACCAGGCCCCAGCTCAAGCCAAAGGCAGCGCCGGCGGCCAGCAGGGCCGCGTCGCTGCGCGCCACGGCCAGCCAGGCCGTGGCCAGTGCGGCGAGGGCCAGCCCCGGAGCAGCCACCGCCCGGCGCCCGATCCGGTCGGACAGCCAGCCGGCCACCACCTGGGCGAGCATTAGCGTCGCGGCAAAGGCTGTAAAGTAGGCACCGGCCGCCGTCAGGCCGCGCTCGGTTGCCATCGGCGCCATAAAGCTGAGGGTTGCGCCGTAGGCCACCGCCAGCCCAGTGCTGGCCAGCGCCGCCACCCACACAGGCCGCAGCCGCAGCACAGCTCCCAGCCGGACGCCGGTTGAGTCTGGCCGGTCTGTCTTGGGCTCGGCGATAGGCAGGATCAGCATCACGCCCACCACGGCCACTCCGGCAGCAGCCAGAAAGTGAGTGGCATAGCCCCACTGCGCCAGGACCATGGCCCCCAGCGCCGGCATGAAAAACAGGCCCAGGTTGCTGGTAAGCCCGGCCAGGCCTATCGTCTCGCCGCGCTGCGCCGGCGGCGCAAGATCGGCGGCAAAGGCGGTGTAGGCCGTGGTAAAGACGGCAATTCCGATCCCGTGCACGACCCGGATGGCCATGAACGGCCACACCGAGCCGGCCAGCGCATAGCAGGCGGGCGCCAAGGCAAAGAGGGTCGCCCCCGACAGCAGCAGCGGCTTGCGACCCCAACGGTCGGCCAGCCGGCCGGCGAATGGCCGCGCGACGACGGCGCTGAGGGCAAAGATGCCGGTGGCCAGGCCGACCTGAACCAGGTTGCCGCCGATCGACTGGATAAAGCCAGGGAGGGTGGCATAGATCCAGTGGAAACTGGCAAAGAAGAAAAAGTTGGCCGCCGCAGCCAAGGAAAAGACAAGGCGGCGATGGGCGGTCACAGGCTCATATCAGGGCAACCCGACCGCGGCCTTGACTTGGCCCATGACTTCGTCAGCGATGGCGCGGGCGCGGCGAGCGCCGTCGGCGAGCACGTCCCAGACGTAATCGGGATCGGCGGCGAACCGGGCACGGCGCTCGCGGAAAGGGGCAAAATGGCCGGCCAGGTTGGCGGCGAACCTTTTCTTGCACTCGACGCAGCCGATGGCCGCCGAGCGGCAGTCGGCTTCGATCTGGGCTACCTCGCCGGCCGAGAAGAAGCGGTGCAGGGAAAAGACGTTGCACACTTCCGGGTGACCAGGGTCGCGGCGATATTGGCGGGCCGGGTCGGTGACCATCACCCGCACCCGCTCCCAGATCTCTTCCGGGGTAGAGGCGATCTCGATATGGTTGTTCAGCGACTTGCTCATCTTGGCCTCGCCGTCGATGCCAAGCACTTTGGTAAACTCGGTATGGCGCGCCTGCGGCTCGACCAGAACTTCGCCAAAGGTGTGGTTGAAACGGCGGACGATCTCGCGGGTGAATTCGAGATGAGGGGCCTGGTCCACGCCGACCGGGACGATGTCGGCCTTGTACAGGGCAATGTCAGAGGCCATCAACACCGGGTAGCCCACCAGACCATAGTTGACGTTGTCGGGCTGCTGGCGCACCTTCTCTTTGAAGGTCGGCAGGCGGGTCAGCCAGCCGAGCGGGGTGACCATCGACAGGATGGTGTGCAGCTCGGTCACCTGAGGCACATGCGACTGGACAAAGAGGATCGTCTCGTCGGCGCGGATGCCGGCCGCCAGCCAGTCGAGGGTCATCTCTCTCGTCCACTCTTTTAGCTTGCCTGTGTCCTCCAGGGTGGTCAGGGCGTGCAGGTCGACCACGCAGTAGACGCAGTCGTATTCGTCCTGGAAACCTACATAGTTGCGGATAGCGCCCAGGTAGTTGCCCAGGTGCTGCCGCCCGGTGGGCCTCGCTCCGCTAAAAACCCGTCCTCGCTTGTCCATGAGTCAGTCGCTCCTCGTGTCGGTATGTCTTGTGAGCTATCCTCCCGCATGTTTCCAACATGCGGGAGGGTGACCCGTTACTTTCTGGCCAACTGAAACTCCAGGAGCCAACTGGTGTGGTCCAGGCCGCCCAGCCACACGCCCAGGCCCAGGCCGGTCACCCGTTCGCTAGGATACTCGCCGCCGACGAACACGATGTACGAGTTCAGGGTGCTGCCCATCACAAACTCGGCGCCGTATGGATGACCCGGCTTGGGATCGGTATAGAGCACAGTATGGCCGCCGTTTTCGATGACGACCTGCTGGCCCCACTTGACCTGGCCATCCTGTTTGAAGGTGGTGATGTATATGATGCAGTTGCCGCTGCCCTCTTCGCCCGGCTTGCGCCAGTCCAACCGCACCAGCCGCCAGTAGAGCTGGCCGGGCGCGACCTCAGCCGGCACCAGCTTGATCGGTGTGTCGAGCGAATAGACCTGAGGGTCCCATTCCAGTGGCCGGGGGGTTGGTTCTGAAGTATTGGCCGGCGCAGGCAGCCGGGTCGCCGCCGGCCGGCGAGTAGCAGAGGGCAGGGGAGTGGGTGAAGGAGAAGGCGTCGGCGTCAGCGTAGGCATAGCCGTCGGCAAAGGGGTGGGTGATGGCGGCACGGGGGTGGGGCTGGGTGTGTTGGTTGCCGTGGCGGTGGGTGTGGCGACATAGGCCACCAACGCCTGTGGCCGGTGGCCGAGCGCCGCCGCCAGAGTCGCCAGGTCGGTCGCCACCTCGGAGCTACCTGCCGAGCCGTAGCGCAGGGCTAGGTCGGCCAGTACCTGAGGTGGATCTTCCAGGCTGAGCACGGCCAGCCGCCCCTGCGCCCGGTCCAGGTCACCGTCTACGGCGTACAGCGCGCTGATCAGCACGAGCGCCTGGTCAGCCGATTCGTCCGGCCCGGTCACGGCTGTCGCCACAGGCGAGGGCTGCACAGTTGGGGTGGGTGCGGCCGCCGGCCACAGCAGCCGGCCCAACCCCAGGCCGATCAGTACGCCGATCGCCGCGCCCAGCAACGAGCCGACCAGGACCCTTTTGGACCAATCTGCCATGATATGCTCTCGCCTAGATTCCGTTCGGGCCTGACAGCCGTTTTTTCGCCCGCCAGGCCAGCCGGACGGCGCCGGCGACGATCCCAACGACCGCCAGGCAACCGACAGGCTGGCCAGATACGTCGTTAACAAAGATGCGCATCGGCAAAGGGGTGAAGGTCAATACAAAGATCAACAACATGATCACTGCCACAACCTTGCCTCTTGTGCTTAGCCTGGTGATGTCGTCGAGAGGGTCAGGATGGCCCTGCCCGAAGAGGAAGATGAGCCCGGCCCACAGGAACCAACCCTCCCAGAACAGAAAGCCCATCACCAGGCACAGGCCAATGATCGGCCAGGTGAGCAGCCGGGCCTTGTTGCCGACCAGGCTGTAAAGGACATGCCCACCGTCCAACTGCCCCACCGGCAGCAAGTTCAGGGCTGTGACCAATATGCCAGCCCAGCCGGCCAAGGCCACCGGGCTGATGATGACGTCCAAGCCACGGTCGATCGGAAAGGCGCCAAACAACGCCGCCGCCCCTTCACGCAGGGCCGCCGCCAGCGTCTCGGGCGGCAGCCCACTGCCGGGTAGGACCTTGCCAAACACTGCGAATTTGAGCAACAGGTAGAGGATAGAGTTGCCCTCAAGGAAAGTACTCATGCCCGGCGGCGGAAGCTTCAGCGGTTCGACGTGAGACATCGACAGGCCGAGGATCAGGATCGGCACGGCCAGGATAAGGCCGGTCAGCGGCCCGGCCACGCCGATGGCCAGCATCTGGCGGCGGTCGGCGGCCTGGCCTTTCATCTGGATAAAAGCGCCCATGGTGCCCAGGGGCGGGAGAGGAAAGGGGATAAAGTAGGGCAGGCTCACCGGCACCTTGTAGTGACGGCCGGCGAAATAGTGGCCCAGCTCGTGGCCGGTCAGGATGGTCATCAGGCTCAGGGCAAAGGGCCAGCCAAGCCACAGATGGGTCAACGGCCAAAGGAGGATCTCATTCTGGTCAAGGTTCTGCGGCATCAGGTCGGACCAGGAGGCGCCGACATACAGGGTGGATAGGATCGTCAGGACGTACAACACCACGTTGATCCAGGTTCGAGAGGTGTCTCTCTCGGGCAGCACACCGGGCGTGGTGAGCAGGACGTCCAGGTCCTGCTGAGGGTCACGGCGCAGCATAGGTGTGTAGCCCAACTGCCGGAAGCGCGCGGCGATCTGGCGATAGGCGAGGTGGGAAGGAACCTGTAGACGGCCGCGCAAGCGGATCACGTCCGGCTGGCGGGGGACGCCCAGGGTCACGTCAGAGACGGCAAACAGGTCAGAAACTGCTGCGCTCAGTTTTTCGGCGGCCTGTTCCACAGGCGATTGTAGATCGTCGGACATCGGTCCTGGCTTTCTAGTCTGCTGTGCATCTAGAGCTGAAAACACCAGTGGGCAGGTTAATTGCCCAAGGCGGACAATGCTGGTATAATCGCATGCTGGCAAGTATACCATAGTGTCAGAAGCGATGCAATAGTCTCCAGGCTTACGGTTTATGAATCTCGACGACGCTCACCATGGGCCGCCCCGGTGGCGCTATCTGCTGCTGGCGGTCGCGATCCTTGTCCTGGCCGGGGCCGCATTGACAATGTTGTGGCAGCTTCCCCGCCTCTTTCCTCAGTTGGCGGCTGCGACGGCAACTGCCACGCCGGCGCCCACAACACCAACCCCGGCGCTGCTGCATCCGCTCATCGCCGATCTGCGGACCGGCGTCGACGACTCGGCCCGGACGATCACCTTCCAGATGACCGCCCAGATGCCGCCCGGCCGGCAGATTGTAGAGGCGCTGCTGTGGTACGACACTAAAGCCGGCCAGCAGGTACGGCGCTTTCCCGGACCGCTGCCGGCCGGCAGCGTGCTGGAGTACAGGCTCGACGCTACGCAGGAGGGGCTGACGACGACCCTGCCCGGCGGCACGCTCGACTATTGGTGGCTGGTGCGCGACACGTCGGGCGAGCCGGCCCGCGCCGGGGGAACGGTGGCGTTGGGGCCGGACTGGCAGGTGCTGGTCGCGACACCTACGCCCGAACCGCCGCCGGTCGATTTCACCTGGGCCGTGTCTGGGACCCAGTATTTCAGCTTCACCTATGTAGCAGGCACAGAAGCCGAGCGGGACCTGGCGCAGATCGCGGCGATGGCCAGGGCAGGGCTGGCCGCCATCACTCCGACGTTGGGAGTGGACCTGGACGGCAAGCTGACCATTTACTTGACTCCCCGCGTCTTTTGGCAGGGGGGAGCAGCCTACGGCAACAAGACAAATCTGATCTCCTACCTGGACCGCAACTATACCGCGATCGAAACCTGGACCTATTTCACCCACGAAGGGGCCCACGTGCTGGCCCAGGACCTGGTCCAACCGAAGGAAGAAGGGGGGCCGGATGGCGTGCTGGTCGAAGGGTTGGCAGTTTGGGCGACCGGCGGCCACTATCGCCGCGGGCCGATAGACGACCTGGCCGCCATCATTGCCGACTCTGACTCGTACATTCCGCTGAGCACGCTGCGCGCCGGGCCGTTCTACGACTTTCAGCACGAGACCTCTTACATGGAGGCCGGATCGTTCGTCCGATTTCTGGTCGGGCGCTATGGCTTGGATAGGTTCAAGCAGTTGTATGGCCAGGCGACCGGCAAGGCGGAACAGGACGAGCCGCTGGTGGAGAGCCTGTACGGCAAGAGCTATGCCGAGCTGGAAGCTGAATGGCTCGAATATCTCGACAGCCTGTCACCCACGCCGGAGCAGGCAGAGGCTTGGAGCTTCAATGTCCGCTACTTTGATCTGATGCGCCGCTACCAGACCGAGCTGGAGCCCAATGCCCGGATCTTGCCTGATGTGCCTACCGGCTGGACGAGCAACACTGTGGCGATCTTTACCCGGCGGATGGTCGAGCCGGTGAATGTGGTGTTTGAAACAGCCCTGATCGCGGCCCAGGATCGGGCCGACCAGGGCGACGTGGCCGGGGCGAGTGCCCTGCTGGACGATGTGGAAGCAGGGCTGGACTCCAAAGGGGAGCCGACCCGCCCATCGCTACAGGCTCGGCAGGCTATCTACGATCTGTTGGCCGCTCAGGATCGGGCCATCCTGCGCGCCGACCCCCGCGCCTACCGGGCCACCCTCACGCCGGCTGACGCCCCGGCATTGGAGGTGCAGGCAGCAGCGGCGATTCGCCTGCCGCTGACCAGCTACTGGCAGGAGATCGTCCGCCTGGATGTGGCCGACGACGGCCAAAGCGCCACAGGCGTGGTGCTGGTTCATGGCCGCACGGTCGACGGCGATTTCCCCGACGATGGGCGATTATACGCGATCAAGCTGATCAAGGCCGGCGCTCACTGGCTTTTGTCCAGCCGCGAGCCAATCGAACCCCAGTTCATGATGCCGCCGAGGTCGGCGCCGTAGGGACACCAACACTTGGGGCAGGGCTACGGCCGCCAGTCTAGCCGCTCGTCGATCCAGCCGGCCGTCTCGTGCGACGGCGAGCCGGCCGGAACGCCGTCCAGCCGAAAGGTGAAATCGCTCAAGGCGCGTTGGCCGGTCCCGTCGGCGGCCATGACCCACAACCCGAATTTGCTATTCTCCGACAGTACGAAATTGTCCGGCCAGTTTTCGTCGCGGGTCGAGACAAAGATCAGGTACTTGCCGTCGGGCGACCATATTGGCAGCCCATTCCAGTACCAGTCGTCGGTCAGACGGCGCGAGCCGGTGCCGTCGACATTGACGACTACTACCTGCCAATAGCCGCTGGACCGGGACATATAGGCGATCCGCTTGCCGTCTGGCGACACAGCGGGCGCTGTGTCATCGGCAAAGAAGGTGATCTGCTTGGGGTTGGCGCCGTCGGCGTTCATGACATACAGGCCACAGGCATTGGCTTCGCAGCCCTGGTAGACGATCCGGCCGTCGGGCAAAAAGACCGGCGCCCGGCCCTTGATGTGCGCGCCATGGCGTTGGATTTCAATCCACGGCGGATCGCCGGCGCCGGTAAACAGGTAGAGCCGACTCTCCCGGTCGGGCAACTGACGCGACGGAAACACAAACTGCTGATCGTCGGGCGACCAGGCCGGGCGGGCCGCCTCGCTGAACTGAACCATGGTCCAGACGTCGGTGCCGTCGATCGGTCGCGACAGCAGGCCGCGCTGGCCCTGGTCCCAAGAGCGCCAGGCAACACGCTTGCCATCGTGGGTGACGTCTGGCTGGCTGGCCCGCTCGATAAACCTGGCTATCTCGCCGCTCTTCAGGTCGAGCTGATAGAGGTGGTAGGTTTGATCGTTCGCGTCAAAGACCGGGAAGAGGAGATAGCCGCCCAGCTTGGGCGGGGGTCCTGCTGCCCGGGTAGCGGCAGGCGTGGGCGTCTCGGCCGGCGGCGTGGGTGTTGGCACGACGGTATCGGTCGGCAGGGGCGACGGCTTGGCCGTAGGTGTCGAGGTCGGCTGCGCCAGCACAGTAGGGGTAAAGGTCGCGCGGAGTGTCGCAGTGGGTGGGATGGCCGTCGGTGGCTGGGAGGGCCCGGCCGCCGGGGAGGGTTCAGACCCACACGCCGCAAGCACAAGGGCGAACAACACAACCACCAGGAGCAACCCGACCAGCCCTAATCGCATCTTGTTCATCTATGTCTCTCCCCTCAATCAAAACTACCCTCAGCCGCTGCACACCTGCGCCAACGGCCGGGCGGCCGACCGAACCTGATCGTAGACGCCCAGGATCTGATCGGCGACGACCGGCCAGCCAAACCGGCCTGCCCAGTGTGCGGCCTGCCCGCCCAACCGGCGCCGGAGGTCGTCGTCGTCGAGTAACGATCGGATTTTGGCTGCCAATAGCTCGGGATCGCGGTCGGGCACCAGGAAACCGGTCTGACCATCTTGGACGGTAAAGGCCAGGCCGCCCACTTTGGAGGCGATCACCGGCGTGCCACAGGCCATCGCCTCGAGGGCGACCATGCCGAACGACTCGTAGCGGGACGGCACTACGGTCACGTCGGCGGCCGAGTAGTAGTAGACCAGTGTATCCTGGTTTTGGGCGCCCATGAAGGTCACCAGGTGCTCAATGCCAAGCTCGGCCTGCAGGCGTTGCAGGCGCTCCAGTTCGCTCTTGACCTGCGCCGCGCCGGCGCCCGGCGCCCCGCCGACGATGATCACCGACAGGTCTTTCTGTTTGCTGGCGCCATCCGAGGCCAGCATGGCCATGGCCCGCAGTAGGGTATCGATCCCCTTCAACGGCTCGATCCGCCCGACAAAGAGGACGACGCGCCGCCCGGCAGGCAGTCCAAGTATCTGGCGGGCCTCGTCCTGGCGCACAGGCCGGAACAGGCTCAGATCGACGCCGCACGGCACGACGATGATCTTGCCGGCGTTAGCGCCATACAGCCAGACCATCTGCGCCCGCTCCAGAGGTGTGGCTGCCACCAGGCAGTCAGCAAACGACATCACTTCGGCCTCAGCCTGGACCCGCCTGTCTGTTTCCCATTCCTGTGGCCCTGATGCCACTGCATTTTTCATCTGTCCCAAGGTGTGAAACATCTGGACGATGGGCACTCCCCACGCCTGGCGCAGGTGGCGCGCCGCCAAGCCGGAGAGCCAGTAGTGGCTGTGGATGACGTCGTAGGTCAGCCCTTCACGCCGGGCGAAATCGAGGACGCCCTGAACAAACTGGGGCAGGTGGTTCACTACCTGGTTCTTGTCGTAGGGGGTTTCAGGACCAGCCGGGATGTGCATGACGCGGCCGTTCGGCCCAAGTTCTTTGGTGATACGAGGCACAGCCGGGTTCTGTGAGCGGGTGAAGCAATCTACGGCAATGCCGCGCCGGCCCAGCTCGCGGCTCAGGTCGCGGACGTAGACGTTCATGCCGCCTGTCTCTTTACCGCCCAACGTGGCAAGAGGACAGGTGTGGACGCTGATGATGGCGACGCGACGGATCATCGATCGGCTATCTAGCGCACCTTCTGCCAGAGGACCTGGATATTCTGGATGCCGGTCTCGGCATTCTCATCGGTGCGGAAGGTCTGCAGCTTGGACGCCGCTTGCAGGTCGTCGGTCAGGACCTGGATGCTCCACACGCCAGTCAAAGGCTTGCCGGCAAGCCGGATCTCATAGTTCCCATCCGCGTCGGTCTTGACGACCGGTGAGGCCGCGAGGCCGCCAGCAGACCAGACAATGAGCGGCACACCGGGGACCGGTTTCCCCTGAGCGTCGGTAACCTGGCCGAAAAAGCCGGTCCATTCGGCGCTTGGCCGGGCCCCAGCGCTCACGAATTCGTAAATCGGGCTATCGGTGTCGGCCATGATCGGGGTTGGGGTCGATGGCGGCGGTGGAGTGTTGGTTGGCGCCTGGGTGGGAGGGGGGGTGAAGGTTGCGGTGAGTGTGGCCGTGGGCGCGATAGTGGGAGTAGAAGCCTCTTGGTTATCCCGGCCCCTGGCAATCAGGATCACGGCAAGGATGACGATCACCGCTACCAGCGCGAGAGCCACGACAATATAGATCCGCATCGAGCGTGGCTGTAGGCCATCCTGCCCGGACTGTGTGTCTGCGCCGCTCATGGGTCACCTCCCCCTGGAAATATGGAGCCCTAGGCCCCACCAGGGCTATTCTATCACAAAGCCGCGCTCTGAGCAAGTTGCCCAGAGCGCGGCATTCATCCTGTTGTGGAGGCGAGTTACGACCGGCTCTTATGCTTCCATCTCTTCGGTCTCGGCCGGTTCTGTCTCCTCGTCGAGGTCAAAGGAAGGAGCGAGGTCCAATGCTTCCATGCCCATCTGCCGGCGGATGGCGTTTTCGATCTCCATGCAGACGGCCGGCTGCTCCCGCAACACCTGCTTGGCATTCTCCCGCCCCTGCGCCAACTGGTTCCCATTGTATACGTAGAACGAACCCCGCTTCTCTATCAACCCTATCTCTGCCCCCAGGTCCAGTACATCCCCTTCCTTGCTGATCCCCTCGGCATACATGATGTCAAACTCGCACTCCCGAAACGGCGGCGCTACCTTGTTCTTCGTCACCTTTACCTTCGTCCGGTTGCCAAGCACCTCTCCGCCCGCCTTGATCGCCTCTATCCGCCGCATGTCCAGCCGCACCGACGCGTAGAACTTTAATGCCATCCCCCCACTCGTCGTCTCTGGATTCCCAAACATCACCCCAATCTTTTGCCGCAGCTGGTTCGTGAACACCATCGCCGTGTTGCTCGTCTTGATCGCTCCGCTCAGCTTCCGCAGCGCCTGGCTCATCAGCCGCGCCTGTAGCCCAGGATGGCTGTCGCCCATCTCCCCTTCGATCTCGGCCCGCGGCACCAGCGCCGCCACCGAGTCGATCACCACCACGTCCACCGCCCCACTGCGCACCAGCGCCTCGGCGATCTCGAGCGCCTGCTCGCCCGTGTCGGGCTGGGAGATGTACAACCCGTCCACGTCCACCCCGCACTTGGCCGCATACGACGGGTCGAGGGCATGCTCCATGTCGATATAGGCCGCCACTCCGCCCATCGCCTG
>Ga0209254_10000276_pt1 | contig 39204 bp, 38 predicted proteins | sample FrelakmetDIP11DI_FD_187148 | JGI IMG/M metagenome (GOLD analysis project Ga0209254, IMG submission 187148) | Freshwater lake sediment microbial communities from the University of Notre Dame, USA, for methane emissions studies - DIP11 DI (SPAdes)... | ecosystem: Environmental > Aquatic >... | reverse complement strand
CATTCCTGCTCGGGCGGGCCGCGTCGCCGCGCCGGTCGTGCACCCGGATCGGGTCAGCCCCGTCGACCCGCAACCAGTTGCTGCAATCGGTCGGTTTCCTTCTTGACCACCCCGTAGCACTCGCAACACAGCCGTTCCAGCTGCGGACGGTCCAGCACCTTGATGTGCCCACGGCTGTAGCTGATAACCTCGAGCTTCTGGAGCTTTCCGGCCGCCTCGGTGACCCCTTCGCGGCGGACACCGAGCATGTTGGCGATGAGATCCTGCGTCATGATCAATTCGTTCGACGACAGTCGGTCAAGGGACAGCAGCAGCCAGCGGCACAGCTGCTGGTCCACCGAATGATGACGGTTGCAGACTGCGGTCTGCGCCATCTGCGTGATCAGGGCCTGGGTGTAACGCAGCAACAGCAGCTGCATCCCGCCGTTGCGGTGAAACTCATCCTTGAGCCGCTGCCCGATCAGCCGGTAGGCGTGGCCCGCGCTCTGCACGATCGCGCGGCTCGGGGTCGTCTCGCCGCCCATGAACAGGGCGATGCCGATGACGCCCTCGTTGCCCACCACCGAGACCTCGGCCGACGCGCCGCTTTCCATCACGTACAGCAGCGATACGATCGAATCCACTGGAAAGTAGACGTAGCGCTGGACGTCGCCGGACTCGTAAAGCACCTTGCCCAGCGGCATCGTTACGAGTCGCAGGTGCGGGAGGAGCCGATCGCGCTCCTCGGGCGACAGCGCCGCGAGCAGGTGATTCTGTTGCGGAGCGTGCAGGTCGGGCGTCGCTGGATCGCGGGTCACGGTGGTAACCCCCACCATGGAATGGCACCGACAGCATACATCGGCCGTCGTCGTCCGCCCGTGCGAGCGCGTAGATTCAGGTCACGTCAGTACGCTGGCGTACGATTCGCGGTCGGCCGTATAGCACCCGCATGCCGCGGCTGCCAGTCCGCGGCGGTCCAGGATGGTGATGTCGCCGCGGCTGTAGCAGATCAGCCCGCGTTTCTGCAGCGAGCCGGCCGCGCGAGTCACGCCCGCGCGACGCACGCCCAGGATGTAGGCGAGGAACTCGTGCGTGACGTGAAATTCACCGGAATGTGCCCGGTCCCTGGTCATCAGCAGCCAGCGGGCGAGTCGCGCCTCGACGACGTGGAAGCGCGTGCACACGGCCGTCTGGGCCAGCTGGCACATCACTGCATAGATGTATCGCCTCAATCGTCTCTGCAGCGCGCCGCTGAATTCGAGTTCGCGACGAAAGGGTCCGGCGTCCATCTGCCAGGCTGCGCCCGCGCCCTGGACGAGAGCCAGCGTGGGCGAAACGCTCACGCCGAGCACCAGCGAGATTCCCAGCATGCCCTCGTCGCCGACCAGGCCGACTTCCATGCGGTCGTGGCCGACCGTCGGGGTGATCAGGGAGATGAAACTGCTCGTCGGGAAGAAGACGCGCCGGATGCTTGCGCCGGGTTCGTAGAGCACGTCGGCCAGGACGAGATTCACCGGCTCGCAGCGTGCCAGCAGATGGCGGCGGTCCCGGTCCGGCAGGGCAGACAGCAGAAGGTTCTGCTCCGGAGCACGCGTCGGCTGTGGCATGTCAGGTCGCGTCAGTCGTCCACGGGAGGCTTTCCCGCCAGCCGAGCATGACCAGACCGGGTGCGACGGTCTGTTCGGTGGCCCACGGATGGCCGGCAAGCCGCCGAGGCCGCCGCCTTCAGCGCCGACAAGTTGCTTGCGGCGACCGCCGTACCGCACCGCATCGATGATCAGGATCTGCACGTCACGGCGAGCGTGGGCATCGGCTCATACGCCACCGACGGCACGGACGCCGGGAAAATCCTGAAGAAGACCGACCTCGCCCTGCTGGTCGCCAGGCGTCACCGGCCCGCGTGGGCGGCGTTGGCGATGCCGGCGGCGACGGCCTCCCAGGTGGCGTCGAATGCCTCGCGCGTGAAAGCGGCGCCCGACGGCAGCCAGCTTCCGGCACGCGCCAGCGCCTGCTCCACATCCTGGGAGTAGCTGACCGAGCCGACCGAGGAGAAACCGAAGAAGCCCGGCACGAGGAACACGAGTTGCCTGCTCATGAGCGAATCATGCGCCTCGGTCCTCGGTGCGGCACCGCACCGACCCGTCGCCGTGAAGCACCTACAGTCGCGTCATGGACTTTCACCGGAGACGCACCATGAAGATTCGCACCACCCTCACCGCCTCGCTGGTCGCCTTGACGCTCGTGACCGCGGCCGGCTGTGCGGTGTCCCGAGGCCAGCAGACCACGGGCGCCTACATCGACGACACGGCCATCACGGCGAGCGTCAAGACTCGCATGCTGGACGACGAGCGAGTCGCCGGCACGTCAATCACTGTCGAGACGTTGAATGGCACCGTCATGCTGTCGGGCTTCGCCAAGAGCCAGGCCGAGAGGGCCGCTGCCGAGAGCATCGCGCGGAGCGTCGACGGCGTGAGGGCCGTCAAGAACGAAATCACCGTCCGCCCGGCAGCCTGAAGCTCCGGTGCGTGACGGCCCATCCCACCATCTGAAGGAGAACCCTATGAATTGGGATCGCATTGAAGGCAATTGGAAGCAAGTGACCGGCAAGGCCAAAGTGCAGTGGGGCAAGCTGACGGACGACGACCTCGACGTCATCGCCGGCCGCCGCGACGTGATGGCCGGGAAGATCCAGGAGCGCTACGGCATTGCCAAGGACGAGGCTGAAAAGCAGCTCTCCGCGTGGGAGAAGAAGGCCGACGACTCCTGGTTCTCATAGAACGCGAAACGTACTGATTCTCGCCTGAAAATGGCCTGAATCCTCAGCGCCCCGGGTTCGCCAGCGAACCGCGGGGCGCTATTCTTGCATCTGTGCCCGATCCGTCGTTGTCGACCTGGGGAGGCTGATGGTGGACCGCACAGGGATGTCTCCAACCGCTCGCACGGCGCTCGCTCTGTGCTGCTTACTCGCCGCAGGTTGCGCTGCAGTGAAGCACGCAGGGCCGACCGAGCCTGTCCCCTCCATCCCGCCTGCGACTTCGAGTCCGGTACTCGGGTCACGCGAGGAGATCGCACCGGAGGCCGCGCCTGCTGCCGCCGAGGCGCCCACGCCCCGAGCGACGCCGGCCCCGGCACCCGCGACCCAGCCCGAGCGCCCGGCGCAGTCGGCTCCGGCCCCGCGAGCAGCTGTTTCCAAGGCCCCCGCGACTGCGTTGCCAGCCACGCCGGTCGCCCCCGCCAGGCCGCCACCGAAGCCGCCGCCGAAGGCGGCGGCCGTCGTTGCAGCGGCGCCCGCGGCTGCACCGCAGGTGGTGCCGAAGGCGGCGACGGCTGCCGCGGCGCCCCAGCCGTCCGCAGCGCCGCTCGATCTCAAGTCGCTCGAAGCGCGACTGCGTCAGACCAGGGCCATCGGCGTGCTCACCAAGCTCTCGCTCAAGAACCAGGTCGACGACCTCGTGGGCAGGTTCCGCGCTTACCACCAGCAACGGGGCACGGTGACGCTGGCCGATCTGCGCCGCAACTACGACATGCTGCTTCTCAAGGTGCTCTCGCTTCTTCAGGACAGCGATCCGGCGCTGGCCCGGGACATCGTCAAGTCGCGTGCCGCGATCTGGGACATCCTCGCAGATCCGAAGAAGTTCAACGATCCAAGCCTGATGGCAGGAGCAACGCAGTGAGCAAACATGGAAGCGCGCCGGCCCTGGTTGGTGTGCTGGCGACAATGTGCGCGGCGACATCGCTCGCCGCGGAAGACACGGCCAGCGATGTCCCGGTTGCGCAGGACCTGACCGCCGTGATTGCGCTGCAGGGCCTGCCTTGCGGAAAGGTCGTCAGCGCCAGTAAGCAGGGCGAGGACGACTACGTCGCCTCATGCCAGGACGGCAATCGCTACCGGGTGTCCGTAAACGCCGACGGACGGGTCGTCGTCGAGAAACTCGAGTAGGAAATCCCTGCCGCCCTGCCGGCACCCGGCAGGGCGGTGGAACGTGCGGGTGGCTACGCTCGTCTGCCCTGGATCACGTTGACCAGGACCATGATGATCGCGAGCACCAGCAGGATGTGAATGAATCCGCCCATGGTGTAGGAGCTGACGAGCCCCAGCAGCCAGAGGACGGCCAGTACGACTGCGATGGTCCACAACATTCGAATTCTCCTTTCAACTTGCGTCGGTTCGCGACGTCATTACCGGCGATCAGTCGACTCGGTCAGCAGCAGCTGGCCGTTCTCGACGGGAATCGTTCGACCCGGGGCATGGTCCATCCGCACGGTGCCGTCCTGGCCCGCGAGGCGATACCGAACTTCGTAGCCGTCGGGTCTCTCTACGGAGTCATAGACGGTCCGGCATCGATTCTCGACGGTCTGCGTGGTCTTGTTGTCCTGGAGGTGCCCCTGGACCTTGGTGCCCGCGTAGCCGCCGGCCGCCGCGCCCGCCACCGTCGCCACCGTCCGGCCCGTGCCGTGGCCGACCTGGTTGCCGAGCACGCCACCGGCCACCGCGCCGATGACCGCGCCGGTGAGGTGGTTGGGGTCCTTCGTGGCTGCCTCGTGCGACACGACCACGTCGGAGCACACCTGGCGCGGCGTGCGGACCGTCGTGGTCAGCGGCTGGACATTGAGCACTTCGGCCGATCGCTGGCTGTCCATCGCACGGTAACCGGCAAACGCGCCGGCGGCCGTCACCGCTACGCCACCGGCGACGAGGCCGATAACCATTGACTTGTTCATCCTGAATTCTCCACTCGACAGCATCCATCGCGCGGCGAATTCCCGAAACGGTCACGTGCGGTCGATGGATGAAGCGTACGCGTCCTGGCGCGCGGGTCTGTGCGGTAACGCACCGAGCTCGTCGCAGCCGCGGAGATCCGTGAGCCGTTCTGCCGCAGTACCCGCTTTGATGGAAGCACCATCGACCCGCATTCCGCGGATCGCGGGGATGCAGGACAGCCTGATCGCGTGCAACCCGATTGTGAACGGCGCGATCGGCTGACGGCCGGAGGGTCCGCCGAGCCCCGCCGCTGTCGGGACACTTCAGCGGGCGAGGCTCTCGAAGGGCGCGTTCTGCACGGCGTACGAAGGCCAGTCGCGGTAGTCGTAGTGCCACCACTCCTGCGGGTACACGACGAAGCCCTCGGCCTCCATCGCCGCGCGCAGCAGGTCGCGCAGCTCGCGCTGGCGCGCGGTCCCGCCCGCATAGTCGACGTAGGAGCGCGGTGACATCTCGTCGTACAGGCCGGGCATCCTGACCGCACGGCCGGTCTTCAGGTCATACAGCGTCACGTCGACCGCGCAGCCGCGGTTGTGCTTCGAGCCCTCGGCCGGGTCCGCCACGAAGTCGTGCAGCTCCGGTGGCGTGGCGTCCCAGAAGATCCTGGTCACGTACCACGGCCGATAGCCGTCGTGAACGAGGATGCCGTAGCCGTGTCGTTCGAGGCTGTGGTGCGCACGCACCAGCGCCTCGGCCGCGGGGCGTTGCAGGAACGCGCGAGCCTGCGTGTACACGGGCTCTCCGAGGAAGTTCTCCCGGGTCGCGTAGCGGATGTCGAGGTGGATCGTCGGGTCGAGCGTGACCAGCTCGACGAGGTCGCTCGGACGTTCGTCGCCCCGCGGCGCAGGCGGAGTCGCAAGCATGGCTTCCTGGCGCAGCTCGGCCACGGGCCGCACGGGTTCGATGCGGAACACCTCGGGTGAGGAGGCGCAGCCGGCGAGCGAGAGCCAGGTAGTGAGCAGCAGCAGCTTGCGAAGCAGGGTCATGTAAGTGCATCCGACGCGAAGTTCGCCATAAGGGACCATAGCCGAACCTGCTTCGCATCGGCCACCCGGCCGAGACGCGACGGCGCGCTCGCTTCGTGCGGGCGCAGCGGTGGGGCGCAGCTAGGGAAGCTCTGCACAGGTCGTCATGGCTGAAGGATACTGCGTGCAGCGTGCAGTTGCCGCCAGGGCTCGAGGGGAGCGATGAAGCAGACGACCTTTGCATCGGCCGCCTGGGACAAGAAGGGCAGGGTGACCCGGCGGGAGCGGTTTCTCGGCGAGATGGATCGGGTGGTTCCCTGGGCACCGGTCGTGGCGCTGATCGAGCCGCACTATCCGAAGGCGGGCAGCGGCACGCAGCCGATGCCGCTGGAGCGGATGCTGCGCATTCACTTCATGCAACAGTGGTTCAACCTGTCGGACCCGGCGATGGAGGATGCGCTGTACGACTCGGAGTCGATGCGCCGCCCTCGACCAAGAACGAGGCGCAGGCGCGCGACCCCGAGATGAAGCAGGGCAAGAAGAACGCGCGGGAGTGGCGCTTCGGAATGAAGGCACACGTGGGCACCGACCGGACTGGTCTGGTGCACACGCTGGTGACCACCCATGCGGGCGCGGCGGACGTCACCCAGCTGCCGCAACTGCTGCATGGCAGAGAGCGCGAGCTCAACGGGGACCAGGCCTATCGGAGCGAGATGCACCGCCTCGCGGCCAAACACCGGCGTGCGCTACCGTGTGAACCGTCGAGCAGTCCGCGGCCGACATCTGAGCGAGCACCAGCGCCGGCTCAACCGCCTGCGCTCGGCGACCCGAAATGGTGCTGCGGTCATGCTGAACTCACGAAATCACGCCTCCATGCTCGGCTGTGCAGAGCTTCCCTGGCGGCGTGCTAGGCTCGCGCGCGCATGCCGCCTCAAATTCCTTCACTGCCACTCGAATTGCTGTGCTGTCCGCGCTGTGGAGGTCCGCTGTCTGGACCTGATGCCCTTGCCTGCACGGGCTGTGCGGTGGCATTTCCCTTGGTCGGCGGCCTGCCGTGGCTCTTCGCCGACCCCCAGGCCGCGCTCGGCCAGTGGCGCGCTCGCGTGCATGGCTACCTCGCCGGGCTCGAGGCGCAGGCCGCACGCTATCGTGCGTCGCTCACGGACGAAGTCGCGCGCGCTTCGACGCGCAATCGGCTCAAGCTGCTCGCGTCGGCCTGCACGGATCAGGCGCGGCGCATTCGTGCGCTGTTGGCGCCGCTCGGTGCAGGCACGGGCGCGGCGGCGCCCGAGCTCTATTCCGCGCTCGGCGTGTCGCTGCCGACCGGGCAGGGCTTGGCGAGCTACTACGCGAACCTGCACCGCGACTGGTGCTGGGGCGCGACCGAGAACGAGGCCATGTACCGGCTCGTCGACGCCGCGCTCGGCGCGGAGCCACCCGGGCACACGCTGCTCTTGGGCGTCGGCGCGGGCCGCCTCGCCTATGATCTGCACGACCGACGCCGTCCGCGATCGCTTCTCGCGGCGGATATCAATCCGCTGTTCCTGCTGGCCGCACAGCGGCTGTACCTCGGCGAAGCCCTCGGGATCTACGAGTTCCCGCTCGCGCCGCGCGATCTGGCGAGCCACGCGGTCCTGAGGAACCTCAAGGCGCCCGCGCCGGTCGGGCCCGGCCTGCACCTCGTGTTCGCCGACGTCACGCGCGCGCCGTTCGCGGCGGGCGCGTTCGACACTGTGATCACGCCCTGGTTGGTCGACGTGCTCGACGACGATCTCGCGGCGTTCGCGTGCCGCATCAACCGCTGGCTCAGGCCCGGCGGACGCTGGGTGAACACCGGCTCGCTTTCCTTCGGCGGCGACGAGCCCGCCCTGCGCTACTCGCTGGAGGAAGTCCGCGAGATCGTCGCCGCGTCGGGCTTTGCGCCCATCGAGCCGGGTGAGCAAGCGATTCCCTATCTGTGCTCGCCGGCGAGCCGGCATGGGCGTGTCGAGACCGTGGTCACCTTCGCGACGACCAGGCAGGCGGAGGCCAGGGCGCCCGCACCGTTGCGCCGCGTGCCGGCGTGGCTCGAGCGCACCGATTTGCCCATCCCGCTGTTGCCGGAGCTGCAGGGTCGTCAGCTCGAGCTGCGCGTGCTCGCCTACGTCGCTTCGCTGGTCGACGGACGCCGCTCGGTCCGCGACGTGGCGCGCATGCTCGTCGAGCAGCGACTGATGACCGAGGCGGAGGCCGACCCCACCGTGCGCGCCTTCCTCGCGCGACTGGACGAGGAGCTACGGACGCGGTCGTCGTCCTTGCCATCCTGAGGCCTGCGTCACACTGTCCCATGCCAGCGAGAATCTCCGTGCGAAACAGTTTCAACGCCGTGCTGCTTTCGGTGCTCGCCCTCGTGCCGGCGCTCGCCCGTGCCGAATGGTTCCAGCGCGAGGAAGCCATCATGGGCACGCGCGTGGCCGTGGAGCTGTGGAGCGAGGACGCCGCGCTCGCGGAGCGCGCCATGGATGCGGTCATGGCCGAGATGCGCCGCACCGACGAGCTCATGAGCACCTACAAGCCCGAGAGCCAGCTCTCGCAGGTGAACGCGCACGCGTACGAGCGCCCCGTGCAGGTCGATGCCGACATCATCGACGTCGTCGAGAAGTCGCTCGAGTACTCGCGGTTGAGCGACGGCGTTTTCGACATCACCTATGCGAGCGTCGGGTACATGTTCGACTACCGCAAGCATGTGCACCCGACCGACGCGCAGATCGCCGCCGCGCTGCCGGCCGTCGACTATCGGCAGATCGTCGTGGACCACGACGCGCGCACCATCCGCTTCCTGAAACCCGGCATGCGCATCGACCTCGGCGGCATCGCGAAGGGCTGGGCGGTCGATCGCGGCATCGACATCCTCCGCGAGCTCGGCGTCGAGCATGCAATGGTCAACGCGGGCGGCGACACGCGATTGCTCGGCGACCGGCGCGGCAAGCCCTGGATCGTGGGCATCCGCGACCCGCGCAACGAAGGTAAGGTGGTGACGCGGATCCCGCTGCAGGACGAGGCGCTCTCGACCTCGGGCGACTACGAGCGCTACTTCGAGGAGGACGGTGTCCGGTACCACCACATCCTCGAGCCCGGCACCGGCAAGTCACCGAAAGCGGTGCGCAGCGTCACGGTGATCGCTCCGACTGCGACCCAGACCGACGGACTGACGAAGCCGGTCTTCATCCTCGGCGTCGAGCGCGGCCTCGAGTTCGTCCGCAAGGTGAAGGACGCCGAGGCGATCATCGTCGACAACCAGGGACGGGTCTTCTACTCCGACGGCCTCACGCCTCCGCAATAACGGTTTCCCGCCGCGCGCCCGGGCGTTCTGTGACGCAGGTCCTGCTGCGAGACGCAGAACGCGCCGCACGTTGACAGTCACGCGGCGGGCAGACGAGCATCGCCTCCGACTGAAAAGGGCAAACCCGCCGAAAGGCGGGGACGCAAAGCTTCCGGTCTTCGGGTCGTACCCATGACAGCGGGGTTGCCAGCATGCAGCGCAGGAACTACTACGCACGCGCCCGCGCGAGGGCGATCCTCGAGACGCTTGCGATATTCGTCGCGGTGGCGGCGGGCGTGCTCGCGTGGCCGCTCGTTTCGCGCGCGGCCCCCGCCAATGGCAGCGCCGCACCGGACTTCGCCTTGAAGTCGACCGACGGTCAGAACCTGCGACTCTCCGAGTATCGCGGCGACATCGTCGTCCTCACGTTCTGGGCGAGCTGGTGCGGTCCCTGCCGCGAGACCCTTGCCCAGCTGAACCAGCTGCCGGCGGGTGATGCCGGTCCGGTCGTGCTCGGCGTCAACGTGGAAGGCGATGCCGGGCGTGCCGCTTCGGTGGTCGCTTCGCTCGGCCTCGACTACCCGACTCTCGTCGATACCCGCCAGGCCGTCGGTCGCCTCTACGACGTGGAGCGCCTGCCGCTCACACTGCTGCTGGACCGTGACGGCGTCGTGCAGGCCACCTGGTCCGCCAAGGAACAGCCGGGCGAATCGCTCGCCCGCCGCATCGAGGAACTGAACCCGTGAAGCAAACGACCGAGACCCGCAAGATCGTGCGGCGATGGCGCCTTTGCGCCTGCATGCTGCTGATGGCCGGCGGCCTGCTGAGCGCCGCACGCGCTCCCGCGAACGAGCCCGCGACTGCCGGGGAACTCAAGGGCGTCGACCAGGACGTGCAGGCCCTCAAGAAGCAGCTCATCGATCTCAACCGCGACCTGTTCCGGCTGGAAGAGGAACTGCTCTACCCGGCGAGCACGCAGGTAGCGGTGTTCCTGTCGGTAGACGTCGGTACGTTCTTTGCACTCGATTCGGTCACCCTCAAGCTCGACGACAAGGAGGTCACCAACTACCTCTACACCGAGCGCGAGGTGAAGGCCCTGCATCGCGGCGGCGTGCAGAAGCTCTACCTCGGCAATCTCAAGGCCGGCGAGCACGAGATCGTCGCCACCTTCGTCGGCAAGGGTCCGCACGAGCGCGACTACCGCCGCGGCACGACCATCAAGTTCGAGAAGACCCTCGGTGCGAAGTACGTCGAGCTGCGCATCAGCGACCGCGAGGCATCGCTGCAGCCCGAGTTCGTCGTGCGGCAGTGGGAGTAGGAGCAGGGCTTCCGTGACAGCTGCCGCCCCGACCTCGATGCCGCCTGGACAGCGCGGAGGCTGCTCGTCATGAGACGCCTGTGCCCGCGGCCACTGGCGCTGATCGCGCTGGCGCTGCTCGCGGCTCCCGTACTTGCGGGCGACCGGGACCTGCCGCCGCCGGGCAAGATCCGTGACCTCGACTACGGCGACGTGCTGTTCCATTTCTTCCAGGACGACTACTTCGGCGCGCTGGTGCGGCTCGAAGTGTCGACCGAGCTCGGGCGCATCGAGCACCACGCGGCCGAGGCGGAACTGCTCTCGGGCGGTCTCTATCTCTCGCTCGGACTGCACCAGGAGGCCACGCGCATCTTCGATCGCCTGCTGGCCGGACCCGTGCCGCAGTCGGTGAGCGACCGCGCGTACTTCTACCTCGCGCGTATCGGCTACCAGCGCGGCTACTACGCCGAGGCAGCGCGCAGCCTCGATCGCATCCGGGCACCGCTGGCGGGCAAGCTCGAGTCCGAGCGAAGGCTCCTCGCCTCGAACGTGCTGATGGCACAGGGTCGCTACGTCGAAGCCGCCGGCGCGCTGCAGGCGACCACCGATGACGATTGGGCGCCTTACGCCCGATTCAACCTGGGCGTCGCCCTGGTGCGCGCCGGCGACCCAGTGCAAGGCCGGCGCTGGCTCGAGTCCGTGGGCACCATGCCGGTGCGGGACGACGAGCAGCGCGCGCTGCGCGACCGCGCCAACCTCGCCCTCGGTTTCTCGCTGCTGCAGGAGCAGGCAGGCGAGCCCGCGATCGCGGCCCTGAGTCGCGTGCGTCTCGAGGGTCCGTTCAGCAACCGGGCACTGCTGGGTCTCGGCTGGGCCGAGACCGACGCACGTCGCCTCGATCGTGCGCTCGTGCCCTGGCTCGAGCTGCGCGAGGGTCGCCTGCTCGATGCCTCGGTCCAGGAATCCTTCCTCGCCGTGCCCTATGCCTACGCCAAGCTGGCGTCAAACGGCCAGGCGGCGCAGCAGTACCGCTTCGCGGTCGATGCCTACGCCAAAGAGGCCCAGCGCATCGACGAATCCATTGCGGCAATCCGTGAAGCGGGATTCCTGGACGCAATTCTCGCGGCCGCGCCGGAGGACGAGACGCCTGGCTGGTTCTGGCAGCTCGAGCAGGCACCGGATGCGCCGCAGACGCGCTACCTGTATCACCTCCTGGCCTCGCACGAATTCCAGGAGGGGCTCAAGAACTACCGCGACCTGCGACTGATGCAGCGCAACCTCGAGCGCTCGCGCGAATCGCTCACCGCCTTCGGCGACATGGTCGAGGCCCGCGAGCAGGTGGCCGAGGCGCGCGCACCGCGACGCGACGAGGTGCTCGCCAGCACCGATGTGGACGCACTGGCCGCGAGGCACGCCGAGCTCGGCGAGCGCGTGGCGGGCATCACCGCTGCGCGCGACGTCGCAGCGTTGGCCACCGACACGGAGGCGGCCCAGTGGGCGACCCTCGAGCGGATCGATGCGGTACTCGAGGGCCTGCCGCCCGGCGCCCAGCGCGACGAACTCGCGGCGCGCGCGCGGTTGCTGCGCGGGACGCTGCTGTGGCAGCTCGACGCCGGGTACAAGCAGCGCCTCAGACGCATCGAGGCCGGTCTGCGCGCGACCGCCGCCGGTGTGGAGGAGGCGCGCGAGCGCCTCGCACTGGTTGCGCAGGCCAGTGAGACGGCACCCAGCGACACGGCGGGATTCGCCCGCCGCATCGATGAGCTGGCGACGCGAGCCGACACGCTCGGTCCGCGCATCGACGCGGTCGCGGCGGCTCAGGAGGGCCTGCTCGCAAAGCTCGCGGTGAGGGAACTCGAGGCGCAGAAGCGCCGGCTTGCCAACTACGCGATGCAGGCGCAGTTCGCGCTCGCCGCGTTGTACGACGGCGCGACCGCGGGAGCGCCGCGATGAACCTGCGCTTCGCCATCGCGATGCTCGTGACTGGTGCGGTCGTCCTGTCGGCGTCCGCCGAAGCCGGGCGTCGGTCGCGGCAGCCGGCCACGCTCGCCGAGCTTTCCTCGCGCCCGGCGCCGGTGAACACCGCCGAGCCCGTGGACGCCGATCTCGCGCTGGCGGCCGAGAGCTACAAGTCGTTCCTCGCCATACCCGACGCCGATCCCGTGCTGCGCAGCGAGGCGCTGCGGCGCCTCGCCGACCTGCGCCTCGCCGAGGCGGAGTCGCTGCGCGCCCAGGATGGGGCGGACACCACGCGCGCCGACGCGGCGACGCACGAAGCGATCGCCGCCTACGAGCAGCTCCTCGCCGAGCAGCCTTCGGCCGAGGGCAGCGACGCCGCGCTCTACCAGCTTGCGCGCGCCCATGAGGGCGTGGGCGAATCCGAGCGCGCGATGGCGCGGCTCGATGAACTCGTGACGAAGCATCCGGACGGTGCTCACTACGCGGAGGCACAGTTCCGGCGTGGCGAGACACTCTTCGCCGCGCAGCGCTACGCCGATGCCGAGTCCGCGTATTCAGCCGTGCTCGCGGCAAGCGCGGCCGGCGAGTTCGGTCAGCAGGCGCTCTACAAGCTCGCGTGGTCGCAGTTCAAGCAGTCGCGCGACGAGGACAGCAGTGCGTCGTTCCTGCGCCTGCTCGACGGCCTGCTGGTGTCGAGCGGCCGCCTGCGGCCCGCGGCCGAGCTTTCGCGTGCCGAGCAGGAGTTCGCTTCCGACTCGATGCGCGCGCTCGCGATCACTTTCGCGGCGGGCGAGGGTCCCGTCTCGCTGCAGGCAGCGCTGGATCGACACGGACCTGCGGCCTACGAGTCGCGGCTCTATCGTGCACTCGGCGATCTCTACGTCGAGAAGGAGCGTTACCAGGACGGCGCCGAAGCCTACCGCGCCTTCGCGAAGCGGCGGCCGATGGACCCTGATGCGCCGCTGCTGCTGGTCGACGCGACGGAGGCCTACGCCAAGGGCGGCTTCCAGTCGCTGGTGCTCGACGGGAAGCGCCAGCTCGTCGAGGAGTACGGGCCGCGAAGCGCGTTCTGGCAGGCCCAGGGCGCGAATCTCGATCCAAGAGTGAGTGCCGCGGTGCGCACCAGCCTGCTCGACCTCGCGCGCCACCATCACGCGCTTGCGCAGCAGGGTGGCGACGCCCGCGAGCGCGACGCAGCAGTGCGCTGGTACCGCGACTTCCTCGAGGGGTTCGATGACGCCCCGGAGGCGCCCGCAACGCGCCTGCTGCTCGCGGACCTGCTGTTCGAGGGTTCGGACTTCGCGGCTGCGGCCGTGGAGTACGAGCGTGCCGCGTACTCGTATCCGGTGAACGCCGAGTCCGGTCGCGCCGGATACGCGGCGCTCGTGTCCTACGACCGTGCCGAGGAGCAGGCACCCGAAGCCGCGCGAGCGACGATCCGTGCCAGCGCCGTGGATTCGTCGTTGCGATTCGCGGACACGTTCCCGGAGCGTCCTGAGGTGCCGGGCGTGCTGACGCGGACCACCGGGACGCTGTTCGACGCGGGTGACCGGGAGCGGGCCTCGGTCGTGGCGAAGCGTGTGCTCGCCCTGGGGCCGCGCGCCGACGCGGGCCAGCAACTCGTCGCGTGGACGGTGATTGCGCACACGGAGTTCGACGCGGGCCACTACGCCGAGGCCGAGCGCGCCTACGCAGAGCTCGTCGCGCGCCTGCCGGCGGGCGACCCGAAGCAGGCCGAGGCCGTCGAACGCCTCGCCGCGTCGGTCTATCGGCAGGCCGAGGCGAAGCAGGCCGCGGGCGACGTCACGGGTGCGGTCAGCGAGTTCCTGCGCGTCGCGAGCGTGGCCCCGACCTCGCCGGTGCGTGCCACGGCGGAGTTCGATGCCGCGACGCTGCTCGTCGTGGCGCAACGCTGGGACGAGGCGGCCACGGTGCTCCAGGATTTCCGCCGCAATCACCCGGGCCACGAGCTCGAAGCCGAGGCGACGCGCAAGCTCGCGGTGGCATACCTCGAGGGTGGACGCACGCGCGAGGCCGCGGTCGAGCTCGAGCGCGTCGCCGCTTCCGACGCCGAGGAACCGGAGCTGCGGCGTGCCTCGCTCTGGCAGGCCGCGGAACTCTATGCGCAGTCCGGCGACGTCCCGGCGGCACGGCGGGTGTACGCCGACTACGTGGCGCGATTCCCGCAGCCGTTCGCGCCGGCGATCGAGGCCCGCCACGAGCTCGCGAACTACGCGGCTCGGTCCGGTGACCAGACGGAACGTCGCCGCTGGCTCGAGGAGATCATCGCCGCCGATGCAGCCGCGGGCGGCGCGCGTACCGACCGCAGTCGCCTGCTGGCCGCGGAGGCCTCGCTCGAGATTGCCCGTCCACTCGACGAGGCTGCGCGCGCGCTCAAGCTCAGCGTGCCGCTCGACCGCTCGCTGCTCACGAAGAAGAAGGCGCTGGAGTCGGCGCTGGCGGCCTACGGACGCGCAGTGGACTACGGCGTCCCGGCGGTCACGACCGAGTCGAGCTATGCCACGGCCGAGCTGTACCGGCATTTCGGTCGCGCGCTCATGGATTCCGAGCGGCCGGGCGAGCTGTCCGGCGAGGAGCTCGAGCAGTACGAGCTGCTGCTCGAGGAGCAGGCCTTCCCGTTCGAGGAAAAGTCGATCGGCCTGCACGAGCGCAATGCACGTCGTGCGGCCGAGGGCGTCTACGACGACTGGGTGAAGCGCAGCTACGCGGCCCTGTCCGAGCTGCTGCCCGCGCGCTATGCACGCACCGAGATCCTCGACGGTGCCGACGTTCATCCGGCGACGCCGCCGGAGCTGGCCGCTGCCTTCGTGATGGCGCAGGAATCGCTGGCTGCGGGCCGGGACGAGGAAGCGCGCGCCATGCTCGAGGCGGCGCTGCAGCGCGATCCGGTCAATGCCGTGGGCTGGAGCCGGCTCGGCGTCGCCGAGCGCCGTCTCGGTCATTTCGACCGCGCGCGCGATGCGTATGCACTCGCCATCGGCGCAGACCCGACCTACGCGGCGGCGGAACGAAATCTCGCCGTGCTGCTCGACCTCTATCTCGGCGATGCGAAGGCGGCGCTGCCGCATTACGAGCGCTACCAGTTGCTCGCGGGCGATTCCGATACCGAGGCATCCGCCTGGCTGGTGGAACTGCGCTCGCGCCTCGGGCAGGTGTCGCGCACCGCCGACATCAAGGAGCCTGTCGAATGAAGTGCCTCAGCCGCCTGCTCGCGTGCGTCGCGATGGGACTGCCCTTCGCTGCGGGCGCCACCGACGCGCCGGCGCCGAAGCCGACCGAGCGCGTGATGGACCGCCTGGAGCTCGACTCGACGGCAATCACCGGCAACCGCGAGTTGCCGAAAGTGATGAGCATCGTGCCCTGGAAGGCCGCCGAGCCCTCCGCCGGACCGGACCGGCCGATGGGCAGCCTGATCGAAGAGGTCCTCTCGCCGGTCGATCGTGACGAATTTCGGCGGGAGATCACGTATTTCAGCGACCTGACGTCGCAAAGTTCCGACCGCACGTCCCCTGGAGCCAAAGCCCAATGAACGCCCTCGACATGATCATCAACTTCTTCAAGCAGGGTGGGGCCTTCCTCTACCCGATCGCCGCGGTGTTCGCGGTCGGCCTCGGCTTTGCAGTCGAGCGCTTCATTTACCTGCACCGCGTCGCCCGGGGCAACCGGCGGCTGTGGGCGGAACTCGCGCCGCTGATCCAGGCCGGCAACTTCCGCAGGGCGATGGAGACGGCCGAGAAGACCGATTCCGCGCTCTCGACCATCATGCGCTACGGCATGTCGCGCATCGCGACGGCACATCGCCGCGAAGACATCGAGAAGGCGATGGAGGAGAGCCTCATCGAGGTGATCCCGCGCCTCGAGAAGCGCACGCATTACCTCGCAACGCTCGCCAACGTCGGCATGCTGATGGGCCTGCTCGGCACGGTCATCGGCCTGATCAACGCGTTTGCCGCGGTCGCCGCGGTGAACCCGGCGGAGAAGGCCGCGATGCTCTCCGCCAGCATCTCGGTCGCGATGAACAACACCGCGCTGGGCCTCGGCCTCGCGATCACGCTGCTGCTTTGCCACATGTACCTCGAGACCAAGACGACCGAGCTCGTCGACAGCCTCGAGGTCGCCTCCATCAAGTTCCTGAACAGCATCACCGAGCGCCGGCAGGCGGTGCCGCAGCCGGCGAGCGCCCCGGCGGCAGCCAAGGCCGCCGACCAGATCCTGGGAGCCGCCCGCGCATGAGGCATTCGACGCTCGCCCGGCGGCAGGCGCGCAACCATGCGCGCTACCGCGGGCGCAACGACCTGAACATCGTGCCGATGCTGGACGTGATGGTGATCCTCGCGTTCTTCCTGATATTCACGGCCGTGTTCTCCAGGACCAGCATCCTCGAGGTGAACCTGCCGGGTCCGGGCGCCAAGGCCGAACCCGCAGTGCCGACGCTCGAGCTCGAGGTCATCGTGCGCCGGAGCGGGCTCGAGGTCGCCGACCGCAACCACGGCGTGCTTGAGACCGTGCCGGTCACGGCGACGGGGCAGGACGTTGTGAAGCTGTCGATGTATCTCGAGCAGGTGAAGATCAGGTACCCCGAGAAGACCAGCGCGACACTGCTGGTGGCCGAGGACGTCGACTACGACACGATCGTTCAGGTGATGGACGCCGTGCGCGTGCGCCAGAGCACCGACGGCGGCAAGGTCGTGCGCCGCGAGCTCTTCCCGCAGATCGCGCTCGGAGACGCGCCCACATGATCCGCACCGGCAAGGAACGTCACGCACGGCATGGCCGCTCGGGCGGAGGCGGCCACGGGCCGCTGACGCTCATCCCGATGATCGACATGCTGATGATCCTGGTCGTGTACCTGCTGGTGCACTCGGCGGACACGGAGATCCTGCCGAACACGCGCAACATCTCGATTCCACACTCTGTGTCCGAGCAGAAACCACGACCGGCGACGGTCGTGACGGTCACGCGCGACATGCTGTACGTGAACGGCGATGCCGTGATCGCGATCGCCGACGTCGGGCGCACCCAGGAGCCCGTGGTGGAGCCGCTGCGCGCCGCCTTGGCGCAGCAGGCCGCTCCGATGCTCGGCGGGGCCGAGCAGCCGCGCGAGGTCACGGTGATGGCGGAGAAGTCCTTGCCCTATGCGGTGCTGCGCAAGATCGTCGCGAGCTGCTCCGCGGCCGACTACTCCAAGGTCTCGCTCGCGGTGGTCGAGCGCGAGCAGGCGCTGATGGCGCAGGCGACCGGGGGTTGAACACATGAGCGCCGTCGCCTATCGCGTCTACGACCTGCCCTGGACCCCGTCGGAGGCCGACCAGCGCCGTGTGCGTCGCGTGCTCGGTGCCGCGCTCGGCATCTTCATCGGGCTCGGCATCGTAATCCCGCTGCTGCCGGAGCGGCCCCGCACGATCGCGATGGCGCCGCCGGTGCCGGAGCGCGTCGTCGAGTTCCTGCTGGAGCGGCCGAAACCGCCTGAGCCTAAACCACCGCCGGCGATCGAACCGCCGCGTCCCGAACCGAAGGTCGAGAAGCTGCCCCAGGTCGAACGCACGCGGCCCGTGCCGCCGCCGGTCGCCGAGAGCCAGCCGAAGCCCGACCCGCGCAAGAAAGCCGCCGCCAGCGGACTGCTGGCAATGTCGGACCAGCTCGCCGAGCTGCGTGAGCTCGAGGTCGATCCCGACCGCTCCACCCAGTCGCTCAGCAGCGGCGCAGGCGAGCGGGCGCAGGTGGATCGGGCACTGCTCACGGCCCGCACCGGGGAGGGCAGCGGCGGCATTGCGGTCGCGGAGGCGAGTCGCGGATTCGGAGGCGGTGGCGCCGGCAAGCTTGCCGGTCACCAGACAGCGAAAGTCCAGTCCGCGAAGGCGTCCGAGCCGGCGGCCGAGGCCACGCGCACCGGACGCAGCAGTCAGGCCTCGCGTACGCGCGAGGAAGTCGAGCTGGTCTTTGATCGAAACAAGTCGGCGATCTACTCGATCTATGCCCGTGCGCTGCGCGATAACCCGGCCCTGCAGGGCAAGGTCGTGCTCGAGGTGACCATCTCGCCTTCGGGCGAGGTCACCGACTGCCGGGTCGTCTCGAGCGACCTGGGCGACGCCGAGCTCGAGCGCAAGCTGGTCTCACGCGTGAAGATGTTCCGTTTCGAGGCGCGCGACGTGGCGCCCATGACGACCACGAAGCCGATCGAGTTCTTCCCCGCCTGACCGTCCCGACCCCCGGGGCCGGCGCGTTCGCCATGAGCAGATAACGACCCGGCCTTTCCGCGACCCGCACGTCGCTCCGTAGCATCGTCCGCGCCTCAACCGGCCGGGGACGATGCCATGACCGCCAGTACCGCAGCCGCTCTGCCACCGGGCCCGCTCGATCCGGAGCGCGGCGAACTGCTGCGGCGCGTGGTCGACGGTCTCGATGCCGCGTCGCTGCAGTGGCTGTCGGGTTTCGCCGCCGGCGTGGCCCATGCGCGAGCGGGCGCCGCCGTGGCGAACGGTGCGGTACCGGCGGCGGTTGCGCCAGCACCCCATGCGGCGCCGCCGCGTGGCGAGCCCGCGGCACGCCTCGCGGTCGTGTACGGCTCGCAGACCGGCAACGGACGTCGCATCGCGGAACGCCTCGGGCGCGCGGCGGAGGCCGCCGGACTCGCGGTGCGCGTGTACGCAGCGCGCGACTACCCCCTCCGCGACCTCGCGAAGGAGCGGCTGCTCACCGTGGTCATGAGCACGCACGGCGACGGCGATCCACCCGACGAGGCGCGCGGCTTCCTCGAGCACCTCGCGGGCAAGCGCGCGCCGCAGTTGCCGCAACTGAAGTACACCGTGCTCGCGCTCGGCGACTCGAGCTATCCGAAGTTCTGCGAGACCGGCCGGCAGGTGGACGAGCGCCTCGCCGGGCTCGGCGCGACGAGGCTGCTGACGCGCGTCGACTGCGACCTGGACTACGAGCGCCTTGCCGCACCGTGGCTCGATCAGGTCGTGGCAGGTGCGCGCGAAGCGCTCGGCGAGGGGGCGCCCGCCAACGTCACGCGCCTCTACCCGGTGCCGGCCGCGCCGCGCTACAGCCGCGATCAGCCGTTCCCTGCGCCAGTGCTCGCCAACGACCGCATCACCGGCCGCGGCGCCGCGCGCGAGGTGCGCCACCTCGAGATCTCGCTCGCGAACTCCGGCCTCGAGTACTGCCCGGGCGACGCACTCGGCGTGTGGCCCGAGAACCCGGGCAGCGCGGTGCAGGCCGTGATCGCTGCCCTCGGCGCCTCGGCGGACGAGGTCGTGACCGTGGACGGACAGTCCCGCGGCCTCGGCGAATGGCTTGCGCGCGAGCGCGAGATCACGCGGCTCACGAAGCCGTTCGTGGTCGCCCACGCGGGCCGCTCCGGCAGCGCCGAGCTGGCGGCGATACTCGCGCCAGGGGCGGAGCTGCAGCTGCGCGGACTGCTCAGCGAGCTGCAGCTCGTGGACCTGCTGCGGCGCTGGCCGGCGGCGTGGGAGCCGCAGGAACTCGTCGCCACGCTGCGGCCGCTCTCGCCGCGCCTCTACTCGATCGCCTCCAGCATGTCGGCGGTGGGGACGGAGGCCCACCTCACGGTGGCGGTGGTGGACTACGAGCACGACGGCGAGCGCCGCTTCGGCGCCGCCTCGGCGCACCTCGCCGGCCTCACCGGTGACGAAGCGACGGTGCGGGTGTTCATCGAGCCGAACGAGCGCTTCCGTCTGCCGGAGGACCCGTCGCGCGACGTGATCATGATCGGGCCGGGCACGGGAGTCGCGCCGTACCGTGGTTTCCTGCAGGAGCGCGAGGCCCAGGGCGCCACGGGGCGCAACTGGCTGGTGTTCGGCAACCGGCAGTTCGCCCGTGATTTCCTCTACCAGGTCGAGTGGCAGGACGCCGCGCGCAAGGGACTGCTCGCGCGCGTGGACCTCGCGTTCTCGCGCGACCCCACGCCGCGCGCCTACGTGCAGGACCGCCTGCGCGAGGCGGGCGCGGAGCTCTGGTCCTGGCTCGAGGGCGGCGCTCACCTCTACGTGTGCGGCGACGCCGAGCGCATGGCGGGCGACGTGCACGCGGCGCTCGTCGACGTCGCGATGCGCCACGGCCGCCTCGACCGCGAAGGCGCCGAGGACTGGCTGCGCCGCCTGGCCGACGAACGCCGTTACCTCCGGGACGTGTACTGAGATGAGCGAGCAATCCCCCGTCGAGCGCATCAAGCGCGAGAGCCGGCTGCTGCGCGGCACGCTGGCCGACAGCCTCAAGGACCCGCTCACGGGCGCGATCCGCGAGGACGACACCGTGCTGATCAAGTTCCACGGCAGCTACCAGCAGGACGACCGTGACCTCCGCGAGGAGCGCCGGCGCCAGAAGCTCGAGCCGGCGTACAGCTTCATGATCCGCACGCGCCTGCCTGGCGGCGTGTGCACGCCGCGGCAGTGGCTGGCGCTCGACCACATCGCCACGCGTTACGCCAACGGCACGCTGCGCCTCACGACGCGGCAGGCCTTCCAGTTCCACGGCGTCGTGAAGACCGAGCTCAAGGCGACGATGGCTGCGATCAATGCGACGCTGATCGACACCATCGCCGCCTGCGGCGACGTGAATCGCAACGTGCTCGCGAGCGCCAACCCCGTGGAGTCGCGTGCGCACGCACACGCCTACGAGTGGGCGAAGCGGCTCTCGGAGCACCTGCTGCCGCGCACCCGCGCCTATCACGAGGTCTGGCTCGACGGCGAGAAGGTGGCGGGCACGGAGGAGGTCGAGCCGATCTACGGGCCGACCTACCTGCCGCGCAAGTTCAAGGCGGCGGTCGTCGTGCCGCCGGTGAACGACGTGGATGTCTTCGCGCAGGACCTCGGCTTCATCGCCATCGTCGAGGACGGCGAGCTGAAGGGATTCAACCTGACCGTCGGCGGGGGCCTCGGGGCGACTCACGGCGACCCGACCACCTATCCGCGGATCGCCGACGTCGTGGGGTTCCTGCCCCCCGAGCAGCTGCTCGCCGTGGCCGAGGCCGTGGTGACCACTCAGCGCGACTTCGGCAACCGCAGCGTCCGCAAGCACGCCCGCCTCAAGTACACCATCGACACGCGCGGCCTCGACTGGTTCGTCTCCGAGATCACTCGACGCCAGGGCTTCGCACTCGAAGCGCCGCGGCCGTTCGAATTCACGTCCACCGGTGATCGGTTCGGATGGGTGGAGGGCCACGACGGCCGCTGGCACCTCACGCTGCGCATCGAGGCGGGGCGCGTTGCGGACGGGCCCGAGTCGAGACAGCTCACGGGCCTGCGCGAGATCGCGAAGGTGCACCGCGGCGACTTCCGGCTCACGCCCAACCAGAACCTGATCGTCGCCAACGTGGAGCCGGCGGAGCGACGCTACATCGACGCGCTCGTGGTGCGCCACGGCCTCGATGGACATGCGCGCGCCACGCCCGTGCGGCGCGACGCGCTCGCGTGCGTCGCGTTGCCGACCTGCCCTCTGGCGATGGCCGAGGCCGAGCGCTACCTGCCGGGCTTCGGCCGCGCAGTCGAGCGCCTGCTCGCGGCGCATGGCCTGCGCGACGAGCCGCTGGGGCTGCGTATCACGGGCTGCCCCAACGGTTGCGCTCGACCATATCTCGCGGAGATTGCCCTCATCGGCAAGGCGCCGGGCCGCTACAACCTGCATCTCGGTGGCGACGGTCGTGGCCAGCGCCTCAACGTGCTGTACCGCGAGAACGTGGACGAGGCGACCATCCTCGCCGAGCTCGACGCGGCGTTCGCGCGCTTCGCGACGGAGCGTGCGCCCGGTGAGCGCTTCGGCGACTTCGCGTGGCGTGCCGGGCTGGTCGCGGCGCAGGCGGCGCGAGAGGGGGCGGCATGAGAGCGCTCGCCTGGGACCCCGAGGTCGCGACGCAGGAGCCCGCGCTGCTCGACGAGGCCAACGCCGAGCTCGAGCGCATGGACGCCGCGGCGCGAGTCGAGTGGGCGCTCGGCCACCTGCCGGGCGAGTACGCGCTGAGCTCGAGCTTCGGCGCGCAGGCGGCCGTGTCGCTGCACCTCGTCACGCGCGCCGCGCCGGCGATTCCCGTCATCCTCATCGACACGGGCTACCTGTTCCCCGAGACCTACCGCTTCGTCGACGACCTCGCCGTCCGGCTCGGGCTCAATCTCAAGGTTTACCAGCCGCGCGTCTCGCCGGCCTGGCTCGAGGCGCGCCATGGCCGCATCTGGGAGCAGGGCGTGGAGGGTATCGAGCGCTACAACGCACTGCGCAAGCGCGAGCCGATGCAGCGGGCGCTCGCCGAGCTCGGCGTCGGCAGCTGGTTCGCGGGGCTGCGCCGCGCGCAGTCGCGCTCGCGCCAGGCCCTGAATCCGCTCGAGTTCCGCGACGGGCGCTGGAAGGTGCACCCGATCCTCGACTGGAACGACCGACAGGTGTTCGACTACCTGCGCCGCCACGACCTGCCCTATCACCCGCTCTGGCATGCAGGGTACGTCTCGATCGGCGACTGGCACACGACGCGCTCGCTCGCCGAGGCGGGTGATGCGGAAGCGACGCGCTTCTTCGGTCTGAAGCGCGAGTGCGGCCTGCACGGACTCGAAGGGTAGGGCGGCCGGTGCGCTACTTCCCGCTGTTTGCCGATTTGCACGGACAGCGCGTGCTGCTGGTGGGCGGCGGCGAGGTGGCCGAGCGCAAGGCGAGGCTGCTTCTCGAGGCAGGCGCCCGCGTCGAGATCGTGTCCCGCGAGATCCTCGCCCACGAGCTCGCTTCATGGATCACGCCCACCCCCCCTCTCCCGCGGAACGGGGGAGAGGGCCGGGGAGAGGGCGTCACCACGGGCACCGTGCACTGGCTCGCCCGCGAGTTCGACGAGTCCCAGCTCGAAGGCGCAGCCCTCGTCGTCGCCGCGACCAGCGACGCCGGACTCAACGAGCGTGTCGCCGCGGCCGCCCGCGCCCGCCACGTGCTCGTCAACGTGGTGGACGATGCGGCGCGCTCGAGCTTCATCGTTCCCGCCATCGTGGACCGATCGCCGCTGGTGATCGCGATTTCGAGCGGAGGCGTCGCCCCGGTGCTCGCCCGCCACGTCCGCGAGCGGCTCGAGACCCTGCTCGACGAGTCGCTCGGTCGCCTCGCGGGCCTGCTCGAGCGCTGGCGAGCGCGCATCAAGGACGCGTTCCCCGACGTGGGCGCCCGCAGGCGATTCTACGAGACGGTGGTGCGCGGCAAGGTCGCGTCGAACCTGCGGCGGCGGCAGCCGGAGCAGGCCGAGCGCGAGCTCGAGCGCCTGCTGCAGGATCCCGCGCAGGGAGGAGGGTCCGTGGTGCTGGTGGGAGCGGGGCCCGGCGATCCGGGGCTCTTGACCCTCAACGCGCTGCGGGCGCTGCAGGAGGCCGACGTGATCCTGCACGACCGGCTCGTCTCGAGCGAGGTGCTCGACCTCGCGCGCCGCGACGCGACCCGCATCCCGGTCGGCAAGGCGGCGCGCGCGCACTCGGTGCCGCAGGAGCAGATCCACGCGCTGATGCTCGAACACGCGCAGGCCGGTCGCCGCGTGGTGCGCCTCAAGGGCGGCGATCCCTTCGTGTTCGGCCGTGGCGGAGAGGAACTCGAGTTCCTCGCGGACCACGGCATCCCGTTCGAAGTGGTGCCGGGAATCACGGCCGCGCTCGCCTGCGGCGCGTATGCGGGCATTCCGCTCACACACCGCAAGCACTCGCAGGCCTTGCGGCTGGTGACGGCACACTGCCGCGACTCGCTCGACACCCTCGACTGGGCGTCGCTCGCGCGTGAACGCCAGACGCTCGCCTTCTACATGGGCGTGGCAGCGCTCGGCGACATCAGCCACGAGCTGTTGCGGCACGGACGGGAAGCCACCACGCCGGTTGCGATCGTCGAGCACGGCTCGCGCGCCGGACAGCGCGTCACGCTCGCCACGCTCGCCGAACTCGACGGAATCGCGGGGCGCGGCGACATCGAGTCACCGGCGCTGCTGGTCGTGGGCGAGGTGGCGGCGCTCGCCGCGCGGCTGCACTGGTTCGGCGCGCCGCCGCGCCGTCACGAGTCGCTGCGCCGCGTCGCCTGAGTCGTCAATCGCGCGCCCAGGCCACCTCGGCGAACAGGGCGCGACCTCGACCCGGGAAATAGCGGTACTCCCCGAAGGCGAAGTCGGCGCGGTCCGCGTAGTAGCGGTCGAGAGCGTTGTTGAGTCGCAGTGTGAACGCCCACCGCGGTGTCGCGTTCCATCGCGCGCGCAGGTTCAGGAGCCCGTGGCCACCGTAGTCGTGCTCGTTGGAGGCGTCCAGGTAGTACGGTCCCACCACCAGCCATTCAGCTTCGGTCGAAACGCCTGCCGCGGGGCGCCAGTTCACCGCGACGCGATAGATGCGCTCCGGCGCGGTGTCCACCTCGTTGCCGTCCACGATGCGCTCGCCGCCCTCCACGTTGCGGGAGAACTCGTAACGGTGCTGCGCGAGGGTACCCGAGGCGACCAGTGCGAGCTCGTCCATCGCCCGCCAGCGCAGCAGGTACTCGACGCCGCGGTGCGAGGTCGCGCCGTCGCTCACGTTGTTGCCGTTGGAGTCGCGCAGGATCACGTTGTCCTTGCGCATGTCGAACACGGCGAGTTCCATGTCGAGCGTCCTCCACGTTCCCTTGAGCCCGAGCTCGAGCGCATCGAGCCGCTCCGAGTCGAGCTCGGCGACGCGCTGCTGGCGCTGCAGTCGATAGAGCTCGGTGATCTCCGGCGGGCGGAAACCCATCATCGCGTTGGCGTAGGCGAGGAGCCCGTCGCGCAGATCCACCGCGAGGCCCAGCTTCGGCGCCACGTTGAAGAAGCCGTCGCTGCGATCCGCTGGGCGGCTGTAGAGGCAGCCGGCCGGGGTGCAGGGCACGCCGTTCGCGTCGGTGTTGCCCGAGATCATCGCGTTGTCGTAGTCGTAGGTGACCCATTCGGCCCGCAGTCCCGCGGTCGCGCGCCAGCGCGTGGCAAAGCGCTGCTCGACGTGCGCATACGCGGCCGCGACGTAGGAACGCACCTCGTAGTCATACTGCCAGCCGGCCGGGCGGATCGCGTTGGCCGGCGGCGAGCCGCCGGTGGTGGGGTCCTGCTGGTATTGCTGCAGGAAGGAGTCTGCGATCTCGAGGTCGAGGCCAGTGATCAGGACACGGCCGGGATCGGTGTCCCAGGTGAGCGAGCTCATCAGGCCACCGCTTTCCTGGCCATTGCGCTCGAGCGGCTGGCCGAGCAGGAAATGCTGCAGGAACTGCATGCGCGAGGTGCGCAGGTAGGGCCTGAGCTCGAGCCGCGCGCCTGAGGCGAGCGGTGGCGCGATGAGTCCGGTGAGGCGCACGGCGTTCGCGTCGCGGTAGGCCTCGGGATTGGGGTTCTCGGTGCGCAGGGCCGGGTCGCGATAGGCACCCTGGCCCAGGATGAAGCCCGCGGTGTCCTGCTCGAGCCAGGTCGCGGCGAGATCGAACTGCATGGGCGTATCGCGCCAGTTCCCGGCCGCGCTGAGATTGATCTTCGCTTCGTCATAGCCCGAGTGATCGCGCCAGCCGCCGTCGTGCGCATACAGGGCGGCGGCTCCGTAACGGACCGGGCCGTCCTCGAGGCGTCCTGCGAGTCCGATCCGGCCGTACTCGGCGGGCCCCACGTCCACTCCCGCGTGAGCCGAGGGCCGCTGCTCGGGTGCTGCCTGCCGCACGTTGACGACCCCGTGCAGCGCGTTGGAGCCATAGAGCGCCGTGCCGGGCCCGCGCAGGATCTCGATGGCCTGCGCCTGCTCCGTGTTGATCTCCATGAGCTCGTTGACGTTGCAGAAACCAACCGGCCGGATCGGTATGCCGTTCTCGAGGAAGAGGAACCCGCCGCAGGCGCCGGCACCCGTGAGCACCGGGGAACGGATCGCGGTCAGGCTCTCCTGGCCGCTGCCGCGCTGGATCATCACGCCGGCGATGCGGTTCATGGTCTCGGAGTGGTGCGTGGACCCCACGAGCTCGATCGCCTCGCGCCCGACCACATCGAGGCTGAGCGGCGTGTCGAGCGCGATCGCCGGTCGCCGCGTCGCGGTGACGACGATTTCCTCCAGCGGCTGGCCCGCTGCGCCGGCCATGCCCGGCAGCGCACTCGCAAACACTGCGATTGCTGTCGCGGCGAGCGAAGGCCGTGCTCGTCGCGAGGCGTGCGACTGATCCGTGGATGTCATGCGAGGGGAAGCTCCGACCAAGCCCGGCGATTATCCAACAGCAGGTACTCGCGCGGCACCCGATGCAGGCGGTCGTGAGGAGGCCGTTTGCTACCATCCGCGCGACTTCAATGGAGCCGCGCACATGCCGATCCGACATGCGATCCTGACGACCTGCGCAATCGGAGCACTGCTGGGCGGTCCGACGTTCGCAATCGGTTCGCAGCTGGAACCTGCAGCGATTCAATCGCCGGCGATGGTCACCGCGCCGGCGGCAACGGTCGGGGCGGTGGCACCGCGGACCGAAGGAGACCGGCCGCGCATCGGCCTGGTGCTCTCGGGCGGCGGGGCGCGCGGAGCCGCACACATCGGCGTGATCCGCGTCCTCGAGCAGTTGCGAATCCCCATCGATGCCGTGGCCGGCACCAGCATGGGCGCGGTCGTGGGGGGGCTGTACGCCGCCGGGCTCTCCGCGACCGAGATCGCAGAGGTATTCAAGGCGCTCGACTGGCAGGACCTGCTCACCGACCGGCCGCCGCGGCGCGAGCTGGTGTTCCGGCGCAAGCAGGACGACCGCGGCATCCTCGCACGCGGAGCGCTCGGCGTGCGCGAGGGTGAGGGCGTGGTGCTGCCACTCGGCCTCGTACAGGGCCAGAAGATCACGCAGCTGCTGCGTGCCGCGACACTGCCGGTCACGGAGATACAGGACTTCGATCGCCTGCCGATCCCGTTCCGCGCGCTCGCCACCGATCTCGAGACCGGAGATCCCGTGGTGCTGCGATCGGGCGACCTCGCCACGGTGCTGCGCGCGAGCATGTCCGCGCCCGGAGTGTTCGCGCCGGTGGAACTCGACGGGAGACTGCTGGTGGATGGCGGCCTGGTGGACAACCTGCCGGTCGGCCTCGCGCGATCCATGGGAGTCGACGTGCTGATCGTCGTGGACGTGAGTTTCCCGCTTGCGCGTCGCGACGAGCTTGGCTCGCCGCTCGATGTCACCAACCAGATGATCGGCATCATGGTGCGCCGTGGCACGCTCGAGTCGCGCGAGCAACTGACCGCGACCGACATCCTCGTCGAGCCCAACCTCGGTTCGATGACGGCCGTGAACTTCAACCGCATGCCGCAGGTCATCGAGGCGGGGGAGATCGCGGCCCGCGCGGTGCAGCCGCGCCTGGCAGCGCTGTCCCTGACTCCCGAGGAGCATGCGACGCGGCTCGCTGCCCGCTCGCAGCCCCAGGTGCCGACCGAGGCCATCGCCTTCGTTCGCGCCGGGCCGAAGTCGGAGCAAGACGCTGCGCGCATCGACGCCGTGTTCGGCGTGCTGGCGGGAGCGCCGCTCGATTCCGAGGTGCTGCAGCGCAAGCTCGGCCGTCAGTACGGCCTCGACCGCTATGAGTCACTTGACTACCGGCTGCTGCGCGAAGATGGCGAGCTTGGACTCGAGATCGACGCGCGAAGGAAGTCGTGGGGGCCGAACTTCCTCAGGCTGGGTTTGAGCGTGGAGCAGGACTACGACGGGGGCGCCACCGCGAACGCCGGACTGCGCCTGCTGATGACCGATCTCAACCGCTTCGACGCGGAGTGGCTCACGGACCTGCAGTTCGGCGAGGATCCGCTTTTCTTCACCGAGTTTTTCCAGCCGCTGTCTCTCACCAGCGACCTGTTCGTCGCATCCGGTCTGCGCTACGAGCTCGAGACTCTGCAGATCGTCGAGGACGGCCGGCGCGTGGCCCGATACCGCACGCGCGAGTCGGAGGCCAGCCTGGCGTTCGGGGCGGAACTGTCGAACTGGGGTGAAGCGCGCGTTGGCTACGCGCGCGGCGATGGCAGCACCCGCGTCATGATCGGCGACCCCGGGTTGCCCGGCGGTGATTTCGACCTCGGCGCGATGTATGCGGAGTTCGCCTACGACCGACTGGACAGTGCCACCTTCCCGCGCCACGGCCAGGCGCTGCGCGTCGGCTGGCGAGGCGAGCGCGAGTCGTTGGGTTCCAGCGCGGATGCCGACATGATCGAGGCCGAGTGGCTGATGGCGCGATCGCACGAGCGCTGGAGCCTGGTGATGGGCCTTGAAGCCGGCTCCGCGCTCGACGATCGCGTCGTGTCGCCGCAGCAGCTGTATACCCTGGGCGGGTTCCTCGCGCTTTCGGGACTGCCAGCGGACGGGCTGATCGGCACGCAATACGGGCTGGCGCGCGCCATCGTGTACCGTCGGGTGAGCCGCGGTGGCGCGGGTTACTTCGAGTTCCCGGCCTACCTCGGCGTATCTCTGGAAGCAGGCGACACCTGGGACAAGCGCGGCGACTTCGAATGGAGCGGCCTGCAGCCCGCGGGCAGCATTTTCCTGGGTGCGGAGAGCCCGCTCGGCCCGGTCTACCTCGCGGCCGGACTGTCGGAGGGCGGGAGGCGGGCGTTCTATCTGCTGCTCGGCAAGACGTTCTGAACCGTGTCGGTGCCTGGCACGGTAAAATGCGCGACGACAACCCAGCGATTCCCAGATGCCGATCTGCCAAGAGCACAACCTTCGCCAGCCGCTGCCCGAGGAACGTCCCTACGGCATCCGGGTGCGCCTGCGCCGCGGCGACCCGTTCCGCAGCCTGGTCGGCGACGCATGGACACGCGAACACTGGTTTCCGACGCGCGCCGAGCGCGACTCGCGGCTGGCGGAGATGAGCGGTCGCTACGTGTATTTCCGCCCGGGTGACCAGCCCGCACTCGAGTTCGAGAGCGTCGACCCGGCCTGAACCCCGATCAGGCCGCGCTGCCGCCGCGGTCACCAGCGCCTTCGCGGTCCGACCAGCCGAGCAGCCGCCGCGTCACGAAGCGGTAGACGGGTTTTCCGGTACGCGCCCACAGCGCCGCGATTGGCGAGCGCCGGGCGAGGATTGTGAGCTGGCGAGCCGTAAGTGCCGCCGGGCAGTAAGTGCGCTTGTGCTTCAGCAGGTGGCGCAGATCGTCGTAGGCCAGCATGCGAAAGCGCCTCCCGCGGTGGCGCGGCCGTGCCGCGAGCTGGAAATCGACCAGCGCCGGCCGGCCGTCATCGCTCACCAGCCAGTTCGGCTCCTTGGCGAGATCGTTGTGCACGACACCTGCCGCGTGCATGCGGCGCACGAGTCGCAGCGCCTCGCGGAAATACCCGGGTCCGACACCACCTGCGTGATGCAGCGGCACGCCCGGCAGCCAGGTGCGCAGCAGATGGCGCCCGTCCCAGCTAACGAGCGTGGGCACCTGACCGCCGCATCGCAGTCCCTCGAGCGACCGCGTCTCGAGCACGCGCGCCTCGCGCGAGGCGAGGAGGCGTGCGAGCCAGCGGACGCCGCGCCCCGCGACCGTCGTATCGCGCTGCGCGCAATCGAGTTCGCCCGCAGCGCAGCTCACGCGCCGCCTCCACACGGCGCCGAACAGGTCGCGCTTCAGCGGTGCGGCAGGTTCCCCGGTCGTCACGGCAGGATCAGCAGCGTGGGAGTCACGCCGGAGGCCTGCAGCGCGTCCGCGAGACGCAGCAGCGCGTAGCAACCCAGCAGCGAGCCGGCATCGAGGAATGCCTTCCACAGCACGCGCGGCCGGATCTCGAGCGTCTCGGGCATCCGGAGTGCCGACCAGCGCGGCAGGAAGGCCGGGACCTCGCGTCGGTAGCGTTCGAGAGCGGGGCCGTGGGCGCCGCCGAGAAAGGCATCTTCGCTCCTTGCGGCGCGCGCGTAGAGCACGCCGAGGATCGCCAGCAGTGCCAGCGTGATCACGATGCTGCCCGAGGCGAGCCCGAAGCCGAGCATCGCGAGCATCGACAGCGCATACAGCGGATGGCGCAGGGCCGCGTACGGGCCCTCGCGCACGAGGGTCGTGTCCTTGCGGCCGGCGATGAAGAGCGAGGTCCAGATGCGCCCGAGCGCGGCGCAGGCGATGCAGGCGAACCCCGCGAGCGCGAGCGCCTCGCCCGCGAGGCCGCGCGCGAGCGGTCTCCCGGACACGGCCACGAGGGCCAGCACCACCCCGAGCAGTGCCACCGTGGCGCGCAATCGAGGCGTGCTGCGCGAAGCGGACATGCGAGGATTCTAGCCGGCGGCTAGAGTGCGCACATGAACTGGCTGCTCGCGTATCTCGGTTACACAGCCGGCGCCGTGCTGGCGATCCTTCCCATCGTCAATCCACTGGGTGCGGTGCCGCTGGTGATGTCGGTGGCCTCGCACCTGCCCGAGGCCGAGCGGCAGCGCCAGGTGCGCCGCGCCTGCATCTACACCTTCGTGCTGATGACGGCCTTCCTTGTAGCCGGCAGCCTGATCATGAACTTCTTCGGTATCTCGATGCCGGGGATGCGCATCGCGGGCGGCATGATCGTCGCGTTCCTCGGATTCGGCATGCTGTTCCCGGACGCGAGCACCGAGGCTGCCCAGATGGCGGAGCGCGGGGAGATCAAGTACGACATCGCCTTCACGCCGCTCGCCATGCCGGGACTGAGCGGCCCGGGGACGTTCGCCGTGGTGATGAGCCTCTCGTCCCAGGCGACAGCCCGGCAAGGATGGGACCGCGTCGCGGACTTTCTTGGAGTCGCGTCGGGGATCCTCCTCGTCGCGCTCACCTCATGGCTCGTCCTGCGCGGCGCGGAGAGGTTCCATCGCCTGTTGGGCGCGACCGGGATGGTCGCGCTCACGCGGCTGATGGGCTTCCTGATGATCTGCATCGGCGTGCAGTTCATCATCAACGGACTGACGGTGATCCTCGGGGACCCCAGAGTCTGGAGCGGACTCGCGGAGGCAGTGCGCGCGGCTCGCTAGCCGGCGAGCCTGCGGCCCGGCCACGACTCATTCCGGCGGCGGCGCGCCCGGTGCCGGATCCTCGAGCGGGAAAGTCTTGGCCTCGTCCCCCTGTGGCTCGGGTGGCTTGGGCGCCGACGCTGGCGTCGTGCTGGTGCTCGCCGGCGCCGTCGAGGTCGCAGCATTGCTCGTTGCCTTCGCCAGCGCCGCAGAGAAGGCGATGGCTGCGTCGGTCGGCTGGCCGGCGGTGCCCTCGAGGATCTGTGAGGCAAGGATGCCGGGCACTGCGTACGAGGCCGCGTTTGCCTTGTCGTCGATGGCGATCACGCTGCCGTCGAGTGCCACTCCCAGGAACAGGCCTTCGTTGCGTGCATAGGTCAGCACCTGGGCCTTGAAGGCGGCGTCCGTCGCCGCCGATGCGGAACGCCCGACCGGCCCGGCCGCTACACTGGCATCTGCGCCCAGGGTGACCTTGCCTCCAGCGATCCCCTCGACGCTCTTGCGAGACATGAGCACGAGCACGAGGTCGGTGGACTGCACGCCCCACTGGAAGCCGATGCTGGCGCCGCCGAGCTTTACAAACACCGGGTTGCTCCACGAACCGTCGGCATTGCGCACGGACATGACGCCCGCGCCGCCCCGTCCGCCTATGATGACAGCGCCGCGGATCACGTTGGGTACCACAACCACGCCGTAGGCGCGCTCCAGCAGCCACGCCGGGATCGCCTGCTCCGAGAGATTCGAGAACGACTCGAAGACACGCATCGATTCATCGAGGCGCTGTTCAGTCTTGCTGTCGGCGCGAGCCGCAGGGCTGCCAGCGGAGAGGGCGAGGGCAACGAGCAGAAAGGCTAGGATTCGCGGCATTTCGGGGAGATTCTCGCGTCTGCTGGGGAAACCAGCATGTTATCAGACCGCGGCAGAGTGGCGCGGGAGTGCACGGAGAAAGTTCAAGGCCCCGGCGACCTCCGGGCGTCATCCCGCGGCGCCGCTCCCTCGCAGGGCGGCGATCTCCTCGCCGCTGAGACCCGCATCGCGCAGCAACTCGTCGGTATGCGCGCCGAGTGCAGGCGCGGTCCTTGCGGGGAGCCGCTGGCCATCGAGCTTGATCGGGTTCGCGAGCACACGGAAATCCGCGCGCATGGGATGGGGAAGGGCACGCACCATGCCGACGGCCGCGGCGAACGGGTTGTCGAGCGCCTGCGGCAGGTCGTACACCGGCGCCACGGGCAGCAGGCCCTGCAGTCGCTCGAGCCAGTGGGTCGTGGTCTCGCGCTGGAACTCCGCGTCGAGCACAGGCGTGAGCGCGTCGCGATGCTCGCGTCGCGCCTGCGCGTCGGCGAAGCGCGGATCCGCGGCGAGGTCCTCGCGGCCGAGCACTGCCAGCAGCTCCTGCCAGAATTTCTCCGTCATGCACATGACGAAGATCCAGCCGTCGCTCGTCTGGTAGAGCTGCACCGGCACTGCCGACGGATGGGAGCTGCGCGGCAGGCGCTCGGTGCGAAGACCCTCGTTCAGGTACCAGCTGCCCGGATAGGTGAGCTGATGCAGCGCCACGTCGAACAGTGACACGTCGATGTCGCGGCCGCGGCCTGTTTTCATCACGCCTACGAGAGACGCGAGTATCGCCACCGCGGTGGTGATCCCGGTCATGAAGTCGATGATGGACAGGCCCATGCGCGCGGGCGGCGTGCCCGGCTCGCCGGTCAGGTGCAGGTAACCGGCCTCCGCCTGCATCAGGTAGTCGTAGCCAGGCCAGCCCCTGCGCTCGTTATCGCGACCATAGGCGGAGAGGTGCGCGCAAAGCACGCGGGGATTGAGCGGTCCGAGCGTGGCGTAGTCGAGCCCGAGCTTCCCGGGCTGGTCGCCTCGCAGGTTGTTCATCACCACGTCGGCGGTTCGCGTCAGCCGGTGGAACGCGGCGCGGCCGTCGGGATGCTTGAGGTCCAGCGCCACGCTCTTCTTGTTGAGGTTGAAGGTCTGGAAGAAGTGGCTGTCGTGCGGGCCAAGGAAACAAGGCCCCATGCTGCGCGTGGCATCCCCGCCCTGGGTGCGGCTCTCGATCTTCACGACTTCCGCGCCCAGGTCGGCGAGATACATCGATCCGAACGGTCCCGCGCCGAAATTTTCGACGGTGAGCACGCGGATGCCCGCGAGCGGCAGATCGAGGCTCATGGCACGAGCATCACACGCCGCAGCGGTCCAAGTCGACGTTGCCTGGATCTTGCCCCTGCGGCCGCCGCAGCCCGGAGCAGAGTGGGGCCCACGGCAGGCCGCCGCAAAGTGTTGCGAAGTCGCAACGCGAATCGGGCGCACTGTCCGCTATGATTCGGGCCCATCCCACGAGCCGACCCAGCCGCCCCCGAGCGGACGATCCAAGTCAGAGCGCCCGACACGGCAACCCCCGCGGCCATGGCCCGCAAAGGCATCTTCTTTCCGCTGAAGGACGCGGCACTGCGCGACGACGTGCACGTGCTTGGCGAGATCGTGGGCGAAGTGCTGAAGGACCAGTGCGGTGCGGCGCTGTTCGAGGCGGTGGAGGGCGATCGCGTTGCCGCGATCGGTCGACGCCAGGGCGACGCGGACCAGTCGGTCGAGCTCGTGGTGCGCACCCAGGGGCGGAGCCCACAGGAGGCGCTGGATCTCGCGCAGGCCTTCTCGACCTGGTTCCACGTCGTGAACCTCGCCGAGAAGGTGCACCGTGTCCGCCGGCGCCGGCAGTACATGAACGACAGCAGCACTCCCCAGCCGGGCGGGCTGGAGGAGTGTTTTGCGCGCCTGAAGGCCCGGGGCCTCACGCTTGAGCAGGTCGTCGAGTTGCTGGGGAGGATCCGCATCGAACCGGTCTTCACCGCGCATCCAACCGAGTCCACGCGCCGCACGCTGCTGCGTCAGCGTCAGCGCATCGCGCGACTGCTGATCAGCAGGCTCGACCCGAGTCTCACGCCCGGAGAGCGCCGCTCCATCATCGAGCGGGTGCGCACGGAGCTCACGACCGGCTGGCAGACCGCGGGCAACTCGCGCGAACGGCTGACGGTCGCGGACGAGCGCGAGCACGTGCTGTTCTTCATCGTGGAAGTCATCTACGAGGTCATCCCGGGGTTCTACGAAGAGGTCGAGGCCGCGCTGCAGGGCGCGTACGGGGAGGCGGCGCGCGGCGTGCACGTACCGGAGCTCCTGCACTTCGGCTCGTGGGTCGGCGGCGACATGGACGGTCATCCCGACGTGCATGCCAAGACGGTGCGCGAGAGCTGCGCACGACACAACCAGCTGATCGTCAACCGGTACTTCCTCGAGACTCATACGCTGGCGGAGCGCCTGAGCCAGAGCGGCAGCCGCGTCCACGTCTCGCCCCAGGTGCTGGCTCGCATCGAGCAGTACCGGAGCCTGGTGCCGGCCGCGCGCAGCGCCACGCCGGCGAGCCACGACCGCATGCCCTACCGGGTGTTCCTCGGCCAGATCGCCGAGCGGCTGCGCGCGACCTATGAAGGACGCTCCGGGCACTACGAGCGAGTCGGCCAGCTCATCGAGGACCTCGAGCTGATTTCGACGAGCCTCGAGGCGAACCACGGCCGGAACGCCGGCCAGTTCCACGTGCTTCGCATGTTGCGTCGCGTGCGCACATTCGGCTTCCACCTGGCGACCCTCGACGTGCGCCAGAACGCACAGGTTCACCGGGAGATCGTGGGGCGCGCACTCGGCGAAGATGACTGGGCCGGGCGCACTCCCGAGGAGCGACGGCAGCGCCTCGGCGCCGCCATCGAGCGTGACGAGTCGCCCGTCGTCGACCTGGACGCCACGGCGAAGCGTGCGTTATGGGTCTTCGAGGCGATGGAGTTCTGCGGCCACCGCTACGGCCTCGAGGCGATAGGTTCATACGTCGTGAGCATGGCCGGCGACGTGGACGACTTGCTCTCCGTGCTGCTTCTCGCGCAGTGGGCCGGGCGCGGAGTGGGGCCGGAACGCGTGCTGCCGCTCGACGTCGCGCCGTTGTTCGAATCTGTCGCGGCGCTCGGGAATGCAGGCAGGATCATCGAGCGTCTGCTGGCGGACCCGGTGTACCGCGCTCATCTCGCGACGCGCGGCAACCGTCAGGTCGTGATGATCGGCTATTCCGACAGCAACAAGTCCGTCGGCATCGTCGCATCGCGCTGGCTGCTGCGTCAGGCTCAGGCGGAGATGGTCGAGGCCTGTGCCGCCGCCGGTGTCGAGCTGCTGGTGTTTCACGGCCGCGGTGGTTCGGTCAGCGTCGGCGGCGGGCGTACCGAGGCGCTGGTGCGCAGCTCTCCGCCCGGGGCGATCCGCGGCAGGTTGCGGGTGACCGAGCAGGGCGAGAGCATCAACGAGCGGTACGGCCTCAGGCCGATCGCGCTGCGCAGCTTCGAGCAGAGCCTGAATGCCATCGCGCTCGCCACGGCTGCGCCCCCCGGGGTCGCGGCGACCGACCCTCGCTGGCACGAGGCGCTGGCCGAGTTTGCCGAGGCCAGCCGCGACGCGTACCGGGCGCTGGTGCACGAAGATGACGCGTTCCTGGAGTACTTCCACGCTGTCACCCCGGTCGACGTCATCGAGCGGATGCAGATCGGCTCCCGGCCGGTGACCCGCGCAGTCGGCGGTGGCATCGAAGCGCTGAGAGCGATCCCCTGGATGTTCGCCTGGTCACAGAGCCGGTACATGCTGCCGGGCTGGTTCGGGGTCGGCAGCGGGATCGCCGCGATGAACCAGAGCTTCGGGCCCGAGTTGCTCGGGGAGATGTACGCGCGCTGGCCGTTCGTGGCGAGCCTGATCGACGACGTCGAGATCGTGATGGCCAAGGCGGACATGGGCATCGCCGCGTACTACGGCCAGCTCGCCCGCCCCGAGCACGAGCGCTTCAACAGGGTGATCCAGCGCGAGTTCGAGCTCGCGGTCTCGCAGGTGCTGGCGACAAAGGGCTGCGCCCGCCTGCTCGACTCCGAGCCGACGCTGCAGCGCTCGATCCGCCTGCGCAACCCGTACGTGGACCCGATCCATCTGATGCAGGTGGACCTGCTCAGTCGCTGGCGCGAAGGCGGGCGCCAGGATCGCGAGTTGTTCGACGCGCTGGTGGCCTCGGTGAACGGCATCGCGCAGGGATTGCAGGGCTCGGGCTGACTGCATCAATCCCTTGTTGACTACCTGTGGTCGCTGCACTAGCGTCGCGAGCGACACGATTCACGCGCGGCGAACGCCGCGCTTCGCACTAACGAGGGAGTTTCCATGCCAGCTGCGAAGAAAAAGTCCCGTCGCAAGGTCGCCTACTCGAGCAAGGGAAAGAAGCTGTACGTCGTCCGCGACGCCAAGGGCCGCATCAAGGACGTCCAGTCCTATGCGCGCGCGCAGGCCGCGGACATGCGCCGCAAATCGAAGGCGGAGACGGTCGCCAAGGCCGCGCGCTCGGCGAAGAAATCGGCCAAGAAGTCGGCAAAGAAGGCCAAGGTGAAGTCAAAGGTGAGGGTGAAGGCCAAGGCGCGGGCCGTAGCGAAGAAGTCCCGCCCCCGGAAGGTGAGCAGGGTTACCAGGGCTGAGGCCGCCGTCCGCAAGGCCGTGAGGAAGGCCCCCGCGAAGGCCAGGAGGCAGGTTGCGGCCGTTGCCGCTGCGGTCAAGAAAGCGCCGGCGAAGACGCGTGCCGCCGTGCGCCGCGCAGTGAAGAAGCTGCCGGTGCCCGCGCAGAAGGCGGTTGCCTCGGCCGAGAAGTCCGTCGCCACGGCCGAGAAGAGCGTCGCGAGGACGGTGAAGGTCATGAAGAAGAAGGCTGCGGAGACCGCCAAGCAGGCGGAGACCGCGGTGGCCAAGGCCCAGGACAAGGCCGAGAAGACCACGACCAGCATCATCGACCAGGCCAAGGACATGTTCCAGAAGGCCAGCGACGCGGTCGAGTCGGCGGTCGAGAGCGTAATTCCGGGCGAGTCCAAGTAGGTCATCCGGCCAGCAGCGTCCTGGCGGACGCCGCAGACAGGGCCCCGAGGCTGGATGCCCCGGGGCCCGTTGTTTTCCGGCCCGCCAGATCGTCGCTGCGACGCACGAATCGCCGGCGCAGTTCAGCGCGCCTCGCGTGTGCGGGAAACGATCACGCAGGAACGACGCCGCAAGAGGTGCGGGGGGAACTCGCCAGGGGAGCAGCCTTCGCCCGCGGCCCCGGCGTAGCCAGGGTCCCACGGCATCAGCACGTGGATCTCCTCACCTTGCGCCGCGATGCGCGGCATGACGGGCGGCGCCGGTCGGCCTCGCTCGGCGGCGAGCATGGCCTCCAGGTCGCCGTGCCGCGCGTGGCTTTCGGCCAGGTCTTCCAGTGTGAGCAGCGTCGGCGGGACCACGCGGATGAGCCCGGAGGCGATCGCTTCCTCTGCCCGTGCCGGTTGCACCCACTCGTGGTGGGTGAGCTCGCCGAGGTCGGCGCTCGCGCCCTGGCCCGGGGGCACCGCGATGGCGAAGAAACGGGTGTCGAAACGCTTCGGCTCGACCGAAGGCGTGATCCAGTGGGACCAGTACACGAGAGGCGCGAGATCGAGATAGAGATCCTCGGATTCGAGCAGCGCGGCAAACTCCGACGCGTTACTCGCCACCGCTTCGCGCCTGGTCTGCAGGGCGGCGACGCGTCCGGGATCGCAGGGCCGTCCTGTCGCGTCGCGCGCCAGCAGCACGCCAGCCTCCTCGAACGTCTCGCGGCAGGCTGCGACCGTCAGCGCAAGGGCGGTGTCGGCATCGAGCGCCCCTCCTTCGCGCGCGCGCAGGTCGTCCCGGCCCGGGTCCGGGATGTCTCGGATCCGCTTGCGGATCGCCGGGGAGGCATCCGCAGGGTCCAGGCGGCCGCCCGGAAACACCCACATGCCGGCCATGAACGACAGCGCGGAGTCGCGGCGCATCATCAGCACCTCGAGTTCGCCCGAGGACTCCCGCAGCAGAAGTACCGTCGCGGCCGCGTGCATCAGACGAGCTTCACGAGCTGCTTCCCGAAGTTGCGCCCGGCGAGCAGGCCGATGAAGGCTTCCGGCGCCGCGGCCAGGCCCTCGGCGATCGTCTCGCGGTACTTGATCTTCCCCGTCGCCACTGCGCGCCCGAGTTCCGCCAGTGCCGGCGGCCAGGCATCCATGTGATCGCTGACGATGAAGCCCCGCAGCTTGAGCCGCATCACCAGCAGTGCACGCACGTTGGCGAGCGCGATGTCCGCACCGTCATAGCCGGCAATCAGGCCGCACAGCGCGATGCGGCCGAAGGGATTCATGCAGGCGAGCGCCGCATCGAGGCAGATGCCGCCCACGTTTTCGAAGAGGCAGTCGACGCCGTCGGGCGCTGCTGCCCGCAGTGCCCGCGCCATGGATTGCGCGTCCGCATGCGACCTGTGGTCGATGCAGGCGTCGAAGCCCAGCTCGTCGACCACGTATGCACACTTCTCGGGTCCACCGGCGATGCCGACCGCGCGGCAGCCCACCTGCTTCGCCAGCTGTCCGACGACGCTGCCCACGGCGCCGCTCGCCGCCGAGACGAGTACTGTCTCGCCGCGTTTTGGCTCGCAGATGCAGTTGAGCCCATACCAGGCGGTGACGCCGGGCATGCCGACTGGCCCGAGATACGCCGACATTGGCACGGCGCGCGTGTCGATCTTCGTGAGCATGGTGCCGTCGGACAGCCCATATTCCTGCCAGCCGAGTAGCCCGACCACCGTGTCGCCCACCGCAAAGCCCGGGTGGTTCGAGGCGTCGACTACGCCGACCGCGCCACCGATCATCGTTTCGTCGAGTTTCTGGCTCTCGGCGTAGGACTTCGTTTCATCCATGCGCCCGCGCATGTACGGATCGAGCGAGAGGTAATGGACGCGAACGCGCAGCTGTCCGGGGCCCGGAATCGACTGCGGTACGCGCTCCAGCCGGAAGTTGGCCGGTGTCACCCGGCCCTGCGGCCTGCTGGCGAGCACGATGCGCTGGTAAGTCTGGTCCATCGGCAAGCTCCTGCGTGCGGGCGCTCACCGTAACAGGACGGCGCAGTGACGAGAACTCGTCGCCG
>Ga0209254_10000275_pt1 | contig 39208 bp, 35 predicted proteins | sample FrelakmetDIP11DI_FD_187148 | JGI IMG/M metagenome (GOLD analysis project Ga0209254, IMG submission 187148) | Freshwater lake sediment microbial communities from the University of Notre Dame, USA, for methane emissions studies - DIP11 DI (SPAdes)... | ecosystem: Environmental > Aquatic >... | reverse complement strand
CAGAAGGATTATTCTTCAGCGACCACTGCTCTAGAAAAACTTTTAAGAATAAACCCTGCTGATATTGGCCTGTATTATCAGATTGGTTGTTTGTATGCCAGTACTAACCCAGATAAGGCTCTGCCATTTTTAGCCCAGGCTGCCCAAATTGACAAAGTCAACGGAGACTATGCGCAAGACTTGCATGACAAAATCCGCACTGCCCTTCTCTTTGACGATCCCTCCTACACATTGTTGATTGCTGGGCGCCAGTTGGCAAGCTTGGGCAAATGGGAATTTGCTCTAGGAGCTTTCCAAAATGCTGCCACTCTCCAACCGGGTTATGCCGATGCCTGGGCATACTTGGGTGAAGCTCGCCAGCATATAAACCAGCTGGAATTAACAAAAAATGTAAATGCAGGATATTCGGATCTTAAACAAGCTTTACAATTGGAACCAGATTCCAGCCTGGTGAATACTTTTATGGGACTATTTTGGGAACGGCGGGAAGATTACTCACAGGCACAAACTTATCTGAAGCGAGCTATCAAAGGTAATCCCAACGATCCAATTTTATATACTGAACTCGGAAATATATTATCAAAATCCGGTGACCTACCGGCAGCCCAATCAGCTTATGAATCGGCTATTCAACGCGCTCCAAAGGACTTTCTTTTTTACCGTCTACTGGCAGAGTTTGCTTTAAACAATCAGATCCAGATTCGTGAGTTAGCCCTTCCGAATGCCAGGCAAGCTGTCACTCTTAATCCAAATGATGCCAGCACCCTCGATGTTATGGCTCAGGTGATGCTGCTATTGGAGGACTATCACTCTGCTGAACGTTTTGCTCGATATGCTATTCAAGCAGATCCATCATTAGCAACTGCCTATTTACACCTCGGCACTGCTTATCTTTACCTGAACGAACCTGGCTTTGCCCGACAATGGCTGAATCTGGCAGAAACGATTGATCCAGCCTCACCGGTAGCAAATATCGCTAAGCGAATGTTGGATTACTACTTTCCATAGACAGGTGATCAAAGATTTCATTCAATCGTCTTTCAATATCGAGTAAATCCCAGAATAACAATCTAAGTACTATTATGCTTCAGCATACGCCATATACTTTGCTGGGGTGGTACAATCCACCCTAAACCAAATTTTTTAGGAGTTGTTTTTATGAAATTCATGCGTCCTTTATTAATTATTCTCGTCTTGTCTTTCGTAAGCCTGGCGTGTTTGAACTCTGGCACACCAGACACCCCTGGTGAAATTCTGTTCTCTGATGATTTCTCCAATACCGATAAAAAATGGGACCAGGCAGACACAGCCAGCGCTTTGACAGATTATTACAATGATGCCTATCGCATCGTAATTAAAGAAGCCAATAGTGATGCCTGGTCAAACCCCAACAAAGAAAGCTTTACCGATGTTGAAATTGAAGTCGATGCTATCAAGAACGCTGGCCCGGATGACAATGATTTCGGTATCATCTGCCGTTACACGGATGTTAGTAAGTTTTATTATGCTGTAATTAGCAGTGATGGTTATTATGGAATTATGAAAATGACTGGCAATGGTGGAAACCCAATCGAAAATGAAAGCATGCTTGAAAGTGACAAAATCATCCAGGGTTCAGCTAAAAACCACATCCGTTTTGATTGTGTCGGATCAACTCTTACGCTTTATGTCAACAGCACCCAAATCGCCCAACAAACGGATACTGAATATACCGAAGGTAACGTTGGGTTGCTCGCTGGCACATTTGATACTGTCGGAACAGATATTCTCTTTGATAATTTTGTTGTATTTAAGCCATAAATAGTTGCATTCCCAATAGTTACTCTCAGCTGAGCTTTAGAGCGTTTACTTTAATTAGATTAGCAATCAGTTATCTCACGGACAAAAGCATTCATTCTGAAAAGGGAGCATAAACCAGTTATGAAGGTCTTCTTGGACATGGTGGGATGCCGGTTGAATCAAAGCGAGTTGGAGGTTTATGCGCACCAATTTCGTCTCGCCGGTCATACCCTGACCTCAGATCCTGGTTTAGCAGACATGATCGTGATCAATACTTGTGCAGTCACATCAGCTGCTGCCTCCGACTCGCGTCATAAGATTCGCAAAGCTGCCGACGCAGGCTCCGCACAGATTATAGTCACCGGATGTTATGCAACCCTAAATTCAAGGGAAACTGCGGAATTTCCAGGAGACATCACCGTGATTGGTAATCTGGAAAAAGACCACCTCGTGTCAACTGTGTTGAATATACCTATAAATGAACTTTCTCAAAAAACTGTTCAGCGTATACCAATCCCAGGTACTCGCTCAAGGACACGTATATTTATAAAAGTTCAGGACGGCTGTGACAACCACTGCACTTATTGCATCACCAGGATCGCCAGGGGATCAGGGAGAAGCAGAAAGGTTGCTGCAATTCTGGAGGATATCCAATCAGCTTTGGATAGTGGAATACAGGAGATCGTATTAACTGGCGTTCACTTGGGTTCCTGGGGGTATGATTTGGAGACGCCTTCCCAACTATCAAATCTGATCAGTGCTATCCTGACTGAAACTTCAATCCCCCGCTTGCGCCTCTCTTCCATCGAACCGTGGGATATAATGCCTGGTTTCTTTGATCTTTGGCAATCCCAGCGCCTATGCCGTCACTTGCATCTGCCATTACAATCTGGTTGTGAAGCCACTTTACAACGGATGGGGCGTCGGATCACCCCGAAAACTTTTGCGGAAATTATTAAACAGGCACGTTTATCCATACCTGGTCTGGCAATCACCACGGATATCATCACCGGATTCCCAGGAGAAACGGAAGCAGAATTTACTGAGAGTGTTGCATTTGTCAATGAAATTGCTTTCGCTGGCGGGCATGTCTTCACTTATTCTGCCCGTCCTGGCACAGTCGCTGCCCTGCTTCCTGATCAGGTGCCGCAAAGCCTTTCCAAACAACGCAACGCCAGGATGCGTGAAGTTATACAGCAAAGCTCAACCACTTATCAGGCATCTCATATTGGACAACACTTACAGGTGCTGTGGGAAAAATCCACATATTTTGGAAATACCACATGGGTCCTTAGCGGTCTATCGGATAATAATTTACGGGTATATGCCAGCGCTCACATACCTTATCATAATAAGCTAATGAATGTACGCATAGCAGGCTTACAGTCTGGCGGATTGGAAGCTGAAATTTTATCGATCTAAAATCAGAAATGGCCTTCATAAGATACGATATAATCTGAATATCAATGAACATCAATTCCTTAGAAAGCATAATCTTCAATGGATATTAAATCTACAATACAAACTGATCTCCAAGATGCCATTCGCCATGGAGAAGAAATCCGTAAAAGTACTCTGCGAATGACATTGACAGCCATCAAATTGGCAGAAGTTGAAAAAGGTACCCAATTGGACGACGCTGCCTGTCTGGGAGTCATCCAAAAGGAAATTAAATCCCGGCGGGAATCCATTGCCGACGCAGAGAAAGCGAATCGCCCTGATCTGATACCTCAGTTGGAAACAGAGATCGTTGTTCTCAAGGGTTATTTACCTCCTGCTTTCTCTCAGGAAGAACTGGAGAACATGGCTAAGTCTGCCATCACGGAAGCAGGAGCTACTTCGATTCGTGAAATGGGCCAGGTGATGAAAATCCTCATGCCTCGCTTGCAGGGTCGCGCAACGGGTGATCAAGCCAGTCAGGTGGTTCGTAAGTTTCTGCAATAAACTGTGACCTCAAAAAAAATTAACTGGCGTAGTTTCATCCTGGGATTGATATTCCTGCTTTTCTTTGGATTTATCCTCCTGGCATTATTAATTCCGTCTGTTGAGAATTTTTCTGCCTCTCCTTTGCTTGTTGGGGATGTCGCCCCCTATGATATAAATGCTCCATTTGCAATCTCATATGAAAGCCAAATCCTCACCGAACGGCAGCAAGATACCGCGGCTTTAGATACGCCATTGGTTTACTCATCTGCAGATACGAACATTGCCCGTCAGCAGATGGAGCGTTTGCGCAACGCGCTTGTTTATATTAATAGTATCCGTTCAGATGACTATGCTTCCATGGAACAGAAAAGAACGGATTTAGCTGCATTGCTGGATATCCAGCTTAGCCACGATACAATAATTGGAATTCTTGACCTTAGTGAATCTCGTTGGCAGAATATATCCCAAGAAACAACCTCCATCTTGGACCAAATAATGCGCGAGCCTCTCCGTGAGGATCAGCTAGATACTGTGAATCAAAAAATACCCTCTTTAATTAGCCTGGCATTTACTGAAGAACAATCTGCGATTATCACCGATCTTGTAAAATCCTTAGTGATACCCAATAGCCTATATAACGAAAAGCTTACTGAGGCAGCAAGGATCCAGGCACGTGCCAGTGTCCAACCTGTAACACGCTCTTTTATTACAGATGAGTCCATTATTCAGGCCGGTAAGGTGATAACCGCAACAGATTATGAAGCACTTCAACAATATGGACTTGCCCAACCGAAAAATCATTGGCAAGACCTGATCAGCGCACTAGGTTTAACCGTGCTTTCAGTGGCTATTTTTATTCTGTATATTCGCCTCCATCCAGACCTGTTTTCAGGTAATCTCGGGATGAGAAAACTTGCCTTATTGATTGTATTGTTTCTACTTTTTCTTATTATTGCCCGTCTGATTATCCCAGATCATGCAGTCGTCCCCTATGTCTATCCAGTCATGGGCTTTGCCCTGACCATCTCAGCATTATTTTCTATGGAATTGGCAATAATATCTGTAGTACCTCTCGCATTCCTGATTCCCTATGGCTTGCCTGATGCTGAAGTTCTCACATTGTATTATTTATTAGGGAGCCTATTTGGCATCTTTGCATTATCAAAGGCTCAAAGGATCACGTCTTTCTTTTGGGCGGGTGCTGCAATTTCAATTTCAGGTGCAGCGGTTGCTGTTGCTTATCGCATCATCCAGCCGACCGCAGATTGGATTGGTGTAGCCACATTGTCGCTAGCAGCGGTCATCAATGGGGTTGCGTCTGCAAGTATTGCTTTGATTTTACATTACTATCTTGCGCAATTATTAGGACAGACCACAGCTTTACAGCTGATCGAGCTTTCCAGACCCGACCATCCACTTCAACAACTTCTCTTGAGGAATGCCCCAGGCACCTACCAGCACAGTCTCCAATTGGCAAATTTGGTTGAGCAGGCTGCTGATACAATCGGGGCAAATTCCATGCTTGCCCGGGTTGGAGCTCTATACCATGATATTGGAAAAATACTTAACCCCTTTTTCTTTATCGAGAATCAGCCACCTGGCAATTTAAATCCTCATAATGACCTCGATCCGGAAACCAGTGCCGCCACGATTATCAGGCATGTCCCAGATGGTTTGGATTTAGCACATAAATATCGCCTGCCCAGGCAGCTTTCTGACTTTATCGAACAGCACCATGGGACAACGATTACCCGCTACCAATACAGCCGTGCACTTGAATTAGCCGGAATGGATAAGGAAGCAGTTGATATTAGCAAGTTCCGTTATCCTGGTCCAAGACCTTCCACACGCGAGATAGGCTTGCTCATGTTGGCAGATACCTGTGAAGCGCGTATGCGCGCTGAGCGACCGAAAGATGAAAATGAATTACTCGAACTTATAAAAAGTGTCGTAAAAGATAAACAGGATATTGGCGAGCTCGATGAAACACAGCTAACCATGCAAAATTTGGAACAGGTGATCGTTTCGTATACATCCACATTGCGCGGCGTATACCATCCCCGGATTCAATATCCAAAATCTGACCTGGAGATAAAAACCCGACCAGTATTTTATCGCTTACCTGATGTAGATACTCCACCTGTTTCAACTATTCTTGAGAATTCACAAGCAAGCGAAAAAACTGAACAGGCAAATAACCCAAATGATTAATCTTCAGGTTAAACGAAAAATTAAGCTTCCAGTTCAAAAAAGTATATTACTTCATGCTGCCCAATTAACTTTGGACCTGGAAAATATAACCAGCGAATCATCCTTGAGTGTTGTCATTGGTGATGATTTGCTCTTAAAAAAACTTAACCTTCAGTATCGAGGCATCAATACCACCACCGATGTGCTCTCATTTCCTTCCAATGAGCGAGATCCAGATACGAACCTTCAATATCTTGGTGATGTAGTCATTTCTTTACCTCGTGCTGAATTGCAGGCTTCTATCGGCGGGCACCCTTTGGTTGAAGAATTACAGCTGCTTGTTGTGCATGGCACGCTGCACTTACTTGGGTATGACCATTTGATTGGAACTGAAAAGAAAAAGATGCGAGCAGCCCAGGAAAGAGTATTGAATCAGCTTGGTGTTCCAATAGTAGTTAAACTATAGCTTTATCGAAGATGATCAAAGAATTTATTTATTCACGTCTCAGAGCATTTCGGCATGCGTTTTCAGGCTGGTGGTTTGTCATTCGGACCCAAAGAAACGCATGGATTCACATGCTTGTTAGCATCGCTGTAATTCTGATGTCCATATTTCTCCAGATTAATGCTACCAGTTGGGCTCTTATCTTACTAGCTATTGCCTTGGTTTGGATTGCAGAATTTCTCAATACCGCTTTGGAAGCGGTAGTGGACCTGGCTTCCAATCACCAACAACACAATCTAGCCAGGGTAGGAAAAGATGTCGGAGCTGCAGCTGTATTGATTGCTGCCTTTATCAGTATCCTGATCGGTCTCTTAATCTTGGGGCCACCACTCTGGTCTTTTTTTATGTCGTTAATTTGATTTTTCATTAATTTTTAATACTTAATTATTAACCTATATACCACAATAGTCAGTCATCAATAGAGGTACTTATGTCCGATTCCTTCCGCTTTGGAACTGTTGGTTCGCCAATTTCAACACCTAACAAACCTGGGGGCAGTGCAGGCGCGATTTTACGCTTGAAAGAGTTAGGACTGGATGCCCTTGAACTTGGTTGGGTGCGCGCTGTACGGGTGTCTGAGGAAACCTGTGCTTTAATTCATGCTACTGCCAGTAAACAGGATGTTTTGATCAGTATTCATGCTCCCTACTACATTAACCTAAATGCGTCCGACGAAGAGTGGGTAAATTCTCGAAAACGTCTTATGGATGCTGCTATTTTTGGCAGTCTGGCTGGTGCGACAGATATCATCTTTCATCCTGGTTCCTACTTCGGGAAACCGCCAATTGAAGTTTTACCCATAGCAATTCAACGCCTTCAAGGATGCCTGGAGGAGTTGCAAGCAATGGGGAATTTTGTAACTCTCCGCCCAGAAACAATGGGTAAATCAGCCATGCTTGGTTCGCTTGAAGATACACTTGCAATATCAAAAGCTTTGCCAGGTGTTTTCCCATGTGTAGATTTTGCTCATCTACATGCACGGCCCGGTGATGGTTCAGTAAATTCCTATTCTGAATTCTCTCGAATCCTCGAGCAATATGGGAATGTTCTGGGCGATAAAGCCCTGACCCAATTGCATATCCACCTTTCCGGCATCCAGTATGGAGAGAAAGGGGAAAAAGAACACCTTCCCCTCAAAGAATCAGATCTGAATCTCGAGGATTTATTTCGATCTTTAAAAGCCTTTCATTGCTGCGGAAGGATATTATGTGAAAGCCCAATCTTGGAAGAAGATGCTCTATATTTAAAAGAACTTTGGGGTTAAAAAAAGCTGCCAAAATAAAATGGCAGTTATTTTCAACTATATTTTAGTCATTATCTATTTCACTTGGTCAAAGTAGATAATGATTAAATTCTTTTGGCAATCATCAAATGTATTAAAGTAAACCCGGTCTGACAGGGGTAAATTCTGTTGGTCGAGGAGTTGGATCCACAAGTCGCTACTTGAAGCAAAAACCTTGTCGGCCAGGGTGATTTCGAAACCCCCAGCACCATATTGAGGTGCTAATCCCGTCATGGCTAGGTTATTGACGGGATCTCCACCAGGCATTGCACCACCTAGCTGAACGAATAATCCTTGGACTGACTCACCATTCAGGCTGGTAGCTTGCCCAGCGACCCCTGACCAGTTGCAGCCTGCATCAGGATGAAAAGAAGCCCCATCAATTTCAGACGGGCTGCCTTGACGTGGAACGAAAGAGAATCCGCCTGGTGGTGGAATTAACGTTACCTCCATAACCGCTACTCCCTCAGATGGGGTATTTGTAATGGCAGGACTATTGATTGGCTCAGGTGTGTCGGTAATTTCAACCATAGCATTGGTCGGGGTCCAGGATGGGATCAGCGTGAAACGCGGGGTGACAGTAACGGTTGGAGGGGCCACAGTCGTATTCAATGTGGGTGGAGGAAATGGATTGATACCACTGTGCGGATTTACAAAAATAAAAAAGAATACCGATATAATGCACAAAATGCTGACAAAAACCAGGATGGTGAGGATATTCCATATCAAGTCAGGAGATTTTTTCCCGCGATCTGATTCTTGACTGTCAGAAAGCTCGTTAGTATCCATGAATTATCTCCCTGAAGTTTTCACTTTACGGCAACAATATTTGAATATCACTTTGATTTCTTCGTTCGCTAATCCAGTCATATAATGCCTTCGATTGAAGTACTTTTCTTGCCGCAGGTAATAGGCTTCGGTTTTCATCCCTCTCAACCAGGTATAAGATGTGGTATCCAATTTCCGTCTCAATTACCTGGCTGAACCGTCCTGGTTGTAAGGCAAAAGCAGCTTCCTCGATGTCAGGTTCATCCAGGTAGCCACGCGGAAACCATCCCAAATCTCCTCCCGTTATTGGAGCATATTGGGAAGCTAGCTTAATGAAATCAGTCCCCGATTGTAAAGAAGCATATACATCGTCAGCTTCTGCTGCTGTGGGCAAAAGAATTTGCCTCACATGCACCTGATCAGCTGTCTCCGGCACTGCAGCGATGATCTCATCACGCATCCATGCGGCTCCAATAGACCGTTTTAAGGCTTTATTAAAATCCGTATTTGAATATCCCTGGGTAGTTATCCATTCCGTCAACATCTGGGAGCTGCCAATCTGGGTTTCAAGCACATCGATTCTTGAGTTTAGCATTATGTCGTCTACGATAAATCCATTCTGAAAAGCTGTTTGTGCTAATAGAGTCTGGTTGATCAAATCATCCAAGACAATAGCTTCTGGGTCAGATGCTAGAATCGTGCCAGTTATCGACATAGCTGCCTTTAAACGGGCCAGCTCTCCAGCAAATTCGTCTAATGTGATTGCCTCACCATTTACCAGCGCAGCTAATGGAATAGGAGTTGGCGTAGGGGGAAGGGGTGTCTGAGTTGGTTGTTGGGTGGTTATTGTCGGTTCTAATGTCATTTCTGACGAAATCGTGCTTGTTGAAGCAGGATTGTTGTGATTGCAGGCAGTTAAAAATATTGTGCAGAGACCAATAAGCAAGATTTTTAATAGGCGGATGCTCATCTGACAAATTATACACGCAATTCAAGCTCAAACCCACTAGGGTAAAATCAACGATCTGCCAGGGTATTGGGTTGATTGAATTCACAATCGTGCATGATAAACATTTATACTGTAGGCTTGACAGAACACCATATATGCAGATAATTGGGAATAATCTACAAAGGCTGTGAACGAGGAAAGTAGCTGGATTGCAACCGACAGGGAGGCATGGGCATAGACTGAGACCCCGCCAGGCGTAAATCTAGTGAAGTTCCCTCGGGAGCTTTCCGGGTGAATGTAATCAATAAATGTCATCAATACTAGTAGCGCGGAACGCAACCCAAGCGTTAACCTGGGAACCGATCGCAATCAAGCTGTCGGACGAAGAGAGTCGCATTAGCGACTAACAAGGGTGGTACCACGGGAAACGCCTCCCGTCCCTTGATGGGGCGGGAGTTTTGATTCGTTGGGTCTATAAATGATTTTCTATTGTTCTCAGATGATCATCGAGCACGATTATGGAGGTGTATATGTTGTCGGATTTGGAACAGATTGAAATAAAAGCGTTGCAGTTATTAGAATCAATACAGGATGAATCCAATCTGGAATCATGGCGGATTGCCCACCTTGGGCGTTCCTCACTGCTAATGACGGTCTTCGATCAACTTGGCAAGCTTACCAAAGATGAGCGCCCGAGCGTCGGAAGACGTGCCAACGAAGTAAAAAAAATATTGGAAACTGCATTTACAAATCGCTCAAATACATTGCGCCAATTAGTATTGCAGCAATCCCTTCAATCCGAACGCCTGGATGTTACTCTGCCCGGACGCACCCTTTCCCTTGGAAGATTACATCCAACAACAATCTCCCTCAGAACAGTAGTCCGTGCTTTTGCAGACATGGGCTTTCAGGTCTATCGTTCTCCAGAAGTGGATACCGATGAATATAACTTTGGTTTGCTCAATATGCCCCCCGACCATCCTGCCCGGGATATGTGGGATACATTCTATACCTCCATGCCCAATGTCTCTCTTCGCCCGCACACTTCTCCAGGGCAGATCCATGTGATGCGCCAGTATGCCCCCGAGCCAATCCGAGCCATCCTTCCAGGTATGTGCTACCGCTATGAACAGATAAACGCCCGTAAGGAAACCCAATTCAATCAGATCGAAGTACTGGCTGTAGGGGAAAATATCACCTTTGGAGATTTAAAAGGTACGGTCAGCGATTTTGCTCGTCGCTTGTTTGGCCAAAACATCCGCACTCGCTTCCGCGCCTCATACTTTCCATTCACTGAGCCAAGTGCTGAGTATGATTTTGAATGTCTCCTCTGCAATGGTAAGGGCTGCACGGTTTGTGCACAGACTGGATGGTTGGAGATTGGTGGATGTGGAATGGTCCACCCGATTGTTCTCCAGAATGGCGGATATGATCCAGTCAAGTTCTCAGGCTTCGCTGCTGGTTTGGGTACTGAACGTATCATGATGCTTAAGCATCATATTGAGGATATCCGTAATTTCTGGTCCAATGATATGCGCTTTTTAGAGCAATTCTAGGAGGTTTTTATGAAAGTTCCAATAACATGGCTTAAAGATTTCGTTGATATCACCATTCCCCTTCCAGAGCTTGCGACCCGCCTGACGATGGCGGGCTTGGAAGTTGAAGAGATCGTTTTTATCGGGCTTCCTTTGCCTCAAGCTGATCAATCCGGCAAACAGGGTAGCGATATAAGCATTAGCTTGAATATTTCAGGTATATCCTGGGAGTCGGATAAAATTGTGGTCGCATTGGTTTCGGAAGTTATGCCCCATCCCAACGCCGACCGCTTGGTTTTATGCAAGCTGTACGATGGTGATCAAGATCATATCGTATTAACTGGAGCACCGAACTTATATCCGTTCAAAGGACTTGGACCCTTACCTTCACCTCTCAAAGTAGCATATGCAAGGCAAGGCGCGCAAATTTATGATGGGCACCAACCTGGTCAGGTGCTCACCACCCTCAAACCAGCCAAAATCCGTGGCATTGAATCCTATTCGATGATTTGCTCAGAAAAAGAACTTGGTATCTCGGATGACCATGAAGGTGTAATCATCCTCGACCATGATGCCCCTGTCGGGGTACCTCTGGTTGACTATATTGGGGATGCGGTACTTGATATTAAGATTCTTCCCAATATTGCCCGTGCCGCCAACATTATAGGTGTGGCGCGTGAAGTCTCTGCTCTTACCGGTCAGCCATTGCATATTCCTGATGATTTCTATCTTGTACAAGCCGAAGGACCAGAGATAAGCAATCAAGTATCTATTAATATAACCGAGCCCAGGCTGAACCCGCGCTTTGTTCTGGGACTGATTCAAAACATCACTATCCAGCCCAGCCCCTATTGGATGCAGCGACGATTAAAGCTGGCTGGCATGCGCCCGATCAATAATATTGTTGATGTCACCAATTATGCCATGCTTGAAGTTGGTGAACCGCTGCATGCCTTTGATTATGATGTATTGGTTCAGCGTGCAGGTGGCAATCCTCCCACCATCATTACCCGCACAGCTCATCCTGATGAATACCTTACCACTTTGGATGGTATTGACCGTCCTCTCAATCCGTTCACGGTTCTTGTATGTGATACTGCAGGGTCTCTTTCCATCGCTGGGGTAATGGGTGGTGTTGAATCTGAGGTATTCGATGTGTCAGACAATTATTCGATCCAATCTGAATCGAATCAAAATAATACTGAGCCTAATTCAGATCAGATTGTCTCCCGGTCGAAGAGCACATCCAGTGTGTTGCTGGAAGGTGCAGCATGGATCAATATTAATATTCGCAAAACAGCAGCTGCTCAAAAGCTTCAATCCGAAGCTGCCTTCCGTTTTTCCAGGGGAGTACATCCAGCGATGGCGGAACTCGGCGTAAGACGAGGTCTAAAGCTGATGCACCAGCTCGCTGGAGGCAAGGTATGCCAGGGCTTGGTTGATAATTACCCCTTGCCACCTCATGATCCAATTGTCGATCTCACATCCGATGAGATTGAGCGCATGCTTGGAATTCAACTTAGTATAAAAGAGATCATTAATATCTTGCAGAGTCTGGGTTTCCATTGTGAATTAATTGAAGGAAATATTCAGCCTACTATTCGAGTTCAAACACCCGACCATCGTTTGGATATCAGTTCCGGATTGGTTGGTAAAGCGGATCTATTGGAAGAAATCGCCCGTATTTATGGGTATGAACGCATCCCAGAGACACGTCTATCTTCAGAGCTTCCTCCTCAGCGGAGTAATCCAACCCTCGAAAATGAAGAATGGATCGTCAACATCCTCATGGAATTAGGGTTGCAGGAGATTGTCAGTCATCGTCAGACCACACCCGAACGAGAGGTTCGTCGCCTGGCTCCGGGCACACCTGTGGATGATCAGCCCTACCTTCGTATTATCAATCCCATCGCCTCCGACCGGATCGTCATGCGGCATAGTGTTTTAAACAGCGTTTTGGAAGCGATTGAGCGGAATTCACACATCCGTTCACGCCTTGCCCTATTTGAGGTAGGTCCGATATTCCTTGGATCTGAGACAGGCGAACGACCGGATGAACTACAACGTCTTGCAATTGCCCTTACAGGACCGCGATCGTTATCGGGTTGGCAAAAATCTGATATTCAGTCAATGGATTTTTACGACCTCAAGGGAATTATTAACTCAATGATGGAAGGGCTCCACACCACCATAAATTTTAAGCCGTTCGAACACCCCACCTTCCACCCAGGAAAATGTGCTCGCATGATGGTCGGAGATAAGCAGGTTGGGGTATTTGGTGAGCTTCATCCTTTGGTGCATGAGCGCTATGATTTTGCGCCTAATCCTGTCATGGCAGCAGATATTAACATGGATCTTCTCATTAGCCTGGTCCCAGACCGTTATGATATTCAACCAGTCTCTGCCTATCCGCCAGTGCTTGAAGATCTGGCGTTTATCGTTGATGAAGGGATCCCAGCCGGTCTCATAGCGGATATGATTAAGCAGGGTGGAGGAAAACTTGTAACCCATATCACCCTGTTCGACATCTATCGTAGTGAGCAATTTGGCAAGGACAAGAAAAGTCTTGCTTATTCAGTTACCTATCAGTCCACCGAAAAAACCCTCACAGATAATGATGTTACTCAGCTTCGCCAGCGAATTATCCGCAGGTTGGATCAGGAATTTGGCGCTAAGTTGCGAATGTAGCCAACTTATTCATTGATCTAATCATCGTTTACTATCCCGAGCGTAAATAGCTTGCCGTGGTAGATAGTATGCCGTATACTTAGGTCATCACGCTGAGATCTTATATTCAAGGAGAGATACGATGAATAATCGAACAGCTGCAGTTATTATCACGATTCTGGTTATATTCCTGTGTGGATGTCCCGGATTGGCTTTCTTGTGTTTTGGATTATCAGGATTTTTATTCATTAATAACTATGATTTTCAATCGTATGTATTTGGGACTGCGAATAATGCGATCCCGATCACCTGGGGCATAACCGGTATATGTATAGGGACCATCTTTATTTTATTTGCTGTGCTTGTTAGCTTCTTTGTATTGCGAAAGAAAAAAGAAACACCGCCAACCAGCATTATTGATGAACCCTTGCCCCCGGCAATCTAATTGATCGAGACAAAAACCCGGCCCTTATTTTTTAGAGCCGGGTTTTATATTTAATCCTTGCATAGATGCTGCCTCAATAATAACAGCCAGGATATTAAAGATACAGTTAGATAAAAAATAAATCCCTGTTTTAGCACACATAAACCTATTGATTTAATACTATCATCGGGGGTTGGAGTTCAATGCATGTTGGAGTTCAATGCATTGACATATCGTCCTCATTCGATTAAACTAATCCATACCGTTAAATATAATTTTAATAGAAATATTCTCCTTATGCAATCACTCAAACAGATCAGTAGATTTAATCAACTGAAGGTCATTTCCGACCCGCGCCGGCTAGCGATTCTTAAACAATTAATGGATGCCCCAGCCACGCTAACCCAATTGGGAAAAGTTCTTGGTGAACACCCAGCCTGGATCCGACACCATCTCAAGCTTCTTGAGCACGCCGGCTTGGTGGAATTGAGCACTGTAAAAATCTCGGATGGCTATATCGAAAAATATTATCAATCCAAAGCCCGTGCCTACCTGTTGCAAGAATTATTATTACCCGAAAAACCCGGCAAGCAGACGATTGTCTTGTCCGGTAGCCATGACCTGGCGCTGGAAATGCTTGCCCAAATATCTGGGGGTGATCTAAATGTGATCACCCTTCCGGTGGGTAGTCTGGATGGTTTGATAGCATTGCGGCAGGGGTTATGCCTGGCTGCCGGCTGTCATCTGTATGACACACCAACTGGTGATTACAACACACCCTATGTCCGTCACTTTTTTCCCGATAAAAAGATGGCTTTACTTACCTTGTCCCATCGCGAGCAGGGGTTAATCGTCTCTCCAGGCAATCCATTGAAAATTAAAGGACTGCAAGATATAGTCCGCCAGGATATACGCTTTATTAACCGGAATCCTGGATCAGGTACTCGTTTGTGGCTGGATGCTCGGCTTGCTGAATTAGGCATTCTGCCTGGACAAATCAATGGATATTCAGACGAGGCAACCACCCACACGGCTGTAGCAGTTGCCATCCAAGCTGGGCGAGCCCAGGTAGGATTGGGAATACGGGCAGCGGCATTTTCTTATCAGCTCGGATTTATTCCCCTATTTCACGAGCGCTATGATATCGTCATCCCACACGAGCTGCTTGCTCAAAAAAAGCTCTCTCCCATGTTTGATGCTTTCTATAGTGGTGATTTTCGCCACCGGGTCGAACACCTCGGTGGTTATGATGTTTCGCATCTCGGAGATCAATTAATCCTTTAGGAGGTTTTTAATGAAGATCAGTGCTAGAAATATATTAAAAGGAAAGATTGTTAAGGTTGTGCATGGTGCCGTGAATTCAGAAGTCACCATTGAACTCCCTGGTGGAACACAACTTGTTTCCATTATTACCAACAGCTCAGTTGAAAACCTAGGCCTGACCGAAGGCAAGCCTGCGTATGCCATTATCAAGGCTTCCAATGTTATGGTTGGGGTCGATTAATCCCAAACCTGGAGAAGTATATGAAAACATCAAAACAACTCATTGTATTAATTATTGCATTATTGATTGCTACTTTTGTGTTGGGTGCATGTTCAAAAGCGCCTGAAAATCCCAACTTAATATTGGCAACCACCACCAGCACCCAGGATTCAGGTTTATTGGATGTTCTCGTTCCTGACTTCCAGGAAAAAACCGGTTATATCGTCAAGACTGTCGCGGTTGGCTCAGGTGAAGCGATGAAAATGGGCCAGGAATGCAACGCAGATGTCCTATTGGTCCATTCCCCTTCGGCTGAAAAAGATTTTATGGAAAATGGATACGGCTCTAATCGCGATTTGGTGATGCACAACGATTTCATCATTGTTGGTCCTGCTTCAGATCCTGCCGGTATCAAGGGCTCAGCAACAGCAGCGGAAGCTTTTACTAAAATCGCCGATTCCCAATCCCCCTTTATCAGCCGGGGGGATGATTCAGGCACACATTCGAAAGAAAAGGGAATATGGAAAGCCGCCGGCATTACACCTGAAGGTGACTGGTACCTCGAATCGGGGCAGGGCATGGGCGCTACCCTCATCATCGCTTCTGAGCAGGAAGCCTATACACTAACCGACCGGGCAACCTATCTGGCAAACAAGGATAACTACCAACTTGAAAGTTTGGTTGAAGGTGATGCAGGCTTATTGAATGTGTATCATGTGATTGAAGTAAACCCTGAGAATTGTTCTATTATTAATAATGAAGGGGCAATCGCATTTGCAGATTATATCGTCTCACCAGAAACTCAAACTTTGATCGGTAGCTTTGGTACTGAAAAGTTTGGACAACCGCTTTTCACTCCTGATGCTGGTAAGGATGAAGCCGCACTAGGAAAATAGATACACTTCCTTCTTAAATGGCTGCGGGCGAAATCACCCGCAGCCATTTTTAAAATAAACAGCATGATAAAATACCCACATGACCACTGATATATTCGAAATCACGGTTCTATCTCTTAAGGTTTCCTTGCTGGCTACAGGGATCAGCCTTTTCATCGGTCTTCCATTAGGAACCTGGCTTGCATTAAGAAAACAATTGCGTGGGAGAGGGTTCATCCTGAGTATCATCAATACAGGAATGGCATTGCCTCCGGTAGTGGTGGGCTTGTTTGTCGCCATGATGCTCTGGCGCAGCGGTCCCCTTGGCAGTCTGGAATTAATTTATACCCCTGCTGCTATTGTGATTGCCCAGACAATCATCGCTGCTCCAGTGGTTACTGGATTGACAGCCTCTGCCTTGCAGCAGCTCAATCCCCGTCTGCGTCTACAGCTCATGGGTTTGGGCGCTTCACCGATCCAAATGGTATTATCCCTGTGGCGCGAAGCCCGTTTACCGCTCCTGGCTGCCTTGATGGCAGGTTTTGGTAGCGTGATATCCGAAGTAGGTGCTTCAATGATGGTGGGCGGCAATATTCGTCACCAGACCCGTGTATTGACCACTGCAATCGTTTTAGAGACAAGTAAGGGAAATTTCCAAAACGCCATTGCCCTTAGTATCCTTTTACTCATTTTGGCCTATATGGTCAATCTGGGATTGACCATCATTCAACAGCGCGGGACAAGATAGATATCATGCCGGAAACCATCTTGGGCATGAAGGACCTGATTGTTAGGTATTCTGACAAGACCGTTTTGCAGGTGGACTCCCTGGATATTCAGGAGGGTGAAGTTCTAGCCGTCATCGGTCCCAATGGTGCCGGTAAAAGCACCCTGCTGCTTGTACTGAGTGGCTTGCTGCATCCGGATCTGGGTCAGGTGTATTTTCGTGGTAAGTCCATCCAACAGGAAAACGAGTTAGCATATCGCAGGCGTATCGCATTGGTGCTCCAGGAACCGCTGCTTTTACACCGCTCCGTCTTCGATAATGTTGCAGCCGGACTCAAGTTCCGTGGGCTTCCTCGCGCTGATGTAAGACAACGCACAGAAGAATGGCTGGAACGGCTGGAGATAAGCCATCTACGCGATCGACCAGCTCAGCGTCTCTCTGGAGGCGAAGCCCAGAGGACTAGTCTGGCACGTGCATTTGTTATACAGCCCGAGCTGCTCATGCTTGATGAACCATTTTCCGCCCTGGATGCCCCCACACGCGCACGCCTTCTACAAGACTTGCATGCCTTATTATCTCAAACCAGCATCACTACCATCTTTATCACTCACGATCTGGATGAAGCCCTGCTCCTCGGCGATCGGGTAGCAGTCTTGTTGGGTGGGATTCTACGCCAGGTCGGTCGACCGCAAGATGTGTTTTCGGCACCTAGCGATAATGACGTGGCCTCCTTCGTGGGTGTCGAAACGGTAATACCGGGCGTCGTGACCATCTCTCAGAATGGTCAGCTGATCGTTGATGCAAACGGATTACAACTTGAAGCAGTTGGTGAATTTCCAAATGGTAGACCGGTATGGTTTTGTCTACGACCGGAGGATATTACTTTATCTATATCGGATGGAGGCGTAATTTCCAGCGCCCGTAATCGTTTAAATGGGCACATCACACGCATGACACCTAGCGGACCTCTTGTGCGTGTAATTGTCAATTGTGGATTACCAATCGTTGCCCTCATCACGCGTGGATCAGCCAATGAAATGAAGCTTACGGAAGGTCAGGCGATTACTGCATCCTTCAAAGCCACCGCTGTGCATTTGATCCCTCGTTGATTCGACCTCATTCAAAATCCCAGGGAGCTTTGCCTTTCCTGTCGCTATAAGTTAAAGAAGCAATAATGGGCTCAGCCAGTTCCGGTATAACCTCTGCGGTTGCTGCCAACAATCCAAAACATCCAGCGATCATCATGTCCCCAAAAGGAGCAGGGTAATATTTACGTAAAGACTTCCTGCCTTTACCTTGAACTGAATTTTCAAAGATCCCACGCCTGGGTCCAGTGACTACAACATCATAATCCCCTTCAGCAAACAATAGCGGTTTTGAGTTATAAACCAGCGCTCCGTGACCATGATCTCTAAATACGTCATCGTGGCTTAAAGATCCGTCTGCCAATCCCCCCAGGAGCTTTTCCAACTTTTTAAGAGTTACCAATCCCGTATGATGCTCAAATAAGCCTTCGATACGGCCAATATTCAAACGAAATGCCAGTGTGTGAAAATTTCCTACGTTGGCAATGATCACCCTTTCTCGCGCAGCAACCTTTTGATCCAATGTTGCACCCAACACAGCCGCTGGCGCAGTATCCATAACTACCAAAGGAGCATCGCTCCCCCCAGCAGAATCAACAACAGCCTTAAAACGCGTCATGATTGCCGGCACATCCTCTGAACGGAATGCAAAGGTACTGAGGCAGTTATTTATGCGGATCCGTTCTTCAAGATAATCAAACCGGAACTGTCGATCCGAGATAGCTGGGGGAGCATTCCCATGGTCGAATACGCCCACAGCAATGGCTGCCAGGTGATCCAAATCTAATCCAAAAGTCTGGAAAGCTTTCCTGATCGAAGTTAAGTCAAAATCTACGAGCTGCAATCGTTGGACAATATCTGGAAGGCGCATCGCTTCATCATCGCTGACAATCTCGACTCCCATCTGCCTGACCGCTTCCAGGTCATCGTTCAGAGTCCTGGCTGCTTCCGGAGTGGCATAAACTCTAAGTCCAGCCCGTAGGTGTTCCTCAGCTGCCCAGGTGCTCGGACCTCCTCCCATAGTCACGCCTGTCAATAAAATCGGCTCTCCTTTTTTTGTTGCCTGTTTTATTCGTCGGTGAATGATCATCGTCGGACTGGGTACAATCAGCTTGAAATTGTTCTCCATATCCAGGTTCGAATTATAGAGATAGATATCTTGCGTACCTGTGCCAATATCAACAGTCAATATTTTCATGCCTGTGAGTTTACCATATCCGGTTTGGGATGGACATGACAGAGCAGGAATACGGGATAAGACAACATAAGGTATACTCTAAAAGTTTGGTAATACTATAATTTTATATATGATAAAGAGAGGCCGATATGACCTTGGATGATGAGCAAAAACGCTGGGAAGAACGAACATTACAGCCTCAAATCAGTAAATATCGTCAACGAAAACCTGAATTTGTTACCCCTTCCGGCATTCCCCTTCCCCCAATTCTAATACCGCCCGAAGCAGATCCAGATTACATGGACCAACTTGGCTTTCCAGGTGAGTACCCGTACACTCGTGGCGTTCAACCTACCATGTATCGAGGACGTTTCTGGACCATGCGCCAGTATGCCGGCTATGCTTCAGCAGAAGTCTCCAATCAGCGCTATCGCTTCTTGCTTGATCAAGGTCAAACAGGTCTCTCAGTAGCCTTTGACCTTCCCACCCAGATTGGCTACGACGCCGATGACCCCTTAGCGCAGGGTGAAGTTGGAAAAGTTGGGGTATCAATCTCTTCCTTGCTGGATATGGAAACATTATTTCATCAAATACCTCTCGATAAAGTTTCCACCAGCATGACTATTAATGCTCCAGCCGCAATCCTGCTGGCCATGTATATTGCTGTTGCCAGACGTCAGGGTGTGGAAATGAAAGCACTCCGCGGGACGATTCAAAATGATATTTTAAAAGAATACATTGCCCGTGGGACTTATATATTTCCGCCAGTGCAGTCAATGCGCCTTGTTACTGACGTATTCCGCTTCTGCCAGGCTGAAGTTCCTCATTTCAATACTATCAGCATTTCTGGGTACCACATACGTGAAGCTGGGTCTACTGCGGTCCAGGAGGTAGCATTTACTTTAGCAAATGCTATCGCATATGTTCAGGCTGCCATCCAGGTTGGATTGGATGTAGATGAATTTGCTGGACAGCTTTCCTTCTTTTTTAATGCTCATAATAACTTTTTAGAGGAGATTGCAAAATATCGCGCTGCCCGACGACTTTGGGCTCACTTGATGCGTGACCGTTTCTTCGCCAGACAGGCGAACTCCATGATGCTCCGTTTTCATACCCAAACCGGTGGTTCCACCCTAACCGCCCAACAACCTGAGAACAACGTGGTACGGGTTTCCCTACAAGCATTGGCTGCTGTGCTTGGTGGGACTCAATCCCTCCACACCAACAGCATGGATGAAGCACTTTGGCTCCCCACTGAACGCGCTGTCAGGGTGGCATTGCGCACCCAACAGATCATCGCCCAGGAATCCGGGGTGGCAGATACCATCGATCCCCTGGCAGGCTCTTATTTAATTGAACACCTGACGGATGAAATCGAGCACCGTGCCATGGAGTATATCCATCGGATCGACGAAATGGGTGGGGCTCTCAAAGCCATTGAGCTTGGTTTTATCCAGGGAGAGATCCAGAATTCAGCCTATCGAACTCAGCAGGCGATTGAAAAAGAAGAGCAATTGGTGGTGGGTGTAAATGCTTATCAAAGTGATGAAAAAGTTAATTTGGAACGCTTAAAATTCGATCAAACAATAGAGAGCTCCCAACATTCTCGCCTTATGAGTATACGGAATAAACGGGATTCAGCCCGGGTTGTTCAGCTCCTCAACCAGTTAGAGAACATTGCCAGGGGAAAAGAGAACTTGATGCCCATATTTATTGAATGTGTTGAAAACCAGGTCACCCTGGGCGAAATATGTGCTGTCTTGCGTAAGGTGTTTGGAGAATATCATCCCCCTGCCTGGGTATAAGATAGAATCATCGAACCAAAGAGGTTGATATGCCTGAGATAAAACATATTCATCACATTGCAATATTGGTTGAAAATTTGGATACATCTTTGTCCTTCTGGCAGGATATCCTTGGTCTTATTCCATCTAAGGTCACTGAAATACCCGAAGAATCAGCTCGAATTGCCTTTTTTCCACTTGGTGAAAGTGAGGTTGAGTTGGTTCAGCCTACCTCAGCCGACTCGGGTCTCAGCCGCTACCTCGAGAAACGCGGTCCGGGAATGCACCATTTGTGCCTTGAGGTGACAGATTTATCCGCTTTATTGGTTCACCTTAGAGCCAATGGCATACAGTTGATCAATGATGAACCTAAAATCGGAGAAGGTGGAAAGCTGTATGCTTTCATCCATCCGAAGAGCGCCAACGGGGTTTTAATGGAGCTTTATCAACTTCCGGGATGATATCAGAGCTGATACAAACCAAGCAATTCTTCAATTTCCTTTGCTATAGGTGTGCTGATATTCGGAATGCTCTCTATACCTTTCAAGCCCATCGTCCGGTAAACTAATCCAATATCCTGCTCGAGGTCTTCCACTTCCCAGGCAGCTTTTCGGTAAGTCCAAATGCGGGGCGCAGGTACATTTTCCAGCTCGAGTTCATGAACCTGGTTAGCCAGCTGTTCCACGATTCGCTTATTTAATGCGCGTTTTTCTCCATGGATGATCGGACGTGGTATTCTGTCCGAGATTCCTGCCTGCAGACAGGATTCACGTATCCTTAAGCCAACTTTACGCCAGGACATAACAGATGAATAACTCCCCGCTGGATAATATTGCTCATAGACTGGATTAAGGTCAGGGCAAATCTTGCTCAGCTCACGTAAGAAAAAATTCTTTTGTTGGTCTGCCAACGTCAGTCCTCCACCCAGCACGAATTTTCCCCCATGCCGAGCAGTCCAATGCGCCAGGTTCTTAATATTCAGATCGTCATCACATAATTCAGGCATCAGCGGCATTGCCACAGTTCCAGTGAGGATATTTTCATTTGCAAGCTGTTCCATGGCTGCAAACCTTTTCTCAACATTCGGAGCAAGTCCCTCCAGCTGGCTGACATTTTTATAATTGCTCGAATCAGGCGTTGTGATGATACTGAACGCTACCACTGCCCTGGCACGTTGGTTGATAGCCTTCAAGATATCCAGATCGCGTAGCACCAATGCCGACCGTGTAAGCACAAATACCGGAAATCCCAGCTCCAGGCATACCTCCAACATCTTTCGTGATAGCTTGAACTTCCGTTCTGCAGGTTGATAATCCCCGGTGAATACACTGTCTACTGGCACACGTACAAGTGCCTTACGCAAGAGCAGAGCTGCATTCTCCTTGATCTTAATCAGGTGAGAAAATTCGTCCGCTTCTTCATCGTATTTTGCCTCCTGAGCCACTGGTTTATAGGGAATGTATTTTCGCTCGCGGGAATAACAAAACGCGCATCCATGTTGGCATCCCATGTATGGATAAGCACTGTAGCGTGTCCAAAACCAATGGTCTGCCCTTTTACCCTTATTAAGGATAGTTTTTGGCTGGTAGCAGACAAAACGGGTTCGATGGATCATTTTATTAACCCGAATTACTTAGGGATTGGGTTGCTGAAGTTCCACGATCGCCAATCGTTCGGAAAATTTCTCTATATCTGATCGAGAATATTTCCTCGGTAAACCTTCAATCCGCAGCATCACCCCCATAAAATGTGGATGCCTTTGTAAACGTAGTTCAAGAAAATCTGCGATCTGTGTTATATCCGTCATGGGTCGGGCAATTGTGGAAAACATTTTCTCCCCCACCACCACCTCGACTTTGGGACAGGCAATGATGTTTCGATACCAATCCGCCTGAGTACCCCTCGCTGAGGCCACATAATACACCCCTTCCAATTCCTCAAATTGAAGCGGGATTGAGCGAGGTTGTCCTGAGTTGCGACCAATAGTTGTCAGTACTAGCACACGGCTGGCAGCCTTGCTCCTGGGCTTATTTTGAGAAAGTATAAGCTTGTTTAATACTTTAATCACCCGCCAGAAAACAACAGGTATTCTGGGCGACCTTTTCATTTGATCAATGTGCGAACAATAACCTGATCTCTTGCCACCTGGCGCAGGCTTTCAGATTCAGGCTGACCATCCGAACCAAGCTTCACCCCGAATAAACGTGCTGTACGGGATTCTCCCCCAATGTAAGCCGTTATTCCATTCATCACCCCTTGCTCATCTTCAATTACCTCTGCCTGCCCATGTATATCCTTACCCTGCAAATGGACGATAACAGGAATCCCGCCTCTCAGATTGCGCCACCAGGTTCGTCGTTTGTAACTGACGGTCAGCAATGTATCGTTAATCCTTGTATAACTAATTGGCAACCGATATGCCTTACCGCTTTTCCGCCCGGTATATTTGATAACCATCATATTCCCGCTAAGCATTCCATGCAAGGGTGATTCGAGAAGCCAAACCATAATCGGGTTGTACCACATAAGCTTATCTCCACGAAATAAGGCATTTCCCCTCCCTATCTCTAATTAATCATAGCATGGATTTATCGCCACACAGTGATGTCTTACGCCAACATCGCATCCAGGGATTGATTAGATATTTTCATGTGAAGAAAACCGAATCATGGCAATCTTCGACCTTATTGGCGTGATAACCCTCATAAAACATGAGAAATTCGAAATAATTCTCCACTCAGGCATGACATTAAGTCCAAAAAAAATCGTATTTATTGATGTGAGTAAAAACATTCCGCGCCTCAGGTGGTAGAATTGTGCCCATGCCATTTCCAAAAGCCGTCTTATGGGACATGGACGGTGTCCTTGCTGATACAAGCCAGCTTCATTTCAAAACCTGGGAGCGAGTTCTGATCGAATATGGAATTCCATTCGACCGGCATAAATTTCACAGGATCTATGGCTTAAAAAACCAAGATCTGCTCCCGCTACTTGCGGGTAAACCACTTGATCCTTCTTGGATGGATTGGATTTCAGACCAAAAGGAGCTAACTTACCGGCAATCGCTTCCTGGCCTTCTGCCCTTGCCTGGTGTAAAGAATTGGTTGCGCCGTTTTAAATCATGGGGCTGGAAACAGGCAGTGGCTTCTTCTGCTCCGATCGAGAATGTCGAATCCCTGGTAGAGATTCTAAAATTTCGAGATTATTTCGATGCTCTGGTCACCCCGGGCGATTTGCCAGGCAAGCCTGACCCAGCGGTCTTCCTTAAAGCATCCCGGCTGTTAGATATTCCAGCCAGGTCTTGCATTGTTATCGAGGATTCAATCCCAGGAATTGAAGCCGCCATGAAGGCCAGCATGCGTATCATTGCCGTTACGACCACAAATCCACCTGAAGCTCTCACCCAGGCGGATATCGTCGTTGAAACTATGGATCAATTAACGATCAATCAGGTGGAATCCCTCTTCTGATCAGAATACGGTTTTCCATTAATCCCCAAAACTGATTCCCATACCCCTTGCCGTTAGGATAATATCAGAATTCAATGGCACGGTTTTCATACGTTTGGTAGCTGCTTCAAGTGGAACATATTTAACCGTTGGTGGATCAAGTGCCACCATGATCCCCTTTTCACCTTCCGCTATCGCCCGTACTGCAGCTGCGCCAAAACGTTGGGCAATTAAACGGTCAAAGCCCGTCGGCGAGCCTCCCCTCAGTAGATGACCCAACACAACCAGGCGAATTTCCTTACCTGTTAGCTCCTGTAATCCATCCGCCACTTTCTCGCCACATCCACCCAGTCGTTCAGCCCTTCCAGATTCCCGGCTGATCACAGACACCGTTCCACCTTTTGCCTTTGCCCCCTCTGCTGCCACCACGATGGAAAACAGGCTTCCATGCTCTTCGCGATCACGAATTTTTAGCGCAACTTTTTCTAGATCATATGGAATTTCAGGAATTAGAATTACATCTGCTGAACCTGCCAACCCGCTCTCTAATGCGATCCATCCTGCATAGCGTCCCATCACCTCCACCACGATAATACGATTGTGCGATGCTGCTGTGGTATGCAACCGGTCCAGGCACTCCACTGTGAACGAGAAGGCAGTATCAAATCCAAAGGTTATGACTGTTTTTTCAAGGTCATTGTCAATCGTCTTTGGCACACCTACTACCCACAATCCTTTTTTTGCCAGCTCATTGGCGATGTGCATTGAGCCATCCCCACCCACGGAGATCAGTGCATCGATTTGGTGCAACCTGAAAGCGCGGATCAGCTCATCCGAACGGTCGATTTCAGTGATCGTATCATCTAGACCCTTGATGGGGTATTTGAGCGGATTCCCGCGGTTGGTGGTGCCTATGATCGTTCCCCCCAGGTGTGTGATGCCCCGCACCTTTTCGCGGGTCAGGCGGATTAAACCCCCTTCAATATACTGTTCGGGCATCAGCAGTCCGTTGTATCCATCCCGGATGCCATATACTTCCCAGCCGCGGTTGATTGCTGATAAAACTGCTGCTCGAATGACGGCATTTAAACCGGGGGCATCACCTCCACCAGTTGAAATGGCAATTCGTTTGATATTCAATTTGGCATATGACATACCCTTCTCCTTATATATTAATCACCGATGGATCTAAGATAAATTTTTTATATTACTTTTCGTTATTAATTTAGCCACCAGGAATAACTGCGACATGATTTAGTAAATCAAATTGTACTTCAATGTCACATTATTCTCTTCATCTCAGCACCACCGCTCCATAATCAATTCCTGAATCCATCAACCAAATCTCTCCTATGGAATACTTAATAATTCCTCAGCTATGCTAGATTCAAGTTTTTCAAGGGGATTGTATACTGGTGTCATTGTGTTTGTTAATAACACGATTCCATAATGTTCAGATGGATAATAAACAGAGAGCGTTATAAAACCAGTAGGAATTCCGCCTGCGTGAAAGATGGTCGGTAGGGAATTCTTGTCTGCGATTTCTAAGCCAAACCCGTAACCAGTCATTGTGCCATCTGGCAGTTCAACCGGGGCTGTCATTAGCTTATATGATTCTTCACTGACTATCATGCCAGTTGCCAATGCCTCCTGCCATTGCAATAAATCTCCAGCGGTGCTGCATAGATCACCTGCTCCATAAGCAAAACTAGGGTTGATTGGATCAGCTTCCTCTGGCTCTCCTCCCCATCTTGCGATTCTATAGCCCTTCGCCAGATCTTGAGTCACACGAATACATGCCTTTATGCGATGTATTCCCAATGGTTCAAGGAGATTCGCTATCAGGTAATCATGGTAATCTTGGCCGGTGATTTGCTTGATAATCATACCTAAGAGAAAATAGCCTCTATTGCTATACTCCCACCTTGTCCCTGGCTCAAAGTTCAGCAAATTCCATTGGGTGAATTTCTCCATTAATTCATCTGGCGTGTAGGCTTGTTCCAGGTCAAATCCCATGGCATCCGTTGCATAGTTTGGGATACCCCCGGTGTGGGTTAATAACTGGCGAATGGTTACATTTTCCCAACGGCTTGGTATTCCTTTTAAATACAGAGAGATGGGCTCATCCAGATTAAGTGCGCCTTGTTCAACAAGATGCATGACAGTCGCAGCCGTAAACTGCTTGCTGACCGAGCCTATCATATAGACTGTATCTACGCCGGCTGGTATTAAATATTCCTTATTTGCATACCCATACCCTGAAATAAACGGATCCTGGTCCCCCTGGAGTATCCCTATGGTCAAACCAACCAATGATGCTTGCTTAATTACTTGGTTAGCTTGCTCATCGACGATATGTTCAGGATCAGGGACTACTTTGGGAGTTGGGGTTAGTGTTTTAATCAAATTACTGGCATAATTTCCAGGAATACTTCCTCTTTCCGATGGAAATATAATCGTCGGTTTTAAATACTTTGAACCATCACATCCAGAAATGCTGAAGATAATTAAACTACAAACTATGCACCAGTTTTGTTTCATAATTGATATGAACCCGCAAGACATAGAATACAGCTCTTCAGCCTCCCTGAATGAATATTCCTCGAAATACTATCACCAAAGTATGCTTTTCGGTAAGCATGTTTGAATTATTTATTCAGATTTTTAAGAGTTGCAGAAACAAAGTTACATTGGTTATCGTCTTACTATTTGTAGTCATAATACACTAAAATTGTACACTTCATATCGAATCTGATGCTTAGGAATTAAACTATGAAAACAAGAACAGTATTATATTTCTGCTTACTTTGGATTTTAACGGCTTGTAACCTGAACACCCCTATCCAAAATAATGAATTGCCTTCGACCACTCCTGCTTCCCTGCCATTTCCTACCGATCTTCTGCCCACTTCTGTTACCACCGATAGCATCTTATTTCCATCCGCCACACCAATATCCCTTAATCAAGCCATCCTGGACCTTTCTGGTCAGGTGCTTCAAACCATTAAAAACCAGGACTTTTTCTTATTATCCAGTTACATCCACCCCGTGAATGGAGTCCGTTTTTCACCCTACGCATATATACAAGATACCCATCAGGTGTTCACAAATGATGATGTAGCCGGTATACTCGCCGATAGCAGTGTTTATACCTGGGGAGCCTACTCAGGTACTGGAGAACCAATTATTTTAAGCTTCCTGGACTATTATTCTAAGTTTATCTATGATGAAGACTTTGCCAATGCGCCTCAAGTGGCACTGAACCACCGCTTGAGTTCGGGCAATTCCATCGACAATAGTACCGAGTTTTACCCCGGGTCAATGATCGTTGAGGATTACTTTCCCGGTTTCGATCCTCAATATGGCGGCATGGATTGGCGCAGTCTGCGCCTTGTCTTTTCTGAATATAACAGCACCTGGTATCTCGTCGGTATTATCCACGACGAGTGGACCCCCTGAGGTAAAAGGACCGTTTATCGCTTACAATTAAGCTATGTTTACCCACGCCATCACCCGCCTTCCAGGAAAGAATTTTGCTGATGGGATAACCACCTCTAGCCTTGGTCGTCCCAATTACCCTCTAATCCTTCAACAACATCAGACATATCGCCAGGCTTTACAGGCTATAGGTCTTGAAGTTATCGTCCTCCAAGCTGAGCCTGCCTTTCCGGATGCTTACTTTGTCGAAGATCCTGCCGTTGTCACACCCAGGATTGCAGTGATCACTCATCCTGGAGCACCTTCCCGCCAGGGCGAACAGCTTACCCTGGAACCTGTGCTGCTTCAATACCGACCTGTGCTTCATATTGCTCCACCCGGGACCGTTGAAGGTGGTGATGTGCTGATGGTTGAGAACCATTTTTTCATTGGCTTATCCGATCGAACGAATAACGAAGGTGCTGCACAATTGGCAAAATTGTTGGCCTCATCCGGCCACACCTCTGAGAATATCCCTGTGTCATCCGGGTTGCACTTAAAATCGAGTGTCAATTATGTAGGAAACGGTACTCTCCTGGTAACAAAAATCCTGGCTGATCATCCTGCGTTTGCTGGCTATAAGAAAATTGTGCTCGATCCCGATGAAGAGTATGCCGCCAATACACTCTGGATCAACAATACATTGTTGACCCCCACAGGCTTCCCCAAGACCATGGCTAAACTCACCCAGCTGGGTTTGCGCATCATCGAGTTGGATGTCAGCGAAGTCCAAAAGATGGATGGCGGCTTGACCTGTATGTCTTTAAGATTATGAATCACTGAAGAACCGTACACTCACTATTTCCCCGGCTCTGCATCTGATAGTTTATATTGGATTGTCTTTCCTGCCTATCCGTCTAACACCTGTAATCCCACGGAATATTACAGCTGTTTTTAATATTTAGTGAAGCTCTCTTTCTGCTTTACGCAGGATCTGGTCTAGCTTTTCACCAACTTCTTCAGGTAATGGGTCAACCAATGGTTGCGATAAAATATCTGCTACCATTTCTCTAGCTTTTGAATACATGGATGGTTTTCCAAGCTTAACCCAGGCTTCATATGCATGGTGATCGATGAGTTGTGATGTGTAAAACTCTGTACTGCGGGCTGCTTTCCTGGTACTCTTGGTTCCTAAAAAGTGACCCCCTGGTCCCACATGGGCGACATCTTCGAAAAGATCCTTCTCATCAGAGCAATCCACTCCCTCCGCCATGCGTTGGATTAAATGGGCTATTTCATTATCCACCACGATTTGTTCTAAAACCAATAACTGATCGCTCTCAAGCACTCCAAACCCGATCAGGAGATCTGCCCCGGCGAGTACTGGAGGAATCGTTGTTAAAAACTTTTCAATGATTGCTTCAGATCCAGCTTGCTTGGCATCTGCTGTAAACCCTGCACCGCTGGTTGGAAAACCATAATACTTCCCCATCACAGCAATTGCAGCGGTTTGAAGGCCCATTTCCGGTACTCCTGCCAGGTATGCTCCACTCCGGAAATCAACGATAGCCGTCGAGCTGGAGAAAATGATGGGTCTACCTGGATGTGCTAATTGGAAGATCACTATGGATGAAAGCATTTCAGCATTTGCCAGGGCAATATTTGAGAAAAGGCTGGCAGGTCCGGTGGTACCATTCACTGGCATGGGCATCGACATCACTGGTAATCCAACCTCTCCCAACTCGAGGTAGGCATCCAGCATCTGCCCATCATGGGTCAATGGTGCAACAGGACAATAGATCAGTGAGTACGCATTGCTGCTGCGTACCGCCTCCTCGCTTCCCATAATAGCAATCAATCCTTCCACCAGGTATGGCACCTGCTCCACCCGGTGAAGCTCGTGTTCGCCATGCTTTGAGCAAAATCGTGCCATACTGAGGAATTCATACAGGGCACGAATATTGGCTGGAATATCCTCAGCGCAAGTCGGTGCCCATGCTATAGCACCCATATCCATGTGTTGGAAGATGCGTAATGCATTCTCGATATCTTTACTCGTCCCATATCGTCTTTCACCTGTATAAAAATCCAATGCGAAAGATGCCGTCCCATCGATACCATAACGCGTAAATAGCGTAGGTAGTGCTAGGTTATATACCGGATTTCGAGCGCCTAATACGAAAGATTTCGGTGCGGTTTCCAATGCCTGTTGAACCAATTCAGGAGGGATCTTCGCAATTTTATCCTCCGGGTTGATCTTGATACCGTTGTTCCCCAAGATTTTCGGCGCTTTGTCACCATGGAAGCGTATGCCCACCTCCTCCAGAATGCGTAAGCTCATGTTGTGAATACGATGTTGTTCATCCTCTGTCAGAATTTGGGCTGTCAAGCGCATAAATCCTCCATGTTAATAAGTATTTTAAAAGTAATCATCAGCATATTTGTTTGATTCAATGCCCTGTTTCTCGATCGGCTGATTTCAGGATTCTTGTCAGCTCATCTTTTTGAGCTTCATCCAACGGTTGTGGGTGGTGGTTCTCAAGGATCCAATTTGCCTTTTCCCGAGCGACTTCAATTGGGTCGCGATAACCGCCTCCCTGGTTTGGTTGACCAGTCAGATCTGAATACAGTCTTTGACGTAGATTTGTACGCGTGTGTCTATGTGCCAAAAAATGACCTTTTGGACCTACCTCTTTAATGACCTCCAGCGCGATAGCCTCCGGGCTGGTGTCTAACCCGGCAGCTTCATTCCGCACCCGGTGATACACATCTGAATCTAATAATACCGCTTCTGGATACAGCAGCATGCAGGACTCAACCAGGCCTAATCCGCTCCCAGTTTCCGCTCCAACCAGGGCACATAAGAGCAGCGATGATGCTGCTTCTGCTGCTGATTGCCAACCAGGTACCTGTGCATCGGTTCCAAAGACACCCGCCAAAGTTGGCACTCCCCATCGGTGTGCCATCTCTGCACCCAGCGGGTAAAGTAATGACCCTTCAAAGGTACTACTCTGGTAATCGCCTGTACGCGGTTGCATGATTCCTGGCATTAAAGAGTGAAAGACCGGTGCGCCTGGGTATGCCATTTGGATCAAGACCAATGCAGAGATAATCTCAGCATCCCCGGTTACCAATGTGCCCGCAATGGTCGCTGGAGCAGTCGAGCCTGTGTTGACCATCGACATAAATCCAACCGGCAAACCAGCCCCTGCAAATAATAATGCTGATTCCAATCCTTCCCGGTCTTGTGCCAGAGGAGCGATACTGCACACGAGCAGTGACAGGGGAGGGCGCTGCCGCCTTGCCCGTTCGTTACCAGCGATCACATCCGCCATTTCAATCGCATAGCGTGCCGTCCATTCACCCATCACGGTCTCAGACTGCACGTGTTTTACAGTATTGTTAAAGGATGCGTCTATCTCGTGTAATGGTGCTGTCTTCGGGAAATCCTGGGCGCTAACGATAGGCCAATAAAATCCGATCGCACTAAGGTAATCCGTCAAACGTGCCATGCTGGCTACATCATCTTTTTTCGACGGCCTTCTCTGCCGACTGATGAAATCGATGGTTTCCACTCCGCAACCATCTGTGGCGCAATAAAGTGCCTTGCCATCCAATTTCAAATCAAATGACGGCTGCCGTGCACCCATGGTGTAATACCGTGGCGCATGCAACATCGCTTCCAACACAATCTGCCTGGGAAGCTTCACCACCTGGCGCGAAAAATCTACAAGACCACCATGGTCTGCATAGATTTGAAGGGCTTTCTCTGATGGGCACTGGATACCAACCTGCTCCAATATCTCCAACGTGGCACTTTGAAGCTGGTCAAGCTGCTCATCCTCCAGGATACGAACATGATAGGCTGGTTTGATTGGCTGTAAGGCAGGTGTTTCACTCTCCATAGGGTTTACCCCTTACAGATTTCTTTATCTGCAGCAGCAAGAATACGCCTGAGCTCAGACTGCTTTTCGATGTCAAGTGGTTCAGGGTTGTGATTCTTACGGATCCAATCAACCTTATCAATTGCCACCTGTCGAGGATTTTGGTATTTACCATCCTCACCAATCTGATGAGTGACCCCCCGCACCAACGATTCACGAATATGGCTGCGGGTATGTCTCTGCCCCAGGTAATGGCCGCCTGGACCAACCGCATGCACCGTATCTAGCGCTAGGGTTTCTTCATTCACATCTAAATTCATCAGCTGGTAGCGTGCCCGTTGGTACAGGTCCACATCCATAATGATCTGCTCAGGGTAAAGCAGAGTATAAGTTTCAGAAAGCCCCATTCCCGTTACTATATCAGCACATGCCAAACCAGCCATAAACGGATCCAGCGCCACTTCCGCGGCACCCTGCCAGGTTCCAGCTTCACGTGAATCGGTTCCATAACATGCCCCCAAGGATGGCATGCCCCAGTGATGTGCCATTTCTACCGGTGCATAACGCGTCCTGCTATCCAACGAATAACTCACATAACCGCCCGTCCGTGGATCAGCCCAGGCTTGCATCAGCGAGTGAAAAACCGGTGCACCTGGTGCATGCAGCTGCATTAAAACCGCGGCACTGATAATCTCTGCATCACCCATCGCAAATGCTCCTGCCAGGGTTGCCGGAGCTGTTGTTCCCAGGGTTGGCATCGCCAGGAACCCAACCGGTAATCCAGCCTCAGCAAGGATTAACGCCCCTTCAATTCCAGCGGTATCCTGCACAAGCGGTGCGATGGTGCAAACCACCAGCGAGAATTGTGGTCTGCGGCGTAACTCTTCTCTGCTCCCTGCGATCACAGTTGCCATTTCAACCGCATACCGGCATGGGATTTCACCCATCACAGTTTCACTTTGCACATGCTTGACCGAATTATTCCAGCATGCATCAATCTCGTGCAGTGGAGCTGTTTCAGCATGGTCTTGGGCACTGACCATCGGCCAGATAAATCCGATCGAAGGGATGTAATCGGCTATCTTCGCCATGACTCCGACATCTTCTTTGCGTGAAGGGCGGCGCTCTCGTGTATCGAAGTCTATGGTTTCCACTCCACAGCCATCCATGGTGAAATACGTTACACCTTCCTCCAATTGCAAATCATAACCCGCATTTCGTGCTCCCATCAAGAAAAATCTAGGGACTGTGGCTAAGGCTTTAAACACCAGATCGGGTTTTAACCTCACAATTTGGGATTCCCAATCCACTTGAGCCCCGTGTTCTGCAAAGATCGTCAATGCTTTTTTCGATGGAAATTTAACCCCGGTTTTTTCCATGATCGTCAACGTGGCACTTTGCAAGTCGTCTAATTGTTTATCTGTGAGAAATCGTAAACGATAGGTTGTGCGCAATGGTTCTAAGGGTGGGTATTGGGTTGGCATTCGATTATTCTCCGATTTATCAATTTTGTCTCTTTTAAAGTTAATAGCCTTTGATTGTATAAGCTACCATTTTACTTTACCCGTTATCATAACTTCCTTTTACTTTCGCTTGCCCGTTTTTCAAGCAATTCCAATTCTCGCTCTACAGATTCTGGTAAACCTAAGGGTTGTTTTGAAGAGAGTAAATCTCTTATCGAATCTCGGATTTCACTCAGCAATTCCGGTGAGCCCTGGTTTACCCATTGGTCAAAAGACCCATGCAATCCTACTTTGCTGTAATACACCTCTCCAGAGCGCACAGCTTTCCGCGTGGAGGGGTGGGTCAGGTAATTCCCGCCCGGTCCAAGCGTGTCAATGACCTCCCCCAGCCATTTTTCCGCACCACTTCCGATTCCCTGACTCAGGCGTTTGCATCGCCGGATGACTTCCAGGTCGATGATCAATTGCTCAGGGCTAAAAATTGTTGCCCCTCCAAGCAATCCAGGCGCGACAAGTAAATCTGGTCTGCTTAGAATAGGTAAAGAATAGTTTTGTGCCCGTTCATAACCCGCTTGGATACATGGGACGTGGTGATCTGTTCCACCTACAGTTGCCTCAACAGGTAGTTGGTACATTCTGGCAATTTCGGTCACAGCTGCGCCTAGCAGTGCATGCTCCACTTCGCCACCTCCATACCTGCCTGAGTGCATATCTACAACAGAAGGTGCAGCTGCGTAAATAAATGGCGTGCCAGGCGCTGCTGACTGGATCAAGCATAACATGGCGATTGTCTCACAATTTGCCAATATCAATTCTGATATCAACGAAGCAGGTCCTGATAAACCGAATAGAGGCATGGTCATCACCGCCACCGGGATCCCCCAATCTAGGGTTTCCAGGTATGCATCGGTGTATTCAGCTTCGATGATGAGTGGCGAGGCAGGGCAGAGTATAAATGACACTGGAAGAGTTTTCTTGAATTCTTCCCGGCTGCCAAATACGATCCTGAACACCTCCAGCATCCACCGGCTCTCTTCTGGATTCATGGTCGCATCCTGAATGTGCTTGGAAAAAGTCTGGAAAATGGCTTTCCAGTATGCAACCGTTCCACCCGGCGTATGCTCCCAACAACCATCAATTACACTCCAATATACATCGATATCATCCAGGCAGTCACCCAGGCGGGTTGCCATGTACCAATCATCCCTGGTTGCAGGACGACGCACCCCTGCTTCAGCATCGTAGGTATAGATTGCCCCACCATCCATGACCACACCACATGTTCCACGGTTCATAGGTATCGTCTTATCCCCACGTCGCGCCCCTAGATAAAAATCCTTTGGAGCTTGCCTGAGGCAGTCCTCTACCAATTTCCGCGGTATCCTAACGAGATGGGTGTTTTCATCTACTACCGCGCCAGCTTGCTTAAGAAAACGTCGTCCGTTTGCCGTGTCAATTCGCACACCAGTATTGGATAATATCTTCAGTGTCTCTTCATGGATCCGGCTGCATTCATCATCGGATAATACCTTTAATACCGTTTCCATCACACTTCTCCCATTTTTGTCAGCACTTTATGCGGGTCGAACGCATCGCGCAGTCCATCACCAATATAATTGATCGAAATCACTGATAGAAAGATCATCAAACCAGGGAAAATAGCCAGCCATGGGTATTTCACCAGGTGTTCCTGCGCATTGCTGAGCAGGTTGCCCCAGGAGGGTGTAGGAGGTTGGATACCAAATCCAAGATAACTTAGCCCTGATTCTTCGAGAATTGCGTAAGCGATTTCCAAAGTTGCTTCAACGATGACCGGTCCAATGGCATTGGGAAAGATGTGTAAAGCAATAATACGAAAATTCGAGCCACCCAGGGCACGTGTGGCCACCACGAAATCCATTTCCCGGATCGTAAGGTAGGATGCTCGCACCAGGCGTGCCGTGAACATCCATGCCAGAATACCAATCACAAAAGCTATGGTCAACACCGGGTTTTCCTTTAATGCAGGAGCGTCCACCTCCCTCAGGATTGCCCCCAACAGGATCAACACCAACAAGGAGGGCAGTGCTAGGGCTGCATCTGTGATCCGCATTAAGGTATTATCCACCCAACCACCAAAGTATCCAGCCATCGCCCCCACAGGTACACCAATCATCAAGGTGATCATCATTACCGAAAATCCCACCGCAAGCGAGACACGGCCACCATACAGCACACGTGTCATTAGATCTCGACCCAATGCATCTGTTCCCATCGGGTGTGCCAGAGAAGGTGGTTGGTAGCGTTCACTCATGTCAGACTTATATGGATCATATGGTGAAAGACCTGCTAATGCTACAGCCAGGATGATGCATCCGAGCACAATGCAGCCCATGATCGCACCGGGATGCCTGCGAAAGCGTCTCCAGATCAACGCTCGCATCGTTTCTTCATGCGCTAATATTGGCTGGGCGTTAGTCATAGTGGATGCGCGGATCTAGTTTTGCGTATACGATATCAGCCAATAAATTTGCAAATATGACCGCCAGGGTTCCGATGGTCAGGATTGCCATCAGCATTGGGTAATCGCGATCGATTGCTGCCTGGTAATATAAACGACCCATTCCGGGCCAGGAGAACAGGATCTCTACATACAAAGACCCAGCAAATATGTAGGGTAGATCCAACGCAAAGATTGTTACTAAAGGCAGGAGTGCGTTGCGCAACGCATGTTTGTAATAGACTTTGTTCAGGCTTAATCCTTTTGCACGTGCCGTACGAACATAGTCTTGATGAATGACATCCAGCATACTGGAACGTAAAAAGCGCGAGTACCAGGTAACCCAACCTACCACTCCCATTGTGACAGGCAATATGAGATGCTTGGTCCAATCTATGAGTGAGAAAGAAGCGCCTAATGTATACATACCACCAGGTGGTAGGAGAGAATCACCAGTCACGGGATTTTTTAGCCACACATAAAAGACTAAGATCAAGATCAAGCCCAACCAAAATTCAGGGATTGCCTGCCCTATGAAAGACAGCGTGGTAACTGCGATATCAAAAATCGAGTATTGCTTTACCGCCGATATCACCCCTACCGGAATAGCAATCATCGCAACAACCAACAGCGTTACAGTCATTAAATATGCTGTGTTCTTAAACGCATTTTGGATTGTATCGAGGACCGGTTGACGGGTGCGGTAGGAGTTACCAAAATCACCCCGCAGGATGCCCTTTCCCTGTCCATAGCTTTCTTTTATTCCATCCCCGTCTGTATCAATTTTAGTCCAATCATTTCCTATCAGCCAGAATATATAGCGCAAATAAAGTGGTTGGTCCAATCCAAACTGACGTTTCAGGATCGCGACCTGCTCCGGACGCATACGGCGTGACTGCCCCCTTCCAGATAGTGGGCCTCCAGGTGCCAGATTGACCAATATAAACAAGGCAATGCTGACGATTAACATAAGCGGTATTGCCTGTAGCAGCCTTCTGACTACATATTGGACCACTATTTCTATATCTCCGTTTAACTTTTATTCGACCGAAATCAATCCCTATTTAAGCGTCCAATCAGCAACATTCCAGGTTACGATTTCATTAGCATTCGACTGAACCCCTTGCAGGCGTGTAGAGTGAGCATTGGCATCGACCGTTGTGAAAAGAAGCAATTCTGGTAAGTCCTGCTCCAGGATCTCAGCCATCTGGCAGAACGACTCTTGACGCAACCCTTCATCCAGTGTATATGACGCATCGATCAATTCATCGACCTGTGGGTTGATATAACGCCCGTAGTTTAAACCAGCATCAGGCACAGCCGCTGTGGAATAATAGTATCCCCACAGAAAATCGGTCGGATCATTGCCGGAATAACCATCATCCCAAATGTCTATATCAAAGTTGCCCGATTGTTCAATCCCGCCATTGGTAGAAGTATCCCATAGGACAGTTCCCTCAACTCTTGATATGTTCAGTTTGATACCCATCTCTCCGAGTTTTTCAGCGATAAATTCCTGAGTCAGATCGAGGGCTTCACCATATTCTGAATAAGTGATGAACTCCATCTCCATCGGGTAGCCTTCTTCAGCACCCGTGGTACAACCACGGCATTCGCGCACCCCATCACCATCCTGGTCAATCCAACCAGCCTCCTCTAATAAGGCTTTTGCAGCTTCCAGATCGTATACCGGCTTTGGGATATCACAAACATTAAAAGGTGGCCGGAAGAACTCGGTCCAGACCGGGTCGGCATAACCTAGGAAAAATTCCTTCCCAATCGTCTCTACATCAATGGCCATCCGTATCGCCCGACGCACTCGAACATCCGAAAGTACCGGATGAGGCGTTGCTTCCGCATCTGTCGTTCCTTTAGCGGCAAGATTGAAGAATATTCTCATTACCCATCGGTCGACAGGGCTTAAGCTGACTTCGACAACATCTTTATAATTTTCTAGTTCAGCGATCACTGGTTCTACCGTCCACATATCCACATCGGCATCCCCGTTAATAAGCATTTGTTTTCGAACGGCTTCATCGGGTATGATTTTTACAATAATCTGATCAATGGTCGGCTTACCTGCCTCGAAATATGTGGGATTACGCTCAAAGGTCAAATGATCATTTTGAATCCATTCTTTGAGTATATATGGGCCATTGCTCAATGGCTGTAAACCACAATCCCATTGGGTAAATCCCTGCTCAGCCTTGCAGTAATGTGCCGGCCAGATAGCCATCACATATCCTCCAAATTGAGTCAGGTATCCTGGATAGATGGTGTTGTAATGCACCACCGCCGTATAGTCATCAATTTTCTCTACTCCATCCACATAATCAATCCCGTTTATCCAGTATCCGTATTCAGGATCAACAACTGCATTGTAGGTGAAGACAACATCTTCGGCAGTTACCGGAACACCATCCGCCCATTGTATATCCTGCCGAAGCTTCCAGGTCACATCCATCGTTCCATTTTCTTCATCGATGACAACATCCCCGTTTTCTACAGTCGGTAATTCTGCAGCCAGCTCAGGGAAAGCATTTCCTGCCTCGTCCAGGTCGGCCATACTTAACATAACCAGCTCCATCACGAGTGAATCAAATCCGGTTTGTCCGACCGTTGCATTGAACGATGGTGGATCTTCAGCGATGACAATCACAATCTGACTCTTTTCCGTTGCATCAACGGGGGCAATCTCCTCAGTTGGTACAGCTTCCTCTGTGGTCGTCACCGGTTGGTCTGACGTAGGCGCAGCTGTCTCTTTCGCGCACCCAACAGATAGTAATCCAATTACTATCAAAATCGCAGATATTATGAACCACCTTGATTTGTTATTCATATACTTTATCTCCTCTCACCATTCATTGAATTGATTATTAAATTCTTGGGTCCCACGAAATTTCCTTATAGGGCGATTCCATCGATTATTAATATTAAATGGTTCTTTTATGGATTAAATTCTGGAAGGGTCGATGGCAAACACAGTAGGTTCCCGTTGCAATCTCTTTTCCAGGCGTCAGAAATGAACAAATCCATCTCAACCAATAACCCAAAAACTGGTTGCAATTGGATCACATTACACCCGTATTTTCTGATTCTCTACCGGTCATTTGTAATCCAGAACATGTCTATCTCTTCAAACCGCTTCAAGTTTGCATTATTTGAAAAGCTATCAGTCACATTCAAATCTTTCCATATCCCGGTCTACCGAATAATAATTACCCCATCCATCTGGTTTCTTGGTTCCATCTGAAGCAGCCCATATCCTCACAGTGATCAGGAATATACAAGTGGCAGTCACCCTCCAATCCAGCAATGCCATTCTTACTCCTCTTCCCGGAATAATAAAACATTCACCGA
>Ga0209254_10000274_pt1 | contig 39354 bp, 32 predicted proteins | sample FrelakmetDIP11DI_FD_187148 | JGI IMG/M metagenome (GOLD analysis project Ga0209254, IMG submission 187148) | Freshwater lake sediment microbial communities from the University of Notre Dame, USA, for methane emissions studies - DIP11 DI (SPAdes)... | ecosystem: Environmental > Aquatic >... | reverse complement strand
GGGACGCGGCCGCGTGTCCCGCGACGCCCGGCCTGCCCGCGGATCTCGAGCGGGCGCTGTCCGCGCCGTTCGTCCGCCACGAGCGCTACGGCACGCGCTGCTCGACGGTGCTGCAGGTCGACGGCGACGGCCGCACGGTCGTGCACGAGCGGCGCTTCGACACTGCGGGCGCCCAGACCGGCGCCACGCGCATCGAGTTCCGGGACGCAGCCACGTGAGACCCGCGCCGCACGCAACGGGGCCGGGGCTCGGCGGGGTGGCGCTCTGGGCCGCGCTTGCGCTCGTCTGCGCGGCGCCAGCCGGCGCCGCCGGCATCACCGACCGCCTGCGCACGACGGAGCGGGTCCGCATCGAGATCGACGGCGTGCAGAAGGAGGTCGCCGACAACGTGCGCGGCTACCTGACGTTGGCCCGCTACGTCGAGCGCGAGGATCTCACCGACGCGCAGGTGCGCACCCTCGCCTACCGCGCCGTGGACGAGGCCGCCGACGCGTTGCGCCCCTACGGCTACTACGCGCCGGCCATCCGCAGCCGCACCAGTCGGGACGACGACCGCTGGATCGTCCGGCTGCGCATCGACCCGGGCGAGCCCGTGCTCATGGAAGCCGTGGACGTGCGCATCACGGGGCCCGGCAGCAGCGACCGGGCGCTGACGTCCATCGCGCCCGCGAGCGCCCTCCAGCCCGGCGCGCGCCTCGCGCACCCCGCCTACGAGAAGCTCAAGTCGGACCTCCTGCGCGGCGCGGTCGGCCTCGGCTACCTCGATGCGAAGCTCGTGCGGCGCGAGCTGGTCGTGAACCCGGCGGCGCACAGCGCCTCGGCCCGCATCGAACTCGACACGGGCGGCCGCTACCGCTTCGGCGAGGTGCGCGTCGAGCAGGATGCCATCGACGACATCCTGCTGCAGCGCTACGTGCGGTTCGGGCCCGGCAAGGTCTACTCCACCGACAGCATCCGCAGCACGCAGTACGCGCTCGAGGACAGCAACTACTTCTCCGAGGTCACGATCACGCCGGGCGAACGTGATCCCGAGACCCTGACGGTGCCGGTCACGATCCGCGCCAAGCCGATCCGCCGCAATCGCTATTCGGTGAGCTTCGGATACGGCACGGACACGGAGCTGCGCGGCCGGTTCGCCTGGGACAACCGCCGTGTGAACACGCGCGGCCACCACTCGCGCGTCGAGCTCACCGCTTCGGGCGTGCTGCAGGAGGCGCTCGCGCGCTACATCATCCCCGTCGGCGACCCGGCGCTCGAGAAGCTCGAGTTCGTCGGCGGCTACATCAACGAGCAGCTCGGCGACGTGGACAGCGAGCGCATCGAGGCGACGGCGGGGCTCACGCAGGCCATGGGCCTGTGGCAGCGCGTGCTGTTCCTGCAGCTGATCGACGAACGCTCGGGGTACCCCGACGGCACCGAGACCAAGGACCTGCTGCTCATCCCGGGCATCAGCTACGCGAGCCAGCCGCCCAACTTCCTCACCGGCTGGGTGCGCGACGCGGCCTACTACGTCGAGCTCACCGGCAGCCCGTCGAGCCTGGGCTCCGACACTTCATACCTGCGCTTCTATTCCCGGGCGGAGAAGGTCTGGCCACTGTCGGAGGGACCGTGGTACCTGCGGCTGCGCGGCGAGCTCGGCACCAGCTGGGTCAACGACTTCTCCGAGCTGCCCGCCTCGCAGCGCTTCTTCGCCGGCGGCGACCGCAGCGTGCGCGGCTTCGCGCTGGACGAGCTGAGCCCGCCCGCCGACCCGGCTACGGACCCGGGGAACGGCTCGAACAAGGGCGTCGGCGGGGAGCACAAGGTGGTCGCGTCCGTCGAGTTCGAGCGCGACCTGCCGCGCAACTTCCGCGGCGCTGCGTTCTTCGACATCGGCAATGCCTTCAACGACTGGAGCACGCCGCTCGAGTACTCGGTGGGCGTGGGCGTCCGCTGGAGGCTGCCGATGCTGCTGATCGGGCTCGACGTCGCCCAGGCGCTGTCCGAGGATGGCAGGCGACCGCGCGTGCACCTCAACATCACGCAGGTGCTGTGATGCGCCGGGGCTGGATCGTCCTCGGCGTCGTCCTGCTCGTGCTCGCGGGCGGGGCGCTGTTCCTCGGCTGGCGGCTGCTCTACACCGAGCCCGGCCTGCGCTTCGCGCTCGCGCAGCTCGACCGCGTGCCAGGGGTGCGCATCGAGACCGACGGCGCGACCGGCACGCTTGCCGGACCACTCGCGGTCGAGCGGCTCGTCATCGAGCACGAGGCCGCGCGCATCGAGGCACACGACGTCCGGCTCGATGCCCGGGTGCGCTCGCTGCTCACCGGAAACGTGCACCTCGACCGCCTGTCGGCGGGCCGGGTCGAGGTGGTCCTCAGGGCACGCGAGCAACGGCCGCCCGAGGCGCCGCGCTTCCTGCCGCGCTTCCTCGAGATCGTGGCCCCCGAGGTGCGGCTCGGGCCGGTTGCGCTGACGCTCGTCAACGGCGATCGCTACGAGGTCGCCTCGATCGGCAGCGCGCTCGCGATGACGCGCTGGCGCATCGACCTCACCGACCTCGTGATCGACGATGCACAGGGGCATGTCGAGGGCGCGCTCACGCTGCGGGGGACGCTGCCCCTCGGGCTGCGCGGCGCCGTGAACGGCCACTGGCGGCTGCCGGACGAACGCACGTACCGCTTCGCGGCTGCGGCGAGCGGCAACCTCGACCGCCTCGGCTCGACGGTCACGCTGGCCGAGCCCGCGAGCCTGTCATTCATCGGCAATGCGCTCGCCCTCACCGAAGAGCCGCGCCTCGTCGGCACCCTGCGCACGGAAGGCTTCGACGGCTCGCCGTGGATCGAGGCGGGACGGCTGCCGAGGGTGGCCGGCTCGGTCGCGCTCGACGCCGGGCAGTCCTCGATCGGCGTGGACGCCACGCTGGTGGCCGCCGAACTCGGCGAAGGGCCGCTGCGCCTGCAGGGCAACGGCCGCTGGCTCGAGGGCACGATCGAGATCGGCACGCTGCGTGCGTGGCTGCCGCGCTCGAGCCTCGCGCTCACCGTCGCGGGCAAGGTCCGGCTCGCGGAGCAGGCGCCGGAACTCGATCTGACCGGCGAGTGGACCGCGCTGCGCTGGCCGCTCGAGGGCGAGGCCTCGGTCGAGAGCCGGCTCGGCGCGTTCACGCTGCGCGGCGCGCTGCCCTACGCCTTCGACGTGCAGGCGCACGCCAGCATCCCCGGCCTGCCCGCGGCCAGCTTCACGACCTCGGGTGCGGTGGACCGCGAGCGGCTGGTGCTCGACCGGCTCGTCGGACAGGCGCTCGGCGGCAGCGTGTCCGGCAGCGGTCGCGTGTCGTGGCTCGGCGACCGGCCGTGGAGCGCGCGCGTGGACGCGAAGAACCTCGACATCGCGAGCGTGCGCCCGGACCTCCGCGGCCGCGTCAACGTCGTCGCAACTCTGGAGGGCCGCGGGTTCACGACGACGTCGCCCTGGACCGCGAGACTCGCCTCGCTGTCGGGCCAGGTGCTCGGCCGCACCCTCACGGGCCGGGGCGAGGTGTCCCACCGCGGCGACGGCGAGTACGAGCTGCGCAGCGTGCGGATCGCGAACGGCACGTCGCACGTGGACGTGAGCGGCCGCTGGGGCCGGCGTGCCGACCTGCGCTGGGACGCCGACCTGCGCAACCTCGCGCTCGTGCATCCCGAACTCCGCGGCGAACTCGTCTCATCGGGCCACCTGCGCGGCGACCCGCTGCGTCCCGAGATCGACGCCGAGGCGCGCGCGCGACGCTTCCAGTTCGCGGGCGTGACCGCGGAAACGCTGACGGCGGAGATCGACGTGGACCTCACCGACGCCCGCGAGTCCATGTTCGACGCACGCGCAACGACCGTGGAGATCGGCGCGCTGCTCCTCGACGAGGCCCGGCTGGACGCCCACGGACTCGCGCGCGAGCACTCGGTGGCGCTCGAGTTGTCCTCGCCCGGCGACGAGAGCAGGCGCGTGCCCGGTTTCCGGGGCCGGTTGGCGGCCACCGGCGGCTACGACGCGAACGAGGCCACCTGGCGCGGGAGCCTGGACTCGGCGTCGTTCACCTTCCCCGACGGCGCGGCGACGCTGCTGCAACCGGCCGCGATCGAGGCCGGGCGCACCGGCGCGCGGGCCGAGCCGATCTGCCTCCAGACCGGCGACGCGCGGCTCTGCGCCGAGGGCGAATGGCGGGCGGCGCCCGCTTCGTGGCGCTTGCTCTACAGCGCGCAGGACTGGCCGCTGCGGCGGCTGCTGCGCTCGCTCTTCGGCTGGCGCGAGTTCGACGGCCGGCTGCAGGCGAGCGGCTGGGCGGAGCAGCAGCCGGGCCGCGAATGGGTGGGCGGCACGACGGTCTATCTCGAGAACCCGGTGCTCGACATGCCGCGCAACCAGTTCCGCAGCGAGCGCATCGAACTCGGCAGCGGGCGGCTCGACCTGTTCGCGGAACCGGAAGCGCTGCGCGCGAACGTGGACCTGGACATGGCCAGGGGCACGACCGTGCGCGGCCAGGCGACGGCACGGCGCGAGCGCGGCCAGGCGCTGTCTGCGCACCCGCTGACCGGGCTGCTGCGCGTCGAATCGCAGGACCTCACGGGTCTCGCGGTGCTGGTGCCCGAGATCGACCGCTCGGGCGGCCGGCTCGACGCCTCGCTGACGGTGGCGGGTACGCTCGGGCAGCCGCGCTTCGACGGCGAGTTCCACGTACGCGACGGGCGCGTGGACATGTACCGCACCAACCTCTCGCTCACGGCCGTGACCCTCGACGGCCGCTTCGTGGGCGACGAACTCGTGTTCGACGGGCGCGGCAAGGCTGCGCGTGGCGAGCTCGCGTTCGACGGCCGCTTCGCCTGGCCCGCCGGCATCATGACCGGCGCGATGCGCCTCAAGGGCGAGCAGCTGATGATCTCCGACACGCCCGAGTACCGGATCGTCGCCTCGCCCGACCTGCTGCTCGTGGCCGGGCCGGACGGCTACGAGGTGACGGGCGAGGTGCTCATCCCGCTGGCGCGCATCCGGCCGCGTGACCTGAGCACCACGGTCTCCACCTCCCCGGACGAGCGCGTCGTCGGCCTCGAGGTCGAGGAGCAGGGGCCATCCACGCTCGAGCGCGTGCGCAGCCGCATCCGCATCACGCTCGGCGACGACGTGCGCGTGGACAGCTACGGGCTCAAGGCGAAGCTCGCCGGCGGCGTCACGGTGATCACGCGGCCGGGCGACGTGGCGCGCGGCGACGGCTCGATCCGCGTCGCAGAGGGCGAGTACAAGGCATTCGGCCAGTACGTGAAGATCGAGCGCGGCGTGCTGAGCTACGAGATGACGCCACTCAACGAGCCGACGCTCGACCTTGTCGGCAAGCGCGAGATCAAGCAGGAAGACATCGTCGTGCGGATCAACGTGCGCGGCACGCTCTCGAACCCGTTCGTCACGCTGAGCTCGGAGCCGCCGATGCCGGAGAACCAGGCGCTCTCGTACCTGATCATGGGGCGCTCGATCGACACGCTGCAGTCGGGCGAGGCCGCCTCGATCGACCGCGCCGCGCAGAGCCTCGCCATCAGCGGCGGCGGGCTGCTGCTCGGCGGGCTCGGCGCGCGCATCGGGCTCGACGAGGTGGCCGTCGAGCAGACCGGCGACGCAGACGCCTCGGTCGTGCTCGGCAAGTACCTCTCGCCCAAGCTCTTCGTGAGCTACGGCATCTCGATCGCCGAGGCCATCAACACGATCAAGCTGCGCTACACGCTGAACGAGCGCTGGTCGCTCAAGGCCGAGGCCGGGCTCGAGCAGGGTGCCGACATCGAGTACCGGATCGAGCGCTAGTCGAAGTCCGTCGCGAGCCCCGGCTGGCGCCAGTGCTCCAGCATGCGCGCCACCTGCCGCGGCGTGCTGCGACCGAGCGACATCGGCGGCAGGCCGGCCGGATCGAAGAACCCGACGGCATCGGTCTCGTAGCTGCCGCGCGCCTCGCCACCCGTGACTTCGCACAGGAAGAACGCCTTCCAGCTGTGGTGCAGCGACTCGCCGTGGCCGTGCCGGCTCCGGTCGTAGAGGGCCGCGAGCTTCACGGCCCGCGCGCGCAAGCCGGACTCCTGCTCGATCTCCTTCGCCACTGCCTGCGATGGCGCCTCGTTCACGTCCGCCCAGCCGCCCGGAAGGGTCCAGCGGCCGTCCGCGGCCTCGCGCACGAGCAGCACCCGTCCCTCCCTGAACACGGCCCCGCGCACCTCGACCTTCGGCGTGACGTAGCCCTGCTCGCGGCTCCACAGGACGAGCAGCGCCTCGCGGTCGACCGACGACGGACCGACCAGCAGTTCGGCCGCGATCCGCTCGATCTCCACGTAGCGCTCGCGGTCGTACTCGTTGCCGCAGAAGTGCAGCCCCGTACGGGCGAGCGCGTGCAGCCGCCGGACGAGTTCCAGGGTGCGATCGGTCATGGCGGCACTCCGGCCGGGGTCGGGGCCGCATTGTCGCGCGGCTTTCCGCGCCAGCCGGATATTGACAGGGTCCTGTCATTCTGCCAGCCTGAGCAGACCCCGGAGCCCCTCTTGCCCGCACCCGTGAGCAGCGCCGCGCGCACCCCCGACGAGGCCTTCCAGGATGTGCTGCTGGGCCTGTTCCAGCTGCACGGGCATGTGCTCGAGGCCGCCGACACGATGTCGGCCGGCGTCGGGCTCACGGGCGCGCGCTGGCAGGTGATGAAGGTGGCGGCCCGGCAGTCGCTGACGGTCTCGCAGATCGCGCGCCGCCTCGGCCTGAAGCGTCAGAGCGTGCAGCGCACCGTGAACCAGCTCGTGGCCCTCGGGCTCGTGGAGCTGCGGCCCAACCTCGACCACCTGCGCGCCGGCCTCGTGGCGCTGACGACCGAGGGGCGGAGGATCCTCGCCACACTCGAGTTGCGCCAGCAGGCGTGGAGCGGGCGCTGCCTGCGCGGCCTCGCCCGCACCGATCTCGAGCGGCTGGCGCAGTCGCTCGGCGATCTCGCCGAGCGAGTCGAGGCGACGACGGCCCGCGAGCGGCCCGCCGGACCCGCGAGCGCGCGGCGGGGCGCCGGGCGGCCTGCCGCAGGCGTGCGCCGCCGGCTCGTGGCGGCCTGAACACCGGCGCAACGACGACGACACCCCGAGGAGCACCGCGATGATCCCGACCCTGCTGGTCCTGAAGTGGTTCCACATCGTCGCGATGGTGTACTGGCTCGGCGGCGAGTGGGGCGTCTTCCAGACCTCCTACCACGTCACCAACCCGAAGCTGTCGCTCGAGGAGCGGCGCCGTCACATGGAGACGGCCTACCGCATCGACATCCTCGCCCGGCTCGGCATCATCCTGCTGCTGCCCATCGGGCTGCACATGGGCTATCTCTGGGGCACGCAGCCGCTGGGCGGCGGGTGGCTGGTGCTGATGTGGATCCTCACGGCCGGCTGGGTCGGCCTCGCCCTGGCGGCCTTTATGAAGCGCGGCACGGACGCGGGCATCCGGCTCACGATCTGGGACGAGCGCATCCGCTACGTGCTGATCCCGGTGCTCGCCACGCTCGCGATCGTCTCGCTGGTGAAGGACTTCCCCTTCCAGCAGAACTGGTACGCGACCAAGATCCTGCTCTACTCGGGCCTGCTGGTGATCGGCCTGATCCTGCGCTTCGTGATGCGCCACTGGACGGAGACCTTCCGCCAGCTCGCCGCCGGCGGCCCGCGCGCCGAGCTCGAGGCCAGGCTCGACCGCGAGATCCGCATGGCGCGGCGGCTCGCGTACTTTTACTGGGTCGGCATCGGGACAGTGGCGTTCATCGGGGTGACGAAGTTCTTCTGAGGCCGCTCGGGAGCTGCAGCCGGCGCGCCTGGCGCACCACCCGGCGCAGCAGCTGGCTGCGCGCATTGCGGCCGCCCCGCGATTCTGCGATGCCGAACTGTGCCTAATATGGTGCGTCTTTCAACAACTCGCTGGCTGGGAGCGCGTGCTATCCTCGCCTTGCACCGTTGAGGTGCCGCGATGGCCCGCTGCCGCCTCTCCTCGCTGTTTTTCGGGTTGTTGCTGGTGTGCCAGGCGACCGTCGGCGCGAGCGGGGCGCCCTCACAGGCCGCCGCCACGCCCGCCTCGTCCTGGTTCTCCTTCCAGTATTTCGCCGCGATCGTCCGCGACGCCGTCGGCGGCTCGATCTATGGCGATGCCGCAGCCGCGCCGGCGCACCTGGCCGCCGAGGAGGTCGCCAGGCGGCAGGCCGACGTGCTCGCGTACCTCGCCGGCAAGTCGGCCGAGTCGATGAGCCTGGCCGACCTCGTCGAGGTCTACCACCTCGCCGGGGCTCCCTCGGTGCTCCACGGCCTGGTGGGCAACGGCATCGAGCGGTCGATGAACCTCAAGCTCGGCGCGCTGCGCAGACAGCTGCACCTGCTCGTGCTCAAGGACGTGGCCGCCCAGTTCAAGGACCGGACGGCGCGCGTGGGGGTCAACGACTTCGGCTCCACGCAGAACCCCGACGTCGCGGTGGACCTGAAGACCGACATCGACTTCACGCTCTTTCCCGGCGCCGAGGCCGACGGCGTGGCCCCCGAAGAGTTCATCCGCGCCTACGAGGAGCACTTCGCACGCCACTGCCGCGAGCTGGGCCGCAGCCTCTCCCCGCACCAGTTCGACATCGTCCCGCACCGCTTCACCGCGATGATCCCCGACTGGCGCGCCGCTCAGTCGATGGCCGACTTCGAGTTCAAGCTGCGGCGCGGCCTGAGCCAGCTGCGCGAGAACCCCGAGGCGTACTTCCTCGAGGGCGCCTTCATGCAGCAGGTCATGAAGCGCAGCGCCGAGGGTCCCGCGAAGACCTTCGCCTGGGTGAACCCCGACACGGGCCAGCTGGAACTGGTCGACGCGACCACCGTGCGGCAGTTCTTCTACCGCCCCGACATCCGGCAGCGGTACGCCTTCGGCGGCGCGGTCGGCAACTGGCACTTCTGGAACGCGCACCAGGACGACATGCTGCGCGCGAAGTACCTGTTGCGGAACTTCGACGAGGGCGTGGCGCTGCTCGACACCAAGCTGCGCGACTACGCCACGCTCTCCGACCGCGAGCGCACGGCCGCCGTGCGTCGGCACTACGGCGACCCGGCCACGAGCGACCAGGCCCGGATGTTCAAGCTGACGCTCGATGCGGCCGCCGACATCCGCAAGAACAAGGGGCAGGGCGGTGCGGCCGTGACGGCCGCGCTGCAGCCGTTCGTCGAGTACCAGCGCGGGCTGCTCGGAGCTGGCAGGCCCGAGGACCAGGACACGCTGCTCGCGCTTGCCCACCGGCTGTACGAGCACCACAGCCAGCTGCTGATGGTCCACAACATCGTCACGACCTCGTCGGGCCGGCTGCAGGACTGGCTGGCCCCGCCCGTCGTGCAGCGTCAGGCGCTGCTCGCGTCGGCCGACGGCGCCGTCGAGCGGCGGATCACGCTCGACCCCGAGGCGCGCGAACGCCTGCAGAAGGCCGCCTTCTTCGAGCTGCGGGACGCGCTGGCGCTGATGCCAGACGACCTCGTGGAACGCGTCCGCCAGCAGAACCCGCGCATGGCGCCGGAGATCGACATCCTGCTCGGCGTCATCCGCAAGCAGCGCGAGATGATGGACGCCGAAGGCGAGCATCCCGACCACGCGATCGTCAAGCGGACGGCCGCCGCTCGCGAGGCCCTCGCGGCACACCAGTCGCTCACGCAGCGCCTGGTCGCCCGGGCCATGTCGCTGCCGGGCGAACTCGGCGAGGCCGAGGAACTCGTGCAGGATCACGTGCAGGAGTGGATGGTGCGCGCCGTGCGCCGGCGCGCGGGCAGCGAGTGGGCCGATCGCCTGTCGCTGATGCGGGCCAACGCCAAGGGCGCGGGCCAGCAGGCGCCGGACGAGGTCCTCCGTCCGGCCACGGGCCCGGGTCGCCGGACGACGCCACCCGCCGACCTGTCGCAGCCGCGCTGGACGGGCCGGGTCAACACGGCAAGCAGGATGGTCAACGTGCTGACCGCGTATCAGAAGGCCGGCGAGTTCAACCTCGACGTGGCGAAGGCGGTCGGCACGGAGGCGATGAGCTACCTCCCGTTCCTCGGCACGACCCTCGACTTCGTGAACGCCAGCGAGCACAAGCGCGGGGCGGCCGTCGGCGTCGGCGTCCAGGGCATCTCGCTCGCCGCCACGTGGTTCGTGCCGTTCTGGGGCCAGACGCAGCTGCTGTGCGGCGCCGCGACGGGCGTGGTGTCGTTCTGGGGCGAGTCCACCTTCCGGCCGCTCCTGCGCGAGAAGCTGCAGCTCGCCTACCAGGGTCACGTCGACGCGTACGAGGGCGGCCTGCTGACCACGGGGCGCCCGACGCGCGTCGAGTCGCCGCGCGTGCACCTGCTCTACCCGGTCGACCCGCAGGGGCAACTCACCGTGGACGAGCGCCGCGCGAAGTTCTTCGCCTACATGCGGCCGCGGGTCTCGGACGCCACGCGCACGCTGGCCGGGCACGGCCCGGCCGACGATCCGTCCAGCTGGGTGCAGGTGCAGTCGCGCGTCATCCTCGACGAGATCACCGGCTACGTGGACGACTGGTGGAACGCGACGGGCCCCTTCGCCTCGTTCGACGAGCTGACGGTGCGGCGGGCGATGGACGAGCACTACTGGCAGCAGGAGACCCGCCAGCAACTGATCGAGATGCTGGTGGACGACTACAACGTGGGCATGCAGGCCTACGTGATGGCCAACTCCGAGGTGAAGGAGCGCGAGTACGGCGATCTGTGGCTCACGCTGCGCGACCTCGCGATGCAGGAGGCACTGCTCGACCAGGAGCGCGAGGCATACCGCTCGAGCGGGGCTTTCGCCGAGGCCGGGGCGCTGGCGATCGGTGCGGCGCTCGACGAGGCGCCGCAGGTCGCGCCGGGGCTTGAGCTGTCGGTGTCGCCCCGGGTCGAGATCGAGACCGACCAGACGGGCAAGGAGACGCCCCGCGTCACCGGGTTCGCCGTGCACACCGAGGTCATCGGGTCGCCGGGCGACGAGCATCCCGCGCCGTTCAGCGTGCGGCTCGACGCGCGGAGCCCGCGCGCCGCTTCGCAGCTCCCGGGCGCGGCCACGCCGGCCCAGCCTGCCACGATCGAGGTCGCGGCCGTCCCGCAGGCCGGCGACACGAGCGCGGCGGTTACACTGACGGCAGTGCTGCTCGACGGGCGCGGCCAGGAACTGGCGCGAAAAGCGGTTGATCTGAAGTTCGAGGCCGGCCAGCCGAAGGCGACCGACGACACGACCGCGCCGGACGACCTCGCCGGGATGGCCGCGCAGCAGTCGCAGGCGAGCGACCTGGCCGTCGCGGCCGAGCAGGCCGCGGCCCGTGCGGCCGCCGAGTGCCGCGAGGCGGCCACCGACGCCGCGCAGGCCACGACCGCGGCCGACGAGATGGCGCAGCAGACGGACGCACTCGAGCAGGCGCTCGTTGAACTGGAGGCCGGGCTCGGGCGCGCCGACGACCTGCTGGCCACCGTCAAGAGGCACCACGCGGAAGCGGAGCAGCAAGCCACGCGCCTCGGCGAGGCCGCGCACGAGGCCGAGGCCCTGCAGCAACGCGCGTGCGACTACCAGGAGGCCTTGGCCCGGGCGCCCTCGGACGACGATCGCGCACGGCTGCAGGCGCCGCTGGCCGCCGACGCCTTCGACGGCCCGCTGGGGCAGGGTCGCGACGCGATGGCGGCCGTGCGGCGTGCCGCCGCCGATGCGCGCGCGGCGGCGACCTCGCTGCAGGGCTTCGCCGTGGAGCTGCGGACGGCCGGGGCGGAGGCTGGTGCAGGCGCAGCGGGCGGTGCAGGCGCAGCAGGCGCAGCGGGCGGAGCAGCGGCCGACGCATCGGCGGCCGCGCGCCAGCACGCCGGCACGGCACGGTCCGCCCTCGCGCAGATCGACACGCTTGGCGGGCAGGCCGCGTCGCTCGTGCAGGCGGCGCGGGCCGGGGCGGCCAGCGACCCGACCGACGCCGCTTCGCGCGGGGCACTGGAGGCAATCGAGCAGCTCGCCGCCCGGATCGAGGAGGCGCAGCGGCGGGTGCGCGACTGTCCCGAGCAGGCGCTCGCCGGCCTGGCCGCCGCCGAAGAACGTGTGGCCGCGCTGCGCGCCCGGCTCGAACAGGCCGACGCGCGGCGCGCCGCCCTGCAACAGGCACTCGCGCAACGCGAGGCGCAACTGGCCGAGGCCGAGCAGCTGGCGGCGCTCGTGGACTACCTGGTGGATTTCGCTGCGACGTATCTCAGGCGCCTCGAGGTGGCCGTGATCGCCGGCAAGGCGTGCCTCAACGCGGCGGGCCAGGCGCGCGAGGCACCGGCGCCATCGTCGGCGACCACCACCACGGCACCGCCGACGACCGACGACCGCTGCGCGCAGATCGAAGCGGGCCTCGTCGCCGCGAGCCAGGCCTACGACCTGGCGACGTTCCGGGCGCTGGTCGCGCAGGCCTCGACCTGCTCGTGCCACGCGAGCGCCGCGGCGTGGCTGGAGCGCCAGGACCGGTGCAACGCGCTCGGGGCCGAGCTGTCGGCCGCCGCGCAGGCCGGCGACCTCGCCCGGTTCCGCGCACTGCTCGGCCACGCGGTCGACTGCGATTTCTACGCGCAGGCCGCCGCCGACGTCGACAAGCTCGAGCGTGATCGGCGTCAGGAGGCAATGAGCAACCTCCTCGGCGGCGTCCTCCAGACCCTCGAGGGCATCCAGCGCCAGCGGCAGGGCGCCACGCCCCCCGCGACCGCGCCGCAGCCCACGACTGCGACGCCGCCACGGCAGGCCGGGCCGCAGGACGCCGGGCCGCAGGTGTCGGAGGCCGAGAAGAAGGCGCTCGAGGACGAAATCAACCGGCGTTACGAGGCCTGGAAGAAGAGGTGGTGCACACCATCCTGGTCGGGCTGCGTGCTCTACCCGTCGGGCACGCGGGCAGCGCTCGTCGAGAAGTACCTGTGGGGCGCCAGGACGCCGCAGGATCTGCAGCGGGTCCGCGCGCTCTTCCAGTGCTACGACCCGTGTGTGATGCAGGACCTGCGAACCGAACAGGCCTACGATCAGTGCCAGCGGCAATGCCGGACGGCGGTTCTCGGGGAGCCGTAGGGAGGGCTCCCCTCGATATCGGCGCCGGGAGCCACGCCCCCCGCGGGGGGGCCGGCCGGCGCGGCGAGCTTGACAGCGCGCGCATATTTATGCAAATTAGCCCGGTTTTTATTCACCGCCCGGGATGCACCCTGCCTTGGCCACCGACCCCCACGCCCAGCTCCACCGGCGGGACGCGCTCGCGCGCATCCTGCGGAAGAACGCGGTCGGCCGGCAGGCCGAGCTCGTCGAACTGCTGCGCGCCGAGGGCCTCGAGGCCACGCAGTCGAGCGTGAGCCGCGACCTGCGCGAGCTCGGCGTCGTGAAGGGCGCCGACCGCTACCTGCTGCCTGCGGTCGAGGATGCGCTCAGGCCGAGCCACTTCGAGGACGTGCAGTCCTTCGTGAAGGGCTGGCGCGCCGCGGGCCCCAACATGACCGTGCTGCGCACCACCACCGGCGCCGCGCAGAGCGTCGCCATCGCCCTCGACAAGGCGCGCTGGCCCGAGGTCGTCGGCACCATCGCCGGCGACGACACGATCTTCATCGCGACCGCGGGCGCCCGCACCCAGCGCCGCCTGCACGCCCACCTGCATTCGATCTTCGGACGCTGAGATCCCCATGACCCAGACTGCCACGGGCGCCAAGCCCATCCTGCTCGCATTTTCCGGCGGCCTCGATACCTCGTTCTGCGTGCCGTGGCTCGCCGAGACCTACGGTCGCCCGGTCGTCACGCTGACGGTGGACACCGGCAGCATCGACGCTGCCACGGCGCGCACGCTCGAGGAACGCTCGCGGGTGCTCGGCGCCGTCGCACACCATCTTGTGGACGCGCGGCCGGCCTACTTCGAGCAGGTCATCAGGTACCTGATCATGGGCAACGTGCGCCGCGGCAACCTCTACCCGCTGTGCGTGGGCGCCGAGCGGGTGCTGCAGGCGCAGACGGTGGCGCAGTGGGCGCGCAAGCTCGGCACCGAGGTGGTCGCCCACGGTTCCACCGCCGCGGGCAACGACCAGGTACGCTTCGAGGTGGCGCTGCGCACCCTCGCGCCCGGGCTCGAGATCCTCGCGCCGGTGCGCGATCGCGCCTTCAAGCGTCCCGAGCAGCTCGCCTACCTCGAGAGCCGCAAGCTGCCGGTGCCGCCGTTCGGCGCGGCCTACTCGGTCAACCGCGGCCTGTGGGGCACGACCATCGGCGGCAAGGAGACGCTCGCCTCGGACGGCTGCATCCCGGACTCGGCCTGGGTGCTCACGCGCGACGCGTTCACCAGTCCGCTTGCGCCACAGCGGCACACCATCGGCTTCGAGGCCGGGATCCCCTGCTCGCTCGACGGCAACGCCATGGACCCGGTGGGCCTGATCGAGGCCGTCGAGGCGCTCGGCGCGAGGTTCGGCATCGGCCGCGGCATCCACCTCGGCGACACGATCATCGGCTTCAAGGGCCGGGTCGCGTTCGAGGCGCCGGCGGCCGAGATCCTGCTCACCGCGCACCGCGAGCTGGAGAAGCTGGTGCTCTCCGCGCGACAGGCGCGCCTCAAGGAATCGCTCGCCGGCCCCTACGGGGATCTCGTCCACGAGGGCCAGCACCTCGACCCGGTGTGCCGCGACATCGAGGCGTTCTTCGTCTCCACGCAGCAGCGGGTGACGGGCGCGGTGCACCTGCTGCTGCGGCCGGGCGCGGTGTTCGTCGAGGGCGTCGCCTCGCCCTGGTCGCTCATGAAGGCCTCGAAGGGCGCCTACGGCGAATCGGCCGGCGAGTGGACGGCGGCCGAGGCGCACGGCTTCTCGAAGATGCTGGCGCTGCCGGGCATCTTCTACACGCGGGCCGGACGCCCCGCGCAGGAGGACTGAGCATGGCGACCCAGACCCGCACCGTCGTCGTGGACAAGATCGCCTCGATCGCCCAGGCCTGCGGCCTGAGCCACGAGGTGCGGATCGCCACCCGGGACATTCCCTGCGAGGAGGGGACGGTGCTGGTGGTGGAGATCCTGAACAACAAGTCCACCTACAACACCCTCGAGCTCACCAGCGGCCGCATGGCCAAGGTGGCGCGCGGCGACGTGATCGTGGGCGCGCTCGGCCACCGCCAGGCGCTGTTCGGCTACTCCGGCCACATTCCCGACAAGGTGGAGACCGGCGTCATCCTGCAGGTGCTCAACATGGGCGGCGTGCTCGGCATCTGCGACTCGGTGAACCCGGACAAGGGCACGCCCTTCGACTGCCGGGTGCTCGGCTGCGTACTGCAGTTCCCGTTCCTCGGCGAGCGCATCGGCGTGCCGGCGAAGGTCGGCCACCGCAGGCTCGACTACGCCGCGCCGCTCGACACCCACGGCGTGCCTGTCGTGGCGCTGGCCGGTACGTGCATGGAGGCGGGCAAGACCGCCGCCGCCTGCGCAATCGTGAGCCGCATGCGCCACCGCGGCCTCGCCGTGCACGCCTTCAAGGCGACGGGCGTGTCGCTGCGACGGGACATCCTCGCCATGGAGGACTCGGGCGCACGCCGCAGCATGATCTTCACCGATCTCGGCATCGTGACCACCACCGCCGCCTCCGGCCCCGCGCTCACCCGCACGATGCTCACCGAGATGACACAGGGCCGGCCCGACGTCGTGGTGTTCGAGCTCGGCGACGGCATCCTCGGCGCCTACGGCGTCGAGGCGATCCTCGCCGAGGAGGACATCCGCCGGTCGCTGTCGGCCGTCGTGCTCTCGGCCAACGACCCGGTCGCGGCCTGGGGCGGCGTGAAGCTGCTGCGCGAGCGCTTCCGCATCGAGCCCTGCGCGGTCACGGGCCCCGCGACCGACAACGCCGTGGGCGTGAACATCATCGAGCAGCAGATGGGCGTGCGGGCGGTGAACGCGATGGCCGCCGGCGCCGCGCTCGGCGACCACATAATCGACAGCCTGGGCCTCGGCGCACAGCTCGCGCGGGCGGCCTCGGAATGACCGCGCGCATCCCAGCGATCGTCCTCGGCGGCACGGGCTACGTGGCGGGCGAGCTGCTGCGCCTGCTCGCCTCGCACCCCTACCTCGACCTCGCGGCGGTCGCCTCGGACAGCCAGCCCGACGAGCCGGTCGCGCAGTTCTTCCGGCACCTGCAGCCGGTGCTGCCGCACCTGCGCTTCGCCGGGCACGACGAGGCGCTCGAGTACGTCACCGCGAACCCCGCGACGGCCGTGTTCTCCGCGGCGCCGCACGGCGTCTCCGCGACGCTGGTCGACAGGCTGCTCGGCGCCGCCGAGCAGGCCGGCACCCAGCCGCGGGTCGTGGACATCTCGGCCGACTTCCGCTTCCGCACGGCGGCCGCCTACGAGGCCGTCTACAAGCACGGCCACGGCGCGCCGCAGCGCCTCGCGCAGTTCACCTGCGCCGTGCCCGAGCACCTCAACGCCCTGCACACGCCGCACGTCGCGCACCCGGGCTGCTTCGCGACCGCGATCCTGCTCGCGAGCGTGCCGCTGCTGTCGCTCGGCCTCGTGGAGCCGCGCCTGTTCGTCGCGGGCATCACCGGCAGCACGGGCTCCGGCCGCCAGCCCACCGCGGGCACGCACCATCCACAGCGCCATTCCGACCTCTACTCCTACAATTCGCTGGCGCACCGCCACGCTCCGGAGGTGCGGGCGCTCGCGCTCGAGGCGAGCGGCGTCGAGGCCGAGTTCCACTTCGTGCCGCACTCGGGGCCGTTCGCGCGCGGCATCCACGTCACGGTGCAGGCCGCGACCCGCGAGCCGCTCTCGAGCCACGCGCTGGTGCACGCGCTGCGCGACTTCTACGACCAGTCGGTGTTCGTGCGCGTCGCGGGCGAGGCGCCCCGCGTGAAGGACGTCGTGGCGAGCAACTTCGCGCAGCTCTCGGGCGTCGCCCACGGCGGCACCGTCGCCGTGACCTGCGCCATCGACAACCTCACGAAGGGCGCGGCCGGCGGCGCCGTGCAGTGGATGAACCGCGTGCTGGGCTACGAGGAGACCGCGGGGCTGATGCAGCCGGCGGCGGGCTGGACGTGACGGCCGACCACCTCGCACCCGTCTACGCGCAGTGGCCGATCGACGTCGTGGACGCCGAGGGCGTGCACCTGCGCACCCGCGACGGACGGCGCATCCTCGATCTCTACGGCGGCCACGCCGTGGCCGCGCTCGGCTATTCGCACCCGCGCTGGCGCGCGGCGCTCGAGCAGCAGGCCCGGACGCTGCTCTTCCAGAGCAATGCCGTGCCGCTCGAGGTGCGCGCCCGGGCGGCGATGCGCCTCGCGCGCTTCGCGGGCCAGGGACTCGACACCGTGTTCTTCGCCAACACCGGCGCCGAGGCGAACGAGAACGCGCTCAAGCTGGCGCTCAGGATCACCGGGCGCCGCAAGGTGGTGGCGGTCGAGGGCAGCTTCCACGGCCGCACGGCCGCCGCGGGGGCCGTCACCTGGGGTGCGGCGAAGAAGTGGTACGGATTCCCGCAGGCGCCGTTCGAGGTCGAGTTCCTGCCGCGCGGCGATCTCGAGGCAATCGCGCGGGTCGTGGGCACCGATACGGCCGCCGTGATCGCCGAGCCCGTGCAGGGCGTGGCCGGGGCCGTGGATCTCGGCCAGCCCTTCCTCGCGGCGCTGCGCGCGCGAACGAGCGAGACCTGCGCCATGCTGATCCTCGACGAGGTGCAGTGCGGCATGGGTCGCACCGGCTTCCCGTTCGCGGCCAGCATGCACGGCATCGCGCCCGACATGCTCACGACGGCCAAGGCGCTCGGCGCGGGCTTCCCCTGCGCAGCGCTGCTGATGGCCGATCACGTCGCGGCGCACCTCGGGACGGACGACCTCGGCACGACTTTCGGCGGCGGCCCGATGGCCTGCGCGCTCGTCGAGGCGGTCGTGGACATCATCGAGAGCGAGGGCCTGCTCGCCAACGTGCGCCGGCTCGCGCAGCAGATCCGCGCGACCTGCGTCGTGGGGCCGGTGACGGGCGTGCAGGGCGCGGGCTTCCTCACGGGACTGCGCACCACCCGTCCCGCGAAGGACGTGCAGCGCGAACTGCTCGAGCGCGACATCCTGACCGGCACCTCCGGCGACCCGCACGTGGTCCGCATCCTCGCGCCCTACGTGCTCGAGGAGCCGCACGTCGTGCAGTTGCGCGACGCGCTCGCCTCGCTGCCCGCGTAGCGCGGCGCACGCCCCGCCCTCCTCATCTCGCAACAGCACGGCAGGACGATTCGCCATGAAACGCTTCCTCGACCTGGCCGACTTCACCCGCGACGAGGTCGTGGACCTGATCGGCCTCGCGCGCCGGCTGCAGGAGCGTCCCGAGCCGCAGGCGCTCGCGGGCCGCATCCTCGGGCTGCTGTTCATGAACCCGTCGCTGCGCACGCTGTCGTCGTTCCAGGCCGGCATGATGCGGCTCGGCGGCTCGGCGTTCGTGGTCACGCCCGGCCAGGGCACCTGGAACGTCGAGACGCGCACCGGCGCCGTCATGGACGGCGGCGCGGCCGAGCACGTGCGCGAGGCGATCCCCGTGCTCGCCTCCTACTGCGACGTGCTGGGGCTGCGCGCCTTCGCCGAGGGCAGGGACCTCGCCGCCGATCTCGCCGAGGCACCGTTCAAGCTGATGGCCGGGCTCTGCGACAAGCCGTTCATCAACCTCGAGTCGGCGGTGAACCATCCCTGCCAGGCGCTCGCCGACTGGAAGACCATGGACGACCTCGGCGTGCCGCGCGCGGGCAGGTTCGTACTGTCCTGGGTCTACCACCCGCGCGCCCTGCCGCTCGCCGTGCCGGCCGCCGCCCTGCACATGGCGGCACAGCGCGGCATGGAAGTCGTGGTACTGCGCCCGGACGGCTATGCACTGCCCGAGCCCATCATGGCCAGGGCGCGCGCCGCCGCCGCAGCCTCCGGCGGCTCGCTGAGCGAGACCACGGACCGGGCCGCCGCGCTCGCCGGGGCGCACGTGCTGTACGCGAAGGAATGGGGCTCGCCCGCCTGCTATGGCGAAGCCGAGGCCGAGGCCGCGCTCCGGCGCCCGCTCGCGGACTGGCAGGTCCGGGAGTCGTGGTTCGCCGGCGCGCGCCCGGAATGCCACTTCATGCACTGCCTGCCGGTGCGGCGCAACGTCGCGGTGGCGGACGAGGTGCTCGACGGCCCGCGATCCCGGGTGATCCGCGAGGCCGCCAACCGCATGGCCGTGCAGATGGCCGTGCTCTGCAGACTGCTCAAGGGGTAAGGACGACGATGATCGGACACAAGGGCGAACAGGCCGTCACGGTGCGCGCGCTGCGCGGGGCGGCGCCGTACATACACATGTACAAGGGCAAGGTCTTCGTCATCAAGACGGGCGGCGGCGCGTTCCGCGACGCGTCCACGATGCGCGCGTTCATGGAGCAGGTGGCGATCCTGCACCACCTCGGCATCCGCGTGGTGCTGGTGCACGGCGGCGGGCCGCAGCTCGACGAGGTCACGGCGAAGCTGGGCGTGGAGACGCGCATGGTGCAGGGCCGGCGCGTGACCGACGCCGCCGCCATCGACGCGACGGCCATGGTGCTGAACGGCCTCGTCAACACCCGCCTGCTCGCGTTGTGCCGCGAGTTCGGCATCGCAGCCATCGGCGTGAGCGGCGTCGATGCCGCCATGGTCAAGGCGCACAGGCGCGCGCCCGTTACGCTCGCGAGCGGCGAGGTCGTGGACTACGGCATGGTGGGCGACATCGACGGGGTGGACGGCTCGGTGATCGTCCGCCTGCTCGACGCAGGCTTCCTGCCCGTGGTGAGCCCGCTGTCGGCCGACGCGTCCGGGCAGCTGCTGAACATCAATGCCGACACCGTGGCCGCCGCGATCGGCGGCGCGCTGGTGGCCGAGAAGCTGATCCTGTGCACCGGCGCCCAGGGCATCCTCGAGCGGCTCGACGACCCGCGCTCGCTGATCTCCTACACGGACGTCGCGGGGCTGCGTCGCCTGCGCGAGGAAGGCGCGCTCACCGACGGCATGCTGCCCAAGTCGAGTGCCATCGAGGCCGCGATCCGCGGCGGCGTGCGCCGCGTGCACGTGATCTCCTACGCCGCCCCCGACGCGCTGCTCGCCGAGATCTTCACCAACGAGGGCACCGGGACGCTGGTGGTCCGCGACACCAAGGCCCTGAGTCCCGCGGAGCAGGGCGCGGCGGAGCACGGCACGACCGAAAAGGGTGCCACGGCATGACACGGCTGTGGGACAAGGGCGCGCCGCTCGACGAGCGCGTGCTGCGCTACACGGCCGGCGAGGACCACGCCCTCGACAACCGCCTGGTCGCCTACGACGTGTGCGCCTCGATCGCGCACGCCGCCATGCTGCACGACGCCGGGCTCCTGAGCGACGCCGAGCTCGAGGCGATCACCACGGGGCTCGGCGAAATCGGCGCGGCGCACGCGCGCGGCGAGTGGTCGGTGACGCTCGATCTCGAGGACGGCCAGACCGCTCTCGAGACGCTGCTCACGCGCCGCATCGGGGCGGCCGGCGCGCGGCTGCACGCGGGACGCTCCCGCAACGACCAGGTGCTGGCGGCGCTCCGGCTGTACCTGCGCGACGCCGTCGAGGACCTCGCCGCGGGCGCCCGGGTCGTCGCCACGGCCCTCGAAGGTCTCGCCGTCGAGCAGGGGCACATCGAGCTGCCGGGCTACACGCACATGCAGCAGGCCATGCCGAGCTCGGTGGCCCTGTGGGCGCGGGGCTTCGCGGCCGAGATCGTCGACGACGCCGACGCGCTGCGCCATGCACACCGGCGCATCCTCAAGAACCCGCTCGGCTCGGCGGCGGGCTACGGCACACCCAACCTGCCGGTGAGCCGCGAGGGCACGCGCACGCGCCTCGACTTCCCGGAGAACCACGAACCGGTGACGGCCGTGCAGCTGTCGCGCGGCAAGGCCGAGGCGGAGGTGCTGTTCCAGGTGGCGATCCTGATGCAGGACCTCGGCCGGCTCGCCTCCGACCTGCTGCTGTTCTACACGCGGGAGTTCGGCTTCGTGGAACTGCCCGATGCATTCACCACCGGGTCTTCCATCATGCCCCAGAAGCGCAACCCGGACGTGTTCGAACTGGTGCGCGGCCGGGGTGCCACGGCGCAAGCCTGCCTCACCGAGGTTTTCGGCATCACGGCCAAGCTGCCGTCGGGCTACCAGCGCGACCTGCAGCTCATCAAGGCGCCGCTGTTCCGCTCCATAGACCTCTGCGGCGAGACGCTCGCCATCATGGCGGCGGCGATCCCGCAGCTGCGCTTCCGGCCGGAGCGGATCCGGCTCGACGCCGACATCCACGCCGCCGCGCAGGCCAACGAGCTGGTGGCCCGGGAGGGGATCCCGTTCCGCGAGGCGTACCGCCGGGTTGGTCAAAGATTCCGCGAGGGCTGATAGGATCCGCGGCATGAACACGCCGCTGATCAGCGTCCTCGCCTGCCTGCTCCTGGCCCTGCCCGTGCACGCCGCCGAGCGCGACTTCTCGCGCCTGGGCAAGGACCTCACGCCCGTCGGCGCCGAGCGCGCCGGCAACGCCGACGGCACCATCCCGGCCTGGGAAGGCGGCCTCACGCAGCCGCCCGCCGGCTGGACGCCGCAACAGGGCTACGTGGATCCGTTCCCCGGCGACAAGCCGCTGTTCACCATCACCGCCGAGAACGCCGCACAGTACGCGGCGCGGCTCACGCCCGGCATGCAGGCGCTGCTCAGGAAGTTCCCGCAGCAGTACCGCTTGAACGTGTACCCGGCGCGGCGCACGGCGGCGCTGCCGAAGGAGATCACCGACCGCGTGCGCGAGCAGGCGCCGAAGGTCGAGCTGAACGGTTTCGGCCTCAGGAACCTCGGGAGCTCGACGACGCCCTTCCCCATCCCCCGGGACGGCCTCGAGGCGATCTGGAACCACCTCGTGCGCTACACGGGCGGCGGCACCGAGCGCATCGGTCACTCTTTCCCGGTCCGCGCCAACGGCGACTACTTCAAGATCGGCTTCCGCTCGCAGCGCATCTACGCGCAGAACATGGAGGGTGCCGAGCCCAACCGCCTGTTCTACGCGCTCGGCTACTTCACCGAGCCCGCCACGCTGCGCGGCACGATCTTCCTGGTGCACGAGCCGGTGGACCAGGTGGCGGAGCAGCGCTCGGCGTGGATCTACAACGCCGGCCAGCGCCGCGTGCGCCGCGCCCCCGACCTCGCCTACGACGGCGTCAACGACGGCTCGGAGGGCATGATCGTCACCGACCAGGTGGACGGCTACAACGGCGCCCCCGACCGCTACGAGTGGAAGCTCGCAGGCAAGCGCGAGATCTACGTCCCGTACAACACCTACAGGCTCTCCGACAAGTCTCTGAAGTACAAGGACATCATCGGCAAGGGAACGATCAACGCCGACCTCGTGCGCTACGAGCTGCACCGCGTATGGGTGGTCGAGGGCACGCTCAAGGCAGGCCAGCGGCACGTCTACGGCAAGCGCACGTTCTACCTCGACGAGGACAGCTGGAGCGTGCTCTCGGAGGACGCCTACGACACGCGCGGCGGCCTGTGGCGCGTCGCCCTGCACGGTCTCATCCAGTGCTACGACGCGAACGTGCCGTGGTACCGCTACGGCGTCGTCCACGACCTCACGAGCGGCGGCTACATCGCCGGCGGCTTCGACAACGAGATCAGGGAGCCGATGAAGTTCGGCGTGAAGGGCAGGCTGTCGGACTTCCAGCCGGACGCGCTGCGGCGGCTGGGCGGCACGATCTGATCAGTCCAGGCCGAGCGCGAACCCCGCCTCGAGGTCCTGCTTCGAATAGACCTTGAACGCGATCAGGGTCTCGGAGCTGGTGATGCCGCGCAGCCGGCGCATCTTCTCGCTGATCACCCGCGCGAGGTCCTCGTTCTCGCGCACCCGCACCAGCGCGACGAGGTCGTACTGCCCCGCCACCGAGAACACCTCGCTCACGCCCTCGAGCTCGGCGAGCTTGCCGGCGAGTTCCGGAACCTTGTCCGTTTCTGCCTTGATCAGTACGACGGCTGTGACCATGGTGCGCGCTTCCCCGGGACTCGGAACACGTTGACGGCCGCCATGGTACACGGGCGGCCGGGGCTCACTCGGCGTCGGGCTGGGCCTCGGGCCGCGCGGCGACGAACGCGGGCAGCGACTCGAGGTGCCGCGCCACCGCGACGAGCCGCGGGTAGGGCGCGAGGTCGACCTGCGCCCGGCGGGCGTTGTACATCTGCGGCACCAGGAATGCGTCGGCGAGCGTGACCGCAGCGCCGTAGCAGTGCCGGCCGTCCGCGGAATGCCGCGCCACGAACTGCTCGAGCGCCCCGAAGCCGCGTGCGATCCAGTGGTGCACCCAACGCGAGACCTTGTCCTCCCCGGCCCCGAGTTCGCTCCGCAGGTACTGCTGCACGCTCAGGTTGTTGAGCGGGTGTACGTCGCAGGCGATCGCGAGCGCCATGGCGCGCACCGCGGCCCGATCACGGGCTCCACCCGGCAGCAGCGGTGGCTGCGGGCGGATCTCCTCGAGGTACTCGCAGATGGCGAGCGACTGGGTGACGACCACGCCGTCGTGCTCGAGGGCGGGCACCAGTCCCTGCGGGTTCAGCTCGAGGTAGTCGGCCCGGCGCTGCTCGCCGCCGTCGCGCAGCAGGTGGCGCGACACGGACTCGTACTCGAGTCCCTTCCATGCCAGCGCGATGCGGACCCGGAAGGCCGCGGAGCTGCGCCAATAGGTGTAGAGCCTGAGCGCCATGGCATCTCAGACGATGGTGGTCCGCAGGGTCTCGAGCCCGTCGATGCCGCCCACGAGGCTGTCGCCGGGCTGCACCGGGCCCACGCCCTCGGGCGTGCCGGTGAAGATCAGGTCGCCGGGCCGCAGCTCGAAGTACGTCGACAACTCCGCCACGATCTCGGGCACGCTCCAGATCATCTCCGACAGACTCGCGCGCTGGCGCGTCTCGCCGTTCACCTCGAGCCAGATCGCCCCGCGCTCCGGGTGGCCCATCTCGGCCGCGGAGCGGATCGCGCTCACCGGCGCCGAGCAGTCGAAGCCCTTCGACACGTCCCAGGGACGGCGCTGGTCGCGTGCGGCGAACTGCAGGTCGCGCCGCGTGAGGTCGTTGCCGACCGCGTAGCCGAACACGTGCGCGAGAGCGCTGGCAAGCGGGATGTCGCGGCCGCCGGTGCCGATCGCCACCACGAGCTCGATCTCGTGGTGCAGGTTGGCGGTGCGCGGCGGATAGGGCACGGGCGTGCCGTTGGCCACGACCGCATCGGCGGGTTTCGAGAAGAAGAACGGCGGCTCCCGCTCGGGATCCATGCCCATCTCGCGGGCGTGGGCGGCGTAGTTGCGTCCGACGCAGTACACGCGGTGCACGGGGAAGCGGGCGTCGGTGCCCATCACCTCCACCGAGGGCTGCGCGGCGGGCGGGATCACGAACGTCATGGCGGACCTCCTCGCGCGGCGTTCAGCCGCAGCGGCCGAGTGCGGGCAGGAACACTTCCTGGACGAGGATGGGCGGGCCGCCCAGGCGGTACACCGTGCGGCGGGCCCACAGCACGCCGTCTCCCGGCTCCCCCTGGAGCGCGGCTCGCGCCAGCGGATGACGGTCGCGCAGTGCGATGAATTCGAGCGGCTCCCTGCGCACGTCTTCGACCGCCGCGAGGGACTCGCCGAGACTCTGCTCGCCCAGCTCGCGCAGCCACGGATAGCGCCACAGCGTGGACTGCGGGAACACGGACTGCGCGAACACCCAGCGACGGGCGCCGCAGGTGAACTCGATCTCGCGCAGCAGACAGGTGGCGTCGTCCACGCCGAGGCGCTGCGCGACCTGCGCGTCCAGCGGGGCGGACTCCATCCGCAGCAGGCGCAGGCGCACGGCGCCGCCGCCCCGCTCGCGCACCCGGTTGGTGAGCAGGCCCGGCTCCGCGAGCCAGGGAACGAGCAGCGGCGGCACGCGTTCCACACACTCGGCGAGCGGCAGCCAGACCTCGCCCCCGCCGGGCCCGGCAAGGGGCGGCGCGGCGGCGTCGAGCATCGGCTGGACCATGGCCGCAGGTCAGAAGTGGTCGGCAGTCAGCGCCATGGTCGAGGCGCTGCCGGCGCGCACGGCCGCGGCGTGCGCGGTGCAGCGCGGCAGCACGTGCTCGGCGTAGAACCTGGCCATCACCACCTGGGTCTCGAGGAACGCGCGGTCGCCGCCGGCGGCGAGCTGCTCGAGCGCGACGAGCGCACCGCGGGCGAGCTGCCAGCCGCCGATCACGGTGCCGATCAGCATCATGTAGTCGAAGGCTGCGGCGCTCACGAGCTCGGGATCGCGCTTCTCGCCGGTGAGCAGGTGGGTCGAGCTCTGCACCAGTTCGTCGAGCGCGCGGGACAGCGCTGCGCGCACCACGGCGAGGTCCTCGCCGGCGTTGGCGAGCGACGCGTCGATGCTGCGCATGTCGGTGACGAACGCCGAGATCGTGGCGCCGCCGTCGCGCAGCAGCTTGCGGCTGACGAGGTCGATGGCCTGGATGCCGTTGGTCCCCTCGTAGATCGAGGCAATGCGCGCGTCGCGGTAGAACTGCGCGACGCCCGTCTCCTCGACGTAGCCCATGCCGCCGTGCACCTGGATGCCGAGCTCGGTGGCCTCCTGCGCGACCTCCGTGCACCATGCCTTGGCGATCGGGGTCATCAGCTCGGCGCGCGACTGCCAGTGCGAAACGGCCTCGGCGTCCATGCCGTGTGCGGTGCGGTCGAGGCACGAGGCGGTGTAGTAGCAGATGGCGCGCGAGGCCTGGGTGAGCGTGCGCATCAGGAGCAGCATGCGGCGCACATCGGGGTGACGGATGATTGCGACGCGGCCCTTCTCGCCGGGCGCTCGGCCCTGCACGCGCTCGCGCGCGAAGGTCACGGACTTCTGGTACGAGCGCTCGGCGAGGCCGACGCCCTGCGCGCCGACGCCGAGGCGCATGTAGTTCATCATGGTGAACATCGCGGCGAGGCCTTCGTTCGGCTTGCCGACCAGGTACCCTTCGGCGCCGCCCTCGTCGCCGAAGGCGAGCACGCAGGTCGGGCTCGCGTGGATGCCCATCTTGTGCTCGACCGACACGGGGAACACGTCGTTGAGCTCGCCAAGCGTGCCGTCGGCGTTGAGCTTGAACTTCGGGACCACGAACAGCGAGATTCCCCTGGTGCCGGGCGGTGCATCGGGCAGCCGGGCGAGCACGAGGTGGATGATGTTCTCCGCCATGGGGTGGTCGCCCCAGGTGATGTAGACCTTCTGCCCCGTGACGAGGTAACGGTCGCCCTTCGGCTCGGCCACTGTGGTGAGCGAGGAGAGGTCGGAGCCGGCCTGCGACTCGGTCAGGCACATCGTGCCGGCCCACTGTCCGGACACCAGCTTCCCGAGATAGGTCTGCTTGAGGTCGTCGGTGGCGTGGCGGTCCATGGCGAGGATCGCGCCCTGCGACAGCTCCGGGCACAGCGCGAAGGCGACGTTGGCCGCGGCCCACATCTCGTCACAGGCGAGCGAAATGGTCTTCGGCAGCCCCTGGCCCCCGAAGTCCGGGTTCGAGGCGATGCCCGGCCAGCCCGCCTCGCAGAACTGCGCGTAGGCGTCCTTGAACTCCTTCGGCACCTGCACCGCACGGTCCACGACCTTCACGCCCTGACGGTCACCGAGCCAGTTGGTCGGGGCGAGCACGTTGCCGGCGAACTTCGCCGCTTCCTCGAGCACCGACGAAATGGTGTCGCCGTCCACAGAGGTGAAATCGGGCAGGGCCGCGACCTCCGCGAAGTCGGAGAGATGGTCAATCGTGAAACGCATCTGCCGAACGGGTGCCTGGTAGTCGGTCATGGAATACTCCGTGGACTGGACCTTTTGCTCTGCAGCAATTCTGCCTCGTCGGGGGCCGCGGCGCCATGCGCGACCACCGCGGCGGCAAGGTGCCGCGGCCACGGAGCGGTACAATCCGTTGTCCACCCAAGGGTTGCGAGTGTCCCGATGAGCATCTGGTTTCAACCGTACACGCTGGAGGAACTGGACCAGCAGTCGCGCGGCTGCATGGTCGAGTACGTGGACATCCGCTTCAGCGAGATCGGCCCCGACTACCTGCGCGCCACCATGCCGGTGGATCACCGCACCTGGCAGCCCTACGGCCTCCTGCACGGCGGGGCGACGGTGGTGCTGGCCGAGACGCTCGGCAGCGTCGGCGCCATGTGCTGCGTGGACACGGGCCGCTATTACTGCGTGGGCCAGGAGATCAACGCCAACCACCTCCGGTCGGCACGCAGCGGGCGGGTGACGGGCACGGCCCGGCCGATCCACCTCGGCACCCGCTCCCACGTCTGGGAAATCCGGATCGAGGACGAGAAGCAACGACTCGTCGCCGTTTCCCGCATGACCCTGGCGGTGGTCGAGGGCCAGGCGCCGGCCCTGCCGCAAGGCGGCCGACCATGACCTGCCGAATGCCGTTCGCGCTGCTCGCAGCCGTGGGGCTGCTGGCGGGCTGCGGGCTCAAGGGCCAGCTGTACCTGCCGGAAAAGTCCAAGGAGGTGGTCGTCCGGCCGGCGTCGGGCACGGCGACCGAGCAGGCAGAGCCCCCGGGCACGCAGGCGCCCGCGGAGCCCAGGGCGATCGAGCCGCTGCCGCCCACGGCCGAGTCGCCCGCCACCCCACCGCCCGGACCCGGCCGTGGCTGACGCGCCGGCCCTGGTGCTGGTGGACGGCTCGTCCTACCTCTACCGGGCCTTCCATGCCCTGCCGCCGCTCGCCAACTCGCGCGGCGAACCCACGGGCGCCGTGCTCGGCGTGCTCAACATGCTCACGAAGCTCCTCAAGGAGCACGACCCGCCCCTGATCGGCGTGGTGTTCGACGCGCCGGGCAAGACCTTCCGCGACGAGTTGTTTGCCGAGTACAAGGCCCACCGACCGCCCATGCCCGACGAGCTGCGCGCCCAGGTCGAGCCGGTGATCGGGGCCGTCGAGGCACTCGGCCTGCCGCTGCTGCGGGTGCCGGGCGTCGAGGCCGACGACGTGATCGGCACGCTGGCGCGCCGGGCGGCCGAACGCGGGCTGCGCGTCGTGATCTCGACGGGCGACAAGGACATGGCCCAGCTCGTAGACGACCGCATCACGCTCGTCAACACCATGACCGACTCGGCGCTCGACCGCGCCGGGGTGAAGCTCAAGTTCGACGTGTATCCCGAGCAGATCGTGGACTACCTCGCGCTCGTGGGCGACAGTTCTGACAACATCCCCGGCGTGCCCAAGGTGGGCCCCAAGACGGCCGCCAGGTGGCTCAACCAGTACACGACGCTCGACAACCTGCTCGCCCATCAGGACGAGATCGAAGGGAAGGTCGGGGAGAGCCTGCGGGCCCACACGGATGACCTCGCGCTGTCGCGCCGGCTCGCGACTATCGACTGCGGGCTCGATCTGCCCCAGGGGCCGGACGATCTGCGCCGCCGCGAACCCGACGTCGGGCGCCTGCGCGAGATGTACACGCAGCTCGAACTGCGGTCGCTGCTGCGTCAACTGCCGGGCGCGGGTCCCGAGGCGGTGCCGCCCGCGCCCGCCCACGCCGGGACGGTGGCGGCAGTGGACCCGCCGGGGCGGCTCCCGACGACCGCAGCCGCCGGGAACGAACCCGGGCGGCCCCCCGCGCCCCGCCACTACGAGACAATCCTCACCGGGGTGCAGCTCGAGGCCTGGATCGAACGCCTGCGCGGCGCCGGGCTGTTCGCCTTCGACACCGAGACGACCTCGCTCGACTACATGCAGGCCGAAATCGTCGGCGTGTCGTTCTGCGTCGAGCCGGGCCATGCGGCCTACGTACCGCTCGCTCACAACTACCCGGGGGCACCAGAGCAGCTGGATCGCGCGGCCGTGCTCGGCAGGCTGGCGCCGCTGCTCGAGGACACCGGCCGCGCCAAGCTCGGCCACCATCTCAAGTACGACGCGCACGTGCTGCGCAACCACGGCATCGAACTCGCCGGCATGCGCTACGACACGATGCTCGAGTCCTACGTGCTGAACAGCACGGCCACCCGCCACGACCTCGACTCGACGACCAGGCTGTACCTGGGGGTGGAGACCATCCACTACGAGGACGTCGCCGGCAAGGGCGCGAAACAGCTGCCGTTCAGCGAGGTGCCGGTAGAGCGCGCGGCCGAGTACTCGGCCGAGGACGCGGACGTCTGCCTGCAGCTGCACCGGGCGCTGTGGCCGCAGCTCGAGCGCCTGCCGCGGCTCAAGCAGCTCTACGAGGAGATCGAGCAGCCGCTCGTGCCGGTGCTGCTCGACATGGAGCACCTCGGCGTGCTCATCGACACCGCCATGCTGCGCAAGCAGAGCCACGAGATTGCGAAGAGCCTGCTCGTGCTCGAGCAGTCGGCGCACGCCGCGGCCGGCACCACCTTCAATCTCGACTCGCCGAAGCAGCTGCAGGACGTGCTGTACGGCAAGCTCGGCCTGCCCGTGCGGCGCAAGACGGCGACCGGCCAGCCCTCCACCGCCGAGGACGTGCTCGAGGAGCTGGCCGGGGCGTACGAGCTGCCACGGATCATCCTGGAGTACCGGGGCCTGGCGAAGCTCAAGTCCACCTACACGGACAAGCTGCCCGGGCAGGTGGACCCGCGCACGGGCCGGGTGCACACCTCGTACCACCAGGCGGTGGCGGCCACCGGGCGTCTCTCCTCGACCGACCCCAACCTGCAGAACATCCCGGTGCGCACGCCGGAGGGGCGGCGCATCCGGCAGGCGTTCGTCGCACCGCCCGGGCACGTGCTGATGGCGGCGGACTACTCGCAGATCGAACTGCGGATCATGGCGCACCTGTCGGGCGACGCGAGCCTGCTCAAGGCCTTCGCCGAGGACCGGGACATACACCAGGCCACCGCGGCCGAAGTGTTCGGCGTCGAGCCGGGCTCGGTGACACCCGATCAGCGCCGCGCCGCCAAGGCGATCAACTTCGGGCTCATCTACGGCATGTCGGCCTTCGGACTGGCTCGTCAGCTCGGCATCGAGCGTGGCGCGGCGCAGCAGTACGTGGACCTGTACTTCCAGCGCTACCCGGGCGTGAAGCGCTACATGGACGACACGCGCGCCATGGCGCGCGAGCAGGGGTTCGTCGAGACCGTATTCGGGCGGCGCCTGTACCTGCCGGACATCCGCTCCCGCAACCAGCAGCTGCGCCAGTACGCCGAGCGCAGTGCGATCAACGCACCAATGCAGGGCACGGCGGCCGACATCATCAAGCGCGCCATGATCGCTGCGCACCGCTGGCTCGGGAGCGTGCAGGCCGAGGCACGGCTCGTCATGCAGGTCCACGACGAACTGGTGCTCGAGGTCCGCGAGGACGCGATCGAAGCGGTGGAGCGGGGCCTGCGGGAGCGGATGACGGCGGCGGCCGATCTCCGCATACCGCTCAGAGTGGACGTCGGCCGGGGCCTCCACTGGGACGCCGCGCACTAGCAAAGATCCGTTGCCGAAAAGCAACGTTTTCGCCAAGTATATACACTGACGCGCGAAGAGACGCGTAATGGTGTATCATTTACGTCACTCGGACTGGCGTGGCAGTCTTCTGAGCGGAGTTTTCCCGCACTGGATGCTGCCCGCCCTGCCTGGTATCTGGTCAACAAAGGAAACATCATGAAGCTCATTCTTGCGACCCTTGCCACCGGCGTCCTCGCCGCCTCCCCTGCCATTGCTGCGGATGACAACGGCTTCTACGTCGGCGCCGGCCTCGGCAATTTCGCGGTCAATTCGGACCGGATCGTCAACGGACGCGATTTCGACGGCAGCGACATCGGGTTCAAGGTCTTCGGCGGCTACCAGTTCCTGAAGTGGCTGGCCGTGGAAGCCGAGTACATCGACGGCGGCGAGCCCGACGACAGCTTCGACTCCGGGTCTGAGCAGCTGAAACTGTCGATCGGTGTGAGCGGCTTCGTCGGCTCGGCCGTGGGCATCCTGCCGATCGGCGAGAACTTCAACGTGTTCGGCAAGCTCGGCTTCATTTACTGGGATGCCGACGGCAGCGGCAACATCCGGAGCGAGGGCGACATCATCGGGAAGACCTCGGTCGGCGAGGACGGCACCGATTTCGCCTGGGGCGTCGGCGGCAGCTGGAACTTCTCGGACAGCCTCGGCGTCCGCGCCGAGTACCAGGGCTTCGAGTTGTCGAACTTCGACTCGGTCGACTTCGCCTCGGCGAGTATCGTCTGGCGCTTCTGAGCGACCGACAAGCCTGTCGCAGTTCGGAGAGCCCGCCATCCGGCGGGCTCTTCGTTTCAAGTCGCCGCCCCGGCAGGGCGGTAACATACCGATTCGGTTGGTATCCAGGAGGACAGACAGATGCGCAAGCAGATCATCGCGGGCCTCGCCACGACCCTGTCGCTCGTGAGCCTGCCCGCCTTCTCGGCGGATAACGGCATCTACCTCGGCGGCAGCATCGGCCAGGGCGGAGTGCAGGGCGACCAGAGCATCGACGGCTTCGATCTCGACTTCGACGCGAGCAGCAACTCCTACAAGCTCATCGGCGGCTGGCGCTTCCTCGACTGGCTGGCGGTCGAGGGCAACTATGTCGACTTCGGCACCGCGGACGACAAGGTGCAGGGCGAGAAGCTCGAAACGGACTTCAGCGGCTTCTCGCTGTCGGCCGTCGGCTTCCTGCCGCTCGGCCCCGTGGACCTGTTCGCCCGGGTCGGCGCCATCAACTGGGACGCCAACCTCGATCTGCCGGGCTACGACATCCGCGGCAACGGGGACGGCACCGACCTGGCCTACGGCGTGGGCGCCCAGTTCCGGGTGTGGAGCCTCGCCATCCGGGCCGAATACGAGATCTTCGACGTCGAGGATGCGGACGTGGACATGATCTCGGTTGGCGTGACCTGGACGTTCCTCTGACCTCGTAGCCAGGCGTCGTTCCGCTGCGTTCAGCGACCAGACCGGCGTGGGCAACCGCGCCGGTTTTTTGTTGCTTTTCAGTTACATAGGCGTTTGCCGGGATGGTTATTGCGCCGCAGCAGAGTATCTTGAAATCATGGTCGGGCCCGCCGCGCAACTGCGGGGCCGGGTCCGGAGGGTGCCGCGAGGCACGCGGACCGTGATCGAGGTGCAACATGAGGAAATTTACAGTTGCGGCATTTGCGGCGCTTGGCCTGATGTCGCTGCCCGCCATGGCAGGCGAAGACTCCGGTTTCTACGTCGGCGCGGGTATCGGGCAGTCCAACCTGTCGCTGCCTGGCATCGAAATCGACGAGGGCCTTGACTACAAGTTCGACTCCGACGACATGGCGTTCAAGGTCTTCGGCGGCTGGCGGTTCTTCAAGTACCTCGCGGTCGAGCTGGACTACATGGACCTGGGGACGCTGACGGACAAGACGCGCTTCGACATCGACACGAGCACCTCGGAGAACCTCACGACTGATTTGGGCATCACCGCGTGGGCGCCCTACGTGGTCGGCACGCTGCCGCTCGGTATCTTCGAGTTGTCCGCCAAGGTCGGCTACGCGTACTACGACGTTGACTTCAAGGTCAGCGCGATGGGCGAGCGCGAGAGCGACAGCGACAGTGACGAGGACTTCGCATGGGGCGTCGGGGCCGGCATGACCCTGTTCGACCACCTCAACGCCAAGCTCGAGTACGAGAGCATCGAGATTGAAGAAGGCGACCTCGAGATCTACTGGCTGACCGGAGCATGGAGGTTCTGAATCCCGTCCGTGACACTCACGCGGCGCGGCCACCGTACCGGGGGCCGCGCCGCTCTCGTCTGGCCTCGATCCACCAAGGAGACGTCAAATGAGGACTGGATTTGCGCTGCTTGCTGCCCTCGGACTCTTCGCTGGATCCGCGATGGCGGCCGAGGAGGGGTTCTACGTGGGCGCCGGTGTCGGCGACTTCAACACCGAGGTGGCGCTGAGCGACTACTTCTGGGACGTGAAGGACTTCGACGAGGGCGACTTCGGCTTCAAGATCTTCGGCGGATACAACTTCCTGACCTGGATCGGCGTGGAGGCGATGTACACGGACGGCGGGTCTCCCAAGGCCAGGATCTTCGAAGACGAGGACGGGAAGCTCGAAGCCGAGTTCTCCGTCTCGACATTGACGGCTGCCGCGGTCTTCACGCTCCCGCTCGGCGAACGGTTCGAACTGTTCATCAAGCCGGGATTCGCCTACTGGCAGGTCGACGGCAAGATCACCGCCACGACTCCCGTCGATCGCGAGTCCTCGAGCGGCGACGACAGCGACTTCGCGTTCTTCCTCGGCGGTGGCGTGGGCTTCAACCTGAACGGGCAACTCGGCTTCCGCGCGGAATACGAGGAGTTCGAGCCGGGTGAGAACTTCGACTTCGAGGAAGGCGAGTACAACCAGGACATGGCCACGCGGTTCTTCTCGGTGAGCGTCCTCTACCGGTTCTGAGCAGCCGGTCCGTCCCGAGGCTCGCAGAACGGTCGCCGGGGTCGCCAGTTGAGCCGGTGTACCCGGGCAGGGCGTATCCACGGCCTCGGCCACGAGAATTATCCAATTCTGCTTGACAGACCGATGCCGGGTCGTCGCCGTCCACGCCGAACGGAACTTTGACCGACCTCGCCGCTCCAATTTCCTGAGCGCCTCACGGCGCTCGACGCCGGCCTGCCTCCCTGGGCCCGCGTCTGCCCGGTCATCCCCCAACACCGGGTTTGTCTTCCCCGGCTGGATCCGCTGGTCCAGCCGGGGTTTCTTTTTGCGGGCGTCCGGCGAGCATGCGCTCGAGCGCCGCCCGTGCCTCGAGTACGCCCTCCCCGGACAGCGCTGAAAAGGCCTGCACCGAGACACCCTCGCCGGCCTCCCGGCGCACGGCGGCGCAGGTCGACGCGCGGGCGCCGCGTCCGAGCTTGTCGGCCTTGGTGAGCAGCACGTGCACGGGGACGGACCGGGACTGCGCCAGGCGCAGCAGGTCCCGGTCCTGATCCTTGAGCGGGTGGCGGATGTCCATTACCACGATCACGCCGCGCAGGGCGCTGCGCCGCCGGAAGTAGCCCGCGATGAGGGCGCCCCAGTGCTCGCGCATCGCCCCGGAGACGGCCGCGAAGCCGTAGCCCGGGAGGTCCACGAGCCGCCGCCCGGGCTCGAGCTCGAAGAAGTTCACGAGCCGGGTCGCGCCCGGCGTCTTGCTGGTGCGCGCGAGGCCCTTGCGCTGGGTGACCGCGTTGATTGCGCTCGACTTGCCCGCGTTGGATCGCCCGGCCACGGCGACCTCGGCCCCGTCGTCGGGCGGGAACTGACTCACCGCATTGGCGCTGGTGAGGAATTTCACGTGCGGGTACGCGGACATGGGACGGGCGGGCGGCGGAGATGGACGGGCGGTTAGTGTACAATTCAGGGCTTGCCTGTCCCTGTTCTTCGGAGTCGCTCAATGACCGCGAAGCTCGTCGCCACTCTCCTGCTGGTGGCCGCCCTCGGCTGGAGCACGCACTCGCTCGCCGCAGGTAACAAGGAATCCGGCCAGGCCAAGTCGGCCACCTGCATGGCCTGCCACGGCATGGACGGCAACAGCCCGAGTCCGGAATGGCCGGCGCTCGCCGGGCAGCACGTCTCCTACATCCAGACCCAGCTCAAGGCGTTCAAGGCCGGCGAGCGCAAGAACGACCTGATGTCGCCCATGGCGATGATCCTCTCCGACGAGGACATGGCCGACCTCGCGGCCTACTTCTCCTCGCAGACCGTGAAGGGCGGCGAGACCGAGCCGTCGAAGCGGGCCCTCGGACAGCGCGTCTACCGCGCCGGCAACCTCAATTCGGGCGTGACGGCCTGCGCCGGCTGCCACGGACCGAACGGGCGGGGCAACCCGCTGGCCGGCTACCCCTCGATCCAGGGGCAGCACGCGGTGTACGCCGCGGCGCAGCTGCGCGCCTTCAAGTCGGGCACGCGCTCCACCGACCCCAACCAGATGATGCGCACCATCGCGGCGCAGCTCTCCGACGAGGAGATCGACGCGGTGGCCTCCTACGTCCAGGGCCTGCGTTGAACCCTGGCGAACGTGCCCGGTCATAGCACTCCATGAACGCAACACTCCCCCGCCTCGCCCGTCCGCTCGCCGCGGCCCTGCTGCTGCTCGCTGGCCTGTCCGCGCTCGCCGCCCCCGTCGAGGGCGTCAATTACAAGGCGCTCAAGCCGGGGGTGCCCACCAGCGTCGCTCCGGGCAAGGTCGAGGTGGTCGAGGTGTTCTGGTACGCCTGCGGGCACTGCTATCTCCTCGAGCCCAGGATCGAGGCGTGGGAGCGCAAGGGCAAGCCGGCCAACGTCGAGCTGGTGCGCATGCCGGCCGTCTGGAACGACCTGCTCAAGTTGCACGCACGCCTGTTCTACACCATCGAGGTCCTCGGCAAGCCCCAGCTGCAAGGCGAAGTGTTCCGCGAGATCAACGTGCGCGGCAACCGGCTCGACACGCCGGAGAAGATCGAGGCGTTCATGGTGTCCCGCGGCGTCAGCAAGACCGACTTCCAGAAGACCTTCTCCGGTTTCGCCGTCGAGTCGAAGCTGGCACGGGCCGTGGACCTCAACAAGCGCTACCGCATCGCGAGCACGCCGACCGTGATCGTCAACGGCAAGTACGTCACCGACGTCGGCATGGCGGGCGGCGAGGACGCGCTGTTCGAACTGATCAACACGCTGGCGGCACGGGAAAGGCCCGCGTCCTGATCCGCTCCGGCCGCTGACAGCCCCGGCTGCGGGGGCCGAGGGACGCGCATGCATCCGGTACGAACGACCGCCGCCATGTTGGCCGCCCTGGCGCTGCTGGGCGGCTGCAGCGGTGAAGGCGGAAATGCCAGCAAGCCATCGTCCGCCCGCTCGCCGATCGTAGTCAACAGCCTGCTCGACACCGCGACGCCTCCGGCGGGCACGGTCTCGCTGCGCTCCGCGCTGGCGACGGCCGCCTCGGGCCAGCCTGTCACCTTCGACCCGCGGCTCGACGGCGGCACGATCGCACTCTCGATCGTCGCCGACGAGCACACGCGCCTGAGGGGCGAGGTGATGGGCATGCGGGACGAGCCGAGCGGTCCGGTGTCGTACCTCGTCGGTTACCTGCCGCGCGACTACGGGGCCTCCGCCCTGGTAGCGCGCAAGAACGTCGTCATGGACGCGTCCGCGCTGCCCTCGGGCATCACTCTCGCCTGGACCGGCGGCGTCGATGCGCGCGTCGTCGCCGTCGAGGGCAACCTGACGCTCATCAACGTCGCCATCACGGGCGGCCGCAGCGTCGCGGCCGACATCGCGACCGGCAGCCCCGACGACCAGCCGTGGACGCTTGCGCGTGGCGGGGCCGTGGCGGTGTGGGGCGTGGCACGCCTGGTCGACTGCCGGCTGTACGACAACCACGTGCGGGGCGACTTCGACTCGTCTCGGGACCGCGGCGCCTTCGGCGGGGCCGTGTACGCCGACATCGTCGACATGCAGCGCTGCATCGTCAGCGGCAACTCGGCGACCGGCGCCGGCGCGGCAGGCGGAGGCGTGTTCTCGGTGGGCGGCGCCGGGAATTCGGGCTCGGTCTCCACCATCGACCGCTCGGCCGTCACGGGCAACCGCATCAGCGGCCTGTTCGCCTACGGCGGTGGCGTGTACTCCGACGGAGGTGGGATCGGCAAGTCGAATACGCTGCGCGTCACGAGCAGCACGATCGCCCGCAACCTCGCCGATCCGGCGCCCGGCCTGCCCCGCTTCCTGCTCGCCATGGGCTACTGGCGCGGCGGCGGCATCTACATGTCGAACGGGCTCCTCGAGGTGCTGGCCTGCTCGGTCGTCGAGAACGAGGTGCGCGGCCTGGCGCGCACCGACAGTCTGGGCCGCCGCAACCTCGCCGGCGGCATCGCCGCCACCGTCGGCAACGCCCACGCGGTCGAGCGCATCACCATCGGCCACTCGATCGTCGCGGGCAACACCGTCGTGGAGTCCGGCGGCGCGCGCTATCCGCACGACATCTTCACCGGCTCCCTGATGCACTTCCGCAGCGCGGGCTACAACCGGCTGGGCGTGATCGACTTCGACCAGATGCTCGTGCCGGTCGGCGAGCCAGGCTGGGAGTCCCTTAGCCGGAGGCACTACCCGAAGCAGGGCGACGCGGACGGCATCGGGCTCGCCGACGTCGTGGACCTGACGGGCGGGCTGGCGCACGCGACCTGGGCGGTGTCCGCCGGGACGGACGCCGGCAGTCCGGCCGTGGTGTCCTACCAGCCGCGCAGCACCGCACTCGCCGTCGTACCGGCCGGAACGTACGACGTCGCGAACACGCTGGGCGACTACTCGGTGGCTTCCGGTGCCCGGGACGATTTCCCCGCGATCGTGCTCGCGCGGATCGAGAGCCGCTACCGCCTGCCCGGATTCGCCGCGGAATTCCGCTCGGACTTCGACGCGTTCCTCGCCGCCGCCGACGCCGATGCGGCCACGGCGGGCGTGCAACCCTACCGCGACCCCTCGGGACGCGCCATCCTGTCCCTCGCCGATACGCACTGGTTCGGGCCGAGCGAGACGTGGCCCCGGGAACTCCCCAATCACCCTTACATCCAGTTCTGGCACCGGCTCGACGACGCGCTCACGCAGCGCGCGATCCCCGGCCTCGGCCCGGAACTGCTCGGTGACGATGCCTGGGCCGGGCTCTTCGCGTCGGGCATGCTCGCCGAGAATCCGGGCATCCGGATGCGGCTCCTGAACCGCACCGCGATCTCCGTGCGGCGCCAGGCGGTCGACCAGGTCGGGACGCCGCGCCCGGCGGGGGGGCCTGGCGACATCGGAGCCATCGAGGGTCCGTGACCGCCGGCGCTGCGCCGCGGCGCGGCACTGTGCTAAAAGGGCGGCCTCTCCGCAGGTTCCTCGGACATGCTCCGCCTACTCGTCCCCACCGGCAGCGGCTACACCTGGATCGAGCACGTACCGCCGGCGCCGTTCCCCGACGAGTTCCTCTGGGCCGACCTGTTCGAGCCCACGCACGAGGAGGAGCGCGCGCTGGAGGCGCTGCTCACGGTGGACGTCCCCACCCGCGACGAGATGAAGGAGATCGAGACCTCGAACCGCCTGTACGAGGAGGGCGGGGCCGTCTACATGACGGCTACGGTGGGCAGCCGTCTCGACACGGAGAAACCCGAGAGCAGCGCGATCACGTTCATCCTCGCGGACAACCGGCTCATCACCAACCGCTACGCCGACCCGACGCCCGTGAAGCGCTTCATGACGCATGTCGAGCGCTCGCCTGCAGCCTGCACGTCGTCGGCCACACTCCTCGCGGGACTGCTCGAGGCATTCACGGAACGCATGGCGGACCTGCTCGAGAAGGTGCAGACGGAGCTCGACGCAGTCTCGCTCACGATCTTCCCGCGCGAGAACGGCGCATCGCCGAGCAACCGCGACCTGCAGGGCATGATCCAGAAGATCGGCAAGAACGGCGACCTGATCTCGAAGGCGCGCGAGAGCCTCGTGAGCTTCCAGCGCCTGCTCATGTACGTGCAGCAGGCCACCAACGTCTCGCTCTCCCAGGACCAGCGGGGACGTTTCAAGTCGACGCTGCGCGACGTGCAGTCGCTCTCCGACCACGCGGGCTTCCTCGGGGGCAAGATCCAGTTCCTGCTCGACGCGGTGCTGGGGCTCATCAACCTCGAGCAGAACAACATCATCAAGATCTTCTCGGTCGTCGCCGTGATGTTCCTGCCGCCGACGCTGATCGCCAGCATCTACGGGATGAACTTCCACTTCATGCCTGAACTCGACAAGCACTGGGGCTACCCGCTGGCGCTCGTCGCGATGGTTGGCTCGGCCGTGGTCCCCTACCTGTACTTCCGCCGCAAGGGCTGGCTGTAGACGACCGATGACGCCCGGCGTCCGACTGCGGCGCCGGGCCGCTGCTCATGTTCGTGGCCGCCGCCGTCGTGGCGACGCGGTGATAGGATGAACCCATGGCAAAACCAACCATCAACAACATGGCCGTGTTCTGCGACTTCGAGAACGTCGCGCTCGGCGTCCGCGACGCCCGGTATTCGCGGTTCGAGATCGGCAAGGTGCTCGAGAAGCTGCTGCTGAAAGGCAGCATCGTCGTGAAGAAGGCCTACTGCGACTGGGACCGCTACAAGGAGTTCAAGGGCCCGATGCACGAGGCGTCCTTCGAGCTGATCGAGATCCCCCACGTGCGCATGTCGGGCAAGAACTCCGCCGACATCCGCATGGTCGTCGACGCGCTCGACCTCTGCTACACGAAGTCGCACGTCGACACGTTCGTGATCGTGAGCGGCGACTCCGACTTCTCGCCGCTGGTGAGCAAGCTGCGCGAGAACAACAAGCTGGTGATCGGCGTGGGCGTGAAGAGCTCGACCTCCGACCTGCTGATCGCCAACTGCGACGAGTTCATCTACTACGACGAC
>Ga0209254_10000273_pt1 | contig 39375 bp, 41 predicted proteins | sample FrelakmetDIP11DI_FD_187148 | JGI IMG/M metagenome (GOLD analysis project Ga0209254, IMG submission 187148) | Freshwater lake sediment microbial communities from the University of Notre Dame, USA, for methane emissions studies - DIP11 DI (SPAdes)... | ecosystem: Environmental > Aquatic >... | reverse complement strand
ATCAGGGCGCGGAGGATGGTCCCATCACCGCCGATGGTGATCATCACGTCCACCTCCATGTCCTCGATGGGCATGCCCTTCTCGCCTAGGACCTGGGCGATATTCTTCTCAAGCATCAGCTCGTGCCCTTTGAGCAAGTCACGGACCTGTCGCGACAGCCTTTTAGCATCTGGCACACTGACATTCGCGGTCATTCCGAACTTCACATGACCACCTTCTTTATTTCCTCGTCGCCGTAGGCCAGGAAATTGCTCCTCTCCTTGAGGTCGAACATCATGTCCAATGGCCGGTCCGATAGGTCCACGATCCCTCCCCCCGCCTCCCTCAAGATCAGCGCTGAAGCGGCGATGTCGACCACCCGAATGGACTTCTCATACACCTCGCAGTTCATGTAGTAAGCGTCAGCCTTGCCTTCGGCGAGAAGGCACATCTCCAAGGAGGCGCATCCCAATGCCCTGGCGCGAACCCCCAACTTGGCGAAATGGAAGTTATCGGCGCTCGCATACTTGCCGACATAGACCAGGAAGATGCTCTTGTAAGGGTTGAAGGGGCGGGTATGGATCGGATCGTCGTTGAGGGTCGCCCCCTTCCCCCTCTCCGCATAGTACGTGTCCCCTGTGACCAGATTCTGCACCAGTCCCGCCTCGACGTCATGGAGGCTTTTGGTACCTATGGCGAGCGAGACGGAATAGAAAGGTAGACCCATGGCTGAGTTGTAGGTTCCATCGATGGGGTCGATCACCAAGGTCTTGGCCTTCTTGCGGTCCACGAAACCAATCTCCTCGGAGAGCACGTTGTAGGGCAGGTTCCGCTCCTCGACCAATTGAAGGATAGCGTCCTCGGCCACCTTGTCCACCGCGCAGGTGGGCGTGCCATCCGCCCCTTGGTACAGCTCCTGTGTCCGGTCATGGGACCGAGGGAGGGCGCGCTCCGCCTCCCTGACCCTCCTGGCCATCAAATGCAATATGTCCTTCATCGTGCGGAAGTATGGTCTGTTCTCTTTAAATCCTTCGCCAGGGAGTGTTATGCTGGAACCTGGAGTAAAGCGAATGGGCAATTGTATTAATGCCTAAGACAATTCCCGAGGGTCAGGGGAGAGCCTTCTCTCATTGGTCTGGCTGGAACAGTTGATCATATGGAGAAGAAGCTGTTGCGTTTGGGAGAGATCGCGCAAGGGGACCGGGGGTCAGTGGGAGCGAAAGCTGCCAACCTTTCTTCGCTCGCCGGCGCAGGCTTCAGGGTCCCAGAGGGATTCGTGATCCCCATCCAGACCTATAATAAATTCCTAGAGAAGCTGGCCCTGGAACCGGAAATCAAGAGGATTTTGGATATGATCGATTTCGAGGACGAGTCCTCCTTGGAGGGGTGCGCCAAGCAGGTGCGGGACCTCGTCCTCATAGCCGACGTCGAGCCTTGGGTGAGAAAGGAGTTCGCTGAAGAGCTGGGTGCGATGGGCAAGGACTCGCTCTGGGCTGTGAGGTCCTCCGCGGTCGCCGAGGACCTGGCCGAGGCATCCTTCGCCGGCCAGCAGGACACGTATCTCAACGTGCCCAGGGACGACGTTCCCCTGTTCGTCAAACGCTGCTGGGCCTCCTATTACAACGACCGGGCGGTGGCGTACCGCCATGACGCTGGAATCCCCCAGACGGGCGGGGGGATGGCCGTGATCGTCCAAAGGATGGTCGACGCCAGTTCCGCGGGGATCCTGTTCACCCGAGACCCAATGGATCCAGAGGACAGGCATCTGATAATCGAGTCCTCTTGGGGTTTGGGGGAGAGCATCGCCTCCGGGATCGTCGTCCCGGACCGGTTCCATTGCGATCGTAGGTCTGGAAGGATAGCGAGGAGAGACATCTCCCGCAAGACCAAGGCGGTCTACCTGAACTCCGAAGGCCAGGGGCCAGTGGACGTGGAGGTGGGGAAGCAGACCGAGCCCTCCCTTTCCGATGATGAGGCGAAGGAGCTGGCGTCGCTCGGCAAGAAGTTGGAGGACCATTTCAATGGGCCGCAGGACGCTGAATGGGCGATTGAGAACGGCACCATCTACCTCCTTCAGTCGAGACCGATCACCACCTTAGGCAAGAAAGGGGACACGCTTTGGACCAGGGGATACGGGGATGAGTACTGGTCCGATGTGACCTCGCCGCTTTTCTATTCCTGGCTCGGATACTACCTCACGGAGATCGTCAATCACGAGGGCGCCCGGGTCATGGGTTATTGGGACCTGGCGGAGAAGGAGCTCCTGCGTTTGCACAAGGGGCACGTCTACTTCAACACCGAGGTCCTGGAGGGGATCTTCTGCTATAACCCCAGGTTCTCTCGGACCAAGGAGCTGTTGAACTACTTCCCAGAGAAGGACCAGGAACGCATCGCCAACGCCAGGGCACACCTGGGCAAAAGGGCACTCGCTGAGCTGAGGATCGCCATAATCGACCCGGATGGCATGATCAACCGCACCGACAAGGCCTACCGCAAATGGGCGGAGGGCTTCATGGCCTATTGCCGAAGGTTCGACTCCTACGACCTTCCCATGTATACGAACGAGAGCCTGGAGGAGGTATATTGGGAGTTGGAGGCGGCCTTCATCAAGCACTACCGCCTCATCCGCTACGGGATGGTCACGCATTCCATCGGGACCAACCTCATCCTCAAGCGCTGGCTCATGGACTGGCTCGATGACCGGAACGGGGAGCTGTACTCCAAGCTGATCTCTGGCCTGCCGGACAACAAGACCATCAAGACCAACATTGCCCTGGCCAAGCTTGCATCCAAGGCCAAGGAGGACCGATTGGTGATGGAATACCTGGAGAAGCTGCCATCGGCGGAGTTCGTCGAGGTCGTATACCAGGACCCGCGCTTCGCTGGCTTCCGCCAGAGCTTCGATGCCTTCATCGCTGAATACGGATGCCGCTCGCACACCAGGGAGCTGTTCTTCCCCCGCTGGGCGGACGACCCGGGCCTGGTCGTGGACATAGTGAGGTCCCTCTCGCAAGCACCTGACCTGGACCTGGAACGCATGGAGAGGGAGAAGATAGCGGAGAGGGAGGACGCGGAAAAGGTGGTGCTGGCCAAGGTTCGAGGCATGAAAGGGGGGTGGGCAAGGGGGAAGATAGTGAAAATCGTGATGGGCTATGCCCAGACCTACCTCCAGTTCAGGGAGAACCAGCGCTTCTACCTGGACCACATCCTGCTGAGGACCAGGAGGCTCTTCTCTGAATATGGGCGAAGGTTCCTGGAACGAGGCTTCGTCGATAGGCAGGACGACATCTTCTTCCTCAGCAGGCAGGAGATATTCCAGATGGCCAAGGAGGGTGTGAAGGACCGGACCGACCTCCAGGCCAAGCTCATCGCCAGGAGAAGGGAGTTCGAGCGCTGGCGCAACCGCCTGCCGCCAAAGTTCCTCAGGGGTAACGTGGAGTTCGACGACGCCATCTACAAGCTAGGCAACGTGTTCAAGATCCCTGGCACATCGGCCAGCCCGGGCGTGGCTCGGGGGTCAGTACGCGTAGTCGAGTCCATCGAGCGGCTCTCCGAGGTCAGGGGGGAGGAGATCCTGGTAACGTCCAACACGGACCCCGGCTGGACCGCGGTCTTCTCCAAGATCGGAGGTCTGGTGACCGAGACCGGGGGAATACTCTCCCACGGCGCGGTCGTGTCCAGGGAATACGGCATCCCCGCGGTCACCGCGGTCAAGGGGGCGACGAAAATATTAAAGACAGGGCAGAAGGTAACCCTCGACGGTAATGAGGGAATCATCTACCTAGAGGAGATGTGAATTCTTTGAGCAGCGACATCATCCACGAGTTCGGAAGCCAAGAGGAATGGAACGAGAGCTTCTACTTCAACTTCTATGACCGAGGGCAGGACATCTGCGGGTTCATGAGGATCGGCCTCAAGCCGAACAAGAAGCTGAAGGACGTGTTCTGTTTCCTCATGCTGCCAGATGGCAGCGTCATGGGCATCAAGGACTCTGTGGCCATGGAGGACAACGAGCTGGAAGCCAAGGGGCTGAAGCTCGCGAAGGTGGAGGACGAGAAGAAATGGCATCTGGAGTTCTCAGGCGAGCTCCCCAAGATGCACAAGGACGCGGAGAAGGAGCCGGTCTCCTTCGCCTTGGACTTCACCGCCCTGAACAATGTCTACGACTACCGCGAGAGCGTCAGCGGGGACAAGGAGAAGATGGCCCAGGCCGTAGCCTCGGAGCACACCGAGCAATTCGGCAAGGTCCTGGGAAAGCTCAACATCGGGACCAGGGTGTACGACATCAACGCCATGGGGGAGAGGGACCATTCCTGGGGCGTCAGGGACTGGAACGCCCCGAAGATGTGGGTCTGGATCACCTGCCAGTTCGACGAGGGCTATGCCTTCAACCTGACCAAGCTCTTCATGGACAAGGGAGAGGTGGACGCAGGCTTCATCCACATCGATGGCAAGAACGTGCCTATCATGCGAGCGGACATCGTCACGGAGTACAACCGCGACTACAGCCCGAACACCGTCTACATGGCCCTTCATGACAAGGAGGGCGACGTGCACGGCGTCAAGGCAGTGGTTAAGCACAAGACCGCCTTGCCCTTCACCTCGCGCGACGGTAAGGTGGTCTCGCACATGCACGAGTGCCTGGCCAAGTTCACTTTGGACGATGATGTGGGATACGGGATCGTCGAGTTCCTCGTCCGCAAGTGAATGGAGAAGTAATGGTGGGCCATCGTTTCCTGGGCGGATGGATGGGCGGCCCTACTTCTGCGGCCCCCAATTCTTCATTATTGTGGTTATGTTGAACATGTTGGAGTACTCGTCCCTCAGCTCCCGGGCCATGCTGGTGGGGATGCCGTTCTCGACCAGGACCCGATAGAACTCCTTCCCGGCGAGCTTGGACTGCTTCTTCATGCGTAGGTAGGATGTCAGTAGGGTCCAGAACATCCGAGGCATTCTAGCTATGAATATCGCGACGACTTCTGGCATCTGCTCTTTAGTGGCATTGGCCATTCATGGCCCTCCTCAACGCTTGTTCCCCTGGCCCATGTCCTCGCTCAGGTCCCGGCTCAGCCCCCCGGAGAAGATGTTCTTCAGCATCCCACCGAGCGAGACGTTGTTCATGTACTCCTTGGTCAGGGTGAAGGACTGCTCCTTGGTCATGCCCGCCGCCACGAGCGCCTTGTAGAACGCTGCCACGGACTGACCGAACCTCTCGCCCTCCGAGGCGCTGTACAATATCTTGGTGATCTTGTCCAGCAACTCGGGGACGCTCTCCCCTATGACCTGGAATATCTGCCTTAGCTGTTCCGGGTCCGGCATCTCGTCTTTTCCTTCCGCCATTTTCTCACACCTCGGTTCCGCCTTCGAATCTCGCGACTCCCTTCCGAATAGCATCATCATTATTTCTGGGGGGCTTCCGCCCTGCCTCCGGTAGGAGGACCGGTGGCCACCTTATTTGGACAATCCGAGCACTTGTGACCATTTCCGCACCACCTCCTCCGCAATCTCGTAGGTCTTCTCCTTCCGGTCCGACTTCTCTTTTACCATGCCCTCTGCCAGGAGCTCCCCCAGGCGGTCACGCACGATGCGCCTGGATGAGGACCCCCTCCGAGCCCTGAGCTCCTCGGTCACCTCGGAAATGTTAAGTCCTGGCTTGTCCAGGAGGATGCGCATGATCTCCTTGGAGATGGGGTCCTTGACCTGGGGCAGGATGGTGTCGATGCTCACCACGCCGTGCTTCTGATAGAGGTCCATTAGCCGGAAGTATTTCTGGACCGTGTCCTGGAACATGGAGAGCTGGCGCACCAGCTCGGAATAGGGCTCCGCGACCTTCTTTAGGGTGGACTCGAGCTCCTCGATGCGCTCGCTAAGCTCCTCGATGCGCTTAGCCTCCTCCGAGCCTGCCACGTTGATGCAATGCCCCGCTGTGATTTTAAGCTTCACCGCCATGTCCCTTGGACTAGGATGGAGGAGATACGACTGGTAGAGACCCGGGCCAAGGGGGTCTACTGGGATGGGGAACGCTTGTTGACAAGGAACTCCACGCCTGGTTCCCGCGTCTACGGCGAGAGGCTCTTCGTCTTTGAAGGGGTGGAGTACAGGGAATGGTCCCCCAGCCGTAGCAAGCTAGGAGCCTATCTGCGCCTGGGTGGCCTTAGGTCCCCTTTCAAGGAGGATTCGCGGGTGCTGTATCTAGGTGCAGCATCTGGTACTACGGCAAGCCACGTCGCTGACATCGTCCGTAACGGAACGGTCTACTGCGTCGAGATCTCCCCTCGATCCTTCAGGGACCTGGTGAAGGTTTGCGAGGGACGAAGGAACATGGTGCCGATATTGGGGGACGCCACCAAACCACAGGACTTCACATTCCTGGTGGAGAGGGTGGATATCGTCTATCAGGACATCGCCCAGAAGAATCAGGCTGCCATCTTCGCCAAGGCTCTGAGGGCTTTCGGTTCGAGGTCGGGGATGCTCTCGCTCAAGGCCCGCTCCGAGGATGTGACCCGCGAACCAAAGGAGATATTTGAGGAGGCAAGGTCCCAATTGACCAAGGAGGGCTTCGAGGTCTTGGACGTCATGGACCTGGAGCCGTTCGAGAAGGACCATGCCATGATCGTGGTGAGAGCATGAATTGGGTCTACTGCATCTGCTATGTCGGGGATAGGTTCGTAATGGTCTATAATCCGACCCGCAAGGGATGGGAAATGCCTGGAGGCAGGATTGAGGCCAACGAAGTGGCGGAGCATGCGGCCATGCGCGAGGTTAGGGAGGAGTGTGGGTGCGACGTGTCCCCGGTCGCCTTTGTGGTGCGCAGGGATGGAGTGGTGTTCTGCGGGGAACTGATATGCCCTCCGAGTGCTAAGGACAAGGCCGAGATGCAATGGGACCTTTTCTCTGAGCTGCCCTCCCCCCTCGCCTTTGGGGAGGAGGAGTACTCGGAGGTTCTAGGATGGTCGAGGGCTAAGATTGTCGAGCACCGTTCCAACAACAAAGGGTTCCGCTCCTGCCTCTAGGGCACCGCTCAACACTTATATACTAGGACACGAATGGGCTTCCACTTCGCCACTGGTAAAAACACTTTAGTTAGAACAATCCAGGAATGATGATCATATGGCAAAAATGCATGCGCGAAGGAGGGGCAAGTCCGCCTCCGCAAAGCCCCTGGTGACCGAGAACCCTGAGTGGGTCACCATGTCGAAGGAGGAGATCGAGCAGATGGTGGTCAAGCTTGCCAAGGAAGGCATGACCTCCGCGAAAATCGGTCTCGTCCTTAGGGACAATTATGCCGTGCCGAGCGTACGCCTCGCCACCGGCAAGACCGTTTATGAGATATTGACCGAGCATGGGATGAAGCCAGAGATACCTGACGACCTCATGGCCCTGATGAGGCGGGCGATAAATGTCAACAACCACATGCTCGAGAACAAGAAGGATATGGCCAACAACCGCAACCTCCAGCTCATTGAGTCCAAGATCCGCCGCTTGGTGAAATACTACAAGCGCAACGAGGTCCTCCCCCAGAACTGGGAGTACAGCCTCAAGAACGCGGAACTGCTGCTCGAGTGAGGGCGGATGGAAGGAGAAGGCCTTCCCAAACTCTTCTTTTCCCTTTTATCCCAAGCCGCAGAAGAGGTGCGCAGGCATCCTGAGGTCCGGGTGCTAACCCACTACGATGCGGACGGCATATCCTCGGCAGGCATCATCGCAAACGCGCTTCTGCGCAAGGGCATCCGCTTCCAACTGACCTTGTCGAAGAGCTTGGACCTGGAGACGGTCAAACTTGTCGGACATGGGGCCAAGTGCCTTATTCTGGCGGACATGGGCTCCTCGTTCCTCACGGAGCTGGAGCAGCTGGATGCCTCGGTCATAGTGTTGGACCATCATGCACCCGTAGGCAGCTCGAGCAAGATTATCCACGTAAATCCCCACCTATTCGGCATCGACGGCATGACCTCTGGATGCGCGGGAGCGGTCAGCATGATGTTCGCCCTCGCCATTGATGAAAGGAACTGGGACCTGTTGCCCATCGCCTTTGCTGGGATCGTGGGAGATAGGCAGCACATACGCGGGCTGAGCGGGATCAACAAATGGCTCCTCGATGGCGGATTGTCCCGGCGCGTGTTGGAGCTCCGCCCCGGCTCCCTCCTGCCCGAGGGTAGGCTGGCGGAAGAGCTTGCCGGGGGGTTCGAACCCTTCATAATTGGCGTTTCAGGCAACCTGCAAGGGGCGATGGCCCTGCTCAAGGAGGCTGGCATCCCCGAGGATGCGTCGCTTGTCCAGCTGAATGAGACCGAGAGGAGGAAGCTGACCTCGTTGGTGGCGTTGCGCCTGCTGGAGCAAGGATGCACGACGTCGTCGATGGAGGAGCAGATCACGGACCGCTACTTCTTCTCCGCTTGGCAGACGACCGCTGACGACCTTGCCCAACTGCTGAATGCTTGCGGCCGCACGGACCAGGAGGGCGTGGGCGTCGCCCTCACCTTGAAGGATGCCAAGGCCAGGCAGAGCGCGGAACGATTGCGCAAGGAGTATAGCGAGAGCGTGCTTGAGGCGATGAAGGCCATCGTCGGTGGAGGCGTGTCGAAGAGGCAGAACCTGCAATACTTCATCAGCCCCAACCCCTCGCTTTCAGGGGTCCTGGCCGGCCTGACCATGCAGTTCGTGGGAGATTGCGACAAGCCCACCATCGCATTGTCGATGCATGGGGACAAGGTCAGGGTTTCTTCCCGGGCCAACTTCAGGCTGGTGGAGAAGGGCGTGGATCTGGCTGTGGCCTTGCGCGAGGCCGCGACAACCGTCGGAGGCCAGGGGGGAGGGCATGCTGTGGCTAGTGGGGCTACCATCGTCAAGGGCAAGGAAGAGGCTTTCCTACAGAAGCTGGACGAGATAATCGGTCAGCAGAGGTCGGTAAAGGCCTCGGCCTGATTCACCTCTTCCAGGTCACCTCGACCTCGTCGGTGCGAAAGCGCTGGTTGACCACGGTGTCCTCGACCCTCATCCGAATGCCGGCCTGATGCATCACCAAGCCGGTCCAAGCGATCATGGCGCCGTTGTCGATGCAGAGGGTGCGGTCAGGGACGAAAGTCTTCGCGCCGCGGTCCTGGGCCATGCGGGCCACCATCTCCTGCAGGCGCTTGTTCTGCACCACCCCTCCACCGAGCAGGACCTCTGACTTCTCCACGTGGGCCATGGCCCTTTCCGTGACCTCGGTGAGCATGGCGAAGCACGTCTCCTGGACCGAATAGCAGATGTCCTCGACGCTCTCCCCCTTGTCCCTTAGGGCAAGGCAGGCAGTGAGGATGCCCGAGAAGGCCATGTCCATCCCCTTCACCGAGTAGGGGAGATCCAGCAGCTTCCTCCCCTCCTTCGCCGCCTTCTCGATCTTCGGTCCGGCGTAATAGCCAAGTCCGACTTCGCGCCCGAGCTTGTCCAGCATGTTACCGATGCCGATGTCCAGGGTCTCGCCGAAGATGCGGTAGCGACCGTTGGCGAAGGCGATGACCTGGGTGTTGCCACCTGAGGCGTAGAGGAGCACGGGGTCCTGTGCCGGGGTCTTGCCCCTCCCTATCTCCAAATGGGCGATGCAGTGGTTCACTCCGATGATTGGCCGGTCCAAGGTCAGCGAAAGCGCCCGGGCCGCGGTGGCCACCGTGCGCAAGCATGGACCCAGACCAGGCCCTTGGGAGAAGGCGATGAGGTCTAGCTCCTTGGCTTTCAAGCTCGCGGTATCCAAGGCCTTCTGGACCAAGGGGACGACGTTCTCCGCATGATGGTTCGCCGCTTCCCTAGGATGTATCCCGCCCGTCTCCGGCTTGTACATCTTGATCTCGTTGGCCAGGACGTTCGCTGCTTCGTCGACGATCCCCACGCCCACGGTGTGAGCGGTGCCCTCGATGCCCAGCGCGAACATGACAGAAAGGTTAGGCGCGATGGCCTAATTAAACGTCACCGCAGCCTGCTACCGATCTCAACTTGTCCATGATGTTTATGGCGCCCTCGGTGACCGTGTCATCAACCACAAGTATCGGCGTGTGCTTGTTGAGCAGTTCGTAATAGGCGGCCTCGGCCATGCCCTCAGCAGTCTCCATGTTGATGATGTTTACCTTAAGGCCAGGAGGGATGCGCTCCTTGATCCAATCGCATTTCTGGCAGCCAGGCTTGGTGAATAGCAATATCTCGGGCATCCAGCACCCTTTTTCTGGATAACGGGGAGGACCATAAAAAGGTACCGGGGGACCCGGAAAAAATGATGTACTGAGTAGGCTCTGTGCCTCCCGCATGGATGGACGGGTCGACCCTAAGCAGCGCTTCTCCGGGCGCGCCTCATCTTACGCGAAGGCCAGACCCGGCTATCCGCATGATCTTTTCGACCATCTGTTCGCGGTCGGCGCTCTTGGCAAGGGATGCAATGTCGCGGATCTCGGCTCAGGGACCGGCATCTTCTCCGAGCTCCTGCTCCACCACGGCCTCTCTGTGTATGCCGTGGAGCCGAATCAAGAGATGCGGGAGCTGGCCGAGGCTAGACTATGCGATGTCCCTGGCTTCCATAGCGTTGCTGGTAACGCGGAGCGCACCACCTTGCCGTACAGGAGCATGGACGCGATAACGGCGGCACAGGCATTCCATTGGTTCGATCCCAATCTTACGAGGGAGGAGCTGAGGCGGGTCCTCAAGCCAGGTGGGCAGGTGATAATGGTCTGGAACAACCGGGAGAAGGAGGCGGACCCGTTCAATCGAGCCTATTCAGAACTGGTCGACCGATATTCGCGGGACAAGGACGAGATCGATGCCCTGCGCCAGGACCCGCAGGAGCACTTCTATCCATCCGGTTACCATCACTCCCAGTTCTGGCACAGAAAGGATCATGATCTGGAAGGTCTAGAGTGCTTAATCACCTCGGCCTCCTACATGCCCAAGGAGGGCGAGCCAGGTTTTCCCCAGATGATGGCGGAGCTGGGACGCGTCTTCGCTGAGCATCAGGTAGAGGGGAGGGTCACGATCAAGTATGTCACCGACTGCTACCATGGCTGCCTGGAATGACCAGTGGTGGCAAAGGAGCATGAACGCTGGGCGAAAGGCATATAGTATCGAAGGTATTACAGCAAGACCCTCAAGGGCTCATGGTCTAGTGGTTATGACGTCTGCTTGACACGCAGAAGTTCGCCAGTTCGAATCTGGCTGAGCCCACTCCCTTTCTTTCGCCATTAAGAGATTGATCGAATTCTTAAGTGGAATTCCTATCGCAACCCGAGCTCTCAACCTAAATGGCTACCAGAATCGCCGACCATTTACGGTCGAATTGTGTCAATAACCTTAATTCAAGTTGTGGTGTTAAGGGAGCCGGATGAACGCTCCCGCAGAGAGGAAGCATTGCTTGTGGCACGCCTATGATGGAAGGTGTGCCAGTTGTAAAGCGAGGCGCATTCGCCTCGACATTCTGCACCTGAAGGATTACGAGATGTGCCGCGGTCAGGAGGACTATGTGTCCTGCGACTTCTACAAGGAAAAACCCGAAATCCCCTTGAAGAATCAGTAGATCGTCCAACATTTTTTTACCTGACAAGCCTTTGATTCGTACGATATCATGGGCCAAAACGATATGCAGGAGCTGAAGTCCAAGTTGAGTTCCGCCAGTAAAGGGGAGAGGCTGGCTGCCCTCGAAAGGCTGCATATTCTTTTGCGAGAGAAGGAGGTCGACTCCTCGCCCTTGCCTCAGCTCGGTCTGCTCCTCAAGGCTGAGGACCCTGTGGAGCGAAGGATGACCTCTTGGGCAATAGGCAAGCTTGCTCAGAATAAGGTGCATGGGGAATATCCATTGACCAAGCTCATCGACCTGCTGATGGACGAGGACGAAGAGGTCCGGGAGAATGCGGCTTGGGCCCTGGGAGAGCTGACCAGCTCAGGCGTAGGAGGGGAGAATGAGATCAAGTCGTTGAACCTCCTGCTCGAGGACCCTTATCCACAGGTCCGAGGGATGGCGGCATGGACGCTTGGCCGCCTGGCGGAGCGCTTTGGGATCGGCAACTCTTCCTCCGTGCCGCCTCTACGCATTTTGTTGCAGGACAACAGCTTGAACGTACGTAAGAGCGCCATCTACGCTTTGGATCGCCTTACCGCACTGGGAATAAGGTATGATTCTAAGACCTCTTTCAATTGACATATTTTATCCTGAATCTATTGTTTTTCATGCCACGAAAAACACTCAATAATTCCTAGATGAGTCGATGTCGTCCTTGTTTGAGGTTCACCTCATTTACACACGATGAGAATCTCTTAGTGTTTAGATTATTTGTTATTCCTATTTCGCTGGTATGATAATTTAGTAAATCAAAATGGTGCATTATAATATATTTATTTACTAAAATGTAATAATGATTATATAATATATATTACATTGCGTGGCAACAATTAACGGTGATTAATATGAAGTTAGGCTTGGGAATTGATACCGGTGGAACTTACACGGACGCGGTCATAATCGACCTAGATTCGAAGAAGGTAATCGCAAAGGCGAAATCTCCTACGACCTACCAGGACCTTTCCATTGGTATCACTGGAGCCTTAGACGGCGTGCTTGCCCAAGGAGGCTTCGCAAAAGAGGATGTTGGCCTGGTTGGCCTGTCGACGACCCTAGCGACGAATTCCATCCTTCAAGGCAGGGGCGGTGAGGTTGGGCTGATCGGCATCGGTTGGCAGCCGGAAAAGGACTGGGACCTCGGATGCAAGAAATCGTGCTTCATCAAAGGAGGTTTCGATTCTATCGGAAGGACAATCGAACCGCTAGACCAAGACGAACTCAAGAACGCTATCAACGAGGTAAGCAAGGGCGTGGATGCCTTGGTCGTATCCTGCATTTTCAGCGTCTACAATTCCTGGCACGAGGATGAGGCGGCAGACATGATCAAGGAGATGACCACCCTGCCAGTGGTGCTGGGTCACACCTTAACAGGAGAGCTAGGGATAAAGGAAAGAACAATCACCGCCATCCTTAACGCCAAGCTACTGCCCATCATCAACGATTTCCTTGCGTCCATCAAATCCTCTTTGGCGAACAGGGGTATCCTCGCCCGCATCTTGGTCTTTAAAGGTGATGGCGGGCTTATGACCATCGAAACCGCCATGCAAAGGCCTGTTGAGACTATTCTATCTGGCCCGGCTGCTAGTCTCATGGGAGCAAAAGTGCTTGCTGGCCTTGACACATGCATCCTTGTCGATGTAGGAGGGACATCGACGGACATCGCGTATCTGGATGGTGGATTCCCGCGAATTAACTTCGATGGAGCTATGGTCGGCCATTGGAGAACCCGGGTCAAGGCTTTGGACATGTGGACCTGCGGGCTCGGTGGGGATTCAGCGATACGAATGGGAGGGAACGGCGACCTAATCATCGGTCCAGACAGGGTGGTTCCCTTGGCCATAGCCACCTTGATGAGGGAGGACCTGAAGCAAGCTATGCAGCGAGATGCGGAGACCACCTTCTATGTCGCCGGAAAGGGAAATCTGAAGAATCTCTCGGAGAGCGAATCGGTTGTCTATGATTACATCGCACGAGAGGGGCCTCGCAGCTTGTTCGAGACAATGGACGGGGTCAAGGATGTCGTATTGATCAAGGATACATTGGTGGCGTTGATGGCACGAGGTAACGTGCTCTGCACTGGTCTGACCCCAACGGACATCATGCATCTCAGAGGAGATTTCGTGGTTGGGGACAAGGAAGCCTCTCTAATAGGACTACAACTCCTTGCCGCCAGGATAGACGATACCCCAGAGAACCTGGCGAAGCGAATCATGGAGCGAGTGGTGACGCGCGTCGGGGAGGAGATCATAATCAAGACCATGGCTGACGAAGTCGGACTAATGGCCTCGTCCCTCGCTGCGGACCAGATGCTGCATGCCGCCGCAGGAGAGAAAGTGTTCATGCATATGTCCCTGAAAGCCTCGCTCGACCGGCCGATCATAGGTGTGGGGGCACCAGCGCAAATATTGGTAAAGCCTCTCGAAGATCGGATGAACGCCCAGGTCATCATCCCTCCCAACTTCGATGTCGGGAATGCTGTGGGAGCGGTGTGCAGCTTGATTTCGGAATCGATTACGGTTGAGGTATATCCACGCGATGACAAGTTCATCGTCTTCTCGCAGTTCGGTTCCCCCTCGGAATATCGGCATCTGGAGGAAGCATTGCAATCCGCCAGCACGATTGCGGAGCGGTACGTCAGGGAGAGAATGGAACAGTCGAGGGTGGAGGACATCAAGGTCAAAATCGACCGGGTGGACCGCAAATTCTCGGATGGCTATGGGAAGGAGATGAAGTTCATCAGCTCCATCTTGATACGCGCCAGCGCAACGGGAAGGCCATTGCTCGACAAATAGGTGCGCAATGTGGCTTCTAAGGCCACAATCAACAAAAGGGCCAGAAGGTGAAGTCCTGGAATTGGCAATGAGCCTGGCTGTCTGGATGGACGGATCCTAGATTGACCAAGGTAAAGGCAGCTTCGGAATTAAGAACGAGGCAAGGGCAAGATTGATGCCCTCACTTGGCCTAATCATACATATGTCGAAGGACGAGGAGCGCATCCTCACCAAGAATCCGCAGGGGAAGACCGGCGTCAGCATAAGCAAGGCCAAATACGACCTGGTCTGGACTGGTCTGACCGATTGCCTCAAGGCCAAGCCATTGACGCACGAGGAGCTGATGGCCTGCGTGACCAAGAGGCTCCAGAGCAAGTTCGAGGGATCGATGAAATGGTACGCGGAGGCCGTCGAGCAAGACATGGAGACCAAGGGCGAGATAGAGCGCGTCCCGGGCAAGAAGCATGAAACCTATCGGCTCAAGAAGAAGTAAGGCGGGGGGCCTTCACTTTTCGTCCTCGATCTCCTCTTCCTCTTCTTCGAGCTCTTCCTCGTCCACTGGCATGGACAGGAACTCATCGATCTCCTCTTCCAGCTGCAACAGCGCTTCCTGGGCCTTCTTCTTCTGCCCCTTCTCCACCATCTCCCGGATCGCGCTCACGCAGTCCATGATGAAGAGCATCTCATCGTCGATCTCCTCGAACATCTCGTAGAGGCTGGGCATTTTCAGCACCTCTGAAATGCGATTGGGGCTTCAGACTCAAAAAGGTTGGGAATCTTTGTCAAAGAGAACGCCTATCATCCCACTTGGGTGATGCTACCCTCAAAGCCCTGGCTCAATCACATACTTGCAGAAATTGTAGCTAGAGCCGAAGGTCTCGGCCTTGGTGACGCGTGCGGGCATGCCCATCCGCGTCTCGAATATCGCCTCGAGGATGCCCTCGTTCATCAGGCACAGGGTCTTCCCCACGTCCGGCGCCTTGGAGCAATCGTACTCGTCCTTGATGATGAGGGTGACGGGATGCAGGGCGTAGACGTTAACCTCGCCCAGCTCATGGATCTTGAAGAACTCCTTCACCTCGCCTATGACTCCTTCCACGGTGTTGGACTTCATCCGCTTGGATATCTCCTTCCCTATCTGCCGCCCGATGTCCTTCAGCACCGGGTCCATGTTGAAGCCGATGGCCTCCATGCCGATGACGATGGAGCGGATGACGCCCTTGAGGAAGGTGGAGGGGGTGCCTATGCTCTTGGAGATGGTGTTCTCCAAGTGCTTCATCAGGTCCTCGCGGGGCACCACGGAAGAACCGACCGGCCTCGAGACCAAATAGAAGATCTTGCGGCGGTTGTCGTCGGGGTCGTCGCGATAGCCGATCAGGCCTTCCTTGACCATCTTATCCAAGTGCACGGAGAGGGTGGACTGGGCCTTTCCAGTGAGCTGGGCGATCTCGCTCAGGCTGAGGTCACGGCGCTGCAGCTCGCTCAATATCTTCTGCCTCACTGGGTTCGAGATCTGCCTAAGACCTGTGGTGGTGGAATAGACGTCGAAGGCGTCGGTTCTCTTCTCGGTCATGCTCTCCCCCCGGCAGCCAAAGAATGCAATGCACCATATATAAATCATCTTGACGAGCGATTCCAAAAGGAATATTCCATTCGAAGACCAATCTTTTTCTATGCCCGGTCGAAATTACAGGCGGTGATAGCTTGCGCATTCTGACCGAGCAGGGACCAAGGGACTACCGGGCGGTGTGGATGCAGGGCGACAAGGTGGTCATGATCGACCAGCGCCTCATCCCCGAGCGATTCCACCTGGTGGAGTTCTCCTTGGTGGAGGATGTGGCCAAGGCCATTAAGAACATGACCGTCCGAGGGGCACCGGCCATTGGCGTGGCAGCGGCCTTCGGGATGGCCTTGGCGGCCTTGAACGGTCAGGACCTGGCATCGTCCGCTGCCTTGCTCAAGGCGCAGCGACCTACCGCCTTCGACCTGTTCTTCGCCGTCGATCACATGCTGGAACGCCTATCCAAGGGCGAGAGGCCGGTGAAAGCGGCCAACGACTATGCTGATGCGATCGTCGTGAGGTGCAAGCATATCGGGGAGCAGGGCGAGGGGCTCATCGTCGACGGCGCCAAGGTCATGACCCATTGCAACGCAGGGGCTCTGGCCACGGTTGATTACGGGACCGCGCTCGCGCCCATCCGCCTGGCCTGGAGGTCGGGAAGGCGCTTCTTCGTCTACGTCTCCGAGACCAGGCCAAGGCTCCAGGGCATGAAGCTCACGGCCTATGAGCTGAGGAACGAGGGCATACCCCATTCCATCATCGTGGACGGAGCCTCAGGGCACTTCATGCGCCAGGGAGTGGACCTGGTGATCGTTGGGGCCGATAGGATCGCGGCGAACGGGGACTTCGCCAACAAGGTCGGCACGTTCGAGAAGGCGGTGCTGGCCAAGGAGCTTGACGTTCCTTTCTACGTGGCAGCGCCCATCTCCACCTTTGACTTCGCCTTGGAATCGGGGCGAGGCATCGTCATCGAGGACCGTGGGGAGGAGGAGGTGACCTTCATGGACGGCAAGAGGATAGCGCCCGAGGGGAGTGGGGCGCTCAACCCATCCTTCGACATGACACCTTCCAAGTACGTGCGGGGTTTCATAACCGAGGCCGGCATTCTGTCGCCAAGGGAGATAGGAAGGATCAAGGGGGCCAGGATATGAACCGTATCGAGGGCGAGGTAAGGAGAGACATCGTGGACTTCGGAAAGGCGCTCTACGAAAGGCGTCTCGTGAACGGAATGTCCGGAAACATCTCTGGCAGGATAGATGACGAGGCCATCATCATCACCCCTTCGGGACACTGCAAGGGCCACCTCAAGGAGTTCGACCTGGTCCGCATGCTCATCGAAGACGGCAAGGTGACGGCGGGAGGCAAGCCCTCCATGGAGACCCCGTTCCATCTAGCCTTCTACAAGGCCAGGAACGACGTGGGCGGCGTCGTCCACGCCCATCCGCTCCATTGCACCCTGCTCGCCTGCTCCGGCAGGACGGTGCGGACCGACCTCACGCCCGAAGGGATACTGTACCTGGGGAAGGTGGCCTTCGTGCCTTATGCCACGCCTGGGTCAAAGGAGCTCGCGGATAACATGCATGCAGCCATGTCGGATCACAGCGCATTCATAATGGAGAACCACGGAGCCATCGCCGTGGGCAAGGACGTGGCGGAGGCCTTCTATCGATTGGAGACGCTTGAGTTTCTGGCGGAGATACAGGTGATGGCCGAGGGAGTGGGAAAGCTCAAGGCTCTGGAGGAAAGCGAGGTCCGCAAGGTCCTGAGCATGGCCGAAGGGGCGAAGAGGTGAATTCATGATCATCGTGACCAAGTGGTTCGGGGTCTTCCTATGCGATAAGGAGAAGGTGCGCAAGCAGCTGCTCTTCGAGAAGGACGCCAAGGGTATCGCGGAGAAGCTGGCCGTGGTGCAAAGGGGTGGGATCCTGGAGGAGGAAGAGCGCATCGTTGAAGGCTACAAGCGCTTCAGGGTGGCCGATGCGCGGCTTTCGAAGATCGGCAAGCCGGAGGTGTACGACTCCTCCTTCATCAAGGCCGAGGACTTCGGCTATGATATGGCATTGATGCAAGCGGTGATGGTGCAGTTGGGCAAGATGAGGACCAGGGAGCCACTACCCTCGGACCGGAGCCTGGTCCAGGCCATCCGGGCCATCGATGACCTCATCGAGACCATCAACGTGATGTCGGAGCGGCTCCATGAATGGTACGGGCTGCACTTCCCCGAGCTCGGCGATTATGCCAAGGACGAGAGGTACGCAGAGCTCATCGGACGCCACGGCTACCGAGAGCCGATCCTTAAGGCCATCGAGGTGCAGCTAGAATCGGTAGGGGCGGAGATGCTGGACGAGGACATCGCCGCCATACAGGACCTCGCCCTCATGGTTAGCGAGCTCTATGAGACCAAGGCGCGCTTTGACGCCTATGTGCTGAGGACCATGGAGGCGCACGCCCCCAACCTCACCCGGCTGCTCTCGGCGAACCTGGGGGCGAGGCTGATCTCCCTCGCGGGAGGGCTCGGTCGCCTGGCCAAGCTGCCTTCCTCGACGGTCCAGCTGCTCGGCGCGGAGAAGGCCATGTTCATGCACCTTCGGTCAGGCAAATCGCCCCCGAAGCACGGGATCATCTTCCAGTATCCCGGCATCCATAAGGCTCCATATTGGCAGAGGGGGAAGGTGGCTCGGTCATTGGCCTCCAAGGCCTCCATAGCCGCCAGGGTGGACTTCTACAAAGGGGAGTTCATCGGCGACAAGCTGGTGGAGGGCATGGAGAAGCGAATCAACGAGATAAAGGAGAAGTACCCGGAGGCGCCCAAGCGGGAACAGAGGTCAGCTCCTCCCAGACGAAAGCACAGTCGGGGCGAGTACCATCCCAGAAGGGGTTAGGTTTATAAACCACCGCCGGTTTTCCCTGAACAGATAAATATGTGGTCCCAAGCTGAAGTCAGGGAACTCAAGGAGGGGCGCTTCGTGGTCATCGACGAGGAGCCCTGCAAGATCCTGTCCATCACCACCTCCAAGCCCGGGAAGCATGGTGAGGCCAAGGCGCGCATAGACGCGGTTGGATTGTTCGATGAGAAGAAGCGCTCCATCGTTCACCCAGTCACCCATAAGGTCCAAGTTCCCATGATCGACAAGAGGAAGGCGCAGATCCTTGCTCTGGGGGGAGATGAGGTCCAGCTCATGGACCTGGAGAACTTCGAGAACTTCTCCCTTCATATCACCGATGAGTTCAAGGGCCAGCTCCACCCTGGCGAAGAGGTCCTCTACATGATCGCCATGGGGCGGCGCAAGATAACGAAGGTGTGAGCTTGCTCAAGGCTTGGGGCACCAGCCCCCCATCCATCCTTTAAAATGCGTTGTTCTGAGGACCCACATGTCGGCCGTGTATGACCGGTGATGGGATGGAACTGGCACCTTTCTTCGCGGCCTTCACGCTCATATTGCTCGCCGAGCTAGGCGACAAGACGATGATCGCCGTTATTGCCCTATCCTCCAAACATTCGAAGAAGCTGGTTTTCGTCTCGACCTTGCTGGCCTTGACCCTGGTCTCGGCGGTCGGTGTGGTAGTGGGGCAGATACTGTTCGACTATGTCCCTGAGACCCTCATAACCGTCGGCGCAGGATTGCTCTTCCTGGCATTCGGGATACTGACCATCGTGATGCCAGAGAAAGAGAAGAAGCCCAAGGGAAAGAACGGACTGAAGTGGGGGGCGTTCTGGAGCACCTTCGCCTTGATGGCCGTGATGGAGCTGGGGGACAAGACCCAGCTCTCTATCATCGCCCTTTCCGCGGAGTACGGTGCGCCGCTCCTCATCCTGGCTGGCGCGGTGTTGGCCTTCGCGGTGGTCACATTGGCGGGGGTCCTGCTCGGAGCGGAGATCGGGAAGCGCGTCCCGGAGCGCTACATTAAGCTGGGCAGCGCGGCCATCTTCATCCTGTTCGGGTTGGTCTTCCTGGCGCAGGGGCTGCTCGGCCTCGAGCTGCTCTGATCATCCTTCTAGGATTTCTTTGACCACCCTTTCGCAGCGGTCGGCGATCCGCTTCGCGGTGGCCTTGTCCTTGCCTTCGGAGTAGACGCGGAATATCGGCTCCGTGCCCGAGGGGCGGATGAGCGTCCAGCCACCATCGAAGAAGACCTTGGCGCCGTCGGTGGTGTCGATCTTGTTGGAGGAGAACGCCTCGCATACCTCCCTGAGAACCTGCTCCTTGCGCTCGTCAGGGCAGTGCAGCTTGCGCTTATCGAGGTGGTAGGAAGGCACCTTCTTGAGCAATGAGGAAAGGGGACCTTCCACGGCGAGGATCTCCAGCATCTTGGCCATGCTCATGGCCGCGTCGCGACAATACTGGTGGTGGGGGAAGATCAGCCCTCCGTTCTCCTCGCCGCCGAACAAAGCGCCGACCTCCATCATCTTCCTGGCTACGATGGGCGCGCCGACGCGCGTGTACATCACCTCTCCGCCCGCCGCCCTTACCGCGTCCTCGACGCATTGGGAGGTGGAGACCGGGGTGACCACGATGCCTCCATCGTTCTCGGCCACCATGGAGGCGGCGACCACGGCCAGGCTCCTGTCCCCGTAGACATAGTGGCTCTTATCATCGATGAAGATGACCCGGTCAGCGTCCCCGTCCTGGGCTATGCCCAGGTCCGCGCCGGACCCCTTGACCAAGGATATCAGATCACCGAGGTTCTCCTCCACGGGCTCGGAGGGATGCCCAGGGAAGGTGCCTTCCGGGTTGCAGTTCAGGGTGGAGGCGCTCGCTCCCAGCCTCTGCAACAATGTCGGAGAGCAGAGGGAGCCGGCGCCGTTGGCGCAGTCCAGCACCACGCGCAGGTTCGCCTTCCTTATGGCATCCAGGTCGACCAGGCTGAGGACAGCTTTCTGATAGTAGTCCAAGGCCCCGGAGGTGGGCATGACCGTTCCCACGCCCCTCCAATCCTTGTGGTCGAAGGCGCGGGAGAAGTAGATGCGCTCGATCTCCTCCTCCCTGGAACGGTGCATCTCCGTGCCATCGGCGTCCACGGCCTTGATGCCATTGAACTCCGGCGGGTTATGTGAGGCGGTGACCATCACCCCGCCCGAGATCTCGCTTATCTTGACGAAGTACTGCAAAGTGGGCGTCGGCAGGGCACCTAGCTCCAATACGTCACAGCCCACGGACGTCAGCCCCGCGGCCACGGCCGATCGGATCATGTCCGCGCTGGTGCGACAGTCAGTGGCCAAGGCGACCTTGCCCTTCATGAGGGTGCCGATCGCCCTGCCCACGTCCAAGGCCAGCTGGGGGTCCATGAAATCGTTCACCACGCCGCGCACGCCGTTGGTGCCGAAGAGCCGTTGGGACATCATCCTACCTGGCCTTGTGCCTCTGGGAGACCAGCAGGAGATGGATTATCTCCGCCGCATCGTTGCACTTGTCCGATGAGTTCTCCAGGCAGTGCAGGATGTCCCTCATCAGATAAATGGCCTTGGGGTCGATGTCGGAGAAGAATATCTCCTTCTTGGTGCTGTAGTGGAGGTCGTCGAGGATATGCTCCTGGACCTTGACGCCCTTCTCGTACTTCATCACCGCCTCGTCGTCCACCCCCAGGCTGTCGATGCAGCTCTTCAGCAGCTTGGCCGCCTTCTCCAGCTCCTGGGTCATGGCGCAGTACTTGTTCCAGAGGGTGACCGGGACGTTGACGTTGGCCTCGATCACCAGCTGGATGTTCATGCCCGCCTCCTTGGCCCAGTCCGAAGCGAAGTCCATGCGTCGGATGAGGTGCATCATGTCCTCTCGCTCCTTCGAGGCTAGGTCGCCCTTGGACAGCTCCTCGGTGATGCGGTCCTCCAGGTTATCCGCCTCCTTCTCCGACAGCGCCGAACGCTTTATGGCATCCAGCGCCGCGTTCCGGTCCGACTTGCATAATGCAAGAACGGCCCTGTTCAGCTCCGTTATGGTGTCCGCCACCTTCTGCGCATGGTCGCGCAGCAGGCTCATAACCACCGACTCTCTCCTCTTGCCGAACCAATCCAGCAAGTTCTCCTTCTCACTCAAGTTTCACCGCCTCCGATACTCCTTCTATCGGCCTTGGATACACCACGGCCGCCTTCCTATTGAACATCAGATGGACCTCCTGGCCAGGATGGTAGAGCTTGCCCTCGATCGAGGGAACGTCGAATTCGACCAGATCGTCCGACTGGGATCTGGCGCTCACCCTGGAGAAGGTCCCCAAATAAGTCAAGTACTCGATGCGGGAGAGCAACCCATCGGTGAAGGGGAAGACGAACTCTGGCCGAACCGACACCACCACCGCCTCACCCACCTGCGGGTCGCAGCTCTCGACCATGATCACCGAGTTGTCGCGCAGCTCGATCCAGCTCCCTCCTTCATGCCTCTCCTTCACCCACCCTTCGAGCAGGTTCGTCTCCCCCACGAAGTTCGCAGTGAAGACGTCCCTCGGTCTGGTGTAGAGCTGCTCCGGAGTGCCGGACTCCACGATCCCCCCAGCCCTCATGACCACGATGCGGTCCGAAACGGACATGGCCTCCTCTTGGTCATGGGTCACATGCACCACGGTCAAGCCTAGGTTCTTGGTGATCCTCCTCAGCTCGTAGCGTAGGTCCACCCTTACCCTGGCGTCCAAGGCCGACAGCGGCTCGTCCAGGAGTAATAGCTTGGCCCCAGTTGCTAATGCCCTGGCCAGGGACGCTTTCTGCTGCTCCCCTCCGCAAAGCTCGGAGGGGAACATGCTCATCTTATCCAGGAGCTTGACCATCTCCAGGTACTTCCTGGCCGTCTGCTCCCTCTCCTCCATGGGTCTGTCCTTGACAGTAGGGCCGTAGGCCGCGTTCATCTTCACCGTCATATGAGGGAACAAGGCGATGTTCTGGAACACGTAGCCGAGGTCCCTCTCCTCTATAGGGACGCCCTTCATGCTCTTCCCGGCGATGTGCACCTCGCCTTGGGTGGGCTCGAGGATGCCAGCGATCACCCGGATCAAGGTGGTCTTGCCGCAGCCCGACGGACCAAGGATGGTCACGTATTCCCCATCATGGATAGTGAGGTCCACCTCGTCCACGGCCACGACCTTGCCGAAGCGCATGGTTATGTTCTTCAGCGATACCTCAGGCATTCACTCCACCCTCAGTTCCTTCTCCAGCCCTTCCGGCGGCATGGTGAAAACGGTCGCCTTGTCCGCGCTCCAATTTATCTTCACTCTGTCCCCGACCGACAGCCTGCCCAGGCGCCACGAGGGGATCTTCGAAGAGTACCTCCCCAGTCCGGGGACGTCCACGTCAAGATAGATGTTGCGCCCCTCGAAGAGGATGCGCTCCACCGTACCGTCGAAGTAGCCCTCGCCCTCCTTGTGCACCTCGGTGTTGCCGACCTTGACGCCCACCACCACTTTCTCGCCCAGCCTCTGCTCGCAGGGCCTGGCCAATACCACTTGGCCGGAATCACCACGTATGGATGTGGACTCCTTCTTCTCCTCTACTTCGCCTACGAAGAAGTTCGACTGGCCCACGAAATTGGCCACGAACGGTGTGGCCGGGTTGTCGAACACCTCCCCGGGCAGCCCGACCTGCACCACCTTGCCCTCCCTGATGACGGCGATGCGGTCGGCCATGACCAAGGCCTCGTCCTGGTCATGCGTGACGTGGATGGTGGTGATGCCCATGGACTTGGCCAGGGAGCGTACCTCATGACGAAGGCTTATGCGCAACCTCGCGTCCAGAGCTCTGAGCGGCTCGTCCAACAGGAGAACGCTGGCTCCTGAGGCTAGCGCCCGGGCCAAGGCCGTCCTCTGCATCATTCCCCCGCTGAGCTCACTGGGGAAGGCATCGGGACGATGGGTCAACCTGACCAGGTCCAGCATGTCGGCAAGGGTGCGCTCCTTGACCTCCTCCTCGTATTGGCGGATGTCAGGCCCGAAGAGGATGTTCTCCGCTACCGTCAGCTGGGGGAAGAGCGCATAGGTCTGGGAGAGCATCACCGCGCGACGGTCCTCCGGCTCCACCTTGTCCATTGGCTTGCCGTCGAAGAGAACGCTGCCGTGGTCCGGCTTGGTCAGGCCTGAAATGATCCTCAGGATGGTGGTCTTTCCCGCCCCGGTCGGCCCCAGCAAGCAGAGGTACTCCCCGTTCCGGACCTCCAGGTCCACACCGTCAGAGGCTTTGATGTTGCCATATTGCTTCACAATACCCTGCAGCTTTACGACGGGCATCTTAGATCGCCCCCTTCCTTCTTCTGGTCAGGTATCGCAGGGCGAGCATCAGGCCGAAGGAGATGACGATGACGATTATGCAGGCCAGGGCGGCCGTGTAATAGTCGTTGTCCAGCTTGATGAGGTTAACGATGTAGTTGGGCGCCGTCAATACGGTCGTGGAAATGGCACGGGTCGCACCTGTCTCACCCAGGCTGCGGGTGAAGGCCATTATCGCCCCGGCCAATATCGAGGCTTTGATCATGGGGAAGAGCACGCGCCTGAACCCTTGGACCGGTTTCGCCCCCAACGTCCTGGCGGTCTCCTCGTAGGTAGGGTCGATTTCCTCCACCGCGCCAGTGACGTTCCGCACCATCAACGGATAGGTGAAGGCTATGTGGGCCAGCATCACCAGGAAGATGGCGAATGGCCCAGTCACGGGCGTACCTCCGGTCCAGAAAAGCTTCAGGGAGAACCCCAAGGCCACCGTGGGGACGATCAACGGGACGTTGACCAGGATGTCCAAGGTCTCGGGCAGCCACTTGGACCGGTTCTTGGCGATGTAAAGTGCCAGGGGTATCCCGAACGCCAGATCAATGACCGTGACCACGCCGGCGATGAAGAAAGAATTGATCAGGGATTGGCCGAACTCGGACCAATCCGCGGTCGTGGACGGCTCGGAGGTGAAAACGAAGGTGAACACGAAGAAGGATGGGATGAGGACGATGAAAACCAAGAATAGGACCGAGGTCGCGTCCTTGAGCTTGGGGGACAGTCCCCGGGAGAGGATCTTCTCGGGCCTGGGCCAGACCTTCCTGAAGGGGATATGCACCTTCTTGACGATGATGGCCACGATCACCAATAGCACGAGCGCCAGGATGATGAGGACAATGCTGGTGAAGGCCAACGCAGGAGTGCTCTTCAGCGAGTCTATCAGAGTAGGGGCGGTGTTGAAATCGACATTGCTGATGGTGGCCAACGCGGCCACCGTCCCTCCGGTCTCGCTCAGGCTCCTGGCGAAGCAGAGGATGATGCCCGTGACCAAGCCCGCGCGGAAGAGGGGCAGGGTGATGGTGCGGACGGCGGTGAGCTTGCTCGCTCCTAGCGTCTGACCAGCGGTCTCGAAGGTTTGGTCGATCTGCTCCAATATCGCAGCCAGGGAGCGGACCATGTAAGGGTAGGAGAAGATGATGTGGAGCAGGATGATGAGGATGAAGGGGGAGCTGACTATCTTGAGGCCGAGCGGATTGGTGAGGTCGGCCGGGGTTATGCCCCAGAAGATGGCGGCGGAGAAACCTAGGGCGGCGGTCGGTACCGCCAGAGGCATATCGATCAATGTGTCCAAGAGCTCCTTGCCCCGGAACTTCTTCCGAACGAGTATCCACGCCATGGGCAGCCCCACTAGGATGTCGATGATTGTGACGATGGCCGCGATCTCGAAGGAATTGCCGATGGCGGTCCAGATCTGCGACATTATCTCCGGGTCTTGGATGACCTCGTCCTGGATGAGGCCCCAGTTGGTGAAGGCGTAGGTGAGGACGAAGAGGGTGGGGACGATGACGAAGCAGAGAAAGAAAACGATGAAGGAGACGGTCCAGAGTTTTCGCACAACGGGTTTGCTAACGAATTCCGTTGCTCTCTCCAGTCGGCTCATCAGCAACCCCGTACGCCTATTGTCAGTGGAATTGTTGTGTCAATAAATAACTATTCAGTATTGTTTCCCAATTACCTGTTGGCCACGATGGTCTCTGATATATTGCTGTCCTTACTGATGATCATCTTGGGCCCGATTATCGACCCTGAGACGCTGCAGTTCGTTTCCAGGACCACTCCCTTCATTATCAATGAATTGGAGACCTGACATCCGTCGGAGATCATCACGCCAGGTTCGATGCAGGCGTTCGGCCCGATCTTGGAGTACTTGATGGAGCTCGAGCGAATGAGAGTGGGAGGCTCGATATCGCAACCTTCACAGGCTGGAGATGGTAGACATGGCTCCAGCTCCAGAATCTTCGCTTGCGCAGCCAGGAAGCTCTCTCTCGTCCCGCAGTCCATCCAGTGCCCGGTGAACCTGTGCCCGAACAGCCCATAGTCGAGGACGTTGGGGAACACCTCCCGCTCGATGGACACCTGGCCTTTTCCGATGTAGTCCAAAATCTCTGGCTCGAAGACGTAGTACCCAGCATTGATTAGGTCGGAGCGCGCCTCTTCCCTCTTCGGCTTCTCCTGGAAGTTTACGATCCGGCAGGCCTTGTCCAGCTCCACGACGCCGAATGCGCTGGGGTCGTCCACCTGCCATAAAGCGATGGTGCCGATGCCCCCCTTCTCCCGATGCACCTTTACCAAGGAACGCAAATCCAAGGAGGAGATGCAATCACCGTTCATGGCGATGAAGGTCTCGTCCAGGTGTTGGGCCACGTTCTTGATCGCCCCTCCGGTCCCAAGCGGGCTAGGCTCGTGCACCACCACCACCTTGCGACCGCAAGGCTGTGATTGGAAATGCTCCTCCAAGGCCTCCTTCATATAGCTGACTGCCAGCACGACGGTGTCCACGCTCTGGGGCAGGGACTCGATCATGCGCACGATGAGGGGCTTTCCCACCAGTGGCACTAAAGGTTTGGGTATGGAATATGTCAAGGGTCGGAGCCGGGTGCCGAAACCGCCTGCGAGGATGACCGCCTTCATGCAAATCTTATCTTAGGCAACAGCCCTTTTTTAGTAATTATGGTTCAAAGGGGGGATATGCTGACCACGTTGTTGCCGCGCAGGATGACCACGCCCAATCGCCTGGTCTGCTCCGCGGTCCTCTCCTCGGTCTCCTCGAGCACCATATTCATGTACTCGTCGTAGCCAGTAAGCTTGCCCTCTAGGACGCGGCTGTCCTTTAGGAGCAAGGAGATCTTCTTGTTCATAGACTTCTCGAGCAGGGCCAACGGCATTACCATGCGTAATCACTCTGTCTGGGAATATTGGCTAGGAGTTTAAAACCTTTCGCGCCCGATTACATAGCCGCTACCTCTAGTTTTAGGTGAGCCGACATAGAAATGACGTCGGGGGTTCAAATTCCAGTGCTCCCTCATGCCACCAAGGAAGAGTTGGTGGAAAACGGTCTTGCTACTGAGCTTTTCCCAGCAGTCCGCCAACAGTCCTTCTTTTTTCCATTCATTTCCTTTCCCTTTAGACCCGGGCATAACCCATCCAAACAAGAATATTTAGGCAGATGGGCATCTGGGTTGCAGATGATAGGCCGTAAGTCGCTGCTGATCGTCATTAGCAAGGCAATATCGGCCTTACTCGGGTTCATCGGCCTATACCTGATCACCCGCAACTTCCCAGAGAGCGCGTATGGACAAATCGCCTACACCATGTCCCTGGTGGCCCTGTTCGCCTCTTTCGCGGATCTGGGGTTCGCGACGGCCTACATCAAACGCATAAATGAGGGCAAGGACCCGAGCGATTGCCTCTCCAGCTATCTGGTGGTCAAGCTATTGCTATTGGCCGTGATGGTCGGAGCGATCTTCATCAGCTTCTGGTCTTGGACCAGCTTGATGGGTCGGCCGTTGAACGACACCGACGTCGAGCTCATCGCCCTCTTCACCCTCTACTTCGTGCTCTACAACATCGCTACCGTGGCCACTGCGACCTTCGACGCCAATCTGAAGACGGCGAAGACCCAGATTTCGTTGATCGCGGAGATGCTCGTGCGGGTACCTCTGATCTTCTTCTTCGCCATACCGGCTGGGAACGTCTACGCCCTTGCCTGGACCTACGTCATCGGAGGCTTGGCGGTCGCCTTGGTCAGCATCTTCCTCCTTTCCAGGGAGAGACTGAGACTTAAGAGGCCTACCCTGATCAGGTCCATGGCCGTCTTCGCCATGCCCTTGGCGGTAGCGGTCGTCCTTGGTACCATCATAGGCAACATCGACAAGGTCTCGCTCGGTTTCTTCTGGAACTCCTCGGAGGTCGCCAACTACGCCGCCGGTCAGTCCATCGTCAACATGCTCTACGTCTTCGGGGCGGCGCTCAGCACCTTGTTGTTCCCGACCTTCTCGAGATTGTACGAGAACGGTGAGAAGCGCTCCATGCAGGAGATAGTACGAAGGGGCGAGAGGTATCTCTCCTACATCATCACGCCGATAGTCTGCGTCTTCCTGGTCTTTCCCATGCTGATCGCCACCGTGCTCCTGAGCGAGAAATACTCGGGGGCGGCAGGGGTGATGCAGGTGCTCTCCCTCAATGTCATCATCCTCGCGCTAGGAGGCATTTACATCACAGAGATCGTGGCCATGAATCGAGCGAAAGAGCTGGTATGGATAAGCGCCGTCCAGCTGGCCCTGCTCCTTTGCTTCCTGGTCATATTCGTTCCAACGTCGTTCTTCCAAGTACCGATGCTCGAACTGAGGGCGGTCGGCACCGCCCTTGCCGTGCTTCTTGCCACCCTGATCGTGGTGGTGATTTACAGAATCATGATCTGGAGGATGATCGGCCTTGGATACAACCATGCGATGTCGTTCCATCTGATCGGAGCATTGCTCAGCATCGGAACGCTCCTGGCCATCGAGATGGTCTACCAGCCCACGAGATGGTATGACATCATCTTGACCTGGATGGCGTCCGCCGGCGTCTTCTACCTCTCCCTCTACGTCATGAGGGAGCTGAAGGATAAGGACATCCGCTATTTCCTTGAGGTGCTGAATCCCGTAGAGATGGTGAAGTATCTGAGGATGGAGTTCGGAAGGAAACCCTGAGGCCTCATCTCGATACCTGCGACTCCATCCAGCGCTTGATGTCCTCCTTCCTGGAGGAAGGTATGCCGAAGTATTCGGGGAACTTCTTGCTGGTGGAGAGCAGGAGCGTCTGGCCCTGCTTCTTGACGCTGATGAGGCCAGCGGAGCGGAGCACGCGCACGTGCTCGTATACCTCCGAGCCCAGCGCCTCCACGAGCTCGCTTTGCCGGATGGGCTGGTTGTAGGCGACGTAGGCGGCGGTCTTCAGCACCTCCTTGGGGACCTCGACCTCCGCGAACGGCATGCCGTAGCCGGTGTACTCCTTGCGTAGCTGCATGGAGTACCTTATGCCGATCTTGACCACCTCTATGGCCGAGCCTCGCTCCTCATTTTCCTTTTTGAGCCGGGCAAGGGCCCTGCGGATGACATCGTCGGAGAGCTGCGATGCCGCTTCGATCTCGGCCATGCGCAAAGGCTTGGAGGAGGCGAATAGGACGGCCTCTACGATCCTTTGCGGGTCGTCCTGTTCCAATTCACATCACCGCGCTCTGATGGGGCAGTTTGACGGCCGCCTTGGCGTCCTCCAGCAGGCCAATGTCCCAGGGGATCTTGATCTCCAGGAATATCTGGCCGTAGGGAAGGTCGTCCTGCCACAGCGATATCTTGCCGTTGCGGGCGAGGAAGAGCAGGGAGATGAAGACCGTGACCCTGTCCTCCTTTCCCCCTCCGAAGATGTCGTCGATGGGGACAGGTCCGTTGCCGCACCTCATGATGCGGGTCCAGACCTCCTCCACGTCCTTCTCCAGGTCCTCCGCGTGGTTCTTGGGGTCGAACTTCTGCTCCGCGGCGCTGATGGCATTGCGCATGCGCTGTCTCTGCTCCCGCAGTTCGGCCTCCTCGCGGGCGTCATCGAAGGCATCTAGGAGCTCGATCAAGCTGACCGGTCGTTGCTGCTGGTGCCTGATGGCCTCGCACAGATCGATGCTCTCGGGGACGTCCACCTGTACCTGACTGGCCGGCCCTTCCACGAAGCAGTCGTCTATGACGTCGAAGTCCCAGTCGGAGCAGAACATCTGCTGCTGGTCCTGGCTGGCGGCCAGGACCTCCTCGCTCTGCAGCTTGAGGATGCTCCAGGCCATGAACACCAGTTTCCCGGCGACGATGAAGTTCACTTCCGAGTTCTTCATCCGGCGCAGGTAGAGGTCGGTGAAGGAGACCAGATCGATGTCCCAGGGGTCGAAGTTGTTGTTAAGCACCAGGTCGAAGACCAGCTGCATGGAGCGGTCCACCGGGTCCTTGATGACCACGTCCTGTTCCATCTGGAACTGGCGCGCGATGTCTAGATATCTATCCAGCTTGTGGTGCGCCTCGTCCTCGGATATGAGCGCCTTATGGAACATGAGGTGGCCCAGCACGCTGTCGAGTCCCTGGCTCATGCCTCTCCCCCCGCCTTCTCCTCAGGGATGTGCAGTTCGTCCTGCAGGTCCTTGATGTCCCCGATGTTGGGGCGCATGATCACGTTGGTGATGCCGGCCTCGCCCTTGGTGACGCCGACGATGTGGTCAGCCTTGCTCAAGGTTACCTTCCTCAGGGAGATCATCACGAACTGAGCGGTCTTGGACGACTTCTGCACGCGGTGGGCCACCATGTCGGCGTTGACCGCGTCCAGGAACATGTCCACCTCATCCAGCAGGTAGAAGGGTGATGGTTGGTACTGCTGTAGAGCGAAGATGAAGGCCAGCGCCGCCAGCGACTTCTCCCCTCCGCTCAGGGCTTCCAGGCGGAGCACCTTTCCGTTACGGGGACGGACCTTCATGATCAGGCCTCCCTCGAACGGCTGGTCGGGGTTCTCCAGCACCAGCTCGGCCTCCCCGCCGCCGGAGAGGTCGGCATAGGTGACCTTGAAGTTCTCGTTGATGGCCAGGAACACTTTGGATAGGGCCTCCTTCTTCCTCTCGTTCAGCTCCTTCATCAATTTGATGAGGTCCTTGCGCTGCGCGTCCAAGCGGTTGCCCTCGCCTTTGAGCTCGTCGTGCCTGGTGCGCTTCTCGTCATAGTCCTTGACCGCCCTGAGGTTCACCGCGCCCATGGTGTTGAGGGTGCGCTCGCAATATGCTATCCTCTCCTTGAGGTCCTCGAGGGTGGGCAAGGGAACCTGGACCACCACGGTGTAAGTGGATATCTCAGCCTCCACCTCCTTGAGCCGGTCCTCTGCCGCCCGCTGCTTGGTGATCATTCCAATGTTGATATCGCCCGAGGTCTCGATCTTGCCCTGTATCCTGTCCCTCTCGCCCTCTTGAAGTGTCTTCTGGCGGAACAGGTCGTCGCGCTTGTCCCTAAGGCCCTTCATCTCCTTGCCCATCGATTCCTCGACCTTCTTCAGGCCATTCAGCTCCACGTTGAGGCGGGCATCGGCCTCTTGAGAATCCTTGATGGCCTTCCGGAGGCGAGAGACCTTCTGATGGAGGTCGCCTTCCTCCTTGACATGATCGGCGTGCTTCCCCTTGGCCATCGTCAGCTGTGCGGCGGTGGTTTCCTTCTCTGCCTTCAGGTCGGCAACCTTGCCGGACAGGTCGGTGATCTCGGACTGCAAGGACTTGAGGCGGTTGGAGAGCTCCTTGGGTGCGATCTCCACGATGCGCTTGCGGCCGGAATCGCGCTCCGCCTTGTTCCTCTCCCATCGCGAGGTCAGTTCGGTGAGCTTGACATTGACGCCTTCGAGCGACCGTTCGGCCTCGCTCAGCTCCGAATGCCGCTTCCTCAGGTCCTCCTCCGCCTGTGAGAGCCTGGCCTTGACCTCCTTCCTTCTCTCATCCAAGGCGGCTATCTTAACGTTGTTGGTCGAGCCAGAGTTGTTGGTGTCCCTCATTGAGGCCTCAACGGCAACAAGGTCGGCGCGGACCTTGCGCAGCTCCTCCTGGACCTTCTCGGCGTGCTCGGTGGTCTTCCTCAGCTCCTCTCCAAGCTCGTCGAGCTTGTTCTTGGCCGTGCCGAACTTGAGCTGGGAGGACTCGACCGTCCCACCCACCATGGCGCCGGACGACTCGATGAGCTCGCCGCCAAGCGTGACCAGCCGAACTCCGCCCATCAGCCTCCTGGCCTTGTCCAGGGTGTCCACAACCACCGTATCCCCGAATACGTACCAGAAGGCGGCACGATACTTCTCGTCGAAGCGGATGAGGTCGATGGCGAAGCCCTCCGATTCCTTCTCTGCCAGGATGGACTTGCCGCGCGGCTTGCCATCAAGCATCTTGTTCAAAGGCAGGAACGTGGCCCTCCCCAGGCCGTTCCTCTTCAGGAATTGGATCGCGGTGGCCGCCATTTCATCGTCATCCACCACGATCGACTGCATCCGGTTCCCTGCGGAGACATTGAGGGCGACCTCGTACTTGGGGTCGACCTCGGCCAGCTCGGCGATGGTGCCGTGGATGCCCTTGAGCTCGCGGCGGTCCCTCGCCTCCAGCAGGGAGCGGACGGCGCGATTGTAGCCCTTGGCCACGGATTCGGCGGCCTCCGTCTCTGCCTTTAGCTGGCTGTACTCCCTTGTCAGGCGGCGTATCGCTTGCTCCAGGTCCTCGGCCTGGCGACTCAACTTCCCTTCCAGGTTCTTCTTCTGGAAGAGCTCCTCCTGAAGGGCCTTCAGTTCTTGAGTGGAACTCTTATCGGCGGAGCGGAGGCCCTTGATGTTGAAGTCCGCATCGGCGGCCTCGAACTCCAGGGTCTTCTTTCCCTCGTCCAGGTTGGACATCTCCTGGCTGAGGCGCTCCTTCTTGTCTTGCAACCTGTCCTTCTCCAGGATCAGGGCGTTGCGCTCCTCCTCCAGCTCGCGCACCAGGTCGTCGAGGGAGGCCACCTTCTTATCGAGGTCTCCGAGCTCCTGGTCGTGGTGGGAGACCTTCTTCTGGACCTCTTCCAGCTCCTTCCTCTTCTTGTCCAGGAAGGTGAGCTGTTCTAGGTATGAGGCTTCGGTTGACTTCAGGGCGCTGGAAAGATCGTTCAATTCCTTGACCAGGTCGGCTTTCTCCTTCCCTAGGGAGCTGAGAATCGCATTGAACTCCTCCAGGTCGTCCTGGGCCCTCTTGCCCTGCTCTTGGTTCCTGGCGATGTCGATCTTGACGGCGTCCATCCTGTCCTTGAGCTCCTTGAACTCATTGCCGCCCCGCCTCTCAATCTCCTTCTCTGCGCCAACGATCTTCGATTCCAGGTCCTTTATCTTATCTGAGCATTCGGTCTTCTTGACCTTCAGCCCTTCTATCTCGCGCTCATAGGCCAGCATTTGCTTCTTTATTGAGTCGATCTCGGTGAGCGTCGATTCCTTCCTCTTATGGGCCAGCTGGACCTTGGCCATGGTCAGCTTGTCCTTCGCCTCCAGGTACTTGAGGGCTGAGGTGCGCTCCTCCTCCAACTGCTTTATCTGCTTGTTGAGCTCGTCGAGGATGATGCTGATGCGCTCGATGTTCTCCTCAGCCACCTTCCGCTCCGCCTCGGCTTTGCATATCTCCTCGTCGTATTTGATGATGCCAGACATGTCATCCAGTATGCGACGGCGGTCCACCGATGACATGGTGACTATCCTGGTCACGTCGCCCTGCTGGACCAAGTTATATCCTTCGGCGGATATGCGCGCGTTCTGGAGCAGGAAATCGAACTCGCTCAAGGATGACTTTCGATCGTTGACATAGAAGTAAGAGTTGTAGCCATCGGAGCTCTCCGAGAGCTTGACGTGTCTTGTCAGACGCACAACGTCTGAATCGATGGGGATGGTTCGGTCGTGGTTGTCGAAGACCAGAGAGACCTTGCAGTGATCCGCAGGCTGCTTGCTCGGTCCTCCGTTGAAGATCAGGTCGGTGAGCTTCGCCGCCCTCAGTGCTTTGGAGCTCTTCGGTCCTAGGACGAAGAGTATGGCATCTGAGATGTTGCTCTTGCCAGACCCGTTCGGACCTGTGACGGCGGTGAACCCCTCAAGGAAGGGTACGGTCATCCTCTTGCCAAATGACTTGAAGTTCTCCAGCTCGAGCTGTTTTAGATACATGCGCGACCTCCCGTTGAGAGGGTCGAATAGAACGGGTCCTCCACGTGGAGCGAGACCCCTGTCTGCAATCCCATCCCTCGAGTCCGACACGTGTCGGACAACGATTAGTATTGTGCTGTCAATATATATAGTTTTATCTGGATGCGCAGCTCCCCAGAACCTTCCCACGCAGGCTGATACCGATACAGGCTTCTATACCTGGGGCTTTTTGAAATTGGCTGTAACTAAAGGCGTTTCCTCAGCAATTTCGCTGGGTTGCCTGCTACAACGGCATAGGCTTCTACATCCTTGGTGACGACGGACCCAGCACCTATGACCGAACCCTCGCCGACATGGACTCTAGGAAGTATGATCGCTCCTATTCCGATGTCGCATCCATCTTCGATCACGACCTCCCCGAATTCCAGCTGATTGTCGATCACCGGTCTCGATATAGGCCCCTCCCCATGCACGGACGTCAGGATTTTGACCCCTGGGCCGATGCCGACCGATTTCCCGATTCGGATGCCTCCAGCGCTATGGAGGAAGCACATCTGGCCAATCCAGGTGTTGTCGCCTATGACCATCTCTTTCTTATGATATCCTTTCAAAATCGTATAATGGCCAACATAGACGTTGTCCCCGAGAGCGATGTTCTGGGGGTTGAAGACCAGAGCACCATCCTCGATGACGACGTTGCGGCCAATCGACCTGAAGTCGGACAACTTGTAGCTTCCTGTCCCATGGGTGTGATAGTCTCTTTGCCCGCCTTGGTTCAATTCGCTCCCTCCAAATGGTAGGTCAAGCTATAGTGAAATATTTTGTTTGTACCAATCCACTGTTCGCCGCATCCCCTCCTCGAATGGCACCGTCTGTTTGAAATCGACGATGTCCTCCGCGAGAAAGATATTGGCAATATGCCTCTTCACATCAGCAGGGCGGTCTGGCTCGTAAATAATCTCACCTCTAAAAGCCATTAGGTCGGCGATTAGTCTCACCAAATAGTTGATGGAAATTTCCTTTCCGCTGGCGATGTTCAGAACCTTCTCCCTGGTATTACTGCAATCGTACATCTTGATGGCGGCGTTTGCGGTGTCCGTGACATAGAGATAGTCCCGTGTCTGTTTACCATCGCCGAAGATGTGCGGGCTCTCCCCTCTCATGATACTCGCTATAGTGATTGGAATCACCCCCGCATAGCTCGCTTCGTTTTGCCTCGGCCCATAATTATTGAAGGGCCTTATTATCGCGGCATCGATACCGAACGTACGGCAATAGGAGAGGATCAGTAGGTCCCCTGCGGCCTTGCTCGCCGCATATGGGGTGGTTCCATTTAGGGGATGGTTCTCGTCCATTGGGCCGGAGATGGAGTTGCCATAGGCCTCCGAGGATGAGAAATGGATAAGGGTCTCGAATAATCCCTGCCTCGCCAGTTCGCATATGGTCAGGGTCATGTTGGTATTCTGAGTGAACGTCCACGCAGGTTTCTCCAGGCTCGCGGGAAGGGGGATGACTGCCAGGTTAAAGACCACCTCCGTGCCCTCGTCGCGAAGTATCCTTCCCATGGCTTCTTGGTCGGCGACGTCCTGGACATGGACTTTTAGGTCCTTGCGCTTGGTTCTCGCTTCCTTGAGGTTCCGCTCTTTACCTAGGAAGAAATTATCCACAACGGTTATTGTCTCGACTCCCTGCAGGATCAATTGGTCGACGAGATGGCTGCCTATGAAGCCCGCGCCGCCCATTATCATCACCGACTTGTTGCGAAGACTCATGCCATCTCCCTCATAGATTCCTTCAACGCATCAACCACTGCGCCCACCTCCTTCTCCCCCATCGAATAATAGAATGGCAGTGCCAATGAGCGGTCCATGAGCCCTTTGGAAACGGGGCATTTCTGCTTAGAAGCGTACACCGGCTGGACGTGGCATGAGTAAGTCCCAATTTGGGTTTGTACTCCTCTCCTTTTCATTTCCATGATAAGACGATTGCGATTGATTGCCTCGTCCAGGACCACGACATAGCTTTGATAGATATGCATGGTCCCCTTTGCCTCAACCGGTAGCCGCAATTGCATGATTGAGCCAAGCCTTTCGGTATAGTGGCGCGCCAAAGCCCTCTTGGTCTTTATTATCTCATCCAACCGCCTCATTTGGATTACACCCAATGCCGCCAGTACGTCGCTGAGTTTGTAATTGTACCCCACATCATGGAACTCGGGAACGGAATATTCGCCGGCCTTCTCTCTTTCCCAGGCGGTCTTCATGCCAAAAACCGAAAGGTACCGAGCCTTTTCCAGGAGTAGGTCATCCGACCCCACCACCATTCCTCCTTCCCCTGTGGAGATGCCTTTCCTAGCATGGAAGGAATAGCACCCGAGGTCTCCTAAAGACCCGGTCTGCCTTCCTTGGAAGGTGGCGCCCAGGGAACAGGCCGCGTCCTCCACGACAAAAAGATCGTTCTCCCTTGCGATCCTCATTATCTCATCCATCTGGGCTGGCTGGCCGAAAGCGTGAACGGGAATCAAGGCCTTGGTTCTAGGAGAGATCAGGTCTTCGACCTTGGATGGGTCCATATTGTAGGTGTCGGGCAGGACATCCGCGAAGACCGGTCTCGCACCGCAATAGAGGACGGCGTGCCCCGTCGCTGGGTAAGTGAAGTCGGAGACGATGACCTCGTCCCCGTTCTTTATTCCTAGGCTGAGAAGTGCCAGGTGCAATGCGGCTGTGCAATTCACCACCGCAACACCGTGCTTGACGCCAACGTACTTGGCCACCTCTTTTTCGAAGCGAGCGGCCTCTGGCCCCTTCGAGACCCATCCGCTCTGGAGCACTCTTCCGATTTCCTGCAATTCCTCGGAATCGAAGTATGGCCTAGCTAAGGGTATCTCCATGGGACATCGACCGACTACCTGTGTATCCTACAGGTGCGTTAAATCTGTTTGTCCAAGAGTCTTCGGCTTGTCAGTCCCTTCGCTTTAGGGATTCGTACAACGAGACCAGCTGCATGGCTATCACATCAGCATCATGATTCCTCTCGATGTAGCTTCTGCCTTCGATGCCCAGCACTCTCCTTCGCTCCTTATCGAGGGCGAGCTGTCGAAGGTTATGATACAGGTTTTCGGGATTTGTGCTGATGATCGGCAGCTCTGGATAGTAATGGAGGAAGCTGGAATCGATGCGACCGAGTACGGGTTTTCCTAAAGCCATGCACTCCATGGCGAAGATGCCGTATGGCCCCTGGAGAATGTCGTCCACCACGATTTCCGCCGATTTGAAAATCTCCATGGCTTCGCTATGTGGAAGATTCTCTACCACAACCAGCTCCACTGACATTCCTTCTGACCTCAATCTCTCCGTGGCCTTGAGGATGTGCGATGTACCTTTGATGTCACGATTGGTGGGGGCATGCACGATTCGAACCACTCCATCATCCTTCCCTGCACCCACGAAAGGAATAGAACGGTAGTCAATCGCCTGCCTTACCACCTGGCTTCTCGGGGAGAAGGGAAGAAGCGAGAAATCCCCCACGACGCTCAGGTCGACGAGGGTGTTCGTTCGCTCAATCCTCTTTCTTTTCTTCTCGTCATCCTTGATGGGGAACAATTGCTTCAAGGCAGCCTCAGGAATCAAAGTGAGCCGCTTAGCCAGGTCTATTTGAATGATGTCTGAGCCCCAATAGTGCATGACCGTCCTCTTTCCAAGCTTTCTCCCGATGGTCGCAAAGAAATAGAGGTCCAGGTTCCGTGGCAATAACGATGTTCCATAATGGAAATGGAACACATCATACTTCCTTACGACCATGAGAAAATATTTGAGCTTCACGAAGGGGCGGAAGGAGGGGCGGTATTCGTCCAGGCCAACGTTCAAGTCACACTCGAAATTGAAGTGGTTCTGGTTGAAAACCAACACGTCGCTGGTATGACCCAGCCTCCTCTGCGCCCTAGATATCATGCCTGCTTGGCCAGCCACGTTCTTGGGTGCATGAAGGATCCTCATGAAATTACAACCTCATGGTAGAATCGCGCGCATCTCCTTTTGGGACGGGAAATTGATCAGGACCCCCCTCCCTTTGCCCTGATACACAACCATGCTTCCTGCCGCGCAGGCGGACGCTCCGGCTTCGACCGCCAAGGCAAAGTCCTCTATCCTCCCAGCCCCGCCGCAGGCGATGATTGGTATGCTAACGGAGGTTGCCACCTTTCTGATGAGCTCGGTGTCGTATCCCTCGTAGGTGCCATCCCGGTCGATGGAGGTAAGCAGTATCTCACCCGCGCCTAGGGCTTCCGCCCTCTTTGCCCAATCGACCGGATCCAGCCGGGTGCCTTTCTTGGCGCTCTGGGTGAAGACCTCGTATCCTCCCATGAGCCTTTTCTTAACGTCAATCGCAACTAGCACACTTTGACTCCCAAAAAAACTAGAAGCCTTTCTTATTATGTCTGGGTTCTCCACAGCAAAGGAATTGATAGCTATCTTCTCGACCCCTAGGTTGTAGATGCGCCGCATGTCATCCGTGCTCCTTATCCCCCCACCATAGGTCATGGGCATAAAGCACTCACTAGCAATCTCCCCGATGGTCTTGAAGTTCGGCTGCTTTTCCTCGACGGTCGCGGTGATGTCCAGGAAGATGAGCTCATCGACCTCCTTGTCGTTGTAAATCTTCACCGCGTTCACGGGGTCCCCGATGTAGTCCGGGCCCTTGAAGCGGACCGTCTTAACAAGCTTCGAATTGCGAAGTAGGAGGCACGGCATCACCCTAACCCTTAGCATTCATACCAACCCCGCAAAATTGCTGAACAGCTTCATGCCAAATTTATGGGACTTTTCAGGGTGGAACTGCGTTCCCCATATGTTTTCGTGATGCACCGAAGATATGAAATCGTATCCATAATGGGTGGTCGTCAGCACATCGCTAGCGACATTGCTGACCAGGTGGTAGGAATGGACGAAGTAGAACCTTGGCTCATCGATGCCTGCGAATATCCCATGATCTCCTTTGACCTCGACCGTGTTCCATCCCATATGTGGAATCTTTAATCCATTTGAATTCATCTGGAAACGAACGGTCTGGGCATCGATCCAGCCCAAGCCCATCATCCTTCCCTCCTCGCTCTTGGTTCCCAGCAATTGCATTCCAAGGCAGATGCCCAAAATTGGGGTCCTGTCCTTGATGACCTTCTTGTTCAGCACATCGATGAGGCCAAGTTCATGGAGGCTCTGCATCGCGTTGTCGAACGCCCCGACCCCGGGGAGTACGAGCTTGGACGCCTTGTCTATCTCTGATGGGTCGGAGGAAGCCTTCGCCTCCACCTTGACCCTTTTAAACATGTTCTGGATGGAACCGAGATTGCCCATCCCAATGTCCACGATTACTATCATTTTAGGATTCGTAATCATTTCGTGTACTTAAGATAGAAGCTCTTCGGGACCCTATTGGTCTTATACATGAGATAGAAGAAGGGACGGAGGCGCCTAAATGTCTCGTGATATGTCTTGAAGTCCCGATAGGAGCGCTTCGGCTGGCCGATGACCTGAACGAACTCTTCGTCCGAGAAGTTGAGGCGTTTCTTC